>Ga0068858_100003869_pt1 | contig 14793 bp, 11 predicted proteins | sample KBSSwiS12_FD_66589 | JGI IMG/M metagenome (GOLD analysis project Ga0068858, IMG submission 66589) | Switchgrass rhizosphere microbial communities from Kellogg Biological Station, Michigan, USA - KBS Switchgrass S1-2 | ecosystem: Host-associated > Plants > Roots > Rhizosphere > Soil ... | reverse complement strand
TGGAAGACGCGATTCAGTCGACGGGCCGGCCTGTGTTCGTCGAAACTGCAGGTTCCACCGCGGGGAAGCTGTTGGCCGACCCGTTCTATCTCGGCCAGGCCATGCTTCCGCCCGGAACGACGCTGGGCGATTTGGACGATGCGGTCATCTATTTCGGGAAAACACCAGAACTAGGTGCCCTCCTCCGCTGACCACGTTTCAACAGAGTCTTGCTGTCTCCCGCCGAAGTGACTGTCGGCCACTGCGTCGGTCACTACAGGTTCGCGTGCGTGGTTTGGCGTTGCGGTTGCGCCTGCCGCGTGTCGAAGGACGCCCCGGATTAGCGAATGGGGAACCGTCCGTCGAACTACGTCGTACTGGCGATTCTATTGCGCATCGGTTGACACGCCGTCGTCTGGAGTCATAATCGACGCGTGCCTGAGGCCGCGGGAGTGGTGGTGGTTGTTCGCACTCATAGCGTCCACCATTTCCGGCAATTCACACGCAGGAGACGAGTATGCGTTTCACCAGAGTGACGATTTTGAGTGTCGCCATCGCCACGGCTGTCGGCTCCGGAGTTCTCGCCGGGGTCGCGCATGCGCAGGGCGCCAAGGCAACCATCAACGACCCCATAGGCCCACCGCCAGATCCAACTCACATTCCCACCGTCCTGCCCAAGGACATCAAGTGGACCGGCCAGGAAGGCAGGCAGCAGCAGGGCCTGCTGTTCGGCGATCCCAGCAAGCCGGGACTCTATGGCGTCGTCATCAAATGGTATCCGGGCAATTTCTCTCAGCCGCATTTTCACGATCAGGAGCGTTACGCGTACGTGATCTCGGGGACCTGGTGGGTCTCGACCAGCAACGTCTACGACGAGAAGACCACCTATCCAGTGAAAGCCGGCACCGTCGCCATCGACGCGGCGAACACGGTGCATTGGGACGGGGCACGCCTGGGCGAAAAGGAACCCGCGGTCCTGGTGCTGGTCGGCATGGGACCAGTCAAGACGGTCCAGGTGGACGAGAACGGCAAGCCGAAGGCGCCGCCGCCCGCGCGGTAAGAAGAAACCGGCGTCCGCGGGCGTCAGCTTCGCTGCGCTTTGGCCTCCCACGATCTGTCGCAGGATAGATAGATACTTCGCGACTGGACCGAAGCCGCTGGCGCGGCCGATGGCAGCCGGTGATGCGAGCAGTCCAGGAGTGGTCACAGGAGGTGTGACTTCTTACTACGGCGCACGTCGAACGCCGGCAGGCTCCATGCTCTTGCTCCTGAACACCGCCGCCGCCGCCGGGGATGTCAGGAACGTGATCCAAGCGTTGGCGGCATCGACCGACTTCGCCCCAATCTGCATCCCGCTCGAGAACACCGTTACGTTCTGGAGCTCGGCCGGTAGCGGGCCCACGTAGTCGATGCCGGGATAATGCGCGAGCTCGCTGACTTGCTGGAAGCCGATCTCGACCTCGCCACTGGCGATAAGGCTGCCGACGAACACGCCGGTCGTCGTCTGCTTCAGCTTCGACTTGATCTGGTCCGCAATGCCCAGCCTGCGGAACAGGCCCGTAAGATACACGCCGCTTGGCCCGCTCGAGTAGCCGATCGATTTGGCCGCGAGCAGCGTCTTCTTCAGGGCCTCGGTGGAATGAATGTCTGGCTTCGGCATGCCGGCGCGCACGGCCACGCCGACGCCCGATCTGGCCAGATCGACCCGGCTGCCGGGCGCGACCTTGCCTGACTTGATCAGCTCGTCGATCGACGGGCCGGCCATGATGATTAGATCGTAGGTTTCGCCCGCGGCAATCCGTTTCTGCGCGTCGAGCGTCCCCGTGAAGGTCGTGGTGACCTTGTGCCCCGATGCTTTTTCGAACTGCAGCGCCAGCTCCCGATAGGCTCCCTCGACCGCCTGCGTCGAGAGGACCTTGATCTCGGCGGCCTGCGCGACCGTGGGCAACAGCAGCACGCCGAGCGCAGCAACCACGATGCGGGTTCTCATGATGTCCTCCACCCGGTGGTGACGCGAACCAGCCGGCGATCGGTGACCGGCCCAATCAGCGCAAGACGATCCGATTCTCCGGCAGGCCGCGCTTCGGATGGCTGGTATGCCAGGTCACCAGCGCCCACGCGAGAACACACCCGGCGACCGTCGCGGCGAACAGGAACCAGATCACCGACGGCAGTCCGATGGAGACGATGAAGACGCTGCCGACAACGAAGATGAGCCCGCCAATGTTGCCGGCGACTTCCGTGGAGGAGAAGTTGATTTGCGGCGAACGCCGCTGCGGTTCAGTCGGAATCGGAATGTCGGACGGATGTCGATCGTACCAGGCGTGAATCAGGATCGCGACCAGCGTGCCCACCGTCGTGACGACCGCGACCCATGCGCCCAGCACCGGGCCGACGATAACGAGCAGCGTGACGACGATTGAGCCGACCGCGAGGCGCGCGATGGCATCTGGAAATGCGACAGCGCCGGCGTCTGCCGCCGGTGACGACCAGGGCACAAACGGGGCGACGAGTATGACCGTCCAGAAAGCGCAGTAGCCGCGCCACTGCGCGCGCAGACGCTTGTGGCCATCCGGGCCCGCGTTGGCCATCTCGCGTTGGAGATCCGAGATCGTGGGCTGAACGACGGTCGATAGGAGGTGCTCGTTGCACAACAGCCGGGCGATCTTCAGGAGCGTCGTGCCGGGCACGCGAGGGCGGCCGGTGGTTCCAGTCATGGCTTCATCTCCCACGCCAGTTCGCGTGCGAACGCCGTCAACGCGCGCAGCATCCGCTTACCAAGAGCGGTCGGACGATAGATGCGGCGCGGCAGTCCGATGCCGCCGGGAGGAACGGGCTCCTGCTGCGATTCGACAAGGCCCTTCGCTTCCATCCGGCCCAAGGTCACGTAGACGGTCCCCCGCTTGAGCGCGCCGTCCGAGTGCTCGACCAGCTGCAGGCCGTACATCGGTCCTTCAGATGCGAGGAGATCCAGGATGAGCCGTTCTTTCCTGGGTAGAACGGCGACGCCGTTGTGCGCCATGCCTTATCTTACATAAAATAAGACCCGTATTCACTATAGAAAACGCTTGGATCCCGCGTCCCGACCTCCACCCAGGAGTGAACGCGGGTCGGTTCGCTGACGGTGCTAGGCTGTGAGGAATGGCCCGGGCACTTTCGCCGACGATCACACTTCGCGAATTCGAGAACGGCTACTGGTATGCCGACGCGTTGAAGCAGTTCGCTGATCGCGTTGGCATCCCGGCTGCCAGGAAGCTGCGAAAGGACGAACTCGAGACGGCGATCGTGGCGTTCTTGCGCACTGGCAAGGCTGCGTTGCCGACGAAGCGCTCCCTGCGCAAGGCGGGCATCAAGGACGTCGAGCGCGGTCTCAGCCTGAACCGGCGAATCGAGAACTACACGAGCAACCGTGAAACGAAAGACTTCATCGTGCGACGGGCCCGGCTGATCGCTCCGGAGGTTCGTGCGAAATCGGGCGTCTGGTATCGCTTGAACCGGTGGCGGGAACGGCAGGTCACGAGCGGCAAGCGGCCAACCTATGGCGACCTCGTCCGGCAGTACATCGCTCTGAACAGGATGGCGCGATTCGAGAAGATCCCCTACCGTTGCTATATCAACTTCCTCGCCGAGTTTCACGAAAACAACAGGGGCGCAACACGACGGAAGGCGATCACTGCGTGGTGGGAGCTCAAGAAACTCGATGTCCCCAAGGATTACGCATCCTGGGCCAAGGTCAGGGACCGAGCGAAGCACAGGCGAACGACTATCTGACAGGCTCAACGGATTGGAGCCCATCGTGCTCGTTGGGATTGGCCCCGAGGCTTCGGATATCCCATCCCCCCGCCCCGTTTGACCCCGATCGACAGCCTGCCTCAACCTACTGATAGAATAGGAATTGCCTCGTTCCGGTAACCTTGAGGTCAGTCCTCCTCTTGTGACCACCGCCCTACAGGCTCCCCTGGAGATTCGCGAGGACCGGGCACCCCTTTCGGGGGCTCGGCTCACGGCGAACGGAAAATTTCTGCGCGCGGGCGACGACCGGTTCCTCATCAAGGGCGTCACCTACGGCACGTTCTCGCCCGACGCGACCGGCTACCAGTACCCCAGGCCGCAGCAGGTCGCTGAAGACTTCCGTCTGATGGCAGCGCTCGGCATCAACACGGTCCGCACGTATACGGCGCCGCGGAGAGAGCTGCTCGACGAGGCTGCGCGCCAGGGTCTGCGCGTGATGGTGGGGCTGCCCTGGGCACAGCACGTCGCGTTTCTCGACGATCGCCGGCTGAAGCATGACATCCGGCAGGACACCGTCGCCCGGGTACGGGAGTTGGGCCAACATCCGGCGGTCGCGCTGTTCGCGCTCGGCAACGAGATTCCGCCGGGCGTCGTTCGATGGCACGGCCGTCTGCGGGTCGAACGGTTCCTCCGCCGCCTCTATCAGGAGGCGAAAGCGGCTGTACCGGACGCCCTGTTCACTTACGTGAATTTTCCGCCGACGGAGTTTCTCGATCTGTCGTTCTTCGATCTGTACGCCTTCAACGTCTACCTGCACCACGAAGCCGATCTGCGGGCCTATCTCGCGCGACTGCAGCACATCGCCGGACACAAGCCGCTGCTGCTCGCCGAAGCCGGCGCCGATTCCATTCGTGAGGGAGACGCGGGCCAGGCCGAGATCACCGCGATGCATGTTCGCGCCGCGTTCGAGGAAGGGGCGTGCGGCGCGATCGCATTTGCGTGGACCGATGAATGGTGGCGTGGCGGCGCCGACGTCGACGACTGGAAGTTCGGGCTCGTCGATCGGCAGCGGCGCCTGAAACCGGCCGCCACCCGCGTCGCGGCGGCCTTCGAACACGCGCCGTTTTCGGAAGGCGCGCGCGCGACGTGGCCGCGTGTCTCGGTCGTCGTCTGCGCGTACAACGCGGCCGACACCATCGAGGACTGCCTCGCATCGCTCGAGCGGCTGACCTATCCGGACTACGAGATCATCCTCGTCAACGACGGATCGCGCGATCGCACCGGCGAAATCGCCCACAGCCACCCGCGCGTGCGGGTCATCGACACTCCCAACGGCGGACTCAGCGTCGCGCGCAACGTCGGCCTTGCCGAAGCGAGCGGGATCATCGTCGCGTACACCGACGCCGACGTGCGCGTCGATCCGGACTGGCTCACCTATCTCGTCCAGCCGTTCCTGACCTCGGACGTGGTCGGCTCGGGCGGGCCGAACGTCGTGCCTCCCGACGATCCGCCGATGGCTCAGTCGATCGCCCGCGCGCCCGGCAGTCCGGCCCACGTCCTGCTCGACGATCGTATCGCAGAGCACGTGCCGGGCTGCAACATGGCGTTCCGCCGCGACGCACTTCTCGCCGTCGGCGGCTTCAACGAGATCTACCTCCGCGCCGGTGACGATGTGGATGTGTGCTGGCGGTTGCAGGCGCGGGGCTGGAAGATTGGCTTCGCGTCGTCCGCACTCGTGTGGCATCACCACCGCGCGTCGGTGAGGGCGTACTGGCGCCAGCAGGTGGGCTACGGCGAGGGCGAAACGTGGTTGATGGCGCACCACCCCGAGAAGTTTCTCGACGGCCGCATGCTGTGGCGTGGCCGGATTTACAGTCCGCTCCCCTTCGTGCGGTCGCTCTGGGGCACGCGCATCAACGCCGGCGTGTGGGGAACGGCGGCGTTTCCGTCGGTGTACCGCACCGACGTACACCCATTCGCGTTTCTGCCGCACTCGGTCAAGTGGCAGGTGCTCTCGTTCGTGCTCGCCATCGCCGGCATCGCCGTTGCGATCACCGATCAACACTGGTGGGCCGCTGCGTTGCTGCTCGGCGGCGGCCTCATCGGGATTGCCGTCACCATCGCGAAAAATATCGCCTACGCCCTCCGCTCGGATGTCGACTCGCTGCCGGGGAGCCGCCTCTGGTACCGGGCGGTGGTTGCCTACCTGCACTTCATTCAACCGTTCGCGCGGCTCACCGGCCGCATCCGCGGCATGCTGTCGCCGCCCGAAGTCTCGTCTCCGGTCGAACGGCGCCAGACGAGTCGCGGGCCCAGGCCGTCGCTGGCGGAAGCGCGTCGGGCATTGTTGCTGATCTCCGGCACGGTCACCGAGGATCGCTACTGGTCCGAGACGTGGACCTCCTCCGATCGCGTGCTGTCGCAGATCACCGACTGGCTGCGCCGATCCCGCGCGGTGCACACGATCGAGGTCGACGAGGGGTGGTCCGACGATCGCGATATCAGCGTGTTCATCGGCCGCTGGGCGTGGCTCGACATTCGTGCCCTGGTCGAAGAGCACGCGGCCGGCAAGGCGTTGCTGCGCGTCAGCCTGCACCTGCGGCCGACGACCTTCGGCGTCGTCGCCGCGTTCGGTCTCGCCACGGCCCTGCTGGCGGCGGCGATCTCGGGGGTCGCGCTGCGATCGCCCAGCGCCGGCGCCGCCGCGGCCGGGCTGACGCTGGCGGTGGTGGCCTTCACGATCTGGCGGACCGCGCAGGCCACGGCGATCGTCCGGCGCGCCGTCGATCGCGTCGCGGCGTCCCGTCAGATGGTGGTCTTGCGATCGGGCCCGACCGGGGTGCCGCTGATCGCCCCTTCGCTGGTTCGCCGGTACGGGCTGCGGAGCGCCTCCGTCTTCCTGGTCATGATCGTGGGGATCGGCGCAAGCACGTTCATGCTGCGCGAAGCGGCGAGAGTCGCGCTGGTCATCGGGGCGAACACCGGATCGGTTCAGGCGCCGACGATTTCGGCCTGGCTCGACACGCCGGGCGGCATCGCCATCGCACCGGGAGGCGACATCTATTTCGCCGATTCGAACAACGACGTGATCGACCTGTTCGACCGGCGCCTGGTGATTTCGCGGTGGATCGGCAACGGCACGACGGGATTTTCCGGCGACGGCGGCCCCGCCATCCGGGCGCAGCTCGACACGCCCGATGGCGTCGCGGTCGCGCCGGACGGCGACCTGATCGTCGCCGATTCGCACAACGATCGCATCCGCCGTGTCGATCGACCGACGCGGATCATCACCACCATCGCCGGATCGGGTGAAAACGGATACGACGGCGACGACAAACCGGCCGTCGAGGCAGCACTCAACACCCCCAACGCGGTCTTTGCCACGTCGAGCGGCGACATCTACATCGCCGATACGCTCAACAACCGAATCCGCAAGATCGATCACACGACCGGACTGATCCACACGGTCGCGGGCGACGGCGAAACAGGGGCGACCGGCCCGACCGGCGACGGCGGACCGGCGACGAGCGCGCACCTGTTCATGCCGAGCGATGTCGCCGTCGCGCGCAATGGCGACATCTATATCGCCGACATGCACCATAACCGCATCCGGAAGGTCGACGCGAAGACCGGGATCATCACGACCGTCGCCGGGAACGGAACGTTCGGTCCTGCGGGAGACGACGGACCGGCCACACAGGCGAGCCTCGCAAGCCCGTCAGGCATCGCACTGGGCGAGGACGCGGCCGGCAACGTCACGATGATCTTCATCGCGGATTACTGGAACGGCCTGGTTCGCGTGGTCGAATCGAGCGGGACGATCCGGAACCTGAGCGACGAGGGTCGTCTCGTGCTGGGGGCGCCGTCGCGGGTGGCGTTCGACTCGCTGAAGAGCCGGCTCTACATCGCGGATTCCAGCAACAATCAGATCATCTTCGTCGACATTCCGAAGAGCACCGCGCGGCCGCAGCTCGTGCCGCGTCGGTTTGCGCCACCGTCGGTGAAGAAGGGCGTCTGAGGTGAGCGAGACGCTGCCGGCTGCGCAGATCGAACCCCTCCTGCCGTGGACGCTGTCGTTTCTGCGCCCACACCGGCGCCGGGTTGCGCTCATTGCGGTCCTGCTGCTGGCGACGGTCGGGCTGGGGGCTCTCGAGCCGTGGCCGTTGAAGATCGTCATCGACAACGTGTTGCAGGGTCTTCCCCTGGCCGAGGTTCTGCAGCGCCCCGTCGCGGCGGCCACCGGCGGCAGCCCGTTCGCGCTCCTGCTTCTCGTCGTCGGCGGCGGCGTGCTGCTGCAGGTCATCCATCAGATCACCTCGGCCTACGCCACCCAGGTGCAGGTGGATACCGGACAGCGGATGGTCTACGACTTGCGCTATCGCCTCTTCGAGCACCTTCAGGCGCTCGGGCTCCACCATCACATTGCCACGCCGACCGGCGACGCGGTCTATCGCATCGACGTTGACTCGTACGCGATCGAGAATCTGCTGATCGGCGGATTTCCATTGCTGACCTCGGTCGCCACGCTCGTGGTGATGTTCACCATCCTGCTCAGGAAGGACGTCACGGTCGCGCTGCTGTCGCTGGCCGTCGTGCCGTTCCTCTATCTCAGCATCCGGTATTACATGTCCACGCTGCTGGTGCGCGAGGAGCGCGTGAAGGAGCTCGAATCGAGCCTGGTCCAACGGCTGTACGAAACGTTTGCGGCCGTACGGCTGGTCAAGAGCTTCGCGCGCGAGAGCCACGAAGCCAGGCGGTTCGGCGCGGCCGGCGGCGAGACGATGAACGCCCGCATCGCGCTGACGTGGCAGCAGTCGCTCTTCTCGGCGCTCGTGACCACGATCACGATTCTCGGCACCTCGCTCGTGCTGGTGGTTGGCGGCCTGCACGTCATGCGCCGGCAGATGTCCATCGGCGACCTGACCCTGGTGATCGCATACCTCGGAGCGGTGTACGGACCGCTGTCCGCGATCGCCCATACGAGCGGACAACTGCAGGGGGCCCTGGCAGGTATCAAGCGCATCCGCTCGGCCTTCGCGCTGCCGCCGGAAACCGTTGACGCCGCCGACGCCGTGAGCGCGGATCACGTCGCCGGACGGATCGAGTTCGAGAAGGTCGGTTTCAAGTACCCCGACGGCACTGAGGTCCTCCACGACATCCAGTTCACGGCCAATCCAGGAGAGATGGTCGCGCTCGTCGGCCTGACGGGCGCCGGAAAGACGACGCTCGTCAGTCTGATTCCGCGCTTCTACGATCCGACGACGGGCCGGGTCGTCATCGACGGCATCGACGCGCGACGGTACCACGTGCGCGAACTGCGGGAGAAGATTGCGATCGTGCTCCAGGATCCGGTGCTTTTTTCAGGCACGATCGCGGACAACGTGCGGTACGGACGGCTCGACGCGACGCCGGCGGAGATCGAGGAGGCGGCCCGCGCCGCCCACGCGCACGAGTTCGTCTCGCGCCTGCCGAAAGGATACGACACGAAGATCGCGGAGGCAGGCGGTGGACTCTCGGGTGGTGAGCGCCAGCGGCTGAGCGTCGCCCGTGCGATTCTCAAGAACGCGCCGATCCTCATCCTCGACGAGCCGACGTCGTCGCTCGATTCCATTTCCGAAGAAATTGTCTTCTCGGCGCTTCGCCGCCTGCGGGCGGGACGGACGACGGTCGTCATCGCGCACCGCCTGTCGACCGTGCGCGACGCCGACCGCATCCTCGTGCTGGACGATGGTCACATCGCCGCGCAGGGGCGGCACGAGGAACTGCTGAAGAGCAGCGAGCTCTACCGGCGCATGTGCGCGCGCCTGTCTGTGGGCAAGTCGCTCGACGAGCCCGAAACTGTCGACGAACTGATCGAGGCGGCCAGACGGTGATCACGAGTCAGGTAGGTCAGGTGGGACAGGTCCCACCCACCCTCTAATGCGCATCCTTTTCGCGGGCATCATGGCGCGATACCCGTTCGGCGGCGTGACGTGGTGCTCGCTGATGTATCTGCTCGGGTTGCGCGCGCTCGGGCACGACGTCTTCTACATCGAAGATACCGGCGAATGCGTTTACGACCCGGTCCAGAACACGCGAGCGACCGACCCGTCCTATGGCACGGCGTACATCCATGCGGCCCTCGAGCCCTTCGGGCTCGGCGATTCCTGGGCCTTCGTGAACTACGACGGCACGTATCACGGTCGCGGCGCAGACGACGTGCGGCGCTATGCGGCGGACGCCGATCTCTACATCAACCTCTCGGGAGGATCGTGGTTCTGGCGTGATGAGTACGCAGGTATCCGGCGCCGGATCTTCATCGACTCCGATCCCGCGTTCACGCAACTCGCAATCGCGAAAGCCGAGCCGTGGTACGTCGAGTTCTTTCAGCGGTTCGATCATCTGTTCACGTTCGGGTCGAATATCGGTACGCCGGCGTCGCCGATTCCGACAGGCACATTCACGTGGCACAAGACGTGGCAACCGGTGACGCTCGACGATTGGACCGCCCATGTCCCGGCCGGGGACGACTACACGACGGTGATGACGTGGCAGATTGAAAGCTTCACCGACGTCGGCGGAAACAAGGACCAGGAGTTCATCAGGTTCATCGATCTGCCGGCGCGCACGGCACAGCCCTTTCAACTGGCAGTCAATGGGCCGCAGACGTTGTTGCGCGCCCACGGCTGGAAGACGGTGGACGCCATGCACGTGTCGCGCACGCCTGCGGAGTACCGCGATTTCATCCATCGGTCGAAAGCGGAGTTCGGCGTGGCCAAACACACCTATGTCGCTTCGCACTCCGGCTGGTTCAGCGATCGCACCGAGTGCTACCTGGCCTCGGGTCGTCCGGCGCTGGTGCAGGACACCGGCTGGACCGCTCATCTTCCTCACGGTGACGGGCTGCTCGCTTTTTCGACCCCGGACGAGGCGCTGGCGGCAATCGACCGGATCAACAGCGACTACGCCCATCACGCGCGCGCGGCTGTCGATCTTGCGCACGAGCACTTCGACGCGCGCCGCATCCTGCCGCGGCTGCTGGAGACGGCGTGCTCGTAGGCGCTCATTCAACCACCGAATGCACCGAGGCCACCGAGTCAAAGGTGTTTCTCGCGGTGATTCCTGAGAAAACCATTTTCGGCGGGCTCGGCGGTTGATCGTGGGCGTGCGAAGCTCTATGCAACCGCTGAGGATTGCGCACGTCGCTCCGGTCGCGACGACGGTGCCGCCGCCACGCTCGGGGTCGGTCGAGGCCATGACGTCGCTGCTGACCGAAGGCCTCGTCGCGGCAGGCCACGACGTGACGCTCTTTGCGACCAAGCACTCGAAGACCGCCGCGAAGCTGCACGCGATTTTCGAGCAGGGCTACTGGTGCGACCCGACCATGTGGCCCTGGGAGTTGTACGAGATGCTGAACCTCGCCGCCGCCGTCGAGCGCGCCGCGGAGTTCGACATCATTCACTACGAAGCGGCGTCCTATCCGATGTCAATCGCCTTTTCCCGTCTTTCGTCCACGCCGATCGTGCAGACGATGCATCATTCGCCGAGTGATGCGGAAGTGAAGCTCTGGTCGCGCTATCCCGACGCGCCGTTCGTCGCGATCTCCAACGAACAGGCGCGTCTGCTCCACGGCGTCAATGTCATCGGCACCGTGCTGCACGGCATCGACACCGCGGCGTTCACGTTCGAGGAAACCCCCGGCGACTATCTCCTCTTCCTGGGCCGCTTCACGGAAGGCAAGGGGGTGCTCCAGGCCATCGAGGTGGCCAGGCGCGTGGGGATGAAGCTGATCCTGGTCGCTGCCGAAGAAGCGTACTATCGTGAGAAAGTCGCACCACACGTCGACGGCACGAACATCGTGTACTACGGCGAAGCCGATCATGCGGCGAAGGTCAGGCTGTACGGCGGCGCCAGAGCGCTGTTGTATCCGGTGCAGGCTCGGGAGCCGTTCGGCCTGGTGCTCGCCGAAGCGATGGCGTGCGGCACACCGGTCGCGGCGCTCGATCGCGGCGCGGTGCGCGAAATCGTCGACGATGGGGTCACCGGCATGGTTTTCAGCGACCTCGAGCAGATGACGCACGAGCTGTCGAGCGTCCTGGCGCTCGACCGTCGCCGCGTGCGCGAACAGGCGGTGGCGCGGTTCGGAGTCGGCCGCATGGTGAGCGAGTACATCGCCGTCTACCGACGGCTCGTGGAGGCGCGGCGTGGCCCTGGTTCCTGATCCAGCCGCCGGCCTCGCGGGCCGCACAGCGCTGGCTATTTTCGCGCACCCAGACGACGAATCGCTGGCGTGCGGCGGAACGTTGGCACGACTCGCGGACAGCGGCGTCCGGGTCGTTCTGATGTGCGCCTCCCGGGGCGAACGAGGCTCGCTCTCCGATCCCGCACTCGTCCCGCCCGGCAGCAGTCTGGCGGCGGTTCGCGCGAACGAGCTTCGCGAGGCCGCGCGCGTGCTCGGCGCCGCCGAGGTGATCATCCTCGACCATCCGGACGGCAATATCCGGTGGAATCGCGTCACGGAGTTCCATGCGGAGATCGTCAACGCGATCGAGACGTACAGGCCCGACGTCGTGATCACGTTTGACGAAGACGGTCTCTACTGGCATTTCGATCACATCGGCGTGCACGAACGGACGCAGACGGCCGTGAAGTCGTTCGGCGACGCCGCGCCACCGCTTTACTACGTGACCCTGCCCCACGGCGCGATGCGTTACGTCGTCGAGGCCGCGATCGCCAGAGGCTGGGTACCTCCGGGGTCCGGGTTCTGGGCCATCACCCCGGATGCCTTCGGTCTGGCGGCCGAGCCGCACAGCCTGACGGTCGACGTCAGTGCATGGGTCGGCAGGAAGCTCGAGGCGCTGTGCTGCCATCGGACGCAAATGGGCGCGACGAACCCGTTCGGGCAGATCGATCAGGCGGAGGCACAACGCTGGCTCGGACACGAGCGCTTCCGCCGCTCCGAGATCTCGTCCGGGGAATCGATTCTGGACCTGATCGGCGAACAGGTGTTCAGTTCGTAATCAGAAAGGCTGCCGTGCACACCTCGACGCTCGACCTCCTGCGCTGTCCCTACTGCGGCGGACGCCTCGATCTCGTCACGTCGCTGTTTCACCAGATCGACGGAGACGAGATCCACGATGGCATTCTCGGTTGCCACTGCTGCATTTTTCCGGTCGTGGCGGGCATCCCGGTGTTGCATCTGCAGTCCGCGGCGACCTCCGCCCGGGATCACGTGCAGGCGGGACATCCAGAACTTGCGCGACGCACCATGTTCGGTCTCGAGGACGAGCGGCAGGCCGAGGCGTTCGACGCGACCGCTCGCTCCACCACGGCCACGTATCGCGATCTCGTCGAGGCCCTCGGACCGAATTTCGAGGGCGGGTACTTTCTCTACCGGTTCTCGGACCCGACGTATGTCGTGGCGGACGCGGTCGTGCGGGCGGTGGCCGGCCGGGTGCTCGCGACCGGAGGACGGGCGGTCGACATCTGCGGCGGCTCCGGGCATCTGACGCGGTCGCTCGTCGGTCTCGGATCGGCACCGCCGGTCCTCGCGGATCTGTACTTCGCGAAGGTGTGGCTCGGACGCCGGTTCACAGCGCCCGGATGCGAAGCCATCTGCTGCGATGGAAACGCACCGATGCCGTTCGCACGCGGCGCGTTTCGCCTGGCGATGTGCGTCGACGCGTTCATGTATATCTGGACCAAGCGGCAGTTCGTCGCCGACCTGGTGCGCCTGATCGACAACGAGGATCATGACCACCGAGCACACCGAGATCACGGAGTACGCCATCCCGGCGATGACGCTGGTGCACGGCGAGAGGGTCGTCTCGATGACCTCGGTGGTGAACCTGGCGCGGTGCTGATCGGCCACACGCACAACGAGCTGGAATGGTGCCCCTCGCACGGGCAACCGTTGTCACCTGCCGGTTATCGGGATCTGTTCGAAACGATCGACCCGCGCATCTTCGGCGAGTCGGGCCTCTTCGCCGACGTCGTCAAAGGCGGACCGCTCGACCTGTCGCGCCGCGATGCCGAAGACGTCGTCAATCACGAGGTGGCGCTGACGATCATCGCCAGCCGGCGCGCGGACGTGTTTCAACCGCACCCGATCGAGGCGCCCCGGGCGAACGGCGAGCTGCGTGTGAACCCTCTTTACGCCGCCGAACAGGAAGGCGACCAGGTGCGCTTCCGCCTGCGGTTTCCGTCCGACGATTACGAGCAGGAATACGGCGCGTGCCGCGAGTACCTGCCAGAAACCGTCGTCCTGGATCGCCGGACGCTCGCCGCGATTTCGGAAGGACGCGTGCCGGCCGATCTGGAGGACCTGGTCCGCCGCCGCGTGATCGTCGACCTGCCCAGACGGTATTACTGAATTTAAAAATCTAAGAATCTAAGAATCTGAGAATCTAAGGATGTGACCCATCTGAGAGATCCCTTGAACCAGCGACCGGATCCTCGCGGGACCTTTCCGTCCTTCGCATTGTCAGAGTTCTAACCCTTAGATTCTTACATCCTCAGATTCTTAGATCCTTAGATTCTCAGATTCATTACGTTATACTCAGTAACCATTACCGTGTTCAGCGTCACCGACAACCCGTTCGTATACGGCGAGGTGGTGCCGGCCGAGGCATTCGTCGATCGCGTGGACGAACTGCGGCGGCTGGTGGCCGACCTCGCCGCCGGACAGAAAGTGTTCCTGATCTCGCCGCGGCGGTACGGCAAGTCGTCGCTCATCCGGCGCGCGCTGGCGGCGATGTCGCGACGCGGGACGCTGACCGTGGAGGTGACCGTCAGCAGTTGCAGCTCGTTCGTCGCCTTTCTCGAAACCTACGCGCGGGCGCTCGCCACCGCCGGGACCGAGCGGCGGCACGCGCGGGCTTGGATCGTCGAGGCGATCCGGTCGGCGCGAACCGAGGTCCGCGAAGGCGCTGGAGATTCGGCGCTCGGATCGCTCACCGTGTCGTTCCCCACCGTCCGCACCGCCAGAGACGTCTCACGCCTCGCCCAGGAAGTGTTCGCGTTGCCGGCGCGTCTGGCCGGCGCCCGCGGCCGCAAGGTCGTCGTCGCCCTCGACGAGTTTCAGGCGATCGCCGGCTTCAATGG
>Ga0068858_100003862_pt1 | contig 14813 bp, 17 predicted proteins | sample KBSSwiS12_FD_66589 | JGI IMG/M metagenome (GOLD analysis project Ga0068858, IMG submission 66589) | Switchgrass rhizosphere microbial communities from Kellogg Biological Station, Michigan, USA - KBS Switchgrass S1-2 | ecosystem: Host-associated > Plants > Roots > Rhizosphere > Soil ... | reverse complement strand
ATTTCAGGTTGGCGGGCGTGATGTTGGGCGCGCCTTCCTTGGTGCCCGCGCCGGCCAGGAAGCGGTCGGCCTTCACCGCGCCGAAGGCGTTGCGCTCGGTGTGGCACTCGCCGCAATGCCCCAGGGCATTCACCAGGTAGGCGCCGCGGTTTACCTGGGCGCTGGCCTTGGGATCGGTGACGAAGGCGCCGGGCTTGAAGAACAGCCATTTCCACGGCGCGAGCAGGATGCGCCACTGGAACGGGAATTTCAGCTCGTGCGCGCGATTGGGGGTGGCATTGGGCGGCAGGCTGCGCAGGTAGGCCCACAGGTCGTGCAGGTCGCCGTCGGTGATGCGAGTGAACGAGGGATAGGGGAAGGCCGGATAAAGGTGCCGGCCGTCGGGGCCCACGCCCTGGCGCACGGCCCGCACGAAGTCGGCCTCCTTCCAGGCGCCGATGCCGGCCTGGGGATGCGGCGTGATGTTGGGCCCGTAGAAAGTCCCGAACGGCGTCTTCAGCGTCCGTCCGCCGGCGAAAGGCACGGCGTCCTTGCCCTCGGTGGTGTGGCAGGCCACGCAACCGGCGGCTTTGACCAGGTATTCGCCGCGGCGTACCTCGGGGGGACGGGTGTCGGCCGCAGGAATAGGCTGTGCCGGTGCGGCAGGGGCGGTGGCCCGAGGCTTGGCGGGAGCAGGTGCCTTGGCTGCAGTGCCAGCGGGCTTCGGCACCTGCGCCCAACCGGTATCCAACGCCAGCGACGCCAGCAGGGCCAGGGTAGGCAAGAGCAATGGGCCGCGGGCCATGTCCTCTCCTTGATTCAGTCGGGCGGCAGTTTAGCGCGCGGGCGGCCGCAAACGAAAAAAGCCCCGCGGGACGCGGGGCCTTCGTGAAACGGCTAAAAAGCGGCAATTCCCGGTTATCAACCGGGGCGAATTACTGCGATTTTGCCCGGAAATCGTTGTGGCAGCCGTTGCAGCCCTTGTTGTTGGTATCCAGGATGGCGGCCTTGATGGTGGCCTCGTTGCCGGTCTTGACCGCCGCATCCAGTTTGGCCAGCTCGGAAAAGTAATTTTCCTGCGCCGCCTTGAACTTGGCGGGATCGGAGTAAATGGCGGGCAGCGCCTTGGTTTCCTTGACGTCGGCGGTGCTGGGCTGGAAGCCGTCCCAAGGCATCTTGGACAGCACGTCAAGGTACCCCACGTTGCGGCTCACGATGGCCGCGTCGTACGGAATCCTGCCCATGGCCATGGGCACGATGGAATACATGTACTTGCCTTGCAGAATCATGGCCGCGTGGCGCTGCGCCACCAGGAATTCGGGCTTGACCTGCGCCAGGGCGCCCGCGATGTAGCCGCCGCCCAAGGCGGCACCGAGGACAAGGGTGAGAACCCGTTTTTTCATTCCATTCTCCTGTTCGAAAATGTCGTTGGTCCAAGCAGATGCCCTCCGCCGCCCAGTAAACAGGCGCGCCAGGCAGTTTATTCCGCGTGGGAAGTCAAAGAGTCCAACGCCGTATGGTCGAAGCCAAGGGGTCAAACCACGGCCTCGTCCCGGTGCGCCCGCACCGGCTTGATCAGGTCTTCGCGCCTGACCCCGAGCCAGCGCACCAGCGGCGCCATGACCAGCACCGAGGAGTAAATGCCGAACAGGATGCCGATGGTCAGCGCCAGGGCGAAATAATGCAGCGCCTCGCCGCCGAAAATCAGCATGGAGGTGACCATGAGCTGGGTGCAGCCGTGGGTGATGATGGTGCGCGAAATGGTGCGGGTGATGGCGCTGTCGATGACCTCGGTCACGCCGGCCTTGCGCATCTTGCGGAAGTTCTCGCGGATCCGGTCGGCCACCACCACCGACTCGTTCACCGAGTAGCCCAGCACGGCAAGGACCGCGGCCAGCACGGGCAGCGAGAATTCCCACTGGAACAGGGCGAAAAAGCCCAGGATGATGACCACGTCGTGCAGGTTGGCGATGATGGCCGCCACGCCGAATTTCCACTCGAAGCGCAGCGCCAGGTAGCCGACGATGCCCAGCGACGTGATGAGCAGCGCCAGCCCGCCGTTGTAGGCCAGTTCCTTGCCCACCTGCGGGCCCACGAACTCCGCGCGCTGGTTGGTGGCGCCCTGGTCGTGCGCCTGCAGGGCCTGCATGACGTTGTCGGACAGCGCCGAGGTGGTCTGCCCGGCCTTCAGCGGCAGGCGCACCAGCAGGTCGCTGGAGGAGCCGAAGTTCTGCACCGAGAAGTCCTTGTAGCCCTTTTCCTCCAGCGCCTTGCGCACGTCGTCCACGGCGACGGCGTGGGGGTAGTGCACCTCCAGCAGCGTGCCGCCGGTGAACTCGATGGAATAGTTCAGGCCGCGCGTGGCGAGCAGCACCACGGCGATGATGAAGGTGACGGCCGAGATGATGTTGAACACCAGCGCATGCCGCATGAACGGGATGTCGCGGCGGATCTTGAAGAATTCCATTGCGTCGTTCCTTAGGGCCGGGGCCGCATCACTTCCAGGCTTGTTGCTGCGCTCATTTCCAAGCTCATTTCCAGGAGGTGTTGCCGATGGCCACGCGCGCCAGCTTGCGGCGCGAGCCGTAGGTGAGGTTGACCAGCGCGCGGCTCACCACCACCGAGGAGAAGATGGAGGTGAGGATGCCCAGGCAGTGGACCACGGCGAAGCCGCGCACCGGCCCGGAGCCGAATATGAGCAGCGCCAGGCCGGCGATGAGCGTGGTGACGTTGGAGTCCAGGATGGTGCCGAAGGCGCGCTCGTAGCCGGCGGATATGGCGGCCTGCGGGGTGCTGCCGTTGCGCAGTTCCTCGCGGATGCGCTCGTTGATGAGCACGTTGGCGTCGATGGCCATGCCCAGGGTGAGTGCGATGGCGGCGATGCCGGGCAGGGTGAGCGTGGCCTGCATGACCGACAGCAGCGCGATCAGGAACAGCAGGTTCACGCACAGCGCGCCCACCGAGAACAGCCCGAACACCACGTAATAGACGAGGATGAACAGCGACAGCGCGGAGAAACCGTACAGCGTTGAGTCGAAGCCCTTCTTGATGTTCTCGGCGCCCAGCGACGGGCCGACGGTGCGCGCCTCGACGATGTCCATGGGCGCGGCCAGCGCGCCGGCACGGATCAGCAGGGCGAGGTTGTTGGTCTCGGTGGGCGAGAACAGCCCGGTGATCTGGAACTGCGAGCCGAACTCGCTCTGGATGGTGGCCACGGAAATGGCCTCGCCCTTGCCCTTCTCGATCAGCACGATGGCCATGAGGTGCTTGATGTTCTCGCGCGTGGCCTGGCGCATGGCGTTGCCGCCGCCCTGGTCCAGTTCCACCGACACCGCCGGCTGGCTGTTCTGGTCGAAGGTGGCGCGCGCGCCCACGAACTGGTCGCCGGTGACGATGACCTGGCGCTTGGTGGGCACGTAGTTCACCGAGCCGTCGCGGCGGTGCTCGGGGAACACGTCCACGTTGAGCTGCGAGCCGCTGCGCATGGCCTCCTCGTCCACCAGCCGCACTTCCAGGGTGGCGGTGCGGCCGAGGATTTCCTGCGCGCGCGTGGTGTCCTGCACCCCGGGCAGTTCGACCACCACGCGGTCGGCGCCCTGCTGCTGGATGACGGGTTCCGCCACGCCCAGCTCGTTGACGCGGTTGTGCAGGATCTGGATGTTCTGGTTCAGCGCCTCGGACTGGATGCGCGAGGCCGCCTCGGGCTTGATGCTGCCCACCAGGCGCAGGTCCTCGCCTTCGCCGGCGTCGACGAGCTGCAGGTCGGGCTGGCTGGCCTCGATCACGCCGCGCGCCTGGGTGCGCGTGGCGGCGTCGCGGAAGCGCACCACCAGGGTGTTGCGTTCGCGGGCGATGCCGGCGTAGCGCACGTTCTTGTCGCGCAGCGCCGCGCGCACGCTGCCCGCCAGGCCGTCCAGCCGCTTGGTGAGCGCGGCCTCCATGTTGACCTGCAGCATGAAGTGCACGCCGCCGCGCAGGTCCAGGCCCAGGTACATGGGCAGCGAATGGATGTAGCTCAGCCAGCCCGGCGACAGCGACACCAGGTTGGGCGCCACCGTGAAGGAGGGGCTGTTCTTGTCGGGGTTGAGCGCCTGGTCGATGACGTCCTTGGCGCGCGTCTGGGTGTCCACGTCGGCCAGCCGCACCTTGACGCTGTTGGCCTCCTGCAGCACGCCCGTGGGCTGCAGGTTGGCGTTCTTCAGCGCCGTCTCCACCGTGGCGAGCACGCCGCTGTCGACGTTGACCGCGGCGCGCGCCGGCGAGATCTGCACCGCCGGGGCTTCGCCGAAAAAGTTGGGCAGGGTGTACAGCGCGCCCAGCAGCACGGCGACGGCCACCGTGACGTAGACCCAGACGGGATAGCGGTTCATGTGCGGGAGCTGTGTGACGGCAAGGGTGGAAAGCTGCGGGGGAAGCTGCGGCGAAACCGCGGCGGAGCGGCTACAGGCCCTTCAACGTGCCCTTGGGCAGCAGGGTCTGCACCGCGGATTTCTGCACCTGGACCTCGGTGTTGGGGGCGATCTCGACGCCCACGTAGGCGTCGCTCACCTTGGTGACCTTGCCGGCCACGCCGCCCGAGGTGACCACCTCGTCGCCCTTCTGCAGGGCGTCCAGCATGGTCTTGTGCTCCTTCTGGCGCTTCATCTGCGGCCGTATCATCATGAAATACAGCAGCACGAACATGAGCACGATGGGCAGGAAGCTGGTCCACCCGCCGAGGGGGTCGCTGCCCCCGGCCGCGGTCTGCGCGTAGGCCGATGAGATGAACACGTTGACTCTCCTTGTTCCTTGTTACCTTGTATGGAGGTGCGCCATGGCTGCGGCTGGTGCCGCGCCGCTGTTTCGTCGCGCCCCGTCAGTGCCCCGTTCTGTCCATACGCGGAGCATCCACCCAACCCGCAATTGTAGCATTCAGGGGTCGATTCCCCTGGCCCGGGCGGCGCGGAAAGCGGCCGCCCAGGCGGGGAACGTTCCGGCCTCGATGGCGGCGCGGATGTCGGCCATCATGCCCAGGTAGAACTGCAGGTTGTGCAGGGTGTTGAGGCGCGCGCCCAGGATCTCGTTGGCCCGGTGCAGGTGGTGCAGGTAGGCGCGGGTGAAGTGCCGGCAGGCGTAGCAGGGGCAGGACTCCTCCAGCGGCCGGGTATCGTCGCGGTAGCGGGCGTTCTTGAGCTTGACGTCGCCCGAGCGGGTGAACAGCCAGCCGTTGCGGGCGTGGCGCGTGGGCATGACGCAGTCGAACATGTCGATGCCGAACTCGACCCCTTCCACGATGTCCTCCGGGGTGCCCACGCCCATCAGGTAACGCGGCCGGTCAGCCGGCATCCGCGGCGCGATGTGGGCGAGGACGCGGCGCATGTCCTCCTTGGGCTCCCCCACCGACAGCCCGCCCACGGCATAGCCGTCGAAGCCGATGGAAACGAGGCCGGCCAGCGACTCGTCGCGCAGCCCCTCATGCATGCCGCCCTGCACGATGCCGAACAGGGCGTTGGCGGAGCCCATGGCGCGGGCGCCATCGTGCACAGCGCGTGCGCCATCGTCCTGGAAAGCGCGTTTGCTGCGTTCCGCCCAGCGCAGCGACAGGCGCATGGAGTCGCCCGCCACGCCCTCGTCGGCCGGGTAGGGCGTGCACTCGTCGAACACCATGGCGATGTCGGAATTGAGCGTGCGCTGGATGCGCATGGATTCCTCGGGCGTGAGCAGCAACCGGTCGCCGTTCACCGGCGAGGCGAAGCGCACGCCCTCCTCGCTGATCTTGCGCATCGCCCCCAGGCTGAACACCTGGAACCCGCCCGAGTCGGTGAGAATGGGCCGCTCCCAGCCCATGAAGCGGTGCAGCCCGCCGTGGGCCGCGATCACCTCCATTCCCGGGCGCAGCCACAGGTGAAAGGTGTTGCCGAGCACGATGCGCGCGTCGAGAGAGGTCAATTCATCCGGACTGACCGATTTCACGGTGCCGTAGGTCCCCACCGGCATGAACACGGGCGTTTCCACGACACCGTGCGCGAGCTCAAGCCGTCCCCGCCGGGCGGCGCCGGAAGTCGCCGTCAGGTGAAATTTCATGTTTGGATCCGGTCAATCAACATCGCGTCGCCATAGGAGAAGAAACGGTAGCGCTGCTCGATCGCATGAGCATAAGCTTTTCGAATGGGCTCCATCCCCGCGAACGCGGACACCAGCATCAGCAGCGTTGATTTCGGCAAGTGGAAATTGGTAATCAGCCGGTCGACCACGCGGAATTGATAGCCCGGTGTAATGAAGATATCCGTCTCGCCCTGCCCGGTCCGGGGCAATCCCTGTTCATCCGCCGCGGCCTCCAGCGCACGCAGGCTGGTGGTGCCCACGGCAACGACTTGTCGCCCCTCAGCCCGCGCAGAAGCGATGGCCTCGCGTGTTGCCTGGGGCACATGGAAGACTTCTGCGTGCATGTGGTGTTCGGAGAGTTTCGATACGCGCACCGGCTGGAACGTGCCCGCTCCCACGTGCAGGGTCAGCCACGCCAGGCGCACGCCCATGCCCCTGAGCGAGTCCAGCATGGCCTGGTCGAAGTGCAGTCCCGCGGTGGGCGCCGCAACCGCCCCCGGCGCGCGCGCGTACACGGTCTGGTAGCGCTGCTCGTCGTCTTTTTCCGCGGCGTGCGTGATGTAGGGCGGCAGGGGAAGCTGCCCGTGGTCCTCCAGCAGTTCGTGCAGCGGGCGTTCTGATTCAGCGCGCAGCCGGTATAGTTCACTCGGCCGGTCCAGGACGGCGGCCTCGAACCCCGGGAGCAGCAGCCGCGTTCCCGGCTGCGGGGCATGGCTGGCCCGCACCTGTGCCAGAAACTCGTGCTCCGAGACCACGCGCTCGACCAGCACTTCGATTTTTCCGCCGCTGGCCTTGGCTCCGGGCAGCCGCGCCTTGATCACCCGCGTGTCGTTGAACACCAGCACGTCGCCCTTGCGCAGGAAGCGAGGCAGGTCGCCGAAACGGAAATCACCCAGGCCGTCGCCGCCCAGGCGCAGCAGGCGGCTCGCGCCGCGCTCGCTCGCCGGGTGCTGCGCCACCAGTTCCGGCGGCAGCGCGTAGTCGAAATCCTCGACGGTCAATGCAATTGGGGTGATGCTCACTTATAATCCTGTGGCAGGCCGGAATGGCGGAATCGGTAGACGCAGCGGACTCAAAATCCGCCGGTGGCGACACTGTGAGAGTTCGAGTCTCTCTTCCGGCACCAAAAAAACAAAACGGCCCCCAGCCATCTGGACGTGGAGCCGAATTGTCTCAAGGGGGGAGTGGCCGTGAAAATTCTCGTCGCCGTCGACGGTTCCAAGTACACCCGGCGGGTCCTGGATTATCTCATCTCGCACCGCAGCCAGTGGGGTGCCCGGCCTGAGGTGACCCTGCTCAACGTGCAGTATGCCCTGCCGCCTCACATCGCCTCTTCGCTGGGCCGGCGAGCGGTGGCCGCCTACTATGCCGACGAATCGCGCAAGGCCCTGGCCGTGGCCAGCCGCCGGCTTGACCGCGCCGGGATGGCGTACCAGGCTTCAGCGCTGGTCGGGGAGCCGGGAACCACCATTGCCGATCAGGCCACCCGCGGTAAATTCGACCTCGTGCTCATGGGTTCCCACGGGCACACCGCACTGGCCAATCTGGTGCTGGGCTCCTGCACCACCAAGGTCATGTCGCAGTGCAGGGTGCCGGTGACGGTCATCCGTTGAGGCCGGTCGCCGCCGAGCCGGCCTCCATGCCGCCGGCATCACGGTCCCCGAGGGGGCTTGGTAAGCGGCCCGCGGTGGTTTAAAGTTAGCGGCTGAAGGCGCTGAAGGCCAAAACCGGTATCGTCAGGGCGGGGGTGACATGTTTGCGATTGTGTACAAGTCCGATGGTGTGCCGGTGTGCTGCCAGGTGCCCGGTATCGCGCCCGATCCGGTGGTGGTGTGGACTTCCGAGGCGGCGGCCAAGGCCTTCATCGAAAGCCAGAACGGCGGCGGCGACTTCCAGCCCGTTCCGGTGAGCGAGCAGAGCATGGAGCAAATGGCCAAGGCCATGGGCTTTGCCGTGGAGCAGCTCACCGTGGAGCAGTATCCCGGCTGACCCGCCCGAAGCGCGTCAAAAAGAAAACGTCAGAAAGAAACGTCAAAAAAAACGGCAGCCAGGGCTGCCGTTTTTTATTGCGCGCCGCTGGGGGCCCGCTTATGCCTCAGGCCAACTGCACCGGGATCTTGTGGCGCTGGCGCTTGATCTTGTTCTGTGCATCCACGTACACCAGGTCGGGCTTGAAGCTCTGCACCTCGCTCTCGTCGTAGATGGAGTAGGAGCAGATGATCAGGATGTCGCCGGCCGCGGCGCGCCGCGACGCGGCGCCGTTCACCGAAATAATGCCCGAGCCGCGCTCGGCGCGAATGGCATAGGTGGTGAACCGCTCACCGTTGGTGACGTTGTAAATATCGATCTGTTCATACTCGTGAATGTCGGAGGCTTCGAGCAAATCTTCGTCGATGGCGCATGAACCTTCGTAGTTCAGCTCCGAGTGCGTCACCGTTGCCCGGTGGATCTTCGACTTCAACATCGTGCGCTGCATATTGCCTGCTCTCCCGCTAGTGGAGTGATGGACGAGCCTGTTATCGAGTAACTGCGGTCGCGTAACTGCAGCCTTACTAGGTTTTGTTACCGCGGCGCTCCTAGCGCCACTTCTAAATTGTCGATCAGGCGGGTGTTTCCCAGCCATGCCGCCGCGAGAATAACCAGTTCCCGGTCGGTTGGGGATGGCAATTGTAGGTCAGCTTGCTTTCGCACGGCAATATAGTCGGGTCGCCATTGATTTTCAAGCAATTTCTTCACCGCCAAGGCCTCGATTTCGGGGAAATCGCGGTCCCCGGCCCGAATGGACTCGGCCGCCCCGCGCAGGGCGGAAAAAAGCTCGGGCGCACGGGCCCTTTCCGAGGCCGAAAGATAGCCGTTTCGGGACGACAGGGCCAGTCCGTCGTCGGCCCGGCCGGTCTCGCAACCCATGATCCGAATGGGCAGGGCCAGTTGCCGCACCATGGCCCGCACGATCAAGAGCTGCTGGTAATCCTTCTTGCCGAACACCGCGGCCTGCGGCTGCACGATGTTGAACAGCTTCAGCACCACCGTGGCCACGCCGCGGAAAAACCCTGGCCGGAACTGGCCTTCCAGCACCTCGGCGAACGGCGGCGGATCGACCATGAACTGCTGCGGCTCGGGGTAGAGCTCCTTTTCGTCCGGGGCGAACAGCACGTCCACCCCGGCTTCGCGCAACTTGGCGCAATCCGCCTCGAAGGTGCGCGGATAGCGGTCGAAGTCCTCGTTGGGGCCGAACTGCAGCCGGTTGACGAAAATGCTGGCCGCGACGCATTGGCCGTGGGAACGGGCCTCGCGCACGAGCTGCAAATGGCCGTCGTGCAGGTTGCCCATGGTGGGCACGAAGCACACCGAGGGCTCGGCGGCGAGGCGGTTTCTCAGGTCAGTGATGCGCGGAATAATGTCCATTGAGTCATGCGGGTTGATGCAGGGTCGGGTGCCGTCCGAACGGCTCACGTCGGACGACTCAGCGGGCGACTCAGTCGGCCAAATTAAAAAACTCACGCCCGCCGCGCATGGCTTCCATGCGCTGCAGCAGCAGGTCGAGGTCCTTGTCTTCCTTCACGAAGTTCAGCCGCTCGGAATTCACGATCAATATGGGGCTGGCGTTGTAGTTGTAAAAGAACCTGCTGTAACTTTCGGCAAGCCCAGCCAGATATTCGACCGTCATTCCGCGCTCGAATTCCGCGGCCCGCCGCCGCACGCGCTCGGCCAGCACCTCCGGCTGCGCCTGCAGGTAAATCACCAGGTCCGGGCGCGGCGCCTGCGGCCGCAGGGTGTCATAGATCTGCTGGTACAGGTGCATCTCGTCGTTGCCCAGGGTGAGGCGGGCGAACAGCGGATCCTTGTCGAGCAGGAAGTCGCTCACCGTGAGGCGCGAGAACAGGTCGAGTTGGGTCAGCTCGCGCAACTGGTTCATGCGCTGGAACAGGAAAAAAAGCTGGGTGGGCAACGCCCAGCGCGGCATATCCTGGTAGAAGCGCGCCAGGAAGGGGTTCTGCTCGGGCCGCTCCAGCAGCGTTTCCGCGTCCAGGCGCTCGGCCAGCCGGCGGGTGAGGCTGGTCTTGCCGACGCCAATGGGTCCTTCCACCACGATGTAGCGGTATTTCGAAAGCGGCATCAGGCGCGGAAGATGAAATAAACCGCGCCCATGATACACAACGCCGCCCACAGGTAGTCCAGCTTGAGCGGCTGGCCCATGTAGAGCACGGCGAAGGGCACGAACACGGACAGGGTGACGACCTCCTGAATGATTTTGAGCTGGCCGAGAGAATACTGGGTGAAGCCGATGCGGTTGGCCGGCACTTGCAGAATGTATTCGAACAAAGCCACGCCCCAGCTGATCAAGGCGGCAATGAGCACCGGCCTGGAGGCAAGATTCTTCAGGTGGGCATACCAGGCGAAGGTCATGAAGACATTGGAGAGGATCAGCAGGCCAACGGTCTGGAACAGGACGGGAATGCCCTTGATCATGCCAGCTTCTCCACGCGTTGGTCTTGAACCTTGCTCAACCAATCCCGAGCGAAGCCCAGGCCCGGAATAACGGAGTCGGGTGAAATTTCAGTCAAAGGATCGAGCACAAATCGGCGCAGATGCATGCGCGGGTGAGGCACGGTGAGTCGCTCCGACCGAATGACCTCTTTTCCGTACAGCAGCAGGTCGAGGTCCAGTGTTCGGGGCGCGTTCTTGAATGAGCGCTCGCGGCCATGGCTTTGCTCGATGTGGAGCAACTGATCGAGCAATTCCGCTGCCGTCAGTTCGGTGTCGAGGCCGACAACGGCATTGATGTAATCCGGTTGTGCAGTGCCTGCCTCCGGCCCCGTGATGGGCGCGGTGCGGTACAACGATGAACGTGCCGTCAAATTTGAGCGGGGCAATGCTGCCAACGTACCCATGACGGTGCGCAGCGTCTGCTCCGGCTGATCGAGATTGGCGCCTAGTGCGATATAGGCTGCAGGCATACCGGTTACTCGCTGCCCTGCGCCGGTGCGTGTCCTCCTTCTGCCTTCTCCGCGGCGCCCGACGGACGTTTTTTTCTGCGCCGTCTTGGCCGCTTCTCTCCCGGTTCCTGCGGTTTCAGCATGGCGGCGCGCTCCTCAGGCGTGGCGTGCTGGAATGTCTCCCACCACTCGGCCAGTTCTTTTGGAATCTCGCCGCTTTCGGCGCGCAGCACCAGGAAATCGTAACCGGCCCTAAATTTCTCTATAACTAACAGCCCAAATGGTCTTCGTCCGCTGCGCTGCTCGAAGCGCGGCTGCATGGCCCAGATGTCCTTCATGACCACGGTGTAGCGGCGCGGAATGGCCAGCTTGTCGGTCTGGATGTCCAGCACGCGGTCCATGGCGGCGTGCAGCGCGGGCAGCACCTTCAGGCCGTCCTTTTGCGCCTTCTTCCAGTTGGCCAGCACCTCGTGCCACAACAGCGCCGCGAACAGAAAGGCCGGCGACACCGGTTTCCCCGCCAGCACGCGCTGGTCGGTCTGCTCCAGCGCCGCCAGCACGAAGCGCTCGCCCATGGGCTGTTCGAGGATGACGTCCAGCATGGGCAGCAGGCCGTGGTGCAGGCCTTCTTTGCGCAGGCCGAGCACGCAGGGCTTGGCGTGGCCCGACAAGAGCAGCTTGAGCATTTCGTCGAACACCCGTGCCGCCGGCACGTTGCCGAGCAGGTCGGCCAGTTCGGCGATGGGCGCGCGGGTGCGCTCGTCGATGCTGAAGTCCAGCTTGGCCGAGAAGCGCGCCGCGCGCAGCATGCGCACCGGGTCTTCGCGGTAGCGGGCACGCGGGTCGCCGATGATGTTCACCGAGCGCCGTTTCAGGTCGGCCAGGCCGTTGTGGAAGTCGAGGATGGTCTCGGTGGCCGGGTCGTAGTACAGCGCGTTGACCGTGAAATCGCGCCGCGCCGCGTCCTCCTCGCGGGTGCCGAACACGTTGTCGCGCAGCACCCGGCCATGCTCGTCGGTCTCGGAGGCGTCACCGGCGCGGAAGGTGGAGACCTCCACGGTCTCGGCGCCGAACATGACGTGGACCAGCTTGAAGCGCCGGCCGATCAGGCGCGAGCGGCGGAACAGCTTGTGCACCTCCTCGGGCGGGGCATCGGTGGCCACGTCGAAGTCCTTGGGCTTGACCCCGAGCAGCAGGTCGCGCACCGCGCCGCCCACCACGTAGGCGGAAAACCCCGCCTGCTGCAGGCCCTCGCACACCTTGCGCGAGCCGTTGGAGAGGGCGTCCCTGCGGATGCCGTGCTTTTCAACCGGAACGCTCTTGGGCCCCGAGCGGGCACCAAGGGAGAAAACGCGTCGGATGAATTTCTTGATCAATTCGAGCGAAAGGTCTGGCAAGGCGCCGGGATGGCCATCCACCTGGACGCCGGCCGAACGTCCGGCCCGAATAATACCGCAATCGTGCCGACACCCCGCCCTGATGCTCCCATCAGGGCGGGGCCGGGCCGCGCAGGCTGATGACCGGCCAGCCGCGCTCGGCGGCCGCGGCGCGCAGGGTGTCGTCGGGGTCCACGGCCACCGGCGCCGACACCCGCTCCAAGAGCGGCAGGTCGTTGCGCGAGTCGCTGTAGAACCAGCTCTGCTCGAAATCGGCCCAACGCTGGCCGCGGCTCTCCAGCCATTGCTCCAGGCACACGATCTTGCCGCGCTGGAAGCAGGGGGTGCCCACCCAGCGCCCGGTGTAGCGCCCGTCCCGCACCTCGGGCTGGGTGGCGATAAGATGCGGCACGCCCAGTTCCGCGGCGATGGGGGCGGTGACGAAGGCGTTGGTGGCGGTGATCACGGCGCACAGGTCGCCCGCGCCGGCGTGGCGCGCCACCAGTTGACGCGCCGCCGGGGTGATCATGGGCAGCACGCTCTCGCGCATGAACTCGGCGTGCCAATCCCGCAATTGCCGCATGGAATGCTGTGCCAGGGGCGTGAGCTGGAATTCCAGGAAGGCGGCGATGTCCAGCGTGCCGGCCTTGTATTCGGTGTAGAAATAATCGTTCCGGGCCTCGTAGGACGGCCCGTCCACGATGCCGCGCGACACCAGGAAGCGCGCCCACTCGTAGTCGCTGTCCCCGGCGAGCAGGGTATTGTCCAGGTCAAACAGCGCCAGCTTCAATGTGTCTCCTTGATCTCTTTTATTTGCGCGCAGCGCCGTCCAGCAATTGCACCACTTCGCGCACCAGGGCCAGGGTCACCGGGCGCTTGCGCTCCAGCGACAGCCGGTCCAGGGTGTCGATCAATGCCATCTGCGTGCCCATGTCGCGCACGGCGCGGGTGAGGATGTAGTCCAGCCATTCCGGCGCCAGCGGCAGGCCGAGGCGACGCGCATGTTCCGACAAGGCGGCCTTCTTTTCCTCGTCGCTTAGGCTGGTGAGGTGCAGCACTACGCCGGCGCCGATGCGCGTGCGCAGGTCCTCGCGCAGCGGCAGGTCGGCGGGCGGGCGGTCGCCCGCGGTGAGCAGGCTGCCGCCCCCGGTTTTCAGGCGGTTGTAGGCGTCGAACAGTGCCAGTTGCCCCACCAGGTCGAGGCGCTGCACGTCGTCGCAGGCCAGGGCCGTGGGGCCCACTTCTATCGTTTCGCCCGTGTCGATCGCACCACCCGCGAGGGTGTAGCGCGCACCGGGCACGGCGCCGGCGAAGGCGCGCAGCAGGTGGGTCTTGCCGCTGCCGCGCGGGCCCCAAACATAGACGAAACGCTCGGCCCCCGCGGCGGCGGCGCGCAACTGCGCCAGCGCCGCTGCGTTGCCGGCGGCGAAGAAATTGTCGAAGGCGGGCTCGGGCGGCGGCGCCAGTTGCAGGCTGAGCTGCTGCATGGCGCTCTTCTCAGCGCCGCCCGTTGTAGAAGGGGCTGGCCAGGTACTGGGCGCGCAGCTTGCGCAGGCCCACCAGCAGCACGGCGCTGGCCGGCAGCGCGATCAGCAGGCCTGGAAAGCCGAAAATCTGGCCGAAGGCGAGCAGGGCGAAAATCACCGCCACGGGGTGCAGGCCGATGCGCTGGCCCACCAGCTTGGGGGTGATGAAATTGCCTTCCAGCGCCTGGCCGATGCCGAACACCACCCACACCCAGATGAGGCCGCTCCAGCTCGGGAACTGCATCACCGCGGCCAGCGTGGCCAGCAGGAAGCCCGTAGCCGCGCCCACATAGGGCACGAACACCAGCACCCCGGTGATGATGCCGATGGGCAGGAAAAACTCCAGTCCGGTGAAGTACAGTCCCAAGGTGTAGTACACGCACATCACCAGGATGACCAGCACCTGCCCGTGCAAGTACTGCGCCAGGGCATCGTCGGCTTCGGCGAAGAACTGCATGACCGTGTCGTGCCAGTTGCGCGGGATGAGCGTGTCGAAGCGCATGCGGATGAGGCGCCAGTCGCGCATCAGGTAGAACTGCACCACCGGCACCAGCACCGCGGTGGCGAACACCCCCAGCAGGCCCAGGCCGCCCAGGCGCAGCGAGTTCAGCACCTGGGTGGAAAAACCGTCGGCCTGTACCAGGCTGATCACCCAGTCCATGACGCTTTGCGAGTCCATGGTCACCGATATGCCGGTCTTCGCCTGCACCCACGGCGCCACGTGCTCGTTGATGCGGTCGACCAGCGCCGGCAGCTCGCGCACGAGCTGGGAGATTTCCTTGATGAACAGCGGCAGCACCGACAGCACCAGCAGCGTGAGCACCAGTGCTTCCAGCACCATCACGAAAAGGACGGCCAGGCTGATGGGCACGTGGTGGCGGTGCAGCCAGTGCGCCACCGGCTGCCAAATA
>Ga0068858_100003853_pt1 | contig 14829 bp, 13 predicted proteins | sample KBSSwiS12_FD_66589 | JGI IMG/M metagenome (GOLD analysis project Ga0068858, IMG submission 66589) | Switchgrass rhizosphere microbial communities from Kellogg Biological Station, Michigan, USA - KBS Switchgrass S1-2 | ecosystem: Host-associated > Plants > Roots > Rhizosphere > Soil ... | reverse complement strand
TTTTCCTTTCCAAGACTAAGCGTCTGGATACGGTCGGCCGTGATCCCAGCCTGTGTGAGTGCAGTCTTCACCGCATTGGCACGGCTGTCCCCCAGGGCGATGTTGTAGTCGGTGGATCCACGCTCGTCGCAGTGGCCCTCAATGGTGATTCTGACTCCCGCATGCTGCTTCAGGAAATCAATATCGCCCTGCAAAGCCGTCTGCTGGTCGGCGCGGATGTCCGAGGCGTCATAGTTAAAGTAGATGTCCTTCACCTGCTGTGAGAACAACTGTTCCTCTGAGACGCTCGGCGGAGGAGGTGGAGGTGGCGGAGGAGCGTTCACCGTCACGCGCGCGGTAGCTTCCTGCGTTCCTCCCGCACCCTTGGCGACCAGATGATAGGTGGTCGAGTCAGACGGCGTTACCTGTTGCGAGCCGCTGGGCTGGACCGCGCCAATACCGTCGATGCTCACATCGGTGGCATTGGTCGTCTGCCAAGTCAAAGTCGTGGACTGACCTTTGTCTACGGTATTCGGACTAGCGGTCAGAGAGGCCGTCGGTGCAGGTGGTGGCGGCGGTGGCGGTGGTGGTGGCGGCGCAACTTTCTTCTTGCAGGCTGACAGCATCATGACGGCGCCTAGTGCGAGAATAAATGCGCTACGTTTCAACGTTTGCTGGTTCACTTTCTCCCTCCCCATTCATAAGTAATCTCTATTCGTCAGGCGTCAACAAGGCAGCCTACTCTTTATATATATTGACGGCCAACGATCAAAGACTTATTTCACTTCCAACTCCAATTTGGCTGCGAATTATTTGCCCCGGACGTTAACGGTTTCTGAGCGGTACCGTCTGCCAGCATAGTCCAGATTTGTAACCCTCCGGATCGGTTCGACTGGAAGACAATGTGCCTTCCATCGGGGGACCAACTGGGAAAATCATTGCGTCCCCCATCATGGGTTAACTGGACGAATTGTTTACTGGCAACGTCCATGAGGTAGAGGTCCTGTGCTCCAGGTTCTCCTGGACCATAATGGCGTATCCATGAAAAGGTCAGAAATTGGCCATTCGGTGACCAGGAAGGCGAAACAGCATAGCCCTGGTCGGTTACACGCTGAACATTAGTTCCATCGGCGTCCGCGATGTAAATCTGCGGCAAACCGGTCCGCCCGCTGACCCAGGCAATCTGTGACCCAGTTTTGCGGTTCCATGTGGGCGATACATCAGGGCCTTTGTAAGACGTGACTCTGGTCAAATTTGAGCCGGAAGCATCGACCACATAAATCTCTGGATCGCCGCTACGCGAGGATGTGAAGGCAATCTTTGTTCCATCTGGGGACCACGCCGGCGACTGGTTCGTCCCCCCATATCTAGGGAAAGCAACCATGCGGTTCAGATCCGTGGAGTACATCAGAATCTCCCAGCCATTCTTCGTCATGGAACTGAAGGCTATGCGGGAGCCGTCGGGGGAAGGATGAGGCGAAAGCGAGATGGAACCCAGACGTGTTAGTGCATGCTGGTTGGCGCCATCGTAATCCATCGCCCAAATTTCTTTGTTCCCGCTGCGCGTGCTTACGTAATAAATCTTGCTTTCGGCGATTCCGGCAATGCCGCCGCCCAAGCGAAAAATAATTTCGTTCGCAAATTTATGGGCGATGGTGCGTGCGGCTTCTGGGGATGCCTGATCGGTGTACTGTTTGCCGAGAACTTGAGGGGAGGAGGTGTTCTTTACGTCGTAGAGCCAGCCCTGCATGGTAACGTTGGTGCCGCTCACTCCGAGGTTGCCGAAGGCCAGCATAGCGGCATTTGGAGGCGGAGAGGCCCATTGATCAAACTTCACATCCGACGGCGAACCAACCGTGCCGCTGGGATTGAAACTCTTGGAGACCATGTCAAAGATGCCGGCATTGTCCAGGTCGCTCCATAGAGTGTCATTGAAGACCTTGAGCAGGTCCGCATTTTTGGCGTCCTGCGTAGATGCCTGAAAATCCGCTGCCGCCAAACGGACTTTCTGCTGGCCTAAGTTCGTTCCGGTTTTAATCCAGTCCTGCGCCGCCGCATAAGACAACAGCGAAATCAAAGCGATGAAGTGCCAGATAAATCGTTTCATGGGCCTCTATCTTTTGTAGTCGAACCAAAACTCTACGGAAACCTTATTTCCTGAGTAATCCGGGGGCAAGGGACCAAAAGTGTCAATGCGCTGGATGGCCCGAATCGCCGACTGGTCGAGCGATGGTACGCCGCTCGACTGCTCAATCTGTACATTACTGGGATGCCCATCCCGCTGCACGTCAAAGCTCACATACACACGCTGAGCTTCGGAGATGCGCGGATCTACTTCGTACTTCAGCCAGTTTTCTGAAACTTTCTGCTGTACCACACGCACGTACCAAGCATAACGGGTCCCGAAATCGCCGCCACCACCAGTGAAACCAAATCCGCCTTTTGCACCAGCCGCGCTAAATGTGCCATAAGGGCCGCTGACCGGGCCGCCTTCGCCGTAAGGTACGACGTTGCTGGCCTCTTCCTGCGGCGGTTCTTTTTGCTGTTTACTGCTGGTATCAGGCTTGGGCTTCTTCTTTTTTGTGTTCTTGTCAGGGATCGCAATCGCGTCGGGGGTATTCTCTTCGGCTTTAGGTTGAGATTGCGTCAGTCCCTTGGATTCATTCGCCAGAATATTTTGTTTCTCGGTCGGCGTCGCAGGGAGCGGAACTGTGCTAACCAGAGTCACTCCCATCGCTTCGCCACCGCCACCTGATCCCCAGTTTCCGCCGCTACCCTCATGAACCACCAGGGTGTAGACACCAATGCTCACAGCCGCGAGGATGTGAAGGCCCGCAGACCAACTAAGGTTGCGTCCCCACCGATCGTGTTCAAAAAAGATTTCAGTGCTTGGCATTGCTGTCCAGCGGTTGCGTGACGATGCTCACATTGGTGATGCCGGATGACTTCACCGCATCCATCACCGAGGCGAATGCGCCAAAAGGAACATCCTGATCAGCCCGTATGAAAATGAACTGGCGCTGCGGGTCACGAATCTTTTGCCGTATCCTGGCGGCGATTTCGTTGATGTTCACCGGATCACTGCCGAGAAATACCCGCTGCTTTTTGTCGATACTGATGACCATCCGCTCTTCGGTGATTTCTTTCACCGTGCGAGTACGCGGCACATTAACTTCGATGCCGGATTGCAGCACGGGGGCTGTCACCATAAAGATGATCAGCAGCACCAGCACGACGTCTACGAGCGGAGTAATGTTTATGTCGGATAGGGAAGTCTGGGTACGCCCGTTGGCTGCGGTGAAAGCCATTACCGCCTCACCTCGGCAGCCAGCGGTCGCTCCGCCTGCTGCCGCTCGACGGCGTTCATCATTTCCAGGGCAAAATCGTCGCTACGTGCGGCGAATTCTTTGATGGAGTTCCCAATCAGGTTATAAGCCACGACGGCAGGAATTGCGGCCGCCAATCCGGCAGCGGTCGTAATAAGGGCTTCCGAGATACCGGGAGCCACAGCGCGAAGTGTAGCCGCGCCAGCAGCACCGAGCCCGTGGAAGGCATCAATGATGCCCCACACGGTGCCGAATAGTCCGACGAATGGCGAGACTGCTGCGGTGATTGCCAGCCATGGAAGATTGCGCTCGAACCGGCTAATTTCTTCCGATGCCGAAATCTGCATGGCACGCTGAATCGCGAGGAGGCTGCGCACTGCACCGCTGCTTCCTATCTGCCGGCGAAATTCTTCGAAGCCGCCCGTAAAGACTCCGACCAGTGGGCTGGGACGAAACTGCTCAGCCACGGCACCGATATCCTGAAGCCGTTGCGCTTTGCGGAAGGCGCGGATGAAGCGTCCGCTCTGCACACGTGCCCGCTGCAATGTGCCCCACTTCGACAGAATGATGGCCCACGAAATCAGGCTAAATCCGAGAAGGGTGAGTAAAACAATTTTAGCGACAGCCCCCGACTGCAGCACCATGTCGAGAATTTCGCCGCCGAAGAAGATTGCAGAGAATGTAGGGAAAACCATTTTTTATTAGGAGAAACGCCAGTAAAGATTATAGATCAGGCTCCCCGAGTTGTTACGGGGTGAACCCCATGAGGCAACGTACTTGTGGGTTAGACTTCACGCGCCTTGGGGGAGTGGTAATCTATTGCGCGCATCGGCGCTAAAGGATCCTCATATTCATGAAAAAAGATAGTGTTGATCGCCGTCATTTTCTGAAGGGCATCGCAGGCTCGGCGGGGGCGATGTCGGCTTTCCCATTGGAAGAGTTTGTCAACAACCCCGTACGGTTTAGCGCGCTGGAGAGCGCCCAGGGTATGACAGGCTCGGGAACGAAGCCCAAGATCAAGTTTGCGGTAATCGGCATCAATCACTACCACATCACCGCGCAGATTGAAGCGACCAAGCGCGGGGGCGGCGAATTTGTTGCTCTCTATGAAGGCGGCGGGCAACCTGACCTGATCGCCCAGTTTGCCAAGCTCTATCCTGACGTGAAGCGCGCACGCGGCGAAGCGGAGATTCTCGAAGATAAATCTATCCAGCTTGTACTGAGTGCGGGCATTCCCGAAGATCGCGCGCCCTTAGGAATTCGTGTGATGAAACACGGCAAAGACTATATGTCCGACAAGCCAGGAATGATCACGCTCGAGCAGTTAGCGGAAGCCCGCAAAGTACAGGCCGAGACGAAGCAGATTTATTCCATCATGTACAGCGAGCGGGTCGAGAACAAAGCCACGGTGAAGGCGGGAGAGCTGGTGAAGGCCGGAGCCATCGGCAAGGTAGTTCAAACTGTCGGCCTGGGGCCGCACCGCGTCAATCCGAAATCACGTCCAGATTGGTTCTGGGACAAGAAACGCTACGGCGGAATTCTTTGTGATATCGGCTCGCACCAGGGAGATCAGTTCTTGTTTTTCACCGGCTCGACACAGGCCGACGTCGTGGCATCCGAGACCGGCAATGTGCATTATCTGCAGTATCCCAATTTCGAAGACTTCGGAGATGTGATCCTGCGTGGCAACGGTGGTACGGGATACATTCGCAATGACTGGTTCACTCCGGATGGCCTGTCCACGTGGGGAGATGGGCGACTGACAATTCTGGGCACCGATGGTTACATCGAGGTTCGTAAGAACGTTGATATCGCGGGACGCCCGGGCGGTAGTCATCTATTCCTAGTCGACCAGAAGCAGACGCAATACATCGATTGCAGCAATCAGGAACTGCCGTATGGTTCGCAGCTGGTTTCGGACGTGGTCAATCGGACCGACACGGCGATGACCCAGGCGCATTGCTTCCTGGCGACCGAGGTCATGTTGAAGGCGCAGAAACAGGCCCAGAAGCTAAGCTTTACGAGTTGATGTTGGTTACCAGAGGCATTAGCCAACTTTTTGTCTTACGGTGTCCAATGTGAGCATGAAGTGCTCGGATCTGGGATTGCGGTGGGTTGTGATGTGGTTGATTGCGGCAACCGCAGCTTACGCCAACGATAAACTCGCACCCCAGGCGGTTTCCGAAGCAAATGTGCGGCAACTCATAGTTCAGACCCGTGCCAAAGCCAAATTGCTTGAATCAAGCACTGGCATGCGCGACGGTTTCACATCCTTTGCAAAAGCACACAATCTCAATTCGAAGCACATCAGCTACTCCGACTACGTGGTGGTGCGTTTACTGTACGAAGCCAGCCGTGACGCCGGTTTCTGGAACATGCATTGGACCATCACCAATCAGGAACCTGTGTCCGACAAGATCTGGCAGCAGTGGAAGACGGTGAACAACCCGGCTTTCATAGCGCCAACCGCCTCGGCAGAATGTGATGAGCTTTCCGCCTTGTATTCGTTTCTGGCCACACGCGCGGGAGTGAAGGGTGTTGGATTATTTTGGCCTACCCATAACCACACGGTTGCAGTGTGGGTGATTCATCCTGCCAAAGGGGCAGACATCCGCGTCGTCGTCCCCACCTCGCAAATATTTCTCGATGTCACCGATTCCTTTGATACTCGCAAGTTCGATCCTTGGCATCAAAAGTCGATTCACCAATACACTCGTCGGGATGTTCCCGATTGGTTCGAAATACCGAAACCGCTTTTCGATTTTTTCTTGCGCCAGGTGGACAAGTATGCAGGCGCCTCAGACTCTACGCTTCAGCAAATCAGATATCTCCGCGAAGGGGTGTTTCTGAAATATTGGACTCCGGAGCAGGCCGCCCAAGATGCTATGAGAAGACGAGCCAATCTACATAGCCCGACGGAAGACCTATCTGCATTCTGGAATTTTGCCGAGGACATGCGGGCGGGGAAGCCTCCTCTGTGAAACTCTGTGTTCTCTGTGGGTAAAAGCTTCAAAAGCGAAAACCACAGCGAGTTTTACAGAGGCATCACAACTTAGTGTTTCATGAACAGCTTTAAATCCACAGTGTCACCCATGATCTTGTACCCGCCATCAGCCGGATGCAAGTGATCGCCACTATCAGCAGCCTCAGAAAGATGAGCCGGATTCTTGGCGTCCCTGGTGGCAGCGTCTAAGTCGATAAATGCGTCAAAGTGGCCGCTGGTGCGTATCCACTGATTGACTTTCTGACGATCGGCTTCACCATCGGGTGTGAAGTAGAAAGCGCCCTCGTAGGGGAGAATTGTGGCTCCATACACGCGGATGTTATGAGCATGAGCACGAAAAATGATCTGCTCGTAGGCGGCAATCAAATCGTCTGCAGTGGCTGCTTGCTCATTGTGTTCCTTGGCGCTGACTCGTGTTCCAAGGTCATTGACCCCTTCCAGAACGATCAACCAACGCACTCCATTCTGTGCCAGAACATCGCGATCAAATCGTGCCAACGCATTCTGCGCTGCGCGGTCGTGAATCAACCGGTTACCGCCGATGCCTTCATTCAGAATGGCAACGTTGTGAGTCTTCTTGTTGGCTTGCAGGCGCCGCGCTAGTTCGTCGGGCCAGCGGTTGTTTGCATTGGTCGTAGACTTGGAGCCGTCAGTGATGGAATCGCCGAGCGTGACAATGGCTCCGGCAGATTTATCGGCGAGTACCTCTACGCCATTCAGAAAATACCAGTGATCGACATACACCCAGGTGGGCATATCTTCCGCGGAAACTGCGTCGCCGGCATGAAAGTAAGAAGTCGCGTGCGAAGCAGGGTGAGTCGTGAACTGTTCCGGCGAGCCATTCAAGCGGATTGTCACAACCAGATCAGACAATGGAGCCAAGTCGAAGTCGATGGGGTCCGAATAGAGCAACGCTCCCGGCGGGATCGTTACCGAAGAATTGCCGTGGAAAGTAAGCGCCTTGTCCGTTCCCGGCTTGATGGCACTGAGGCCGGCAGACAATGCCACGTGTGCCGAAGGGATCGTAAGCCCCGTGGTTCCGTATGCGTTGGAAAATCGCACCCGGATTTGTTTTCCACCAATTGACACGCGCACGATCTGCCGCAGCGTGGAGTCCGTGAAGGCAGGCGCAGGAGGCACGTTGCTGGCATCTCCCGGTTGGGCCGAGGTGGCCCAGGTCGCAACCCAATGAGTTTTGTTTTTGGCTGCATTTCCCAGTGCGGTGAAGGTGTACAACACAAGAAAAGAGGCGGTCAAAATCTCTTTAGACAAAGGATGTCTCCTTTAACAAACTTTATAAAGTAGTGATTAACGGCAGATTGCGTCAAGTTTTGAGAGCCGGTCTTCTGTCGGCGGAAATTCTAGATGCTTCACGCGCATCATCTGTTGCAAGAATGTCCCGCCCCAATTCGCGCCGAGAGGAGCATCGGTCGCGTAAGCCGGGTCGCTCTCGGCCTCCTGCAGCGTGATCAACTTAAAGTTCTTTTCCTTGAGAAGATCGAGAAGTTTGGGCAGCATGATGGTTTCGAATCCGCCGATGTGCAGAAGCATGATGTGCTTGATGTCGCGTCCATAAAGCATCTCTGACATCTTTTGCCCAACCGCGAGGGAATCAGCCGCACCGTCAAGATAACTTTTCTTCAAGGTCTCGATTCCTTGCTGGTCATTTTTCGCCAAGCAGCGAGCATAGGGTTCGTTATAGCCGTAATCGCCGAAGCTCAAGCTGACTTCTGCAACCCGGTATCCATGATTTTTGAGCAGCGTCTCCAGCGCGCGATGCTTTTCAACTGTGTCTCCCTCCTGCAGAAAAGGGAAGCGCAGCCAGTGCCAGTCCTGATCGCCCATGAATTTTTTCAAGACCGGTTCATTGGCGAGCAGGTCCTGCTCGAACGCGCCGGCGGAATTCGTATTGGCACCGATATGCGAGTAAGTGTGGCTTCCGAGAGGGAAGCCGGCATCACGCCAGAGTTGCAACACCTGCTCGCTCGAAGGATCTTCTGCAATGCGTTTGGCGTTGACGAACCCGTAGATCGGCGGAGCCTGCGCCGCCTGTAGAGCGCCAATAATGCTTTTGGCAATATCTGTGCGAGTAAGTCCTTGCGGGAGCGGCCCGTGAGATGGCAGGTCGTCAAATGTTAGTGCGACTGCTGCGGACCGAGTGGCTGCTGCCTTCATCGGCGGAGCATTGAAATGTCGACTGGCGAGAGTAATAAACGTCGGCCAGTTGGGGGCAGGAGTATGCCCGCCGCTGTGCTGACGGAAGGCGATGTCGCCGTCGATCAGCGGTGTTTCGATTAGGGGGAGCACGGTCGTCCCATCCATTGCACGTTGGTGGTCTTGCTCCCATTTCAGATGTACGGAGCTATGCGATGCAGCCTCCTGCGCTTGCGGCGAAACATGAATTGCGAACAAAGTGAGCGAGAGGCCAAGAAACTGTCGAATTGCTTTCAGCAAGTTTCCTCCACTAAATCCTTTTAGTTAGCCTGCGGGTTATTGCACAATCATTTCTAACGATTTGTAAGTTTCTCAGAACCCGGGCGGATGTTCACCCATTACATTGAAGGCTCGTTCCAACGCAATTCCCGCTTGGCACAACGTGCCTTCGTCGAACAAACGTCCGATGAGAGTGACACCATGGGGAACGCGCCGAGGCGGAGAAAATTTAGGCAGCGGATTTTTTGGATCGGGTGCCCAGTCACTGCGAGCTTCAGACACTTGGACAAAGCCCGCTCGTAGAGTGAGCGATGGATGTCCAGTAAAGTTGGTGATGGTCAACATCTCATCACGCAGCGACGGAACAAGCAGCAGATCGACTTCGGAGAAAACGCGGGACATCTCCATCGCCACTTTGCGACGCAAACGATCAGCCTGGACAAAGTCGACAGCGGAGAGAAACCGCGACTGCCGGAAAACATTCGGCCACGCATCGGGAACCTGTGCTTTCAGCTGGTTCAAACCTCCACTCAAGGTGAGTTCTTCAAACGCAGCCGCAGCCTCGGCAAAAAGAATCAGGAACATTGAATCGTAAGGCCAGTCGGGAATGCTCACCTCTACCGGCGTCATGCCGACTTTCTTCACTGTATCCAGGGCAACCCGATCCACATCGGTTGCAGGCGCTTCCTTCATCCATGGTGAAAAGTAGCCGACGCGCAATCCGTGCACGCTCGCACTCGCATCGAAGTCCAATTTGCTGGGCACGCTGGCAAGATCACCCGAGTCAGGTCCGGAAATTGTTTTAAGGATCAGAGCAGTATCTTCAACTGAACGCGTCATCGGCCCCAGCTTGTCGAGCGACCAGCAGAGCGTCATCGCCCCGGTGCGCGCGACGCGACCGTATGTAGGACGCAGTCCGTTTACGCCGCAGCGCATCGATGGGGCAATGATGCTGCCTCCAGTTTCGCTGCCAATTGAAAAGCCAACTAACCCCGCAGCCGTAGCCGCACCCGGCCCAGCACTCGATCCGGACGCGCCTTCTTCCAGCAGCCACGGGTTCATGGTCTGTCCACCGAACCAGATATCATTGAGCGCAAGCGCGCCCAAACTCAGCTTGGCAATCAGTACCGCTCCGGCATCGTGAAGCCGTTGCACGACCGTGGCGTCTTTAGCCGGAACGCGATCGCGGTATGGTTCCGCACCATAGGTCGTGGGAATTCCAGCAGTGTCGAGCAGATCCTTTCCACCCCACGGAATGCCGTGCAGTGGTCCACGATATTTCCCGCCCGCAATTTCCTGATCCGCTTTTTTCGCTTGGGAAAGCGCCAGATCACGCGTGAGTGTGATGATGCAGCGCAGCTTGGGATCAAACTGCCCGATGCGCTTCAAGTAGATTTGAGTGAGCCGTTCCGAAGTGAGCTTTTTCTGCTCGATCCAGCGAGAGAGCCGAGTCACCGGAGAATAGGCGATATCTTCATCGCGCGAAGGAAGCGGGCCGGGATCGGTATTGCTGCGGACAAAACGATCGCGCTCAGGTGTAGTTTTCAATCCGGGAAGAACCGGATTCCAAAGTGTGGCAGGTGACAGAGTCGCATCAAGCTCTGCTCTGCGCGGGCCGGTGCGACGTTCATAAACTGCCGCCATGGTTCGCCGCCAGCTATCAGCCGCGACATTGCGTTCGCTGGCAGTCATTTCAAACTGCACCAGTTTTTCCGCCTCGGCAAATGTCGCGGAAGAAACTTCCGGTCCGACTTCCGGAGCCGTGCCGAATGCGGGTGGTGCGCCGGGCGTCGGCTGGGACGGATTCTGTGATTGGCCCTGAGCTGCTGCGGCTCCTAACAAACTCAACGACGTGAGCGTAATGAAGTGTCTACGTGATTTCACCGATGATCTCCGCGCGATGAACTCTAACATCATTCGCGGCATGTTTTCGAGCGCAAGTAAAGATATGATAGCGAAGCGCTTGTGCGATCGCGTAGAAGCTAAATCGATTTTTTCCTGCAATATCTTTACGGCCACATCCCGAAAAGATTTACAGTATGTGCGCTATGTCTAAAGGCAAAACTGGTTTCTCACGCCGCAAGTTTCTGCAAACGGCCGCTTCCTCGGCAGTTTTGTTGGGTGCTCCCACCATCGTTCCGTCGTCTGTGTTTGGCCAAAAAGCGCCGAGCAATCGCATCAATATTGGCGCCATTGGCGTCGGCCGCATCTCGCGTGTTCACGACATGCCGGGCACTCTGAAGTACGACAACGCGCAGATCGTGGCTGTGTGCGATCTCGATAGCCGGCGTGTGGAAGAAGGCAAAAGGTTCGTCAACGACTTTTACAGCAAGAAAATCGGTAAGACCTACGACGCTACGCTCGGATACGGCAACTATCACGATCTGTTAGCCAACAAAGATATCGATGCAGTGCTAGTCAGTACTCCTGACCACTGGCACGCACTGATCGGCATTGACGCAGTCGAAGCGGGCAAGGATGTGTATCTACAGAAGCCGGCCTCACTTACCATTGCTGAAGGTCGAGCGCTGAGTAATGCCGTGCAGCGTACGGGAAGAATTCTTCAGATCGGCAGCCAGCAGCGTTCGTCAGTCCAATTTCGTTACGCAGCAGAGCTGGTTCGTAATGGCCGCATCGGACAATTAAAGTCCGTGCAGATTGGATTGCCCGGCGATCCCTCGGGCGATGATGAACCAGAGATGCCTGTCCCGAAAAATCTGAACTACGACATGTGGCTGGGCTCGACTCCGACTGTCTACTACACGGAAAAGCGCGTACATCCGCAGGCTGACTTTGAGCGTCCAGGCTGGTTGCGCTGCGAACAGTTCGGAGCGGGCATGATCACCGGCTGGGGCGCGCACCATGTGGATAGCGCGCACTGGGGCATGAACGCTGAATACACCGGCCCAGTCGAAATCTGGGGATGGGCCGAGTTTCCAACTCATGGCTTGTGGGATGTTCACGGCAAGTTCAAGACGGAGTGCATCTACCCAAATGGCGTCCACATGACCATCAGCGGAGATTTCCCTAACGGCATCCGCTTTGAGGGAACTGAAGGGTGGATTTTTGTTTCGCGCGGAAACGAACAAGTGACCAACAGCGATCCGGTGGCGACGCTGAAAGATTCAAAAGCCCTCGCCGCCAGCGATCCGAAAATCATCACCTCAGTGATCGGCCCGGATGAAATTCGTTTGCCGGAAAGCAAAGAGCACCACGGAAACTGGCTGGAGAGCATCAAGTCGCGGCAACAACCCGTTGCGCCGGTCGAAGTCGGCCATCGCGCCTGCTCAACTTGTCTGCTGCATCACATGGCTATGAAGCTCAAACGGAAGTTGTATTGGGATCCAATCCACGAGCGCTTCAAGAATGACGATGAAGCTAACGCCATGCGTTCGCGTCCGATGCGGGCTCCCTATTCCATCAACGCGTGAAACGGAGAGAAAATGATTACCCGTCGAGACCTAGTTGTCGCATTTGCCGCAATCGCAGCAACACTCTGCATTGTTGCTGTCGCAGAGCAAAAAGCTCCCATCATGCAGTCCGCAGCTTTCGATTGGAATTCGATTCCAGTGAAACAAACCGCGGTTGGTTCTACGCGATCATTTTTCAGAGCTCCCACTGCGACTCTCGACGAACTCGAGCTGCATGTAACCACGCTAAACCCCGGACAATCCTCCCATCCTCCACATCAACATCCCAACGAGGAGTTGGTGATTATCAAGGAGGGAACAATCGAAGCGTTAGTGCAGGGAGAATGGAAACGGGTTGGTGAGGGTTCGGTCATCTTCAATGCTTCTAACCAACTGCACGGACTCAGAAATGTTGGTACAACTCCGGCGACTTACCATGTAATCAACTGGAAATCTTCCAATACTGGGAATACGAAATAAAGAGACTTTGCAACCTCATGCTTGAGCATTGCCCCGTCGCCAAGTTATCTCAGCCCATGAGAAAGTTTCAGGGTACTATCGCTTGGCCAGCTTTAGCATGCCGCACGAAACGCTGTATTTATAAGGTGAATCCTTTATTGGACATACGCGATAGCACCTTTAAAGCCCTAGGGAGCAACTGCCTTTTCTGCCTCCGCATCTCTTGCGTGCGGAGAAATTTATGAAACTCACAATAAGATCCACGACTTTATCGCTCTTTCTTTTTGTGGTGGCCGCCGCCTTCGCACAAGGCCCGCGGGTTTTGCCATCAAATACTGAAATCAAGGTTCGTACAGCCACGGAAATCCCTGCCAAGCCGGCAGCCAATACAACCTATTCAGCACGGCTGGCCGACGACGTGCTCGATCAATCGGGAGCCGTCGTCATCCCTCGCGGTTCGGAGGCACGTTTAGAAGCCTATCCAACCGATGATGGCAAGGATACTTACCTGGACCTCAGTTCTGTGACCGTCAACGGCCGCAAGTATTTGCTGAATACGCAAGACAATGCCAAGAGTTCGTCTGCTCCCGGTGGCCTGGGTGCGAATAAGCGGACTGCCAAGTATGTCGGCGGAGGCGCCGCAGTCGGCGCACTGCTAGGTGCAATATTTGGTGGTGGGAAGGGCGCTGCGATCGGTGCACTGGCAGGTGGCGGAGCCGGTGCTGGCGCGCAAGTCTATACAGGGCGCGACAAAGCGATTCCGGCTGAAACCGTCCTCACTTATAAATTGGCACAGAACCTGGAACTGCAGCCCCAGTAGTCAGGAACGAGTGATCAATGAAAGACCCGGCGGAAACGCCGGGTTTTTCTTTTTCCAGAAATTCTTGAGCCACTTTTCTCCCCACTGCGCGTTAGTAGACAGGGAAGACCAAGGAGGCCCGAAAGCCTATGACAACGCCAAGATTTACGCTGTTCGCGTTTCACGACGCTGACGGGGAAAAAATAACCCAAACGTTTTTGTTTGAAGGCGGCAGGTTGCCGCCGCCCTTTTTCTACTCGAAATATTCTGTCCTGCTTCTTGATTCCAGTTTCAATCGCGCGGCATCGAAAACCCTGACTGTGTATGATGAACGGGCGCGTTGCTTACGCCTGCGCGTGAATCAGCTGAGGGTGTTATGTGATCGCTCGATCCTCGAACACCGGGCTAAAACTGGAGAAGGGTAATGCGCAAGTGGTTTCCCTTGTATTTTGGAGCAATCGTTCTCGTCTTCATCGCGTCCAGCTTCCTTTTCGCCAATAACGCAGACTTCCATAACGCTCCAGATTCTGCCAAAGCGACGCAGAATCCCTACGAAGGTTCGGCCGATGCCGTCACTGCGGGGAAAGCGCGCTACCACCTGCGTTGCGCGCGTTGTCACGGAGAGCGCGGTGAGGGCTCGGGGAATATTCCGCCACTACGGGCAGCGATTATCAGAAGAGTCACAGCGGGAGAGATGTTCTGGTTTATCACCAAGGGCGATGTAAAAAACGAGATGCCCTCCTGGGCGAATATCTCGAAAGATGAACGTTGGAAGATCGTCACATATGTGAAGGCGATGAACGCAGCGAGCACGCCGACAGCCGTGCCAGTCAGTACCGGTGCTTTGGGGAAACTAAACCTGCCCATGCCCCAGCCACCTTTCTCCGACTTCCGCACGCAGGAGCCGGGCAAAACGAGAAAAATTACAGTTGCTGATTTGCCAGCACCATTCGCGACGCAGTCAGCGCAGAACGGGCCTCGCATGGTGGCGCGTCCTGCGGACGCGTGGCCCAAAGCTCCTGCGGGATTCAAGGTGGAACTCTACGCCGCAGGACTCGACAATCCCCGCCTGCTGCGCACCGCGCCGAATGGCGACATCTTCCTGGCAGAAATGGATCCAGGGAAAATTATGGTCTTCCGTGGCCTCAGCGAAGGCAAGCCGGAACTGACTGGAGTCTATGCCACCGGGTTGAATCAGCCGTACGGCATTGCGTTTTATCCTCCCGGACCGAATCCGCAATGGCTGTACATAGGGAACACCGACGAAGTAGTACGTTTCCCATACAAAAATGGCGACCTGAAGGCGACAGCGAAACCTGAGCATGTTGCGGATTTGCCTTCCTCCCGCGGCGGCCACACTACGCGCGATGTTGAATTTTCCCTCGATGGCAAGACCATGTTTGTCGGCGTAGGTTCGCG
>Ga0068858_100003847_pt1 | contig 14837 bp, 15 predicted proteins | sample KBSSwiS12_FD_66589 | JGI IMG/M metagenome (GOLD analysis project Ga0068858, IMG submission 66589) | Switchgrass rhizosphere microbial communities from Kellogg Biological Station, Michigan, USA - KBS Switchgrass S1-2 | ecosystem: Host-associated > Plants > Roots > Rhizosphere > Soil ... | reverse complement strand
GTTCTGCGCCGCGATCTCCTGCGCGCGCAGGTGCTTCTTCACCGTCATCGGGTAGTACGTGCCGCCCTTCACCGTCGCGTCGTTGGCGACGATGACGACCTCGCGACCCTCGACGCGGCCGATGCCGGTGACGATGCCCGCCGACGGCGCGTCGCCGTCGTACATGCCGTGACCGGCGAGTTGCGAGAGCTCGAGGAAGGGCGTGCCGGGATCGAGGAGGGCGCGCACGCGGTCCCGCGGCAGGAGCTTGCCGCGCGCCGTGTGCTTCTTCTGCGCGTCGGGGCCGCCGCCCTCGGACACCTGCGAGACCTGCTTGCGCAGGTCCTCGGCGAGGGCGCGGTGGTGCGCGGCGTTTTCCTTGAAGGCGGGCGAGGAGCTATCGAGCTTGGAGCGGATTCGCGGCATGGGTCAGCGGGCCTTGGCGCCCTTGTCGAACGGCCGGTACGACAGCCGGATCGCGATGGTAACGAGGGTCGCGCCCACGAACCAGCGCGTCTCGCCGCCGAAGAAGAGCTGCAGCGCCCCGAAGGCCATCGGCAGGTCGCAGAGGATCCCGCCGATCCTGAGGCCGCGCGACAGGCGCTCGCGCAGCTCCAGGTCGGGCATGCCGCGACCGCGCTCGGCCGCGAGGTCTGCGTCCAGCAGCGCCTTGAAGGTGCGCAGGTAGAGCATCGCGGGCACCGCGGCGAGGAGGATCGCGTACATGGCGTACCGCTTCCACTCGGGGCCTGCGTCGACGGAGGCGAGGGGGCCGGACATCTGCAGGAACATCAGCACCGCGCCGCAGAGCACCAGGCTCTGGATCAGCTGCGCCACCCAAATGTGTACCAGGCCCTGCCGGGTCAGCCGCGCGGCCGGCGTCATTCGGCGAGGTTGCGCGCGATGAGCAGGCGCTGGATCTCGCTCGTGCCCTCGTAGATCTGGGTGATGCGGGCGTCGCGGTAGTGGCGCTCGACCGGATAGTCGGCGAGGTAGCCGTAGCCGCCGTGGATCTGGATCGCCTTGGTGCACACCCACTCGGCGAGCTCGGAAGCGTAGAGCTTCGCCTGCGACGCCTCCGACAGGCACGGGATGCCCTCGGTACGCATGCGCGCGGCGTGATGGATGAGCATGCGCGCGGCGTTGATGCGCGTGTGCATGTCGGCGAGGTAGTTGCCGACCGACTGGTGCTCGATGAGCTTCTTGCCGAACTGGGTGCGGTCGCGCGCGTAGGCGAGCGCAGCCTCGAAGGCCGCGCGCGCGATGCCGAGCGCCTGCGCCGCGATGCCGATGCGCCCACCCTCGAGGTTCGACAGCGCGATCGCGAGCCCCTTGCCGCGCGGGCCGAGCAGGTTCGCCTCGGGCACGGCGCAGTCCTCGAGGACGATGGCGCAGGTGTCGGAGGCGCGGATGCCGAGCTTGTGCTCGAGCTTCTGGTCGTTGAAGCCCGGCGTGTCCGTGGGGACGATGAAGGCCGACAGGCCCTTCTTGCCGAGCTCCGGATCGGTCACGGCAAAGACGATGGCGACGGCCGCGCGCTTGCCGTTGGTGATGAACTGCTTGGAGCCGTTGAGGACCCACTTGCCGTCCTTCAGCACGGCGCGGGTCTTGAGGTTGTTCGCCTCGCTGCCGGCCTGGGGCTCGGTGAGGCAGAAGCAGCCGATCTTGCGGCCGGCGGCCATGTCCGGGAGCCACGCCTGCTTCTGCGCCGGCGTGCCCCAGGCGAGGATCGGCCCGCAGCCCACCGAGTTGTGCACGCTCATGAGGGTGGCGGTGGAGGCGCAACCGGCGGCGATCTCCTCCATGGCGAGCGCGTAGGCGATGTAGTCGGAGAAGGTGCCTCCGAATTCCTCCGGCACCACCATGCCGAGCATGCCGAGCTCGCCCAGCTTGGCGACCACCTCGTCGGGGATCCAGCCTTCCTCGTCCCACTGGCCGGCGTGGGGCGCCAGCTCCGCCTGCGCGAAATCGCGCGCGACGTCGCGAATCATCCGCTGCTCTTCGCTGAGGAAGTCGGTGTGCGCGCGGGTGAGCATGCTACTTGTCGGGGTCGCGGTCCTGCGCCTGCTTGTTGATGTCCGCGCCCATCTGGTTGGCCTTCTCGAGGGCCTTCACCTCGGTGCCGCCGTAGGCCCGCTGCTTCGCGCGCTCCGTGGCTTCCGCGCGCTCGGTGGCCGCGTCGACCTTGGGGGCCTCGCTCTTGCCGCAGGCGGCGAGCGCGAGGGCCGCCAGGGCTGCCATCGCGCCCAGGCGGATCATGCGCGGACCGCCTTCACGCGCTGGCGGATGTCCGCGCGCACCTTGGGGGGCAGGTGATTCCAGCGGACGCCGGCAACGGCGCCGGCGAGCGCGAGGCAGGCCGGGACGCTGTTGCGCTCCGGGTTCGCGCGACGAAGCTGCAGCCAGGCGTCCCAGAAGCCGACCCGCATCAGGGCTTCCAGCGAGTCGATGCCGACCGAGCGCAACTCGGCGGCGAGGTTCGCGCCGATGTTGGGCGTGCGCTCGATCGGGGTGGTAGTACCGTTGCTCATTACAGGACCTCCAGTGCGATTGCCGTTCCCTCGCCGCCGCCGATGCAGAGCGCGGCGACTCCTTTCTTGAGCCCGCGCTTCTTGAGCGCGTAGATGAGCGTCGTCATGATGCGCGCGCCGGTGGCGCCGATCGGATGGCCGAGCGCCACCGCGCCGCCATTCACGTTCACCTTGTCGGCGGGGATGCCGATGTCCTTCATGGCCGCCATGGTGACCACCGCGAACGCCTCGTTCACCTCGAAGAGGTCCACGTCGTCGGCCTTCCAGCCCGCCTTGTCGAGCACCTTCCTGATCGCCCCGACGGGCGCGGTGGTGAACCACTCGGGCTCGTGGGCGTTGGAGGCGTAGGCCACGATGCGCGCGAGCGGCTTCGAGCCGCGCTTCTTCGCCTCGGCCTCGGTCATCATCACCAGCGCCGCGGCGCCGTCGGAGATCGACGACGAGGTGGCGGCGGTCACGGTGCCGTCCTTGTTGAATGCGGGGCGAAGCGTCGGGATCTTCTCCACGTTGACGCTGAAGGGGGTCTCGTCCTCGGAGACCACCTCGCTCCCCTTGCGGCCTTCCACGGTGACGGGCGCGATCTCGTCCTTGAAGTCGCCGCCCCGCGACGCCTTCACGGCGCGCTCGGTCGACTGCTTCGAGTAGGCGTCCATCTGCTCGCGGGTGAAGCCGTACTTCTCCGCGGTCTTGTCGGCGAAGTGCCCCATGGGCTTGCCGTCGTAGGCGTTCTCCAGCCCGTCGAAGGCCATGTGGTCGAGGACCTTCTGGTGCCCGTAGCGATAACCGGCGCGCACCTTGGGAAGCAGGTGCGGCGCATTGGTCATCGATTCCATGCCGCCGGCGACGACGACCTTGGCCTGGCCCGAGGAGAGCTCGTCGAAGGCCATCATCGCGGCCTTCATGCCGGAGCCGCACATCTTGTTGATGGTGGTGGCCGGGGTGGACTTGTCGAGGCCCGCTCCGAGCGCCGCCTGGCGCGCGGGCGCCTGGCCCTGGCCCGCGCCCAGCACGTTGCCGAAGATCACGTCGTCGATCTCCGTGCCCTTCACGCCGGACTGCTCGACGGCGGCCCTGATGGCGACGGCGCCCAGCTGCGAGGCGCTCATCGAGTTGAACTTGCCCTGCATGGAGCCGATCGGGGTGCGCTTCGCGCCGACGATGACGATGTTCTCAGCCATTTTCTCTTGCCTTTCCGGTCAAACCGATTCTTCGAAGAGCTCGCGCCCGATGAGCATGCGGCGGATCTCGTTGGTGCCTGCCCCGATGTCGTAGAGCTTGGCGTCGCGGAGCAACCGCCCCGCGGGGAATTCGTTGATGTAGCCGTTGCCGCCGAGGCACTGGATCGCCTCGAGCGCCACCTGCACCGCGTTCTCCGAGGAGAAGAGCAGGCATGCGGCGGCGTCCTTGCGCGCCGCGCGCCCGCGCCCCTGGTCGAGGGCGCCCGCCACGCGGTAGCTGAACGCGCGCGAGGCCTGCAGCTTGGTGTACATGTCGGCGACCTTGCCCTGCATGAGCTCGAAGGTGCCGATGGGGTGGCCGAACTGCTTGCGCTCGTGGACGTAGGGCAGCACCAGATCCATGGCCGACTGCATGATCCCGAGCGGGCCGCCCGAGAGCACGGTGCGCTCGGTGTCGAGGCCCTTCATGAGGACCTTCGATCCGCCGTTCACGGCGCCGAGGATGTTCTCCTCGGGGATCTCGCAATCCTGGAACACGAGCTCGCAGGTGTTGGAGCCGCGCATGCCGAGCTTGTCCAGCTTCTGCGCGGTCGAGAACCCCTTCATGCCCTTCTCGACCAGGAAGGCCGTCATGGCCTTCGAGCCCTGGTCCTTCGGCGCCGTGCGCATGTACACGATGAGGACGTCGGCGTCCGGGCCGTTGGTGATCCACATCTTCGAGCCGTTGGCGACCCAGCGGTCACCTTTCTTCTCGGCCTTGCAGGCCATGGAGCCCACGACGTCGGAGCCCGCGCCCGGCTCGCTCATCGCGAGCGCGCCCACGAACTCGCCCGAGCAGAGCTTCGGCAGGTACTTGCGCCGCTGCGCCTCGCTGCCGTTGAGGAAGAGGTTGTTGACGCACAGGTTCGAGTGCGCGCCGTAGGAAAGGCCCACCGAGGCCGAGGCCCGGGAGACTTCCTCCATCGCCACCACGTGGGCGACGTACCCGAGGCCCGTCCCGCCGTAGTCGTCGGGGACGGTCATGCCGAGGAGGCCCAGCTCGCCCAGCTTGCGCCACATGTCGGCCGGGAATTCGTTCTTCCGGTCGATCTCGGCGGCCCGCGGGGCGAGGTCCGCGTCGCACATGCGCTTCACGGTGTCGCGAAGGGCGTCGAAATCCTCGGTGAGGTGGGTATCGAACAGCATTTTCGGGATGCCTCGGTGCCGCCGGATCGAAGAGTGTAATTATAGCGCGACGAGGAACTTCCTTACTTCCGCCAGCACCGCCGCGGGCTGGTCGCGGTGGGGGGCGTGCCCGCAGTCGTCCAGCAGCACGGATTCGAAGCGCGTCGCCTTCGGCAGGTGCTCGCGGATGAGGACGAGCTGCTTCGGCGTGCTGTACTCGTCCGAGGCGCCCAGGATCGCCAGCACCGGGGCCCGGATCCGGGCCAGGTCCGCCAGGATGTTCCAGTCCCGGAATGCGGGGCTGAGCCAGGTGTCGTTCCAGCCGTAGAAGACCGCGCCCACGTCGTCGTGATGGCGCGCGAGGCGCACGCGCCAGTCGCGGCTCGCCTCGAAGGATCTGCGCGCGGCGAGGATCGCGTCGAGGTTCGACCCCTCCACGTCGATGAGCGGGGCCATGGCGATCACGGCGGCCACGGGATGCGGCGTCGCGGCGTGCACCAGCGCCATCGAGGCCCCGGTGGAATGGCCGAGCATCACCGGGCGCGCGAGCCCGAGGCGCTCACGGATCTGCGGGATGACCTTCTCGGCCTCGTCGTGGATGAAGCGTTTGTCGTAGACGCCGCTTCGCGGGGAGGACTGGCCGAAGCCGGCGCGCGAGTAGGCGACGACGCGCGAGCCGGTGGCGGCCGCGAGCTCCTTCGGGAAGTCGCGCCACATCGAGACCGAGCCCAGCCCTTCGTGCAGCAGGAGGATCGGGGGATCGTTGCCCGGGACGTCGGCGTATTCGAGCCGATGCCCGCCCGCTTCGACGAACATCTATTTCGCGGTCATCCGGATCGCGCCGTCGAGGCGGATCACCTCTCCGTTCAGCACTTCGTTCTCGACGATGTGCTTCACCAGCGCCGCGTACTCCTCGGGCTTGCCGAGGCGCGAGGGGAAGGGGATTTGCGCGCCCAGGGACGCGCGGACCTCTTCGCTCATGCCCTGGAGCATCGGCGTGTCGAAGATGCCGGGCGCGATGGTCATCACGCGGATGCCGAAGCGCGCGAGCTCGCGGGCGATCGGCAACGTCATGCCGTTCACGCCGGCCTTGGAGGCCGCGTACGCGGCCTGGCCGATCTGGCCGTCCATGGAAGCGACCGACGACGTGTTCACGATCACGCCGCGTTCGCCGGAAGGCAGCGGCGCCTGGGTGCTCATGCGATGCGCGGCCAGCCGGATCACGTTGAACGTGCCCACGAGGTTGATGCGGATCGCGCGCTCGAAGCTCGCCAGGTTGTGCGGACCGGTCTTGCCGACCACGCGCTCGCCGGGCGCCACGCCGGCGCAGTTCACCGCGCCGTGGATGGCGCCGAAAGCCGACACGCAGAGGTCCACTGCGGCCTGCGTCTGGACCTCATCGGTCACGTCGGTCTTCAGGAACTTCGCGTGCGCGCCGAGGGACTTGGCGAAGTCCTCGCCGGCGGCGTTCACGTCGGCGATGACGACCTTGCCGCCGGCCTGCACGAGCATGCGCGCGGTGGCGGCGCCGAGGCCCGAGCCGCCGCCGGCGACGAGGAATGCGTGGTCTTTGATTTGCATGTCAGGGATTCTTTTGGTTGGAAGATTCGGGCAGCGCCACGATGGGAAGGTCGCGCTCGGAAGCCCAGTGCTGCCAGTGATTCGCGGTCTCGAGGGCGAACCGGCCTCGCAATGCGTCGAGGGTGAGCTCCGCGAGGCCCAACGCCTGCGCCAGGCGTTCGGCGAAGTGCGGCTCGAGGGCAGCGACCGCGATCCATCCGTCGCGCGTGCGATACAAATTATATCCGGCGTATCCGCCGCCCAGCAGCGAGCCCGGGCTCGTGAGCCCCTCGTGGAACGGCTGGGAGAGCGAGCGCGCGGCGTCCTCGAGCGGGGCCTGCGCCGACATTCCCCGGCCGGTGCGGTCGCGCGCGATCACGAGGGCCAGCGCGGTGCTGACGGCGCGCTCGGCGCCGGCCATGTCCGCGAAGAGCGTCACCGGCATCGCAGGGGGCGAGAGCAACCCGTGCACCGCGAGATAGGTGAGGTCGTGCCCGGGCACTTCCTCGTGCGGCGCCGGGTGGCCGGTGATCGCCACGTGGCAGAGGCGCGGATGGCGCGCGGCGAGCGCCGCCGGATCGAGGCCGAGGCGCGCGAGCGCGGACGGGCGCTGCGCGGTCACGAAGAGGTCGGCCTCGGCGAGGAGCCCATGGAGCTTCTCGCGGCCGGCTTCCGACTTGAGGTCGAGGCGGTTCACCTGCATGCGATCGTGCAGTCGCCGATACCAGGCGGCGCAGTACGTCTCGAAGGGATCGCCCGAGGGCGGCTCGACCTTCGCCACCGTGGCGCCGAGGTCGCGGAGTCGCGCGCAGGCCGCCGGCCCCGGAAGGTTGAGCGCCGTCGTGACGACGCGAAGCCCGCCCAGCAGCGCCGCGCTCACTTGATCCTGCCGAAGTCCCCGTGGCGCCCCATGCCGTCGCGGAAGCGGCTCGCACCGGCGACTCCGTCCTTGATGAGCGCCTCGCGGCCGTTGTACCACTCCTGCACCAGCGCATCGCGCACCGCGAGGCCGTGGCTGCGGATCGCGGAGCGCCGATCGGCGCGCACGCAGACCTGCGGGAAGCGCGCGATCTCCTGCGCCAGCGCTTCAGCCTTCGCGCGCGCGCCGCCCTTCGGCGTCGTGTACTCGCACAGGCCGATCGCGAGGCATTCGTCGGCGGGAACCTTGCGCCCGGTGAGGATGATTTCCAGCGCGCGTCCCTGGCCCACGATGCGCGGCAGGCGCACGGTGCCGCCGTCGATGAGCGGCACGCCCCAGCGCCGGCAGTACACGCCGAAGTACGACTCCGCGGCCATGACGCGGAAGTCGCACCAGAGGCCGAGCTCCATGCCGCCCGCCACTGCCGGGCCCTCGATGGCCGCGATCACCGGCTTGTCGAGCTCGAGGCGGGACGGGCCGAGGGGTCCGCGCGGGATCTCGCCGCCGTTGCCCTTCGTGCCGAGCGGCGGGATGTCGAGCTCGCCCAGCGGATATTCCTCGTTGAGCGTGCTCACGTACTTCAGGTCCCAGCCCGCGCAGAAGGAGCCGCCGGCGCCCCAGAACACCGCGACCGACGCGTCCTTCGCGCGATCGAACTCGAGGAACGCCGCGGTGAGGTCGTCGGCGCTTTTCGGGTCCATCGCGTTGCGGGCCTCGGGGCGGTCGTGGATCACGGTCCACACGGGACCGTTCTTCTCGATGCGCACTGCCATGGCGTCCTCCGTAGAATCGAAACCGTGAACCCGAATCTAACATCGCTCCCGGCGACGATCCGCGTGATCGTTCGAGGGATGCTCAACTGCAACCAGGTCGTGCTGCTCGCGCCGGGCGACAACGTGCTCATCGACTCGGGCTACTGCACGCACCGCGAGCGCACGCTCGAGCTCCTCGCGGGGCCGCTCGGGCTGGACGGCGAGCCGCTCGAGCGCCTCATCAACACGCACTGCCACACGGACCACATGGGCGGCAACGCGGCGGTGGCCAGCGCCCATGGCTGCCGCGTGACGATACCCGTGGGCGAGGCGAAGCACGTGAACCCGTGGACGCCGGCAACGGGCGACATGGAGCTCTTCGATCACAAGGCCGATCCCTTCCACTTCGACGACACGCTCTCGCCCGGCGACCGCTTCGAGGGCGGCGGCTTCGAGTGGCACGTGCATGCGGCGCCTGGCCACGACATGGAGGCGCTCATGTTCTTCGAGCCGCGCCACCGCATCCTCGTTTCAGGCGATGCCCTGTGGGAGGACGGCATGGGAATCGTGTGGCCGGAGCCGGGCACGAACGCCGCAATCGCCAGCTCGCTCGAGACGCTCGCCCGCATCGAGCGCCTCGATCCGGCGATCGTCATCCCGGGGCACGGCGAGCCGTTCACCGCCGTTGCCGGCGCGCTCGCCCGGGCGCGCTCACGGCTCCACGCTTTCGCCGCGGATCCCGCCAAGAATGCGCGCCACGTCTTCAAGGTGCTGTTCGCGTTCGCTCTGCTCGAGCGGCAGCACATGGCGACGGAGGAGGTCGCGGGTTACCTCGCCCGGGTTCCCTGCTATCGGATGCTCTCGGAGCCCTTCCTGGGCGGCCCCGCCGATGCGTTCGCCGAATGGGTGGTCGCCGAGCTCCAGCGCGCCGGCGCCGTCGAGTCCGGCGGCGGGTTCGTCCGGGCGACGATTCCCGCGTGACGGACGGTCCGCACCCAGGTGCCCGTGGACTGACGCGGTTTTCATTAGGACTAAGGTCCGATGCCTGCGCCCGGTGCTTGCGAGTAGCTTCGACGCCACGCAACGACGTGGACCAAGGAGCGCGCAATGGAATCGCAATCACACGCGGGTGTCGCAGCAGTTGCAGCGGCTCTCGCCCTGGGACTCTCGCTGCCGCTCCTCGCCCAGCAGGAAACGACGACGGACATCGGCACGCTGGATCGGGCCTCGGCGGAAAAGGCCTTCAGGCAGCGGCCGTATTCGCCCTACGCCGGGCGCAACTTCCCCACGCGCCCGCTCTTCGGCGACACGCACCTGCATACCTCGTTCTCGATGGACGCAGGCGCCTTCGGCGCGCGGCTGGGCCCGAAGGAGGCTTATCGCTTCGCGAAGGGGGAGGAGGTCATGGCTTCAAGCGGCCAGCCCGCGAGGCTGTCGCGACCCCTCGACTTCCTCGTGGTGGCCGACCATTCCGACGGCATGGGCTTCTTTCCGCTGCTCCTCGGCGGCGACGCGAAGATGCTCGCCTTCCCGCAGGGCCGCAAGTGGTACGACATGATCCAGACCGGCAAGGGCGCGGGCGCCGCGATGGAGATCGTGGTGAGCTTCTCGCAGGGAACCATGGACCCGGGCCTGCTTCCTTTGCCCGGGACGAGCGCCTACCGCTCGGCATGGCGCGAGACCATCAAGGCGGCCGAAGAGGCGAACGAGCCGGGCCGCTTCACCGCCTTCATCGGCTTCGAGTGGACCTCGAATACCGGCGGCAACAACCTGCATCGCAACGTGATCTTCCGCGACGGCGGCGAGAAGGCGAGCCGCATCGAGCCCTACACCACGCAGAAGCCGCTCGGCAGCGACAACCCGCGCGACTTGTGGAAGTGGATGCAGGCCTACGAGGACAAGACCGGCGGGGAGCTCCTCACCATCGCGCACAACGGCAACCTCAGCAACGGGCGGATGTTCCCGATCATCGAGCCGGGCAGCGGCAGGAAGATCGACCGCGAATACGCCGAGACGCGCATGAAATGGGAGCGCCTCTACGAGGCCACGCAGATCAAGGGTGACGGCGAGACGCACCCGTTCCTTTCGCCCAACGACGAGTTCGCCGGCTTCGAGCGCTGGGACAAGGGCAACCTCGACCTGAGCGAGCTCAAGAAGAAGGAGATGCTCGAGTTCGAGTACGTGCGCTCGGCGTACAAGAATGGCCTGCGGCTGGAAAGCGAGCTGGGCGTCAATCCCTACAAGTTCGGCGTGGTCGGCTCGACCGACGCGCACACCGGGCTCACCGCCGTCGAGGAGGACAACTTCTTCGGCAAGACCACCTCGTCCGAGCCCAGCCCCGAGCGCGCGATGCACCCGTTCATCAAGAACGGCAACACCGTCGTCATGGCGTGGGAAACCAGCGCATCGGGCTACGCCGCCGTCTGGGCGCGCGAGAACACGCGCGAGTCGATTTTCGACGCGATGGCGCGCCGCGAGACGTACGCGACCACGGGGCCGCGGATGGTGGTGCGGTTCTTCGGCGGTTTCGATTTCAATCCCGCCGATGCGGGCAGCCGGCTTCCGGCGGAAGTCGGGTACACGAAGGGCGTGCCGATGGGCGGCGACCTCGAGGCGGCCCCTTCGGGCCGGTCTCCCACCTTTCTCGTCGCCGCGCTCAAGGATCCGGCCGGCGCGAACCTCGACCGTTACCAGGTGGTGAAAGGATGGCTCGACGCAAAGGGTGCGCTGCACGAGAAGGTCTACGACGTCGCGTGGTCGGGCAACCGCAAGGCCGGAAGCGACGGCAAGGTGGCGGACGTCGGCAACACGGTCGACGTCGCGAACGCAACCTGGACCAACACGATCGGCGCGCCGGAATTGATCGCGGTCTGGAAGGATCCCGATTTCGATCCCGCGCAGCGCGCGTTCTACTACGGACGCGTGATCGAGATCCCGACCCCGCGCTGGACCGCCTATGACGCGAAGCGCTTCGGCGTGAAGCTCCCCAAGGAAGTCCCGATGACGGTCACCGAGCGCGCCTACACCTCACCCATCTGGTACACCCCCGCGAAGCGTTGAGCGCGATGGGCGCGTTGAAGAAGCTGCTACGCGAGCCCCTGCTGCACTTCGTGGTGCTGGGGGCCGTCGTGTTCGCGGCATTCCACCTCGCCGGCGATCGCGCCGAGCGTGGCGACACGAAGATCGCGATCACCGCCGGCGAGGTCGAGCACCTGGTGACGGGCTTCTCGCGCACCTGGCGCCGCCCGCCCACCGCGAGCGAGCTCGACGCGCTCGTCGAAGACCACATCCGCGAGGAGGTGTTCTATCGCGAGGCGCTCGCACTGGGCCTCGACAAGGACGACACGATCGTTCGCCGGCGCCTGCGCCAGAAGCTCGAGTTCCTGGCGGGCGATGCGACCGCGATCGTGGCCCCGACCGACGCCGACCTCCAGGCCTGGCTCGAGCGCCATCCGGACCGGTTTCGCATCGAGCCCTCGTTCGCCTTTTCGCAGGTCTACTTCAGCCGCAAGGGCGACGACACGCCGGCCGCCGCCTCGAAGGCGCTGGCGCAACTGGCGCGCGCCGACCCCCCGATCGCGCCCGTGGAGCTCGGCGAGGCGACCATGCTCCCGCGTGAGATGCCGCTCACCGGCCCGGGCGAGATCGGGCGCGTGTTCGGCGAGGATTTCGCGCGCCAGGTTGCGCGGCTGGAGCCTGATCGCTGGGCCGGTCCGCTGCAATCCGGCTACGGCTGGCACCTCGTGCGCGTGAGCCTGCGCAGCGCGGGTGGGCCCCAGCCGCTCGCCGAGGTGCGCGACGCCGCGCAACGCGAGTGGCAGGCGGCGAAGAGCCGGGAAGCGGTCGATGCGACATACGCCAAGCTGCGTGCGAAATACACCATCGTGCTCGAAGGGCCGGCGCGCCCGTGATCCTTCGAATCGGCATCGCGCTGCTGGCGATGTGGGGCGTGCCGCAAGCGGCACTCGCCCACGAGGTCCGGCCCGGATACCTCGAGTTGCACCAGACCGCCGCGCAGACCTGGGGCGTGCTTTGGAAAGTCCCCGCGCAGGGCGACCTGCGGCTCTCGATCCATCCAAGGTTCCCGGAAAACTGCGCGCACGCCTCGGAGCCGATCGCGTTCCACGCCGACGCGGCATACGTCGAGCGCACGTCGATCGCATGCAAGGGAGGGCTCGCGGGGCGCACGATCGCGATCGAGGGCCTCGCGGCCACCATGACCGACGTCCTGGTGCGCTCGGTCCGTGCCGACGGCTCGGTCCAGGTCGCGCGGCTCACGCCCTCGTCACCGGCGTTCGCGTTCGAGGCGACTCCGGGCTCGTTCGAGGTCGCACGCGCCTACACGATGCTCGGCGTCGAGCACATCCTGCGCGGCGCGGACCACCTGCTGTTTGTGCTGGGGCTGTTGCTGCTGGTGCGCGGCCGGTGGCTGCTGCTGCTGAAGACGGTGACGGCCTTCACCGTCGCGCACAGCCTCACGCTGGCCGCGGCGACGCTCGGATGGTTGCGCGTTCCCCAGGTGCCGGTGGAAGCGGTGATCGCCCTGTCGATACTCTTCCTTGCCAGCGAGCTCGCCAGGCGCGATCGCGTCGATTCCGGGCTCACGCATCGCCATCCCTGGATCGTGGCCTTCGTGTTTGGATTGCTGCACGGCCTGGGCTTCGCCGGCGCGCTGCGCGAGGTGGGGCTGCCGCAAGGCGACATCCCGCTCGCGTTGCTCACCTTCAACGTGGGCGTCGAGCTGGGGCAGCTGCTCTTCGTCGGCACGGTCCTCGCGCTCCTGGCGGCGCTGCGCGACCTCCTTCCGCGGCTTCCGGCATGGACGCATGCGCTGCCCGCTTACGCGATCGGAACGACGTCCGCGTATTGGTGCATCCAGCGGATCGCCCCCCTGTTCGCGTGATCGCCCTGCTGACCGCCGTGGACCCCACCGACTTCCCGACAACGAGCTCGATGCGCTGAGGCCCTGAGCCCCGCGGGCGGGTTACTGGAAGGCCCGCAGCCCGTCGAGGTCGAGGATGCGGATGCGCCCGTATTCCACCTTGACCAGTCCCGCCTTCTCGAGCACCTGGAGCGCCTGGTTCACGCGCTGCCTTGACACGCCCGAAAGGTAGCCCAGCTCTTCCTGGGAGAGCTGCACCTCCGTCGCCTGGTCGGGATACAGGATCGGATTGAAGAGGCCCGCCAGCGAGCGGGCCACGCGCGCATCCGGCTCGAGCAGCCGCTCGTACTCCACCATGGCGATGAACTGGGCGAGGCGCTCGTTGAGCTGCATGAGGAGGAAACGGTTGAAGCCGATATCGGTATCCAGCAGCCACTCGAATGTCGCGCGCGGCATGTAGGCGACGCGGCTCTCGCGCAGCGTGACCACGTCGTACTTGCGCGTGCGGTCCTTGAGCAGCGACCCCTCGCCGAACCATCCCCCGCTGGTGACGCCCGTGAAGGTCGTGGTCTTTCCCTCGGCGGTGACGCTCGTCATCTTGACCAGGCCGTCCACCACGCCGATCCAGTGCTCGACCTCCTCGCCCTTGCGGCAGACCGGGACGCCCACGGGCAGGTCGCGTACCACGGTCTCGGCTTCCACGCGCGCGAGCTGCGCGGAGGAGAGCGAGCGCGCCCACAGGGAGGCGCGAAGCATGTCGGAGAAGGGCTTCACAGGCTTGAATTGTCAATGAAAAGACACCCCGGCGCGAAGGGCTGCGGGTACACTGGTCCGCATAAGAGGAGGAGCCCGCTCATGACGGCGCAAGCCGGGACGTCGGACACGTTCCCGAAATTGTTGCTGGAGCACGCCCGTGCCCGCGGCGGCGATCCTGCCATTCGCGAGAAGGACCTCGGCATCTGGCAGAGCTGGAGCTGGGGCGAGATGCGCGAGGAGGTCGAGGCGCTCGCCGGCGGCCTCGCCAGGGCCGGCCTCAAGCGCGGCGCGCACATCGCCGTGATCGGCGCCAACCGCCCGCGCCTCTACTGGACGCTCATCGCCGCCCAGTCCCTCGGCGCCATCCCGGTCCCGTTCTACGAGGACGCCGTCGCCACCGAGATGACCTACGTCTTCCAGAACGCCGAGATCGCCTTCGCCGTCGTCGAGGACCAGGAGCAGGCCGACAAGCTTTTCGAGATCCTGCCGCAGTGCCCGGCGCTGAAGCACATCTGGTACGACGAGGCCCGCGGCCTGCGCCACTACGCGCAGCCCGAGCTCGCCTCGTACGACTCGGTGGCCGCGGCAGGACGCGAATGGCTGCGCGGCAATCCCGGCTTGTTCGAGCGGGAAATCGCGAAGGGCGCGCATTCCGACACCGCGATCATGCTGTACACGTCGGGCACGACCGGCCATCCGAAGGGCGTCGTGCTCTCGCACGACAACCTCATCATCGCGAGCCGCGCCTACGCCGAGATGGAAGGGCTCAGGACCGACGAGGAGGTCCTCGCGTACCTGCCGATGGCGTGGATCGGCCAGAACCTCTTCTCCTACGCGCAGTGGATGGTGGTGGGGTTCCGCATCAACTGCCCGGAGTCGGGCGAAACGACCCTCACCGACATGCGCGAGATCGGGCCGACGTACTACTTCGCGCCGCCGCGGGTGCTGGAGGCGCTGCTCACGCAGGTCACCATCCGCATGGAGGACGCGAGCCGGGTGAAGCGCGCGCTCTTCCGCCATTTCATGGACCTCGCTCGGCGCGTGGGCGCGGCGATCCTCGACCGCCGCGAGGTCTCGTTCGTCGACCGCCTGCACTACGGCCTCGGCACGATCCTG
>Ga0068858_100003843_pt1 | contig 14850 bp, 14 predicted proteins | sample KBSSwiS12_FD_66589 | JGI IMG/M metagenome (GOLD analysis project Ga0068858, IMG submission 66589) | Switchgrass rhizosphere microbial communities from Kellogg Biological Station, Michigan, USA - KBS Switchgrass S1-2 | ecosystem: Host-associated > Plants > Roots > Rhizosphere > Soil ... | reverse complement strand
CTGCCGACCGGGATCATGCCCGTCTCGGTTACCGTCGCGGGGAAACCCGGCGTATCGCCCAGACGGGCTATGTCGCTTTCCGGCGCTGCCATGCGGTCATGGCTAAGCGAGTACCCAGCGACGCCATATTGTGGAAGCTACCTAGTTTTTCGCAAGGCATCAGGACGTTCGGGATGTTCGTACATATCCGTATATCGGCGACGCGACCTAGCTCGGAAAATCAGCCCCATGGTCCCCGCAAAAGGGGCAACGACGCGGGGGTCCGACATTCCATGCTTCAACTTGCCACATCCCGGCCCGAACCTGCCGCGACCGCTGGGCGGTGCCTCGACTGCGCGGTGCGCGCATCGGCGATCTGCGGTTCGCTCGATGCCCCGGCGCTGGACGAACTGGGCCGCATGGGCCGCAAGGTCCATCTCCGGCCCGGCCAGACGCTGCTGTGGGAGGGTGATGAATCGATCCTTGTCGGCAATGTTCTCGAGGGAATGCTGAAATTGTCGACGGTAACAGGGGACGGCCGCGAACAGATTGTCGGCATCGTCTTCCCCTCCGATTTCATCGGACGCCCGTTCGGCAAGGACAGTCATCAGACCGTGACTGCCCTGACTGATGCGCGCGTGTGTGTATTCCGCCGCGGGGCCTTCGACAGCTTCGCCGGCACGCATAACGGCATCGAGGCCGCGCTGCTGAGGCGGACGCTGGACGAACTTGATCGGGCGCGCCGCTGGATGCTGCTGCTCGGCCGTATGTCGGCGACCGAGCGGGTGGCGAGCCTGCTGCTCGAGATGATCGATCGGTTGGGCGATGGGGCCGGCGCGCTGATGACCCTGCCGCTCAGTCGGCAGCAGATGGGCGATCTCCTTGGGCTCGCGATTGAGACGGTCAGCAGGACGATGACAAAGTTCGAGCGCGCGGGCCTGTTGGAGCTCCCCGGGGGACGCCGCGTGCGCCTGTGTGACCGCGATGGTCTCGAGCGGATCGCGAGCGGCTGAGAATTTTGATCTGACGCAAGGCCCTCCGTCCGCGGCGCGCGCAGGGCGACTTCCAAACAAACCGGGTGGATCGATGATTGACACAGTGATGATGAAATCCGGGGCTTGGTTGTTGGCCCTGCTGCTCGCGGTGGGCGGTGCTGCCTATGCCATCGATCCCGGCTTTGCCGCGCAGATGTGGATCCTCGCTGCGGCGGCTTTCATCGGACTGTGCGTCAGCTTGGCGCGGACCGATTATGATGCGGCGCTCGGGATCGTCGTCCGGCCGAAACCGACCGGCTATTATGACGATGTCATCCGGCTGGGCGTCATCGCCACCGTCTTCTGGGGTCTGGCGGGTCTGTTCGTCGGGCTCTACATCGCGCTGCAGCTTGCCTTCCCGCAGCTCAATCTCGGCCTCGAATACACCACCTTCGGCCGGCTGCGTCCGCTGCACACTTCGGCGGTCATCTTCGCCTTTTGCGGCAACGCGCTGATCGCCTCGAGCTTCTATGTGGTTCAGCGCACCTGCCGTGCGCGGCTTGCCTTCCCCAAGCTCGCCGACTTCGTATTCTGGGGCTACCAGCTGTTCATCGTCCTGGCGGCGACCGGCTATATGCTCGGGATCACCGAGGGCAAGGAATATGCCGAGCCCGAATGGTATGCCGACATCTGGCTGACGATCGTCTGGGTCAGTTACCTGGCGGTGTTCCTCGGCACGATCGTCAAGCGCACCGAGCCGCACATCTACGTCGCGAACTGGTTCTATCTGTCGTTCATCGTGACGATCGCGATGCTGCACCTCGTCAATAATCTGTCGATCCCGGTGAGCTTCGTCGGCTCGAAAAGCTATTCGGCGTTCGCAGGCGTCCAGGATGCCCTGACCCAATGGTGGTATGGCCACAATGCGGTCGGCTTCTTCCTGACCGCCGGCTTCCTCGGCATGATGTATTATTTCGTGCCCAAGCAGGCCGAGCGGCCGGTCTACAGCTACCGGCTCTCGATCGTCCATTTCTGGTCGCTGATCTTCCTCTACATCTGGGCGGGGCCGCACCACCTCCATTACACGGCACTGCCCGATTGGGCTCAGACGCTGGGCGCGGTCTTCTCGGTGATGCTGTGGATGCCGAGCTGGGGCGGCATGATCAACGGGCTGATGACGCTCAACGGCGCCTGGGACAAGGTCCGCACCGACCCGATCATCCGGATGATGGTGCTGGCGCTCGCCTTCTACGGCATGTCGACCTTCGAGGGACCGATGATGTCGATCAAGACGGTCAACTCGCTGTCGCACTATACCGACTGGACCATCGGCCATGTCCATTCCGGCGCTCTAGGCTGGAACGGGATGATCACCTTTGCGACGATCTATTTCCTGACGCCGAGGCTCTGGAATCGCGAGCGGCTCTATTCGCTGCGCATGGTCAACTGGCACTTCTGGACCGCGACGCTGGGCATCGTCCTCTACGTCTCGTCGATGTGGGTCGCGGGCATCATGCAAGGGCTGATGTGGCGCGAATATGGCCCGAACGGCTATCTCGTCTACGCTTTCATCGACGTCGTGACCGCGATGAAGCCATATTACCTGATCCGGGCGGCCGGTGGCGTGCTCTATCTGAGCGGATCGGTGATCATGGCGATCAACGTCTACCAGACGGTCCGCGGGCGTCTGCGCGACGAAGCGCCGCTCACCACGACCACTCCCAACCAGGCGCTGGATCATCCGTTCCAGCCCCAGGCTGCTTGAAGGACGCGCTCCGATGGCCAGTAAATTCTTCGACCATGGCAAGATCGAGCGCAACGTCACGATCCTGCTTGTGCTGGCGCTGATCACTGTCGCGATCGGCGGCATCATCGAGATCGCGCCGCTCTTCTGGATCGATTCGACGGTCGAGAAGGTCCAGGGCATGCGGCCCTTCACCCCGCTCGAGACCGCCGGCCGCAACATCTATATCCGCGAGGGCTGTTCGAATTGTCATAGCCAGATGATCCGCCCGTTCCGCGACGAGGTCGAGCGGTACGGCCATTACAGCCTGGCCGCTGAAAGCATGTACGACCACCCCTTCCTGTGGGGGTCGAAGCGTACCGGGCCCGATCTGGCCCGCGTCGGCGGACGCTATTCGGACGAATGGCATGTCCAGCATCTGGTCGACCCGCGTTCGGTAGTGCCGGGCTCGATCATGCCGCCATACGCCTTCCTCAAGGAGCGGGATCTCGATGTGAAGCATCTCGATGCGCATCTGCGGGCGCTGCGCGACGTCGGCGTGCCTTATAGCGACGCCGACATCGCCAAGGCGATCGAGGATGCGATCGCGCAGGCCGATCCCGATGCCGATGCGAGCGACCTGAAGAAGCGCTATCCCAAGGCGCAAGCCCGCGATTTCGACGGCGATGCCAAGCGGGTGAGCGAGATGGATGCGCTGGTCGCCTATCTCCAGATGCTCGGCACGCTCGTCGACACCAAGGCGGCCGAGCCGGTCGAGAAGCCGCGATAATGTACGAGCTTCTCCGCCATGCGGCTGACACCTGGGGCATGCTCTTCCTGGGCCTGATCTTCCTGCTGGCGCTCTGGTTTGCGCTCAGACCTTCGGCGCGGGCCCGCCACGAGGACGCCAGCCACATCCCGTTTCGTGACGAGGATCCTCGCGATGACTGACCGCAAGATCGATGAAGCCACGGGCGTGCCCACCATGGGGCATGAATGGGATGGCATCCAGGAGCTCGACAACCCGATGCCGCGCTGGTGGCTGTGGACCTTCTACGCCACGATCATCTTCGCGATCGGCTATTGCGTGGCCTATCCCGCTATCCCGCTGCTCCACCGGGCGACTGCGGGAACGCTCGGATGGAGCAGCCACGGTCAGCTGGCAGAGGAAACCGCGAAGGCCGAGGCCGCGCGGGCATCGATCAGGGCAGCGCTCGCCAGGGTCGATATCGCGACACTCGACGCGCATTCGCCGCTGATGCAGGTGGCGGTCGAAGGCGGGCGCGCCGCCTTCAAGATCAACTGCGCGGCCTGCCATGGCGCCGGCGCTGCCGGCGCCAAGGGCTATCCGAACCTCAATGACGATGACTGGCTCTGGGGCGGCGACCGCGCCGCGATCCACCAGACACTCGTCCATGGCATTCGCCAGCCCGGCGATGACGCGACCCGGATGTCGCAAATGCCCGCCTTCGGCCGCGACGGGATTCTCAAGCCAGAAGAAATCGCGGATGTCGTGTCCTATGTCCGTTTTGTTTCTCGCCAGGAGCATGCCAGCGCCTCCGCGAGACGGGGTGCTCCCCTGTTCGCCGCAAATTGCGCGGCTTGCCATGGCGCGGATGCCAAGGGCGGCCGTCCGTTCGGCGCGCCGAATCTCACCGACGCGATCTGGCTTTATGGCGGCGATCGGGAGACGTTGACGGCGACCGTCACCAATGCGCGTTACGGCGTTATGCCGGCGTGGGATAAGACGCTCGACGCCGCGACGCTCAATATGCTGACCGCTTATATCCACTCGCTCGGCGGCGGCGAATGAACATGCCCCCGTCCGGCCTGCCCTCAGGGCCGCGCAAGCTCTACGTCGGCCGGACGGATATCTTCCCGCGTGCGATCGACGGCTTTTATCGGCGCCTGAAATGGGCGGTGATGGTCGTCACCCTGGCGATCTACTATGCCACGCCATGGCTGCGCTGGGATCGCGGGGCCTATGCCCCCAACCAAGCCGTGCTCGTCGATCTCGCGCACCGGCGCTTCTATTTCTTCGCGATCGAGATCTGGCCGCACGAATTCTATTATGTGGCGGGATTGCTCGTCATGGCGGGGATCGGCCTGTTCCTCGTGACGAGTACGGTCGGGCGAGCCTGGTGCGGCTATGCCTGTCCGCAGACTGTCTGGACCGATCTGTTCCTCCATATCGAACGGGCGATCGATGGGGATCGGAACGCCCAGCTTCGCCTGAAGCGCGCGCCATGGAGTGTTTCCAAGATCGGCCGTCGCGTGCTCAAGCATGGCATCTGGCTGTTGGTCGGGCTGGTCACCGGTGGCGCCTGGGTTTTCTATTTCGCCGACGCCCCGACCTTGGCGCACGATCTCCTCCACACCGAAGCGGCCTTTGTCGCTTACGCCACGATCGCGATCCTGACGGCGACCACCTATATCTTCGGTGGCTTCATGCGCGAGCAGGTGTGCCTCTACATGTGCCCCTGGCCGCGGATCCAGGGCGCGATGCTCGACGAACGCTCGCTGATCGTGACCTACAAGGACTGGCGCGGCGAGCCGCGCAGCCACGGCGTCAAGCGCAGCGAGGACAGCGGCGACTGCATCGATTGCCAGGCCTGCGTGCAGGTCTGTCCGGTCGGCATCGATATCCGCGACGGCGCCCAATTCGCCTGCATTACCTGCGCGCTCTGCATCGACGCCTGCGATCAGATGATGGAGAAGGTCGGGCGCCCGCGCGGCCTCATCGACTATGCGACGCTCGAGGACTGCAAGGCGGAAGCGGCAGGCGCTCCGCCCGTGCCGGTGATACGGACGCTTCTGCGCCCCAGGACGCTGGCCTATTTCGGGATCTGGGGCGCGGTGGGGCTCCTGATGGTCTTCGCGCTCGGTGCGCGGAACCGGCTCGATCTGGCGACGGCACATGACCGCAACCCGCTATGGGTCCGGTTGTCGAATGGCGATGTCCGAAACGCCTACACCGTCAAGATCCGCAATATGGAATCGCGTCCACGCACCGTACGGCTGACGATCGATGGCGTCGCGCAAGGCAGGATGTGGGACTCGCTGAGCGACGACCATAAGGCGGGTCGGGCAATCCTGCTGACCGTCGGGCCGGATCGGGTCGACGAGCATCGCATCTACGTCCAAGCCCCCGCGGCCGGACCGGCGGCCGAGGCGCTCGCTTTCGCCCTCACCGCCACCGACGGGTCGCCAGATAGAGCGACCGACGACGATCGGTTCGACCGACCGGAGACGCAGCCATGATCCGACACTTTACCGGCTTCCACATGCTTGGCTTCAGCGTAGCCTTCTTCGGCATCATCGTCGCCGTCAACATAACGATGGCGATGCTCGCCACGCGCACTTTCGGCGGAACGGTGGTCGATAACAGCTATGTCGCAAGCCAGAAGTTCAATGGGTGGCTCGCCGAGGCGCGCGCGGAACGCGCGCTCGACTGGAGGCTGTCCGCCGAACGCGAAGGTCATTTCGCGATCATCCATCTTGATGGCGCGGATGGCGCGCAGGTCAAGGCGACCGCGATCCATCCCCTGGGTCGGCTGCCCGACAAGACGCTGCATTTCATACGACTGTCCAGCCATCGCTATCGCTCGATTGAACTGTTGCCCGCGGGGCGCTGGCGGCTGGAGATCGAAGTCCGGCAAGGTCGCCGGGGGGCACATTTTGTCGACGAGGTTCCGGCATGACGGCGGTCCTGGAGCATAGCGAGTTCAGTTTGCCAGGCGTGCGTTGCGCTGCCTGCATCGCCAAGATCGAACAAGGTCTCGCGCATATGCCTGGGGTCGTTGGCGCTCGCGTCAATCTGACCGCGAAACGCGTTGCGATCGATCATGAGGCCATGGTCGACATTCCGGCGCTGCGGGCCGAACTCGATAAGCTGGGTTTCGCGGCCGAACCGGTCCTTTTGCGTGATGATGATCTCTCCAACCGCCGGGAGAGCCGCCAATTGCTGAAAGCGCTGGGGGTCGCCGGTTTCGCGTCGATGAACATCATGCTGTTGTCCGTGTCGATATGGTCGGGTGCCGATGGCTCCACGCGACAGCTGTTCCATTGGCTGTCGGCGATGATTGCAATGCCCACCGTCGCCTATGCCGGTCGGCCCTTCTTCAAGTCGGCCTGGAAAGCGCTTCGGCACGGGCGCACCAACATGGATGTCCCGATCTCGATCGGCGTTCTGCTCGCGACGGCGCTCAGCTTGTTTGAGACCATTACCGGCGGGGCGCATGCCTATTTCGACGGTGCCGTCTCTCTGATCTTCTTCCTGCTGGCGGGGCGGTTCCTCGACAGCGCCATGCGTGACCGGGCCCGAGACGGCGTTGGCGCACTGCTGCGGCAGACCGCGCCCGGCGGAACGGTCCTGCTGACGGATGGACGAACCGAGTGGCGAACAGCGGATAGCATTTCGCCAGGCATGGCGATGCTCGTCAGTGCCGGCGAACGCTTCGCCGCCGATGGCCAGATTGAGGAGGGATCGAGCGCAGTCGATAGATCGCTGATCACAGGCGAAAGCCGGCCGGAGCCCATTGAAAAGGGGGACAAAGTGATTGCCGGCGCGCTGAATCTGACTGGGCCCGTGACGGTCCGCGTGACCGCGACCGGTCCGGATACGACCATCGCGGGCCTGGCGCGGTTAATGGAGGCTGCAGGGCAGGGGCGTTCGCGCTATGTGCGGATCGCCGATCGCGCTGCCCGCTATTATGCGCCTGCCGTCCACACGCTGGCGGCGGCATCATTCGTCGGGTGGATGATCGCTGGCGCGGGCTGGCACGCTTCCCTCCTGATCGCGGTCGCGGTCCTGATCGTCACCTGCCCCTGCGCGCTCGGCCTCGCGGTTCCCGTGGCCCAGGTCGTGGCGTCGGGCGCTTTGATGCGCCGCGGGCTGCTCGTGAAGGATGGATCGGCACTGGAGCGCCTGGCCGAGGCCGATCGGGTATGTTTCGACAAGACCGGAACTCTGACGCTCGGCCGGCCCGAGCTGCTCAATATCGGCGTGCTGAGCGACAGCGACCGGCGGGCGGCGCTCGCATTGGCCCGCTCGAGCACGCATCCGCTGTCGCGCAGCCTGGCCGCAGCGCTTGAACGAAGCGGCGTCACAGCCGTCGCCATCGAGGATCTGCGGGAGCTCGCCGGTATGGGCATGGAGGGATATGTCGGCGGCACTCGCGTGCGGCTTGGCCGTCCCGATTGGATCGGCGTTCCAGCAGTCGGCGATGCCGCGCTGAGCTGTGCTTTCGCGATCGACGGCCAGGCCGGACGGCTGTTGCAATTTGCCGACCAACTGCGCCCCGACGCCGAACAAGCGGTTACCCGGATGGCACGGATGGCGATGGCGCCGGTCATCCTGTCCGGCGACCGCCGTGATGCGGTCGCGCCTATTGCCGGAGCTGTGCATGCTCCGGCGATGGTCGGTATGACGCCCGGCCAGAAGCTGGACGCGATCAAGCGGCTAACCGCCGCCGGTCATCGGGTGTTGATGGTCGGTGACGGCCTGAACGACGGCCCGGCGCTTGCTGCGGGCCATGTGTCGATCGCGCCATCATCGGCGAGCGATGTCGGGCAGAACGCAGCAGATATCGTATTTCTGGGCGACAGCCTGCTTCCGGTGCCGATCGCAGTGGGCGCAGCGCACCGCACGATGCGGATCGTTCGCCAGAACTTCGCGTTGGCGATCGGCTACAATATCCTGGCCGTCCCCTTGGCTGTGTTGGGGATGGTGACGCCGCTGATAGCGGCAATCGCGATGTCGACCTCGTCGATCATCGTAGTTGCCAATGCCTTGCGGCTGACTCGGTGTGCCCGATGACGGGGATCGGCCTGCTCATACCAATCGCCTTGTTTTTGGGCTTGAGCGGCTTGGCGGCGTTCATGTGGTCGCTGTCGCATGGTCAGTTTGATGACCTTGAAGGTGCAGGCGAACGCATATTGATCGAGGACGAATTGGCTCACGATCGTGAACGAACAGGGTCGAGCATCTAATCTCTGCTGCTCGAGGCGCCTCCTACGAGAGTCATGCCGGCGGGCACCAAAACGGTCGACGCTTAGCGCGCCATAGTCGGCCATTCTGCCTCGCACGCGTCGATCCTAAAAGCCGCCGTCCGGACATCTGCTTCGCCGCAGCAGAAATTAGGGCATTCCTGCCGTTCGCTGGCGATGTGCCGAACGGCGAATCCTGTCAGGACCAGACACCCGGCGTCTGCGCGACCGGTTATTTCCGAATTGTCGATTCTGAGGGATGTTACCCGGTCTCCGGATTTGCCTATTAGCGCGATCATGGTGCGCTTCGACAAGAGCGAGGCCGACGACCTGGCTGTTGTCGATTCGGAGGGCCGCATCCTCGGCATGCTTACTGAAAAATATGTCCGCAAACGCTCTGCTGATGAGCTGGATCGGTCACAGCGTTAACTCTATAGGGAAGACTCACCCGCGAACTCACCCCGCATAGGGTCCCCGTGCGAAAAGTCGTGTCGATCAATGCTGAGCCGGATCGAGCCAAGCCACTCCCCATGGCTTACCGGTCCGAACCCGAGAGGCAAATCTCCGAAAGACATTGAGTATGATTTCAGGGAGTCGATCACCGGATTACGCTTGAGCAAACTGATCGAATGCCTCGACTGCTTGAGCCGCATACATGAGGCTGGGTCCCGCGCCCATGTAGAGCGCCATCCCCATCACTTCCATGATCTCCTCTCGCGTCGCGCCTTGCTTGACGGCGGCCTGCGAATGAAAGGCGACGCAGCCGTCGCAGCGGATAGCCACGGAAATAGCGAGGGCGATCAATTCCTTGGTCTTGGCGTCAAGCATCCCGGCTTCGGTTGCCGCTCGCGCCATGGCGGAGAAGGCCTTCATCACTTCCGGGCTGCCGAGGCGGACTTCCTTGATCGCCCCGGATAGCTGATCTGCGATAGCCGGCCAGTCCTTGTGCATGTCCTGATCCCTTATTCAATGCTGTCCGAGAAGGCTCAGCAGCCGATAAGCTGCGACGGATCGATCGATATGCGCGCGAGCGAGGGCAGCTTGCGCGCTAATTGCTTCGCGTTCGGCGTCAAGCAGGTCCAGCTGCGGCTTAAGGCCTACCCTCACTTCGTGGCGGACGCTTTCAAGGGCTTCCCCGGCCGCAGCCGCCTGATCCGAAGCCGCCTGCTCGACCAGCAGCATGGTGCGGACATCCTGGAAGGTGGAGACGATTTGCTCCCCAATTTGCATCCGGACGGCGCGCAGCCGGGCATCGGCAGCGCGCTCCTCGTTTCCCGCCTCGGCAATCTTGCCTGAAATACGCCCGCCGCTGAACAGCTGCCAACGGGCGCGGATGCCGACCGTCGCGCTATCGGCACGATAATCCGGAAAAAATTGATCGCGAACCGTGGAGGCTTCGGCAAAAGCGCCGATGGTGGGCAGGCCTTCCGCCCGTGCGCCCCGCTTTACCGCTTGGGCGGCGCGCAGACTGGCCTCGGCCTGCGCCAGGAGGGGATTGCTGCGCGAGGCAACATCCATCGCGTCTTCAAGCGTCGCCGGGAGTTCGGGATTCGCCGGCAGCGGTTCGAGGTTTGTGGGGGCAAGCCCGGTCAGATTGTTGAAATGGGCTTGCGCTGAGACCTGAGCACCTTGTGCCCGGGACAGCCCTGCGCGCGCTTCGGCAAGGCGGGCGGCCGCCTGGGCGACATCGGTGCTCGGGCTTTCTCCGGCCCGAAAGCGCAGCCGGGCCTGGCGCTCAATCTCGGTCGTTTCCGAGACGAGGCGGCTGTAGAGATCGACCATATCGGCGGCAGCCAGGACATTGCCATATCCCTCGACGACAGCCGTGATGAGCTGGTTCCGCGACGCGACTTTCTGCGCCGCGGCGCTGACGACTCCAGCTCGCGCCTGATCGATTCCGGCGCTGACACTCCCGCCGCTGAACAACGGCTGTTCGATGGTCGCCTGCGCGGCCCGGGGCGTGACGTTCGCGGCGCCTAGCCCGAAGAAATTCTGCGGATTGAGGCGGCCATAACCGATCGTTCCGGTGAGCGTCGCGGTCGGCAGGCGGCCGGAACGCGCCTGGTCGAGCCGCGCCCCGGCGGCATCGGCTTCGGCGTCTGCGATAGCGATCTCGGGCGCATGGCCGATTGCCGCCGCGATCGCCTGATCGAGCGGGACCGGATTCCGGTCGGCATTCCAGATCCCAAGGTCACCGTGCGCGGGATCAACGACGTCCCGGTGGTGGTGCTCACACTCTCGCCAAAGTCCGGTGCGCCCGGCCGGTGGACCGATCAGGCGCTGTATGACCTCGCAACAAAATTGCGCGCCGAGATTGCCAAGGTCGATAATGTCGGCCTCACCTTCATCGCGGGCGGCCGACCTGAGGAGATCCGGATCGCTCCCGATCCGGCCAGGCTGAGCCAATATGGCGTAACGCTGGGCAATGTGATCGAGGCGGCGAGCCAGGCCAATCGCAGCTTTCCCGTCGGCACGATCCGCGAAGGCGGCCAAGCGGTCTCCGTGACCGCCGGCCGCACCTTGTCGTCCGCGCGCGAGGTCGGCCTGCTCACGGTTCGGTCCGCCAGCGGCGTGCCCATATATATGCGCGACGTGGCCCAAGTCGACCAGGGACCACGCGAGGACCAGTCGCGTGCGTGGCGCTGGGCCAGAACGGGCGATCGATGGGAGAGCGCTCCGGCCGTCAGCATAGCGATCGCCAAACGGTCAGGCGCCAACGCAGTGGTCGTGTCCGACAGCATTCTGAAGCGCCTCGAGGGTCTCAAGGGCAAGTTGGTCCCCGATGGCGTCGATGTCGCCATCAGCCGCAACTATGGCGAGACCGCGAACGAAAAGGCGAACGAGCTGCTCTTCCACCTCGCGCTCGCGACGATCTCGATCGTCATCTTGATCGGTTTCGCGATCGGCTGGCCCGAGGCGGGGGTGACCGCGATCGTCATCCCCACGACGATTCTGCTGACGATGTTCGCCTCCTATGCCATGGGGTACACGATCAACCGGGTCAGCTTGTTCGCGCTGATCTTCTCGATCGGCATCCTCGTCGACGACGCCATCGTCATGATCGAGAATATCGCGCGTCACTGGGCGATGCCCGACGAGCGCAGCCGCGCGCAGGCGGCGATCGAGGCCGTTGCCGAAGTCGGCAATCCCACGGTGGTGGCGACGCTCACGGTTGTGGCGGCCCTGCTCCCGATGCTGTTCGTGTCGGGGCTGATGGGTCCCTATATGGCGCCGATCCCGGTCAATGCGTCGGCGGCGATGATCTTCTCCTTCTTCGTCGCGGTGGTCATCGCGCCCTGGCTGATGATCCGCTTCGCGCGCACGGCGCTCGCGGCTGGACATGCCCATGACCATAGTGGCGGCAAGCTGGGCCGGCTCTATGCCGGTGTCGCGCGCCGGGTGATCGCGACGCGAACCTCCGCCCGGAATTTCCTGGTCGCCGTCACCATCGCCACGCTGCTCGCCTGCTCGATGTTCTATTTCAAAGCGGTCACGGTGAAGCTGCTTCCCTTCGACAATAAATCGGAAGTCCAAGTCGTCGTCGACATGCCCGAGGGCACGAGCCTCGAGGCGACGGGCCGGATCCTCGACGAAGCGACTGCGATCACACGCTCCCTGCCCGAGGCGACCGCAATGGAGGCTTATGTCGGGACATCGGCACCGTTCAATTTCAACGGACTGGTACGGCATTATTTTCTGCGCAGCCGTCCCGAAATGGGCGACATCATGGTGACCCTGCAGCCCAAGGGCGACCGTGACCGTTCGAGCCACCAGATCGCGCTCGATCTGCGCGACAAGCTGAAAGGCTTGAAGCTGCCGGGCGGAAGCTCGATCAAGGTGGTGGAAACGCCGCCGGGGCCGCCGGTGCTCGCGACGCTGTTGGCCGAGGTCTATGGTCCCGACGCCGCCACGCGGCAGCGCACCGCGATCGAACTCGAGAAGATCTTCAAGTCCATCCCTTACATCGTCGATGTCGATAACAGTTTCGGAAGTCCGCGTCCGAGGCTACGCTTGGTCCCTCAGCGCGACCGGATCGATTATTACGGCCTTTCGGATCGCCAGCTCTCGGACTCGATCGGCGCGCTGATGGGCAATCAGACAATCGGATATGCACCGCGCGGTGATGGCCGCACGCCGCTGCCGATCACGATCGCCCTGCCGCAATCGGCGCGGAGCTGGACGCGGACGTTGGCAAGCACGCCGGTCGCCGTCACAACCAGCGGCGATCTCGTCGAACTCGGCGCGGTGGTGGAGGCGCACACCGAACAAGGCAGTCCGGCGATCTTCCGGCGCGACGGGCGCTTCGCCGACATGGTCACAGCCGAGCTCGCCGGCCAGTATGAGGCTCCCATCTACGGCATGCTCGCGGTGGATAGGGCCGTCGAAAGCTATGACTGGGCCGCGCATGGCCTCACCAAGCCGCTGGTCCGCCTCAACGGCCAGCCCGAGGATGAGTCGGTTACCTCGCTGCTATGGGATGGCGAGTGGGAGATCACCTGGGTGACCTTCCGGGACATGGGCGCGGCGTTCATGGTCGCGCTGCTCGGTATCTACATCCTCGTCGTCGCCCAGTTCCGCAGCTTCAGGCTGCCATTGGTGATCCTCACCCCAATCCCGCTGACGCTGGTGGGCATCGTCATCGGACATATGCTGTTCGGCGCGCCGTTCACCGCAACCTCGATGATCGGCTTCATCGCGCTCGCTGGCATCATCGTGCGAAACTCGATACTGCTCGTCGATTTCATTCGCCACAGTAGGCAGCCCGGCAGGCCGTTGCGCGACGTATTGATCGAGGCGGGAGCAATCCGGTTCAAGCCGATCGTGCTTACAGCGGCGGCTGCGATGATCGGGGCCGCTGTGATCCTGACCGACCCGATTTTCCAGGGGCTTGCGCTGTCCCTCTTGTTCGGTCTCGCCTCCTCCACTCTACTGACTGTCCTGGTGATCCCGGCGATCTACGTCGTGCTCAGGGACGATGGGTTGTCCTCGCAAAACGGGCATTCACGGAGCCGTTTTTTTGCGGATTGAAGAGCGGCTGATGAAGGACGTCGTGATCGCCCGATGTCGAAGACAGAGAGGATGAGATTTATAAATCAGCCGGTAAAGCAGACCGGCGGGTTTTAGGGATCGAGGCTCCGATGTGGAATGGCCGAAATTAAGGCGCGTTGCCGATCGTCCGCCTCGACCAGCGCGATCGGCAGCATTCGTCAATACCGGACGTTCACCGGAGTCGCGGTCGACGACCGACCTTGGTCGGTTGCGGCCCGTCCCTTACGGCATAAGCGGCAGCTATGCGCGAAATGGCGGTCGGAACCTGCCGGTCTGAACCGGCCCAAAATCCGACTTTCGGGGTCTTGATAACAAGAACGGGGAAGGCCGAGCCTTCCCCGCCAGGCGGAAAAGGGAGGGGTCTCCTCAGAAACGCATGCCGAAGCCGATTCCGACGATCAGGGGGTCAAGATGGACTTTCACGCGCTGCGTGCCGATCGCGGTCGTCGCGAGCCGCGTGGTCGTGTCGATATCGATATACTTGATGTCGAGATTGACGAAGGCCCGCTCGGTCAGCGGCACGTCGACACCAGCCTGCAGCGCGTAGCCGAAACTCGACTTCATGTGGACGTCGGTCTTGCCGACCGCCGTCTCGAGACCCTTCGACGCCTTCTCGGAATAGAATATCGTGTAGTTGAGGCCTGCCCCGACATAGGGACGGATATTCGCATCCGGCGCAAAATGATATTGCAGCGTTAGCGTCGGTGGCAGCACCCAGGTCGAGGCCAGCTTGCCGATCGTGCCCGTCGTGCCGGTCTTACCGCTCGCATCATGCTTGGTTGTCGCAAGGATGAGCTCAGTCCCGACATGCGGGGTGAGCATATAGGTGAAGTCAATCTCCGGCATCACGCTGTTGCTGACCTTGACCTTTTCAGCCGGAAAAGTCGGTTTGATGCCGCTCGAGCTTTCGTTGGGCGCGACGATGATCCCGCGCAGCCGCACCAGGACATCACCTTGCGCCGCGCAGGCGGGTGCCGCGACGGTCGCGGTCGCCATCAGCGCTAACATGAGCTTACGGTACATCACTTCGTCCCTTTCAACGCTTTCAATGGGACCATGTGTAAGCGCTGAGTTGGCATGACGATTTGACGGGCGCCAAGGAACCGGTTGACCCCGGTCAAGGAATTCGGCTCCTGG
>Ga0068858_100003839_pt1 | contig 14859 bp, 14 predicted proteins | sample KBSSwiS12_FD_66589 | JGI IMG/M metagenome (GOLD analysis project Ga0068858, IMG submission 66589) | Switchgrass rhizosphere microbial communities from Kellogg Biological Station, Michigan, USA - KBS Switchgrass S1-2 | ecosystem: Host-associated > Plants > Roots > Rhizosphere > Soil ... | reverse complement strand
GCGCGGCGAGCGCTCGCGCCTCGCCGACCACGCGGCGGAGGTGTTGTAACAGTCGTCGCCAGCGCACCGCCGCGAACGTCGACGCACTAGAATGCGGCGATGGCCCTCCGCCGCGCGCCGTATCTGATCGCCTTCGTCGCGATGGGCTGCCTTGCAGGCGCGGCGTGCGCCGAGCCGACGTGGACGATCGCGCCGCCGGTCGTCAAGGGCGAAGTTCCCGCCAAGGGAACTGCGCCGGCTGCGGCGGCCGAGCCCGCGCCGCGGCGCAAGGAGGAAGCGCGCATCGCCGACGAGATCCGACGCATCCCCATCGATACGATCTACGTCGAGGGCCGCGCCGAATCCGACGGCGCGAAAGCGCCCCCGCAGACGAAGGAGCAGCGGTTTTCCGCGGCGCTCAACGCGGGCAATCCCGAAGTGAATGGCGGCAAGATCCGCCACGGGACGTACTACGACGGCGGCGTCTACTGGGGCGCCGACCCGCTGTCGTTCGTCTACTACAACATCGTCAACCGCTTCAAGGACTGACGCCGCGTCGGTGCGACTGCGGTGCGCCGTTCAACCGCCGGGCGCGAAGCTCTCGAAGCGCGTGTACTCGCCGATGAACGTGAGCCGCACGAAGCCGATTGGCCCGTTGCGCTGCTTGCCGATGATGATCTCGGCCGTGCCCTTGTCCTGCGACTCCGGGTTGTAGACCTCGTCGCGGTAGATGAACAGGATGACGTCCGCGTCCTGCTCGATCGCGCCCGATTCGCGCAGGTCGGACATCACCGGCCGCTTGTTCGGACGCTGCTCCAGCGAGCGGTTCAACTGCGACAGCGCCACCACGGGCACCTGCAGCTCCTTCGCCAGCGCCTTCATCGAGCGCGAGATCTCGGAAATCTCCGTTGCGCGGTTCTCGCCCTGCGACGTCGACTGCATGAGCTGCAGGTAGTCGACGATCACGAGGCCGAGCTCGCCGCGCTGCTTCATGATCCGACGCGCGCGCGAACGGACTTCGATGGCGTTGAGCGCGGGCGTCTCGTCGATCAGGATCGGCGCCTCGTTCAACTGCCCGAGCGCGTTCGACAGCTTGTCCCAGTCGTCCGGTCCGAGGCGGCCGGTGCGCAGCTTGTGCTGATCGAGGCGGCCCACCGAGCCGATGAGGCGCAGCGCGAGCTGCGTCGCGCCCATTTCCATCGAGAACACGACCACCGGCTTCTTGTAGTGCAGCGCCACGTGTTCGCCGATATTGAGGGCGAGCGCCGTCTTGCCCATCGACGGCCGTCCCGCAACGACCACGAGGTCGCCTGGCTGGAAGCCCGACGTCATCCGGTCGAGATCGGCAAAACCCGTCGGGACGCCGGTGACGTCGGACGGATTGTCGCGGTTGTAAAGCGTCTCGATGCGGTCGACGACCGTCGCGAGCAGCTTGCCGATCTCGTGAAAGCTCTGCGCGCCGCGCGACCCCTGCTCCGCGATGTGCAGGACTTTTGCTTCCGCCTCGTCGAGCACCATCTTGGCGTTGCGACCGAGCGGGTTGTAGGCGGAGTCGGCGATCTCCCCCGCGGTTGCGGCAAGCTGGCGCAGGATCGAGCGGTCGCGCACGATCTGCGCGTAGTGGCGGATGTTCGCGGCCGTCGGCACGTTCTGCACGAGTGCGCCGAGATACGCGAGCCCGCCGACGTAGTCGAGCTTCTGCACGGAGACGAGCGCCTCGGCGAGCGTCACGACGTCCGCCGGCCGGCCGTCGGCGACGAGCTGCATCACGTGGCGGAAGATGATGCGGTGCGCGTCGTTGTAGAAGTCGTCGGCCGACACGACGTCGCCGATACGGTCGGCCGCCTCGTTGTCCAGCAGCAAGCCGCCCAGCACCGATTGCTCGGCCTCGAGCGAATGCGGCGGCAGCTTCAGTGCGTCGAGTTGGGGATCGTCGGGCATGGGCGGACGGCGGGCGCACCGGCGTTGCGCGAAATGCGCGCTGCCGGCGCGCCGATTCTAGCAGCGGAAGATCACGCCTGGTGGCTGTCGAGGCCCAGCTGTTGGTTCGCGGGCACGGCGACGTCCATCCTCTTCGGACGCGGCAGCCCCAGTTCGCCCATCAGGCGGATGAAGTCGTCGCGCGAGCGGTTCGCGAGGCGCGCATTTTGCACCTTTTCGACGCCGATCGTCGATTCCGTGCGGCCCTTGTAGTCGTGGCCCGGATAGACGAGCGTTTCGTCGGGCAGCGTGAACAGCCGGCCGTTGATGCTGTCGTAGAGCGCGCCGGCGTCGCCGCCCTGGAAGTCGGTGCGCCCGCAGCCGCCGATGAGGAGCGCGTCGCCAGTGAACACCTTGTTGCGCCACAGGTAGGACATCGAGCCCACCGTGTGGCCCGGCGTCGCGATCGCCACCAGCACTTCGCGGCCGAAGCGCAGCTCCGCGCCGTCCTCGAGCTGCAGGTCCGCGGGCGAGATGCCGCAGGGCAGCGGCGTCGCGGCCTTCGCGCCCGTCACCTCGCGCAGCGCGCCGGCGCCGGTCACGTGATCGGCGTGCGTATGCGTCTCGATGACGAAGCGCAGCGTGAGATGCGCACGATTGATCAGCTTCGAATACGCAGGGAACTGGCTGTCGACCGCGTCGATCATCACTGCGTCGCGTGTGGCGGGATCGGCGAGCACGTACGTGTACGTCGACGACTCGGGGTCGAAAAGCTGGAAGAAATCTTCCATCGCGGCTAACGCGGAACCGCGTAGTTGGCGGGAACGAACGCGTAGCCGCCGCCGTCGCGGCGCAGATGGCCGATGCCCGGGAACGGCAGATGTGCCGCGGCGACCCAGTAGCCCTGCTTCGCTGCGTCTGCGTAGGCCTTCTTGCGTTGCACGGCCGCTGCGCGACTGTCGGTATCGAACTGGATCGTCACCGCGGGCCGCGCGAACTGCACGGCGGCGACGTGCATGAGGTCGCCCCACAGCACGAGCTTCTGCCCCTTGCTCTCCACCACATAGGTCGTGTGGCCCGGCGTGTGACCGGGACTCGGCAGCGCGCGCACGCCCGGGACGAGCTCGGTGTCGCCATCGAACGGCTTGAAGCGACCCGCGTTCACATACGGATTGAGCGAGGCCATCGCGCCTTCGATGAAGCCCTTCTCGTCCTTCGGCGCAGCGTCCAGCGTTTTCTGGCTGAGCCAGAAGTCGGCGTCGTGCCGATCCGCGCGCACGACCGCGTTCGGGAACACCGGCTTGCCGCCGGCCACGAGCCCGCCGACGTGGTCGGGATGCATGTGCGTGATGTAGACCTCGTCGACCTGCTCCGGCTGGTAGCCCGCCGCCTTCAGGTTGGCGACCAGTCCACCGAGCGTGGGGCCGAACAGCCCGCCCGCCCCCGTGTCGATCAGCACGAGCTTCGTGCCCGTATTGACGAGATAGGCGTTGACCGACGTCTCGACCGGGCTCGCGAGGTAGGCCCGTGCGAGCGCCTGCTTCGTCTGCGCCGGGGTCGTGTGCGTGAGCAGCTTGTCGACCTCCAGCGCCACCGTGCCGTCGGAGAGCGCCGTGACCTCGACGTCACCCAGCATCATCCGGTAGTAGCCGGGCGCCTGCGCTTTCGCGAGCGGCGCCGCCGCCTGCGCCGACAGCGCCAGCATCGCCGTCGCGACGGCCAGCGCCGCGCCGGCGCGAAGGTGCGAGTACAGGTTCATTGCCGTGCCTCCCAAGGAAAAAACCCCGCCTCGCGGCGGGGTCCTCATGCGCTTTCGTTTGCCCCACACATGCTACTGGCCGACGATCTCGCCCTTGACGCCTACGTTGATGTGCGCCGTGACGTCGGTGTGCAGCGCCACCGTCAGCGGATACTCGCCCACCTGCTTCAGCGGGCCCGACGGCATGCGGATCATCGACTTCTCGATATCCGCGCCCTGCGCCTTCAGCGCCTCGACGATGTCGATGTTGGTGACGGAGCCGAACAGCCGGCCGTCGACACCTGCCTTCTGGCTGATGGTGATCGTCATGCCTTCGAGCTTCGTGGCCAGCGCCTGCGCGGCTTCGAGCTTCTCGCTCGCGGCCTTTTCGAGGTCGGCGCGCTTCGCTTCGATCGCCTTCAGGTTCTCGGGCGTGGCGCGCTTCGCCTTGCCTTGCGGAATCAGATAGTTCCGCGCGTAGCCTTCCTTCACTTTGACGACATCACCGAGGTTGCCGACGTTGCCGATCTTTTCGAGCAGAATGATTTGCATCGCGGGCTCCGGTCAGTGCAGGTCGGTGTACGGCAGCAGCGCGAGGAAACGCGCGCGCTTGATCGCCGTCGACAGCTGGCGCTGGTAGCGGGCCTTCGTGCCGGTGATGCGCGCCGGCATGATCTTGCCGTTCTCCTGCACGAAGTCCTTCAGGACGTCGATGTCCTTGTAATCGATTTCCTTGACCTTCTCGGCAGTGAAGCGGCAGAACTTGCGGCGCTTGAACAGGTTGTTGCCGCGTTCGCGCTTCTTGCCGTCCTTGCCCTTGCCTTTGCCTCTTCCCATGGGACGTGGCATTTCAGTATTCCTTTGGTTGACTGCTACGTGTTTCGAATCGGGTGATGTGCAACGCGACGGCGGCCCCGGTGCGGTAGCGGCGGGCGAGGAATCCCTCGCACTCGATCACGCTTCCCGCGGCGATTCCGCTCAACCCCTTCGCCACCGGTCCGAATGCGACGGCTTGCATCTCGCATTCGACCCTGCGTTCGCCGCCGGCTTCCGACTGCATCGACCGATGGTGCAGCGTGCAGTCGATGGCGGGAAGGCCTGCCGGCGTGTAGCGCAACTCGCCGCGCTCGGCCACGACGGCCGTGAGGGCGAGGCGATTGGCGCCGGCGTCGGCCGGTTCGTCGGGGTTCGTCGTGCGCGTCCCGGGTTCGTCGTGCGCGTTCTTCAGGCTGCCGGCGTTGCGGCCGGTGCGGGCGCGCTTTCCGTTGCCGGCACACTCGCCGGCCGCTCGCCGCGCTCGGGACGATCGCCGTCCCTGCCCGTCAACGACTTGGACTTCTCTTCCTTCATCATCGGCGACGGCGCGACGACCGCTTCGGTCTTCGCGACGACGAGATGACGCAGGACGGCGTCGTTGAACTTGAACGCGTGCTCGAGCTCGTTCAGCGTGTCCTTGCCCACCTCGATGTTCATCAGCACGTAGTGAGCCTTGTGCACCTTCTGGATCGGATAGGTCAGCTGGCGCCGACCCCAATCCTCGAGGCGGTGAATCCGGCCACCCTGGCCGGTCACCATCGTGCGGTACCGCTCGATCATCGCGGGCACTTGCTCGCTTTGATCGGGGTGCACGATGAAAACCATTTCGTAATGACGCATGGGTACTTCACTCCTTCCGGTCTGTCGGCCGCCTCGGCATCGCGCGAAGCGCGATTGCGGCGGCCTGTCGGCCTCCCCTAAAGGCGCGACGCAGGCGAATTCCTGCGGGCGCCGAAACTGCGGCGGGTGAGGCAAGGGAACTCGTAAGTGTACGCGCTTTACCGTTCTAGATCAAGGGCCTGGTTTGCGGGCTGCGGCGCGACGCGCGCGTGCGCCGCGGCTGCGCACTGCCGAAGGAATGGTCGGCTTGTCATCCGACCCGCGGGGCGCCAACATCCCCGGAACCGAACCCAACATCGTCGACAACTGGAGATATCTGTTGAACAGCCTCGCCAAGGCGTTGCTCGTGACCGCCGCCATCGGCGCCGCGGACCGCGCGTTCGCGGCCGAAACGGTGGAGCGCGCGCCCGTCCCGCTGGCTGCGCCTGCACCCGCAGCGATGCCGTCCGGCGCGCTCGGCGACTCGATCCGTGCGGGACACGAGCTCATCGTCAATACGCAGGTAACGGCGAAGGCGTATGTGGGCAACGGCCTGACCTGCGCCAACTGTCACCTCGACGCCGGCCGGCAAGCCTACGCGGCACCGCTGGTGGGCCTCACCGGAATGTTTCCCGAATACGAATCGCGCAGCGCGTCCGTGCAGTCGCTGGAAGAACGGATCAACGACTGCTTCGTCCGCTCGATGAACGGCCGCAAGCTGCCGTCGTCGAGCGCCGAGATGGTCGCGCTGCTCGCGTACACCGCGTGGCTGTCGCAGGGCGTCCCGACGGGCACCGCCGTCATCGGTCGCGGGTTCAAGACGGTGTCGGCGCCGAACGCGGCCGACCCCGTTCGCGGCAAGGCGCTGTACGGCGAAAAATGCGGCGCATGCCACGGCGCGAACGGCCAGGGCGCGCCCGGCCCCGGCGGCAGCTTCGTGTTTCCGCCGCTGTGGGGACCGCAATCGTTCAACGACGGCGCCGGAATGGCACGCACGTCGATTGCCGCCGCGTTCGTTCAGTCCAAGATGCCGCTCGGCAATGCCGGAACGCTGTCCGACCAGGATGCCTACGACATCGCCGCCTACTTCACCGGGCAGCCACGGCCGGCGTTCGTGCCGAAGTCGCGCGACTGGCCGAAAGGCCGGCGGCCGGCCGACGCGCGCTGAAGCGCGACGCCGGCTGCTACGGCTGGAGATCGAACGCCGTCTCGTCTTCGGGGAACGCCACCGACCCGAAAAGCACGCGCTTCGACGCCCCCATCACCGCCTGCAGCAGCAGCGGAGGAACGGCCTGCTGCGCCTCCTCGGCGATGCGCTTCTGCAGCGCGGCGACCTTGTCGGGATTCGCCGTGGCGAGATCGTTCTTCTCTTCCGGATCCTGCGCCAGGTTGAACAGCTCGACCTTCGACGGCAGCGTGACCTGCCAGACGAGCTTCCAGTCGCCTTGCCGCAGCGCGGCGCGAAACGGCTCGATGTCGTAGACGACTTCGGTCCGCGGCGACGGCTTGCCGCCCGCGATCGCCGGCCACACGTCGATTCCGTCCAGCGGCTTGGCCTTGGCGGACGACGCGCCGGCGAGCGCGGTCAGCGTTGGGTACATGTCCACCATGTGGATCGGCCCTTCAACGACCGTGCCGGGCTTGATCCGCCCAGGCCAGTTGGCGAGTGCAACGACACGGTTGCCGCCCTCGTAGAGCGTGCCTTTCCCGTCACGGTAGCGGCCGTTACTTGCCGGAATGGTGCTCTTCGACATGTCCACCTCACCCGTGAACTTCGCCGAGCGCGGTCCGCCGTTGTCGCTTTGAAAGACGATGAGCGTGTTCTCGCGCAGTCCCTTCCGGTCCAGCGCCGCGACCACGCGCCCGATCTGGTCGTCCATCGCGGTGATCATCGCCGCATAGGCGCGGCGGCTCGGGTCCTTGATGCTCGCGTAGCGATCGAGGTAGGGCGCCGGCGCCTGGTACGGCGCATGCGGCGCCGTGAACGTCAGATAGAGGAAGAGCGGGATCGACGGGTCCTGCCGCTCGATGCGGCGGACGGCATCGTTGCCGATCAGCTCCGTCACGTAGCCGGCCTCGTGGACGCGCTTGTTGTCGCGGAACCAGTCGACCTTGCCATGCGCCGCATGGGTGTAATAGTCGATTTCTCCCAGGAGCGGGCCGTACTGGTAGTCGAAGCCGCGCTGCCGCGGCCAGTACTTCGCGTCCGCGTGTCCGAGGTGCCATTTGCCGACGATGGCGGTTTGATACCCGGCCTCCTTGAGCGCCTGCGGCAACAGCCACTCGTCGGTGGCGAGGCCGTAGGTTCCGGCCGACGGGATCACGACTGTCTGCAACCCGTAGCGATGCGGATAGCGCCCCGTCATCAGCGCCGCGCGCGACGGCGTGCACATCGCCTGCGCGTAGAACTGCTCGAACACGGCCCCCTGCGCGGCGAGGCGGTCGAGCGTCGGCGTACGAATGTCGGAGCCGCGGAAGCCGACGTCCGCGAAGCCCTGGTCGTCGGACATGATGTAGACGATGTTGGGCCGCGCGGGCGCCGGTTGCGCCCATAGCGCGGCCGGCAATGCGATCAGGGCCGCCGCGAGGGCGGCGCAAAGACGAGGGAGGTCGAAGCGCATGGCGATGCCGATCCTGGGCGGTGTGGAGCGCGCTCCACGGGTGAAGTGCCGCGCAGTGTAATCGGTATCGCCAGCAGCCCCGCGCTTACCTTGCGTCGTCAATCGATCTTGACGTTGGCATCCTTCACCACTTTGGCCCACCGCGCCTTCTCCGTGCGGATGAACGCCCCGAACTCGTCGGGCGTGGTCGTGCGCACTTCAGCACCCTGTTTGCCGAGGTTGTCGCGCATCTCCTGCGTGCCGAGGATGCGCGCGATCTCGCCGTTCAGCTTCGCCACCACGTCGGGCGGCGTGCCGGCGGGTGCGATCACGCCCTGCCATGACCCCGACTCGAAGCCCGGCACGCCGGACTCGGCGATCGTCGGCACTTCCGGAATTGCGCTCATGCGCTTCGCGCTCGAAACGGCCAGCAGCTTCAGCTTGTCGCCTTTCACCAGCGGGTACGTCGCGAGCATTCCGTTCAGCGTGACGTCCGCCTGTCCGCCGGCGACGTCGGCGATCGCCTGCGCGCCGCCCTTGTACGGAATGTAGACCCAGTCCACGCCGGTGCGCAGTGCGAAATCCACGCCTGCGAGATGCGGCGCGCCGCCGACGCCCGAGATCGCGAAATTGAGCTTGCCGGGCTTGGCCTTCGCCAGCGCGATCAACTCTTTCACCGTCGCGGCCGGCACGGACGGATGGACGACGAGAATGTGCGGCGAATACGCCACCATCGTCACCGGCGCGAAGTCCTTGGTGGGATCGAACGGCAGAGTCGGATAGACGCTCGGGCTGATCGCGAGCGATCCGATGTCGGCGAGGAGCAGCGTGTAGCCGTCGGGCGTCGCCTTGGCGACGATCTCGGCCCCGACATTGCCGTTCGCGCCCGGCTTGTTGTCCACGACCACCGGCTGGCCCCAGACTTCGGAGAGCTTCTGCCCCACCGAGCGCGCGAGGATGTCCGACGTGCCGCCCGCGGGATACGGCACCACGATGCGAATGGGCTTGGCGGGATACGGCTGGGCGAAAACTGCGGCGGCGAAGGCCGCGAAGACTATCCCCACGACTGCGGTGACGATGCGCTGCATGGCTCCTCCTGTGCAAAAGCATCGCGCGCCGGCGATGCCGCGTGGCTGTTATTCTTTGCAACCTGAACGTTCATGTTAGCCGAGATGCGGACGCCGCGCCTCTTCCTTTGCGTGTGGTTGGCGCTCGCGAGCGGGTGCTCCACCTCCCCCTTGCCCGACAGCGCGCCCCACGAGGCGGCGCTTGCCATCGTCGGCGCGACGGTCGTCGATCCGGGGCAGGACGCGGCGCACGCGCGCTCGCCCGACAGCACGATCGTCATCCGCGGCAACCGTATTGCCGCAGTCGGTCCGACTGCGGTCACGCGCGTGCCGGCGGGCGCAACGGTGATCGACGGCCGCGGCAAGTGGGTCATCCCCGGGCTCGTCGACGGCCACGTGCATTTCTTCCAATCGGGAAACCTGTACGCGCGGCCGGATGCCGCCGACCTCACTGCCGCCGTGCCGTATGCCGACGAGGTCAACCGCAACAAGGCGCGTCTCGACGCGACGTTCAAGGTCTGGATCGCGAGCGGCGTCACCACGGTCGTCGATGTCGGCGGGCCGTTCTGGAACTTCGACGTGCGCGACGCTGCGCGGCGCACCGCGGCGGCGCCTCGCGTCGCCATCGCCGGACCGCTGATCTCGATGGTGGCGGACCCGAAGCTCGATCTCGGGGACCCGCCGATCATCAAGGTGACGACGGCGGACGAGGCCCGCGCGCTGGTGGCGCGCGAGCTTGCCCGCAAACCGGACTACATCAAGGTCTGGTTCATCAACCAGCCGGGCGACGACCTCGCAGCGCAGGAGGCCATCGTGCGCGCGACGGCCGATGCCGCGCACCAGGCCGGCGTGCCGCTCGCCGTCCATGCGACCGAACTTGTCGTGGCCAAGGCCGCGCTGCGCGCGGGGGCCGACTATCTCGTGCACTCGGTCGAGGATGTACCGGTGGACGACGAGTTCATCGCGCTGGCGCAGAAGAAGCCTGTGCTCTACTGTCCGACGCTGTTCGTGATCTCCGGCTATCGCTATGCGCTGGCGAATCTGTGGCGGCCGACTGCGGCAGAGGCTCGGCTCGCCGACCCGAGGATCGTCGCATCGATGAACGATCTCCAGTTCATGCCCTTCGAGCTCCTTCCCGCGGGCATCAAGAGCCTGATGGCGGCGGCGCAGGTTCCATCGCCGTCGCCGGTCGCCTTGCAGAATCTGCGCCGTATCCTCGATGCGGGCATCCCCATCGTGATGGGCACCGACGCGGGCAACATCGGCACGCTGCACGGACCGTCGGTGTTCCGCGAGATGGCGCTGATGCGCGACGCGGGACTCGCGCCGCTCGAGATCCTGCGTGCCGCGACCATCGGCGGTGCGCAGGCGGCGCGGATGGACGGCGAAATCGGCCGCGTGGCCGTCGGCCGACTGGCCGACCTCGTGCTACTGGACGCCGATCCGACGGCGAACGTGGACAACCTGAGCCGGATCGTGCGCGTGGTCAAGGACGGCCGCGTCTACGATCCCGACGAGCTCGTCGCGTCGATCCGCTGAAGCGCGCGCGCGAGCACGCGCACGACGTGCACCGCTTCGCGCGCGCCGCTCGCGCGCGTGCCATCGGCGATCTGGTGGCGGCAGCTCGTGCCATCGGCCACGATCAGCGTATCGGCGGCTGCGGTCCGGACCGCGGGCAACAGCGCCGCCTCCGCCATCCGCAGCGAAACGTCGTAATGGGCGGCCTCGTAGCCGAAGCTGCCCGCCATGCCGCAGCAGCTCGACGCCACGACGTCGACGACGAGCCCCGGCACCAGCGCCAGCACGCGCTCCGTGGCGTCCATCGCGTCGAACGCCTTCTGATGGCAGTGGCCGTGCAGCACCGCGCGCGTCTGCGGCAACGCGCGCAAGGGGAGCGCGAGCCGGCCGGCCGCCCGCTCGCGGTCGAGGAACTCCTCGATCAGCAGCGCACGCGGCGCGAGCGCGCCCGCCTCGGTGCCGAGGCCGAGTGCGAGGAACTCGTCGCGCAGCGTCAGCAGGCACGCGGGCTCGAGGCCGACGATGGTCGCGCCGCGCGCCACATGCGGGCGCAGCGCTGCCAGCAGGCGTTGCGCTTCGTGTCGCGCTGCGTCGACCATGCCCGCGGCGAGATAGGTCCGTCCGCAGCACAGCGGACGCGCTCGGTCCGCATCGTCGGCGGCCGGCCGCGCGACGGCGACGCGATACCCGCCCGCCGCCAGCACGGCGAGCGCCGCGTGCGCGTTCTCGGGCTCGAAATATTCGGTGAACGTGTCGACGAACAGGACGACGTCGGCGTCGCCGTGACCGTCATCGCGCGGCGCGTTGCGCAGGAACGTGTCCCGGCGCCATGCCGGCAGCGAGCGCGCCGCCGCAATGCCGAGGTGCCGCTCGCCAAAACGCGCCAGCCAGCGCCAGCGATTGCGGGCGTTCGCGAGCCAGGGCATGCGCGCGGCCAGCGGCGCCCAGCGCGGAAGATGCGCAATCGCGCGGTCGCGCAGCGGCAGCGGATGCGCGGCTTGCCATTGGTGCCGCGCCTCGATCTTCATCTTCGCCATGTCGACGCCGGTCGGGCACTCGCGCCGGCAACCTTTGCAGCTGACGCAGAGGTCGAGCGCCTCGCGCACGGCATCACCGGTGAGCGCGTCCGGACCGAGCGCGCCGGACAGCGCGAGGCGCAGCGTGTTCGCGCGTCCCCGCGTGACGTGCTTCTCGTCGCGCGTGACGCGATAGCTCGGGCACATCGTCCCCGCGTCGAACTTGCGGCAATGACCGTTGTTGTTGCACATCTCGACGGCCTTGGCGAAGCCGTCGGCAGGATCGCCGCCGGTCCCGGGTGGCGTCAGCGTATCGGCGACCGGATCGTGGTCGACATTCCACGCCGACCAGTCGAGCGCCGGCACGATCGGCACCACGCGGTAGGCCGGGGGAAAACGAAACAGCGACGCGTCGTCCATCTTCGTCGCGCGCACGATCTTGCCCGGATTCATGAGACCCGCCGGGTCAAACAGCGCCTTGATCTCCTCGAACGCGCGGGTCAGCCGCGGGCCGAACTGCCACGCCACCCATTCGCTGCGCACGAGGCCGTCGCCGTGCTCGCCGGAGAAGGCGCCCTTGTACTCGCGCACCATCGCGCTGGCCTCCTCCGCGATCGCCCGCATCTTCGCGGCGCCGTCGCGACGCATGTCGAGAATGGGGCGCACGTGCAGCGTGCCGACCGACGCGTGCGCATACCACGTCCCGCGGGTGCCATGCCGGGCAAACACTTCAGAGAGCCGCGCGACGTAATCGGCGAGATGCGGCAGCGGCACCGCGCAATCCTCGATGAACGACACCGGCTTGCCGTCACCTTTCATGCTCATCATGATGTTGAGGCCGGCCTTGCGCACGTCCCACAGCGCCTTCTGCACGCTCGCGTCGGTCATCGCCACGACGCTGCCGGCAAGCCCGAGCCCACCCATCAGCTCCACGAGCCGATCGAGTTGCGCGATGGCCTCGGCGCGCGTCGTGCCGATGAACTCGACCAGCAGGATCGCGTCCGGCGCACCGATGAGCGCCGCGTCGATCGTCGGCCGGAACGCCGGGTTCGCGCGCGCCAGCTCGATCATCGTCCGGTCGACGAGCTCGACCGCCGTTGGAGCGAGCGTCACGATGTCTCCGGCGCACTGCATTGCGCGATAGAGCGTCGGAAAGTTCACGACGCCGAGCGCGCGATGCGGCGGCAGCGGTGCGAGCTGCAGCGTGAGCGCCCGCGTCCATGCGAGCGTGCCTTCGCTGCCGACCAGCAGGTGCGCGAGGTTGGCGCGGCCGTCGGAAGTGTAGGGACGCTCGCTCTGCGGATGGAACACGTCGATGTTGTAGCCGCCGACGCGGCGCAGCACCTTCGGCACGCGCCGCTCGATCTCGTCGCGCTCGCGCGCGCCGATCGCAGCGAGTGCCGCCGCGAGATCGCGCACGCGTGGCGACGCCGCGGCCATCGCGTCCTGCGCTTCGAAACGCCCTTCGGTGCCGTCGGCGAGGAGCGCATCGATCGCCACGACGTTGTGCACCATGTTGCCGTAACGGATCGAGCGCGAGCCGCACGAGTTATTGCCGGCCATGCCGCCGATCGTCGCCTGCGCGGACGTGCTGACGTCGACGGGAAACCACAGGCCGTGCGGCCGCAGTGTCGCGTTCAGGCGGTCGAGCACGACGCCGGGCTCGACGTCGATGGTCATCGCGCTTCGATCGACATCGCCGATCTTCGTCAGGTGCTTGCTCGCATCGACGACGAGCGCTGCGCCGACGGTCTGGCCGCACTGCGAGCTGCCGGCACCGCGCGGGAGCACCGGCACGCCGAGCTCGCGGCAGACTTCGACGGCCGCGCGCACGTCCGCATGCGTTCGCGGCACGATCACGCCGACCGGCTCCACCTGGTAGATCGACGCGTCAGTGGCGTAGCGCCCGCGTGACGCGGCGTCGAACATCACCTCTCCGCCGACCGCCTGGCGCAGCTGGCGCTCGAGGTCTGCCGCAGCGGGGTTGCCTCCGAGGGCGACGGACGACGGCAACGGCGCGTTCATGACGGCGTGGCAGCGGCCTCGGCGCGCAATGCCTCGAGCACGGCATCGCGCTTGCGGTTCAGGTGCTCGCGCAGCAGCGTCGCGAGCCGCGGCGCGTCGCGCGCCTCGAGCGCGTCGACCATCGCTGCGTGCTCGTCGGCGGCGCGGTTCCATTTCTCGCGGTCGAAGTTCGAGCGGAAGCGCAGGTTCTGGATGCGCAGGTTCAGCGTGCGGTACACCTGCGTCAGCAGGCGATTGCGCGCGGCAAGGTTGATGCGCTCGTGGATCGCGTGGTTGAGGCGGTAGTAGCCGGGAAGATCGCGGCGCGCATGACACGCGAGCATCTCGAACGTGAGCGCCTTGATCTCGGCCACTTCGGCCTCCGTGACGTGGCGGCACGCAAGCTCGCCCGACAGCGCCTCGAGGCCGCTCATCACGTCGAAGCTTTCGCGGACGTCGTCGAGCGAAAGGCTGACGACGACCGCGCCACGGTTCGGCTGCAGCAGCACGAGTCCCTCGGCGGCGAGCAGGCGAAACGCTTCGCGCAACGGCGTGCGCGATACGCCGAGGCGCTCGCCCAGTGCGCGCTCGTTCAAGCGCGTCCCCGGTGCGAGATCGCCTTGTGTGATGAGATCGCGCAACCGTCCGGCCACACCCGCCGGCAGCGTCTCGTAGTCGATTGGCTGTTCAGCGCCGGCGGCGCCCGGCGCGCGCTCGACGTGCACTCCGAGATCAGTCATCTTGGTATACCAAATGTCCCCGAACCTATCGTTCGCATCACGGCGGAAATTATAATGGCTCCGCCCGGCATTGCGGCGACTTCCCTTTCCGCGCGTTCGTGGCTATGATCCCTTTTTGTATACCAGGGATGGCCGACCGGGCCGCAGGAGCCGACGCCATGTTCAACCTCGATCGCCATCCTTCCGGGCGCCACTTCCTTCAGATCCCCGGGCCCACCAACGTCCCCGACCGCGTGCTGCGCGCGATCGACCGCCCGACGATCGATCATCGCGGGCCGGAGTTCGCGCAACTGACGCGCGAGATCCTGGACGGCCTCGGCGACGTTTTCCAGACGCCGGGACCCGTCGTCATCTACCCGGCCTCGGGCACGGGCGCGTGGGAAGCGGCGCTCGTCAATACGTTGTCCGCGGGCGATCGCGTGCTGATGTTCGAGACCGGTCACTTCGCCACGCTGTGGCGGGCGATGGCCGAGAAGCTGGGACTCGTCGTGGAGTTCGTGCCCGGCGACTGGCGCAGCGGCGTCGATCCCGCCCTCGTCGAAGCCAAGCTGGCCGAGGACCGGGCGCACGCGTTCAAGGCCGTCATGGCGGTCCACAACGAGACGTCCACCGGCGTGACGAGCCGGATCGCCGAGATCCGCC
>Ga0068858_100003838_pt1 | contig 14861 bp, 11 predicted proteins | sample KBSSwiS12_FD_66589 | JGI IMG/M metagenome (GOLD analysis project Ga0068858, IMG submission 66589) | Switchgrass rhizosphere microbial communities from Kellogg Biological Station, Michigan, USA - KBS Switchgrass S1-2 | ecosystem: Host-associated > Plants > Roots > Rhizosphere > Soil ... | reverse complement strand
CGCGACCTTCTCGAGCAGCAGCTGCGAGACGTGGCCGCCGCGGTTGTAGCGGACGTCGACGATGAGCGCGTCGCGCTCGCATTCGTTGCCGAAGTAGCGGTGGAACTCGGCGAAGCCGGCCGCCTGCATGTCGGGCACGTGGAAGTAGCCGACCCTGCCCTGCGAACGCTCGTGCACCCAGGCGCGGTTCTTCTCGACCCACTCGCGGTAGTAGATCGGAACGTCGTCGGCGAGCGCGGTGACGACGACGTCGCGCCGACGCTCGCGGCCGTCGTCGTCGGTGGCGGCGAGCGAGAGCTGCACCTTCTGCCCGGCGCGGTGGACGAGCAGCGCCTCGGGCGGCAGCGTCGCGGCGAGCCGCTGGCCGTCGACGGCGACGATCCGTTCGCCGACCTTCGCCTCGACGCCGACCGCGTGGAGCGGCGAGTCGGCCGCAACGTCCCAGGCGTCGCCGCGCGCGATGCGCGTGATCTCCCAGCCGCCGCGTTCGTCGTTCCAGCGCGTCGCACAGCCGAGGTGGCCGAGCGCGCCGACAGCGGCCTTGCGGTGGTCGCCGCCGATCTCGTACGCGTGCGACGTGCCGAGCTCGCCCTGCATCTCCCAGACCAGGTCGGAGAGGTCGGCGCGCGTCGCGACGCGCTCGACGAGCGGCGCGTAGAGCTGCCAGACCGCGTTCCAGTCGACTCCCGAGAGCGCCGCCGACCAGAACTGGTCGCGCTGCAGCCGCCAGACCTCGCGCAGCATCTGCCGCCATTCGCGGCGCGGCTCGATCGCCACGCGGATGCGGTCGAGGTCGATGCGGCCGTTCTTGCGCGACGGCGGACCTTCGGCGTCGCCGGGGTCGGGCTTCTCGGCCTTGCCGGCGGCGGCGACGGCACGCAGCTGCTTGCCGTCGCGAAAGACGAGCGTCTTCGTGTCGGCCGAAAGCGCGAAGTCGTCGCTCTTCTCGGCGATCGGCTCGGTGCGTCCGGTCGCGAAGTCGAAGCGCTCGAGCTTGCCCGCCTCCTCCTTGTGGCCGCCGCGGCCATGCGCGCCGACCAGGTTCTGCGTGTTCCAGACGACCTTGCCGCCGGCGATGCCGGCGACCCGGCCGTACCGGCTCTCGGCGACCGGGAACGCGGCGACGCGCTGCGCGATGCTGTCGAGGTCGATGCGCACCGGCGTGTCGCCGCGCTTCGCCGCCGCGGTCGCTGCATCGGCAGCGGCCGTGCCGATGGGCTCCGCTGCGAGCCCGCGCGGCTCGGGATCGAAGGGCGGCCGCCCGCCTGCCTGCAGCGCGATCAGGTACGGCCGCGCGCCGCGCGGGAAGCTGAGGTCGAAGCGGACGCTGTCGTAGACCGGGTCGAACGTGCGCACCGAGACGAAGTAGAGATAACGGCCGTCGGGGTCGAACGCCGGCATCGAATCGCGGAATTCGGGCTCGGTGAGCCAGCTGCTCGACCGCGTCGCGCGCGAGAAGAGCTTCAGCGCGACGTGGCGCGTGTCGGCCGCGAACGTGTACGCGAGCCAGGCGCCGTCGGGCGACCAGGCGAGGTCGTCGCTGCGGCCGTAGCCGCTGGTGTCGACGGCGGTGAGCTCGCCGCTGGCGACGTCGCCGATCCAGACCTCGTTGCGGTGGTTGGCGAACGCGATCGCGCTGCCGACCGGTGCGGCGACGAGCGCCGTGACGTGGCCGCAGTCCCACGACAGCGGCCGCACGCTGCCGTCGGCGGCGAAGACGACGAGCTTTTCCTCGCCGCTCGCGTCGCTCGCCGCGACCATCGCCTTGCCGTCGGCGAGCCACTGGCCGCGGCGCAGGCGCACCGCGGGCGCGTCGGCAGCCGCTGCGACCGGCGACGCGGAATCGTCGATGCGCCGCGTCGCCGCGCCTTCCCAGAGCGGCATCGCGAAGAGCTGGCCGCGCGCGACGATCGCGAGCGTATGTCCCTCGGGATGAAGCTGGAACGACTCGAGGTGGTCGGCGGCGGCGACGAAACGCCGCGCCGCCTGTGTGCGGTGCGCCGGCGTCGCGATCGCGAGCTCGCGCGTCGCCTCGGTCGCCGGATCGAACAGCCACAGCCGCGCCCCGCACGTGTAGACGATCCGCTCGCCGTCGCTTTGCGCCTGCCGCGCGTAGCGATCGTCGTGGTCGGTGTGGCGGCGGACGTCGCTGCCGTCGGCGCGACACGAGTACAGGTTGGCGACGCCTTCGCCGTCGCCGATGAAGAAGAGGCGCTCGCCGATCCACATCGGCGACGTCACGTTGCCGGCGAGCTCGCTCAGGCGCCGGAACGTGCCGCTGCCTTCGCCGTCGACCCAGATCGCGCCGGCGCGGCCGCCGCGGTAACGCTTCCAGCGTGCCGGGTCTTCGGTGTTGCGTCCGATCGCGACGCGGCCGCCTGCGCCCCACGCGATGTGGTTCACCTGGCCGAGCCCGAGTGCGCGCGGCGGGCCGCCGGTCGGCGCGACCGCGAACGCCTGGTGGTTGCGGAAGAACGGCTGTCCTTGCGTCGTGACGTAGACGATCTCGCCTGCCGGTGTCCAGCCGCGCACCTGCACGTCGGTGCCGAGCCAGGTCAGGCGGCGCGCCTGGCCGCCGTCGGCGGGCATCGCGTGGACCTCGGGATGCTGCTCGTCGCGGCCGACGAACGCGAGCCAGCGGCCGTCGGGCGAGAGGGACGGCGTCGACGCCTCGGCAAGGCCGGCGGTGATGCGCCGCGCGACACCGCCCGCTGCGCCGACGCTCCACAGGTCGTCGTCGGCGACGAAGACGATGCGGTCGCCGCGCAAGGTGGGCTGGCGCAGGTAGGCGGCAGCGTCGCTCGTCGCGACGTCCGCCACGGATGCGGTCGAGGTCGTTGCGTTCACGGGTGTCTCCGCGCGCTCGTGGCGCTAAGGCGTCGGCTCGATGGCGGCGTTCGCGAATTGCGAGCGTGCCTCGGGGCCTTGCAGGTGGCGCATCAAGGCGCCGATGGCGTCGGCGCGTGCCGGATCGGCGGGACGAACGCCCGGCCACGGCAGCGCCACGTAGGTCGTGGTCTTCTGCAGCGACGCCGGCAACGGCCCGACGAAGCGGACGCCGCGGTCGTGGAAGAGCACGATCTCGGTCGTCGCGGCGAAGCCGAATTCGCGCTGCGAGCTGCCGGCGAGCAGCCGCCGCATCACCGACGCACCGTCGGCAACGCGCACCGCCTTCGCGTTCACCGCATCGGCGACGCCGAGCCGCTGCAGCATCTGTTCAACGAGGACTCCGGTCGACGCGCGGTTGAAGACGACGACGTCGGCACCTAGCAGCGTCGCCTTGAGCGCTTCCGCGCTCGTGATGTCGGGCGGCTCGACGCCGCTGCGCACGGCGACGCCGACGCCGACCCTGCCGATCGGCGCCCGCGGACCGGCGACATCCCCGCCGATCGCGGCGAGCTCGTCGATCGCGGCCTGCGGGACGATGACGACGTCGGCCACGGGCGGGGCGCGCAGTGCCTCGCGCAGCGCCGGCGCGGCGGCGAACGCGATCGCGACGCTGTGCCCGCTCGCGCGCTCGAACGCCGCGAGCGCCGGGCGGATGCCGGGCTCGACCGCGCCGGCGGAAAGGACGCGCAGGTCGATCGCGGCGGCGGGCAGCGCGACCGCCGCGACCAGCGCTGCGACCAGCGCGCGCAGCGCCCTCATGCGCGCGCCAGCCGCGCCAGCAGCTCGGCCTTCGCCTCCGGCCATTCGCCGACGGTCATGCTGTACATCACGGTGTCGCGGATCGTGCCGTCGCGGCGTACCGCGTGGTGGCGCAGCACGCCGTCCTTCCTCGCACCGAGCCGCTCGATCGCGCGCTGGCTCGCGAAGTTGAAGTTGTCGGTGCGCCAGCCGACGAGCCTCGCACCGAGTGTCTCGAACGCGTGCTGCATCAGCAGCAGCTTGGCGCTCGCGTTGACGTGCGTGCGCTGCCGGCTCTTCGCATACCACGTGTAGCCGATCTCGAGTCGTTCGACCGCGGGGACGATGTCGTGGTAGCTCGACGAGCCGATCACCTCTCCGCTCGCCGCGTCGAGGACCGCGAACGCGAGCCGGTGCCCATCGGCGAAGCCCTGCAGCGCGCGCTCGATGTAGCCGCGCGTGTCGTCGGGCTCGGGGACGCTGGTGACGCGGATCTGCCAGAGCTCGCCATCGGCGGCGGCGCGGCGCAGGCCCTCTTCGTGGTGCAGGGCGAGCGGCTCGAGGCGAACGCGGTCGTCGCTGAGCGTAATCGGGGCGACTGCGAGCACTCTGGAAGGATGGTGGTTCCGGCCGGCGCTGCGCGCCTTCACATCGCGATGTGAGCCTCACCGCTGCAGATGAGCGCCATGGCGCTCATCTGTTGTGTCGCTGCATGAACACGAGCTTCTCGAACAGCGACACGTCCTGCTCGTTCTTCAGCAGCGCGCCGACCAGCGGCGGCACCGCGACCTTGTCGTCCTTGCTCTGCAGCGCCTCGAGCGGGATGTCCTCGGCGACGATCAGCTTCAGCCAGTCGAGCAGCTCGGAGGTGCTCGGCTTCTTCTTCAGTCCCGGCAGGTTGCGGACGTCGTAGAAGCTCTTCAGCGCCGCGCCGAGCAGCTCCTTCTTCAGGTTCGGGAAGTGGACGCCGACGATCTGCTTCATCGTGTCGGCGTCGGGGAACTTGATGTAGTGGAAGAAGCACCGGCGCAGGAACGCGTCGGGCAGCTCCTTCTCGTTGTTCGAGGTGATGAAGACGAGCGGCCGGTGCTTCGCCTGGACGAGCTCGCGCGTCTCGTAGACGAAGAACTCCATGCGGTCGATCTCGCGCAGGAGGTCGTTCGGAAACTCGATGTCGGCCTTGTCGATCTCGTCGATCAGCAGCACGACCGGCTCGTCGCTCGTGAACGCCTGCCAGAGGACGCCGCGGACGATGTAGTTGTGGATGTTCTTGACGCGCTCGCCGCCGTCGACGGCGGCGAGCTGGCTGTCGCGCAGGCGACTCACCGCGTCGTACTCGTAGAGTCCCTGCTGCGCCTTCGTCGTCGACTTGATGTGCCACTGCAGCAGTGGCATGCCGAGCGCCTGCGCGACCTCCTCGGCGAGCATCGTCTTGCCGGTGCCCGGCTCGCCCTTGACGAGGAGCGGTCGCCTCAGCGTTGCTGCCGCGTTGACGGCGAGCATCAGGTCGGCGGTGGCGACGTAGGTCTTGGAGCCTTGGAACTTCATTCGAGCGTGCTCTGCGAGGAGCGATTCAGTATAAGCGCGCCCCTATAATTCGCCGTTTGCAGTCCGCTCCATCCGGGACCATGAAGAACAAGCTCTCGCCGCCTTCGCTCGCACACCTCGTCGCCGCGTCGCTCTGCATCGTCGCCGCGCAGGCGAGCGCACAGGACGCGAAGGCGGGCGACGCCGCCGCCGGGCAGAAGAAGGCCGACATGTGCATCGGCTGCCACGGCATTCCCGGCTACCAGGCGAGCTTCCCCGAGGTCTACAAGGTGCCGAAGATCGCCGGGCAGGGCAGCAAGTACATCGTCGCCGCGCTCAACGGCTACAAGAAGGGCGAGCGCAGGCACCCGTCGATGCGCGGCATCGCCGGCAGCCTCTCCGACCAGGACATGGCCGACCTTGCCGCCTACTTCGAGCAGCTCGGCAAGACCGCAGGCGATGCCGGCGTCGAGAAGGTTTCGACCAAGGCCGATGCCCCGCTGCCCGCGCCGCCGCCCGAGGTCGCCAAGCTGCTCGCGCAGGCGAACTGTGCTTCGTGCCACGGCGCCAACTTCTCGCAGCCGATCGACCCTTCGTACCCGAAGCTGGCGGGCCAGTACGCGGACTATCTCTACGCCGCCCTGAAGGCCTACCAGGTCGAGCACAACCAGGTGCTCGGCCGCAGCAACGCCATCATGATGGGGATGGCGCGGCCGTTCACGCGCCCCGAGATCAAGGCGCTCGCGCAGTACATCTCGTCGCTGCCCGGCGACCTCAAGACGGTCGCGCAATCGCGCTTCCGCTGAGCGCGGCGAGCGCGGCCGCGTAGCGCCGCGCGATCGCCGCCGCGCCGCGGTGCCTGCCGGCGCGGATCCGCCAATGTCCGGCGACGACGACGTCGCGCCACGGCAGCGTCGGGCTGCTGAAGACGAGCGCGTCGAGCGTCCGCTTCGCGGCGACCGCGCGCAGCGCCGGGTCGCGCGCATCGACGACGAGCGCATCGGCGCGCGCGCCGGCGACGAGCCCCCACGACGGCTGCCCGGCCGCCGCCGCGCCGCCCGCGAGCGCGCGCGCGAACAGCCGCTCGCCAGTCGACGCGATGCCCTCGGCCGGCGCCGCGGCGACGTTGCGCGCGCGGCGAACGAGCCGCTGCGCGTACTCGAGCAGGCGCAGCTCCTCGCGCCAGTCGCGCGTCGCCTGGCTGTCCGAGCCGATCGCGATCGGCACGCCGGCGGCGAGCCACGCCGGCAGCTCGAAGACGCCGTCGCCGAGGTTCGCCTCGGTCGTCGGGCAGACGACGACGCCGGCGCCGCTCGCCGCGACGGCGGCGATCTCGTCGGCGCTCGCGTGCGTCGCGTGGACGAGCAGCCAGCGGCGGTCGAGCACGCGCTCGCGCGCGAGCCATTCGATCGGCCTCAGGCCGGTCGCGCGCAGGCACTCGTCGACCTCGCCGGTCTGCTCGGCGACGTGGATGTGGATCGGCGCCGGGTCGCCGTCGCAGAGCGCGCGGAGCGCGGCGATCGCCTCGGCGCTCGCCGCGCGCAGCGAATGGATCGCGACGCCGGCGTCGACGAGCGGACGCGCCGCGGCGCGGATGCGTGCCGCGGCGGCGAACGTCTCCTGCGCGTCGGCGCGGAAGCGGCGCTGCTCGTCGCGCAGCGGCGTCGCGAACGAGGCGCGCTCGTAGAGGACCGGCAGGATCGTCAGCCCGATGCCGACGTCGGCGGCGGCCTGCGCGAGCGCCCACGACATCGCGAGCGGGTCGGCGTAGTCGCGGCCGCGGACGTCGCGGCGCAGGTAGTGGAACTCGCAGACGTGCGTGTAGCCGCCGCGCAGCAGCTCGAGATAGAGATGCGCGGCGACGGCGCGCAGCTGCCCCGGCGAGATGCGCCGGGCGACGTCGTACATCCGCTCGCGCCACGACCAGAAGTCGTCGTGCTCGCCGTCGCGCGTCTCGGCGCCGGCGACGAACGCGCGCTGGAACGCGTGGCTGTGCGCGTCGACGACTCCGGGCAGGAGCGGCGCGTCGACGACGTGGGCGTCGGGCGGCGGCGTCGCCACGCCCGCGGTCACCTCGGCCCAGCGACCGTCGGCGTCGGCGCGCGCGACGACGTGCTCGCGCCAGCCGCCGGGCAGCCATGCCAGCGGCGCCCACAGGTGCAGCGGCGACGGCGGCGCCTCAACCGGCATCCGCGCACCAGTCGAGCGTCGTCCTGAGCAGCGCGCGCAGCACCGGCCGCAGATGCGCGAGACGGAGCGGATCGGCGGGAGCGACCGGGTACGCGGCGTGCGTCTCGTCCATGTACGTGGACAGCGCCATCTCGAGCTGGACGGCGTGGATGCGCTCGGCGGGCCTGCCGTAGTGGCGCGTGATGTAGCCGCCCTGGAAGCGGCCGTCGGTGACGTGGCTGAAGCTCGACTGCGCGGCGAGCACGTCCATCAGCGTCGCGCGCAGTGCCTGCGCACAGCTCGCGCCGGCGGCGGTGCCGAGGTTGAGGTCGGGGAGCCGCCCGGGGAAGAGCCACGGCAGCTCGGCCTGGATGCTGTGGCCGTCCCAGACGACGGCCATCCCGTGCGCCGCGCGCAGACGCGCGAGCTCGCCGGCGAGCGCTTCGTGGTACGGCCGCCAGTAGGTGTCGAGTCGGCGCGCGACTTCCTTTTCGTCGGGCAGGCGGCCGGCGCGGTAGAGCGCATCGCCGCTGAAGAAGCGCGTCGGCACGAGCTCGGTGTTGTTCGCTCCCGGATACATCGGCGCGTTCTCGGGCGGCCGGTTGAGGTCGATGACGTAGCGCGAGTGGCGCGGCACGAGCAGGCTGGCGCCGAGCTCGCGCGCGAACGCGTAGACCTCCGCGAGGTGCCAGTCGGTGTCCTCGCGCGCGAGCGCCCGCGGCACCAGCGCCGCGGCGATGTCCTCCGGGATCGCGGTGCCGACGTGCGGCACGCTGACGAGCAGCGGCTTCGTTCCGCGCGTCAGTGTGAAGATCGCGTCGTCGCTCATCACACCTCCCGTTCGATGCCGCCGAAGACGACGCGCGCGCACGGGTTGCGGCCGAACCAGTAGGCGAGCTCGTTGGGATGCGCTGCGTCCCAGACCGCGAAGTCGGCGCGCCGCCCGGCGGCGAGCGTGCCGCGGTCGACGAGGCCGAGGGCGCGCGCCGCGTTGACCGTCATGCCGCGCAGCGCCTCCTCGGGAGTGAGGCGGAACAGCGTGCACGCCATGCTCAGCATCAGCACCGGCGAGAGCGTCGGCGACGAGCCCGGGTTGTGGTCGGTCGCGATCGCGATCGGGACACCTGCTTCGCGCAGCGCCGCGACCGGCGGCGCGTGCGTCTCGCGCAGGAAGTAGTACGCGCCCGGCAGCAGGACGGCGACGCTGCCGGCGGCGGCCATTGCGCGCACGCCGCCTGCGCTCAGGTGCTCGAGGTGTTCGCACGAGAGGGCACCGAACTCGGCGGCGAGCGCGGCGCCGTTGGAGTCGCTGAGCTGCTCGGCGTGGAGCTTGACCGGCAGGGCGAGGGCGCGCGCCGCCTCGAAGACGCGCCGCGTCTGCGCCGGCGAGAACGCGATCCGCTCGCAGAACGCGTCGACGGCATCGACGAGACCTTCGCGCTCGAGCGCGGGCAGCCAGGCGCAGACGGCGTCGATGTAGTCGTCGGCGCGGCCGTCGAATTCCGGCGGCAGCGCGTGCGCCGACAGGCACGTCGTGCGCACCGCGACCGGCAGGGTCCGGCCGAGCTTGCGCGCGACGCGCAGGCACCTCGCTTCGTGCTCGGCCGTGAGGCCGTAGCCCGACTTGATCTCGAGCGTGGTCACGCCTTCGGCCATCAGCGCGAGCGCGCGCTCGTGCGCCGCCGCGTAGAGCGTCTCGTCGCTCGCGGCGCGCGTCGCCGCGACCGTCGAGCGGATGCCGCCGCCGGCGCGCGCGATCTCTTCGTAGGTCGCGCCCTCGAGGCGGCGCTCGAACTCGCCGGCACGCTGGCCGGCGTAGACGAGATGGGTGTGACAGTCGACGAGGCCGGGGGTGACGAGCGCGCCGTTCAGCTCGACCTCGACATCGACGCGCAGGCCGGCCGGCAATTCGTCCTCGTCGCCGACCCACGCGATCGCGTCGTCGTCGACGAGCACCGCGCCGCGCTCGACGAGCCCCCAGCCGCGCACGTCGGCGAGCGTCGCGAGGCGAGCGCCGCGCCAGAGCGTCGTCGTCACGGCGTCGCCTCCGCGTCGGCGTCGAGCCACCAGCCAGCGCCGTCGAACGCGATCGTCGCCGGCGCCGCGGGCCACCAGCGCAGCGCGTGCGCCGGCATCGGTGCGTGCGGATCGTCTGCGGCGCGCACGGTCCCCGGCGCGGTTGCGTACAGGCCGCACGCGCGCTCGCGCGGCCGCCAGGCGCGGCCGGCGACGACGCGCGCGAGCGCGCCGCGCGCGCCGCGCAGCATCAGGTTGAGGTCGCGCGTCGCACCGTCGATCAGCCGGCACGACGTCGGCGCGTCGCCGGCGAACGCGATCGCCTCGCCATCACCCCGCGTGCAGCGATGCTCGCGGCCGTCGATCGTGAGCACGACGCCGGCGCCCTCGACGACCGCGAACCAGCGCGCGACGCCGGCGAAGGTCGAGAAGTCGCCGTCGCTCGCGACGTCGGCGACGCTGACGCGAACGCGCCAGTTGCCGCCCCGAGGCAGCGCGAGCAGCTCGCGCGTGACGCCGCCGCCGTTCTTCCACGGCTCGGCGGCGACGTCGGCGGTTCGCACGGTGAGCGGCTGCACGACGGCCTTATACCGCCGTGGCGCCGCGCCATGAACGCCTCGGCGCGCCGAAGGCCTACAGTCGAGCCGTCCGTCGCTGCCGGAGCCGCCATGCCCGACCTCTCGACCTCGCCCGCGATCGTCGGGCCGCACCCGGTGCGCGCGCCGCGCGGCAGCGCGCTCAGCTGTCGCAACTGGCTGATCGAGGCGGCGTACCGGATGATCCAGAACAATCTCGACCCCGAGGTCGCCGAGAACCCCGACGCGCTCGTCGTCTACGGCGGCATCGGCAAGGCGGCGCGCGACTGGCCGAGCTTCGAGGCGATCCTCGCGGCGCTGCGCGGGCTCGGCGAGGACGAGACGCTGCTCGTGCAGTCCGGCAAGCCCGTCGGCGTCTTCCGCACGACGGTCGATTCGCCGCGCGTCCTGATTGCCAACTCGAACCTGGTGCCGAAGTGGGCGACGTGGGAGCACTTCCACGAGCTCGACCGCAAGGGCCTGATGATGTACGGCCAGATGACCGCAGGGTCGTGGATCTACATCGGCAGCCAGGGCATCGTCCAGGGCACCTACGAGACCTTCGTCGAAGCGGCGCGGCAGCACTATGCGGGCGACCTGCGCGGCCGCTGGATCCTCACCGCGGGCCTTGGCGGCATGGGCGGCGCGCAGCCGCTCGCGGCGACCTTCGCCGGCGCGTCGTCGCTCGTCATCGAGTGCCAGCAGTCGCGGATCGACTTTCGCCTGCGTTCGCGCTACCTCGACGAGCAGGCGGGCGGCGTCGACGACGCGCTCGCGCGCATCGCCGCGCACACGTCGGCCGGTCGCGCCGTCTCGGTCGGCCTGCTCGGCAACGCCGCCGAGCTGCTGCCCGAGCTGCTGCGCCGCGCCCACGAGGGCGGGCCGCGCCCCGACCTGGTCACCGACCAGACCTCGGCGCACGACCTCGTCAACGGCTACCTGCCCGCCGGCTGGACCGTCGCGCAGTGGAAGGCGGCGCAGGCCGAGCCGTCGTACCACGCGGCGCTGCGCGACGCGGCGGCGCAGAGCTGCGCGCTGCACGTGCAGGCGATGCTCGGCTTTCGCGAGCTCGGCATCCCGGTCGTCGACTACGGCAACAACATCCGCCAGGTCGCGCACGACGCCGGCGTCGCCGACGCGTTCGCGTTTCCCGGTTTCGTGCCGGCGTACATCCGGCCGCTCTTCTGCCGCGGCAAGGGGCCGTTCCGCTGGGTCGCGCTCTCGGGCGACGCGGACGACATCCGCAAGACCGATGCCAAGCTGAAGGAGCTCTTCCCCGACGACGCGCACCTGCACCGCTGGCTCGACATGGCCGGGGAGCGGATCGCGTTCCAGGGGCTGCCGGCGCGCATCTGCTGGATCGGCCTCGGCGAGCGCCACCGCGCCGGGCTCGCGTTCAACGCGATGGTGAAGTCGGGCGAGCTGAAGGCGCCGATCGTGATCGGCCGTGACCACCTCGACGCCGGCTCGGTCGCGAGCCCGAACCGCGAGACCGAGGCGATGAAGGACGGCACCGACGCCGTCTCCGACTGGCCGATGCTGAACGCGCTCCTCAACACCGCGGGCGGCGCGACGTGGGTGTCGCTGCACCACGGCGGCGGCGTCGGCATGGGTTACTCGCAGCACGCCGGCGTCGTCATCGTCTGCGACGGCAGCGACGCGGCGGGCAAGCGCATCGAGCGCGTCCTCTGGAACGACCCGGCGACCGGCGTGATGCGCCACGCCGACGCCGGCTACGACGAGGCGATCGCGTGCGCGCGCGAGCAGGGGCTGAAGCTGCCGATGCTCGGCCGCTGATGGCGCCGGCGGCGCGCACGATGCGGCTCGGCGGCGACGCGCTGTCGCTCGACGACCTGCAGCGGCTGCACGCCGGCGGCGTCGCGGTCGCGATCGACGCCGCCGCGCGCGGCCGCGTCCGTGCCAGCGCCGCCGTCGTCCAGCGCGCCGCCGCCGGCGACGCTCCGGTCTACGGCGTCAACACCGGTTTCGGCAAGCTCGCCGGGACGCGGATCGCGGCCGACGACCTCGCGCTGCTGCAGCTCAACCTGATCCGCTCGCACAGCGTCGGCGTCGGCGAGCCGCTCGCGCCGGCGCTGGTTCGACTGGTGCTCGCGCTGAAGGCGGCGAGCCTCGCGCGCGGCCACTCGGGAGTGCGCGAGGAGGTCGTCGACACGATCGTCGCCGTCCACAACGCAGGCATCGTTCCGCTCGTTCCTTCGCAGGGATCGGTCGGCGCCTCGGGCGACCTCGCGCCGCTCGCGCACCTGACGCTGGCGCTGATCGGCGAGGGCGACTGCATCGACGCGCGCGGCGAGCGCATCGCCGCCGCTGACGCGCTGCGCGGCGCCGGCATCGCGCCGCTCGTCCTCGCGGCGAAGGAGGGCCTCGCGCTCATCAACGGGACGCAGGTCTCGACCGCGCTCGCGCTGCACGCGCTGTTCTCGTTCGAGCCGGTGCTCGAGGCGGCGCTCGTCGTCGGCGCGCTGACGGTCGACGCCGCGCGCGGCAGCGACGCGCCGTTCGACCCGCGCATCCATGCGCTGCGCGGCCAGCCGGGGCAGGTCGACGTCGCGCGCTACTACCGCGCGCTGCTGGCGGGCAGCGAGATCCGGCGCTCGCACCTGCAGGGCGACGATCGTGTCCAGGATCCCTACAGCCTGCGCTGCCAGCCGCAGGTCGTCGGCGCGTGCCTCGATCAGCTGCGCCACGCCGCGCTGGTGCTCGTCCGCGAGGCGAACGCCGTGACCGACAACCCGCTCGTGTTCAGCGGCGGCGACGACGGTGGCGAAGCGATCGTCTCGGGCGGCAACTTCCACGCCGAGCCGGTCGCGCTCGCCGCCGACGCGATGGCGGTCGCGATCGCCGAGGTCGGCGCGATCGCCGAGCGCAGGATCGCGATGCTGATCGACGCCAACGTCTCGCGCCTGCCGCCGTTCCTCACCGCCGAGCCGGGCCTGAACAGCGGCTTCATGATCGCGCACGTCACCGCCGCGGCGCTGGCCAGCGAGAACAAGTCGCTCGCGCATCCGGCGAGCGTCGACAGCCTGCCGACGAGCGCGAACCAGGAAGACCACGTCTCGATGGCGACGTTCGCGGCGCGACGGCTGCAGCCGATGATCGCCAACACCGCGACGATCCTCGCCATCGAGCTGCTCGCCGCGGCGCAGGGGATCGAGTTCCTGCGGCCGCTGGCGAGCTCGGCGCCGCTCGAGGCGGCGCACGCGCTCGTGCGCCAGCGCTGCGCCGCGATGCCGGCCGACCGCTCGCTCGCCGCCGACATCGCGGTGGCGACCGCGCTGATCCAGGGCGGTTCGCTGGCGAAGGTGTTCCGCAACGTGCCGGGCCTGCCGCCGCTCTGGCGCCCGGCCTAGCTATCCACCGCGGTCGCACCGTTGCTCGCGTGGCTGGCGCGGCGAACGCGCGGTGCGCAGATCGAGCGCGCGCTGACGCTCGCGATCGCGGCGACGGGTGCGGTGTGGCTGGTGCAGCGACTGGCGGGTGCATAGGGCGTGCACGCTGCCGCGCCCGCCGAGGTCGTGCGCGGTTCTCGCGTACCGCGGCGTCGCGCGACGGCGAGCGCGCAACCGCGCTCGTCCGCGGCGGCGCGCTGGCGCGTGTTTATTGCACGATCGGCGACCTTGCGCTGCTGTGTCCCCCGGCCCGAGCCGCTGCGCTTACGCAAGGAAACACGCGAATCGGGGGACGCGTCGCCGCCGCCGCTGAGTTACAAATTCGACCGTTGACGCGACTCGCGGCAGCCGCCCGTCGGCAGCAGGAGTCGCAGAGCGGAGGAATACGTGCAGGGCAATCAGAGAATCAGCGAGCAGAGCCAGGGTCGAGCGGAGCAGGAGTTCGTGCCGGCGTTCGTGCGCAGCGGCGCGCCGGCCGGCGAGTCGAGGCCGGGCGCGGGGACGATCTGGGCCGGCTCGGCATTCGATCTCGCCCAGGGCCTCGAGGTCACCGAGTTCGAGGCCAGGATCTCGCTCGAAGATCTCGACGAGCTGTTCCGCTAGGTCGCGGGCACCGGCTCGTCGACGCCGCCCGGGCGGCTCCCGGCTACAGTGCGCTGCAACGGCGAGCGGCGATCCGCTCGACCGGCGCCCACTCGTTCGTCCCTGCCGCGAAAGGAATCCGCATGAACAAGCACGCACTCCTGCTTGCCGCAGCCGCGCTCGCCGCCGGCATCGCGCACGCGCAGGAGACCAAGGTCGCGATCGGCATCTCGGGCTGGACCGGCTTCGCGCCGCTGACGCTCGCCAAGGAAGCGGGAATCTTCAAGAAGAACGGCCTCGACGTCACGATCAAGAAGATTCCGCAGAAGGACCGCCACCTCGCGATCGCCTCGGGCGACGTGCAGTGCGCGGCGACGACGGTCGAGACCTGGATCGGCTGGAACGCCGCCGGCGTGACGACCACGCAGATCTTCCAGCTCGACAAGAGCTACGGCGCCGACGGCATGGTCGTCAAGCCTGGCATCGCGAAGATCGGCGACCTGAAGGGCAAGACCGTCGCCGCCAGCCCGCCGGGGACGTCGCCGTACTTCGCGCTCGCCTGGATGCTGAAGAAGAACGGCCTCTCGGTGAAGGACGTCAAGGTCGTCAACCTCGAGCCGCAGCCGGCCGCCAACGCGATCATCGCCGGCACCGAGGGCATCGACGCGGCGATGACGTACGAGCCGTACCTCTCGGCGGTGCGCGCCAAGCCCGAGGCCGGCAAGATCATCGCGACGACGCTCGACTACCCGATGGTGATGGACACGTTCGGCTGCACGCCGAAGTTCCTGGGCGAGAACCCGAAGGCCGCGAAGGCGCTCGCCGACAGCTACTTCGAGGCGGTCGACATGATCAAGGCCGAGCCGAAGAAGAGCTTCGAGATCATGGGCGCCGACGTCAAGCAGACGGGCGATGCGTTCGAGAACAGCCAGAAGTACCTGCGCTGGCAGGACCG
>Ga0068858_100003834_pt1 | contig 14870 bp, 14 predicted proteins | sample KBSSwiS12_FD_66589 | JGI IMG/M metagenome (GOLD analysis project Ga0068858, IMG submission 66589) | Switchgrass rhizosphere microbial communities from Kellogg Biological Station, Michigan, USA - KBS Switchgrass S1-2 | ecosystem: Host-associated > Plants > Roots > Rhizosphere > Soil ... | reverse complement strand
CGCGAGGAACTCCGGTATCAGCGGCGATATGTACTGCTGGCCGAACATGGAGGCCGTGGTCACTCGCAGTGTTCCCGACACGCTGGTTCCCGCCTGACGCAGGCTGGCTGTCAATGTCTCGATTTCGTCGGCGAGGACTCTGCCGTGCTCGGCGAGGGCCGCGCCTTCCGGCGTGACGCTCAACTGACGTGTAGTTCGGTGGAGGAGGCGGACCCCCAGATCGCGCTCCAGGCGCTTCAGGCGCTGGCTGGCCACGGCGACCGATACATTCAGGGCACGCGCCGCCGCGCTGATCGAGCCCAAGTCGAGCACTCGCAGGAACAGATTCAGATCACCGATGCGGTCCAGGATTATCAACCGATTCTTGAAACTGATTCCCGATATTGCCGGTTTTTAGAAAGGATGCAACGGCTTAGCCTTCTTCCCCCAGACACCGAAGCGAAAGTCGCGGCGTCGCTGCTTGCAACACAGCGCCGATGGGATGAGACCTTCTTTCCAAACAACCAGAGACTCTCCAATGGACTATCGTTTTCTTGGCAATTCCGGGTTCAAAATTCCGGTTCTGAGCTTCGGCGTGGGCACATTCGGCGGCAGAGGCCCGTTATTCAGCGCCTGGGGTAACAGCGACGAGCGCGAAGCAAGACGACTGATCGATGTCTGCCTGGACTACGGTGTGAATTTATTCGACACCGCCGATGTGTATTCCGACGGGGCTTCGGAAACTATTCTCGGCACTGCAATCAAGGGGCGGCGCAACCGGGTGATCTTGTCGACCAAACTGACGCTTCGTGCGGGCGACGGCCCCAACGATGTTGGCGCTTCGCGCCACCACTTGATCGATGCCACCGACAAAGCGCTCGAGCGCCTGGGGACCGACTACATCGACTTGCTGCAGTTGCATCACTTTGATGCGATGACGCCCGTTGAGAGCGTGATGTCAACGCTCGATGATCTGGTGCGTGCCGGCAAAGTTCGCTATCTCGGCGTCTCCAATTTCTCGGGCTGGCAACTCATGAAGTCGCTGGCCGCCGCCGATCGTCACGGCTATTCGCGCTACGTGGCGAACCAGACCTACTACTCGCTGATCGGTCGCGATTACGAATGGGAATTGATGCCGATCGGCCAGGACCAGGGTGTCGGCGCGTTGGTCTGGAGCCCGCTGGGGTGGGGTCGCCTGACCGGGAAAATCCGCCGCGGAAAAGCGCTACCGGAGTCGAGCCGCTTACATGCAACCGAGAGTTTTGCGCCGCCCGTGGATCAGGAGCGCCTCTACCGCGTCGTCGACGCACTCGACGACGTGTCTGAGGAAACCGGCAAGACCATTCCGCAAATCGCGCTGAACTGGTTATTGCAACGCCCCACCGTCGCAACGATCCTGGTCGGTGCGCGCAATGAAGAGCAGTTACGGGAGAACCTCGGCGCCATCGGCTGGAATCTGACTCGGGATCAAGTTGCCAGGCTCGATGCCGCAAGCGCCGTCACGCCGCCTTACCCATACTACCCCTATTGGAACGGACAATTCTCAGAACGCAATCCACCGCCGGTGTAGTGTTCGGGGTAGGGTATCGCTGCCGACGGCGATAGGGCGCTTGCGCAGATCGCATACGGGTAGTCGATTAAGGAGATCGTAGTGTCGGTTAGTGCCTCACTCCTGTTTGCACGCGTACTGCACGTCGTAGCCGGAACGATGTGGGCCGGAGGCGCTGTCCTGATCGCCTTGTACATTCTGCCTGCCGCCCGAGCGGCCGGCCCTGCAGGTTCAGCCGTGCTGCGAGAGCTGACGGCGGTGCGTAAGCTGCCCGAAGTTCTGTTGGGTCTGGCTGTGGTGACGATCCTCTCTGGAATCTATCTCTTGGGAGTCGCGTCCGGCGGGTTTCAGCCGGAGTGGCTACACTCCGGTCGAGGGGTAAGCTATTTGCTCGGCGGAACCGCAGCGCTGATCGCGTTCGCGACCGGGTCTGCTATCAATATCCCGACTGCACGGCGGATTGGCGTGCTTGCCAGTCAGGTGCAAAGCATTGGCGCGGCGCCGACTCCGGAACAAGAGAAGACTCTCAGGCGGCTGAGCCTGCGCTTGTTGCAGGGAATACGGGCGGTAGCCGCCCTCGTCACCATTGCCACCACCCTGATGGCGCTCGCGCGGTACCTCTAAATAACACGACCTGAGCTCGGCGCGCCCTTCAATGGGCCAATCCGTCCGGCTTGCGGATGATTGAGGGACATCCAGCGATTCGACTCAGTTCAACGCGCCGCCCAACAACTCTGCTGGAAGCTGCCGCATTGCGTGTGCGGCAGCAGCGGACACCGGTGGACTCACGGCGATCTAATGACTCATCGAGGCAGCCTCCGGGCACTTGACGTCTGGGTTCCACATGGCAAAAAGACCACTCGGACTCGGCTTCCAGGTCCAGACGTGAAGGAACCATAAGCCGATCGCATCCGCTTTCGTGAGAGCTTGCCCCATGATCCGCGGCGGCTCGGTTGATTTCCAGGCAGAAATCGGCACGAGGAATTCGACGCCATTCAATTGAAATGTGCCGTCGGGCATCTTCTCGTACACGAGGACCTCCGGATGCTTCAGGTCGAGCGTCGTGTCCAGCAAGGTGTTGTTCTGAAAGTGATAACCCATCGCACCTGCCGGTTGATGCTCGACGCAGTCGGTGACGCGCTTGTAGCCGGCCGCTTCGGCAGCCTCAGTCGTCTTGAATTGGCCGGTCGCGTCACGAATTGTCATGATGTCGCGATCAACTGTCTCACCAAAGCGGCTTGGAAGAATGCCCGGCGCCCCGCCCATGTCCTTCGCCACGGTTTGCACTCGGGTTGCGCTGACCAATGCCAATACGGCCACCATCAAACCGAACATCCACGCTCTAAATCGAGGTCTCATGACTTCCTGCTCCATTCTGCTTCCCATTGGGTTCTCGCGTTTTGCCAGCAGCCATCGTAGGAGTGCGGCGGCGGAGGCGGACACGTCTTTTTGACAAACGGTCCTTTCGAGGTGTCGAACTGGATTGAGGTCATTGGCGAGCGCCGTTTCCTTCGCGGTAGGTCACCCCATCAGACAGAACGCGGACAGTCAGCCGTGGCAGAATGAAACAGTCATGTCGCCCCGGATGCGTCAACAGATACGGCTGATCGCGATTGTCTGGCTCGGCTGGACGATCGCTGGGCTTTTCTACATCATCCAGGACACGGTGCCGCGACTCTATCGGGGCGGCGCCGTGCCATGGAAATATGTGTTCGTCGGCTGGATGACGGGCATGTATGTTTGTGCCGCCCTCACGCCGGCGCTCCTTTGGCTTGGCAATCGATGGCCGATAGAACGGCGCGCCACCTACGCCGCATTGCACCTCTGTTTCAGCGTGGTTTTTTCGATCTTAGCCACGGTGCTCGAAGTCCCGATACTGTTGCTGCTTGGTGTCTTCCCGGCGCCGCCGCCTCCTCCGTCGCTCGCCGCGGGAGTTGGAATCATGTTGTCCTTCGGCATCCAGGGTGGTGTCATCCGCTATTGGGCCGTTATCGCGCTTCATACGGTGTATCGGTCACAGAATAACGCGAAGACCCGCGAGCGGGAGGCATCCGACCTGAAGGTGCAAGCATCCGAGCTCGCCCGGCAGCTTGCAACAGCGCAGCTGAGCTCCCTGAAGATGCAGTTACAGCCGCATTTTCTGTTCAACACGCTTGGCGCCATCATGGTGCTGATCCAGCAGCAGAAAACAGCGCAGGCCAAAGACATGGTTGAAAAACTAGGAGATCTCCTGCGCCTCACGCTCGAAGATGTTGAAGCCCACGAAGTCCCGCTCGGGCGCGAGCTCGAATTCTTGCGGTTATACCTCTCGATCGAGCAAGTCAGATTCGAGGACCGTCTGCGGGTGCGAATTGCCCCAACCGGGCTGTCCGAAGTTCTCGTGCCACATATGCTGCTGCAGCCGATCGTTGAGAACGCGGTTCGACATGGCCTCGGTCAGAGCGAGGAAGCGGTGACAATCGAGGTGGTGGCGACCAGCTCGAATGGGTCACTCAACCTCATCGTGTCCGATGATGGACCTGGACTCGTCGCGCCCAAGCCCGGTCGCTCCGGAATCGGGTTGACGAATACTCGAAGTCGGCTGCTGCGACTCTACGGTGAGAGCGCTCATCTCGTCATCGAGCAAGCATCGGGCCGAGGTGTGCGGGTAACGATTACACTACCTATCCGGACGGTTCCGCCGGAGGACTCACGGTGCGATTGAGAGTTCTGATTGTAGATGATGAGCCTATCGCGCGCGAAGGGTTAAAGCTGTTGCTCGGCCGACAGCCGGAGGTCGAGTCTGTTTTGGAAGCGCGAAATGGACGAGAGGCGATCACTGTTATTCGCGGACAGAGACCGGATCTCGTACTTCTTGACGTGCAGATGCCGCGGACCGATGGCTTCGCGGCGGTCCATGCCGTTGGAGCCGAGCGCATGCCGCCGATCATCTTTGTGACCGCGCACGACCAGTATGCGATCCGGGCGTTCGAAATCGCAGCGATCGACTATCTCCTCAAACCGGTGACGGAGGAACGCTTTGATCGCGCGTTCAAGCGGGCCATTGGCAGGCTACAGGGCGCATCGCACGAGGATGCAACAAAACAATTGATGGCGATGCTCGATTCCATCGCGAATCCGCCGCGGCAACTCGAGCGATTCGCGGTTCGATCCGGCGAGAACACCTTATTCGTGTCAGTCAATGAGGTGGATTGGATCGAAGCCTTCCAGAACTACGTTCGCCTCCACGCGGGTCCGGCAACTTACCTGTTGCACGTACCGATGAACACTATTGAGGGCGTGCTCGACTCCAACCGCTTCCTGCGTATTCATCGATCCCACATCGTCAACGTCGGGCGTGTCGCGCAGCTGTGGTCGATCGCACACGGTCAGTTTGCGATTGAACTCAAGTCTGGACAACGTCTGCAATCCGGGCGTACCTACAGCGAGCGAATCCGCCGCGTGTTAGGAAATCCATTCTGACTGCCGTGTGCACTGTCGCGGCGATCGGAGGACGAGGAAGAAGGCTCCGCGGACTGGCGGAAATCTCCCCGTATTCGACGTTGAGCTATTCCGCACCTGACTTGGCGGGGACAGACATGAGAACGCTCGCACTTCGCGCGATTTTGGTCGTTGCACTATTGTTATGGCCTATCCTTGGCGGCATCGTCCTCGCCCAGCCCCGACACGCGACCGATGTGGCCGAGGACTCGAGGATGCTGTTCTACATCGGGCCGGGTCAACGGGTCGATATCGGCGGCCGGCATATCAATATGCAGTGCGCGGGTGCAGGCACCCCGACGGTTATTCTGATGGCAGGTATTTCGAGCTGGTCGGTGGTCTGGTACAAGACTCAGCCCGTGCTTGCGCAACAGACGCGCGTGTGCGCTTTCGACCGCGCCGGCTACGGTTTCAGCGACCCGGCGCCCCACCCGCAGATCATCGCCGACGTGGTCGATGACTTGCACACAGCACTCGTGGCCGGATCTATTCCGGGACCGTATGTGCTCGTCGGCCACTCTCTGGGCGGCCTGGAGGCGCGCATCTATGCGCAGCGCTGGCCTCGGCAGATCGTGGGCATGGTCCTCGATGACACCACTCCGGCTGGGGAGGGACTCATCAATGAGGATCAGCCGGGTTTCGACGAGGCGGTCGGGCGAGAGAGTTATGCCGCTCATTCATTGCAGTGCGCCTTGTTGGCTGCCAATGGTCCCCTGGAGCCGTCCAGACCCGAATACAAGGACTGCTCGCTGCCGCTGCCGACCGACACGCCCGCCGCGCTCAGAAAGGCTTGGCCCCGGTTCTTCACCGCGTATTATGCGGCCGATCGGGTCTCCCTCATGTCGTCCTTGTACACACACCGGTACGACAGTGCGGATCACCGTCGCCTCGGTGCAATGCCCCTCGTTGTACTGACGGCCGAGAACTCATGGGGTACCCCCGCCGGTGCCCGGTTCAACCAAACCTACTGGGTTGCTCTGCACGAAGCGCTCGCGCATCTCTCCTCGCGCGGTGTGCACCGGATCATCGCAGGATCGGGTCACGAAATTCAGTTAGACAAACCACAGGCGGTCATCGGCGCCGTCGACGAGGTGCTCGGTCAGCTTCGCATGGGCGCGAAGTCGAGCGGTGCCTGGTCCGGAAGGCCGAATTCAATCGGCTCGAACCCACCTGCGCAGACCCGACATCTCTAAAGCGAGCCTGATTGGCAGTCTTTGAGGTAGCGTGCCCGAACAGCCATCAAGCCGGCCTTGCGCTCCAGCCTGCCGAAATACGCGATATTTTCTTCTGTCTGTTCACGCAGTTGACGCGCGGATAACCAGCGGCCGTCGATGATGACTCCGGCGATATCGCGTGCGTTTCGGATATCGTCCAGTGGATTCGTGTTCAGCAGAACGAGATCAGCCGTTTGGCCCACCTTGACCAGACCGGCCCGATCACTGTCATGCATGAGTTCATGGGGAGTTACCGTCGCGGCACGCAGTACCTGATAGGGCGTGAGTCCCAGCGAGTTGATCTCCAGCATTTCCTGATGGACGCTGTATCCGTAGGCGAGCCCGGGGACCGTCGGTGCATCCGCCCCTATCAACAGAGGTGTTCCGCCGCGGAAGAGTTTGCGCGTCAGGACTCTGTCGAAGTCGAAGGCCGCCGGGTAGCGGTCTAGTCCCGGCTGCGCCCGAAAGTCTTGGGACAAATATCGCGTGTGTTGCGGCTGCCAGGCGTCCAAGGTGATTGGGTCCACCGTGAGTAGGACCTCCTCGGGCAGCGGCGGAACGTGTCGATGTACATACATGTAGAGAATCGATCGAGTCGTGACTAACGTTGGGGTGAGCATCGAGCGGGCGCGTAGGACCCAATCGCTCAGCACCGAAAGCTCGCTCGGGTCGAGATCATTCCGCATCGCGTAGCGGCCCAGCTCTTCGGCGTGCGCGATGTCGTTCAACGGAACCAGGAAGGGATGCTCGGGGGACACGCAATTGCTACAGCCTCGCGGCCGTCCGCGGCAGTTTCGGGATGCTCGACGGATGAGGGCGGGGGTGTCTCGTGCAAAGAGGTGACGACCGCTTCTGGCGGGCCGTCGATCAGCTTGCCTACGACTATGCGAGGGCCCAGGATGATTCCCCTTTGGATCAGCTCGCGCAGTTCCAGCACGTCCGAGCCACCTCCGCCAAGATGAAAGACGGTGGTGACGCCTTCGCGCAGATACGGGAACAACATCCTCGCATCGTAGGGATGAGAAGGTTGAATCTCAGACCTCAGCCGGTTGAAGCGGCTGTCCCCGGACTTCAACCTCGCAAGCAAAGGAATGATGTGGGCATGCGCGTCCACGAGACCGGGAATAAGAAATTTGCCGCGGCCATCGATCACGAGCCTGTTTGAGCCGGGCGGGCTGGTGGACTGCCTCGCAATGCTGATGACGAGGCCGTTGTGGATAGTCACAACTCGGTGTTCGTCGTAGGATTCCTTGTCCATTGGAATCACGGTGACGTCGTTAATCACGAGGTCGGTGTCCGTCGCGGCAGAAACAGAGGTGGCGAGGCACGCGGCGAATGGCGTGATGCACAAGAGAAAGGCGAATTGACCACGCATACCTGCAAGCTCCCAGCTCAATTCATTTCCCCTTGGATGAGGCTGAGTCGCTCTGGGTTTAAACTCGCTCAGCGCCGGTAGAGATGGGTCGAGCGCGGTCATCCGGAGTCGGTGCTGGAGACCTCGATCCGCCGCCGACACTGCGCGCCTCGGATCAGGCGCGTCCCCACCACGCCTATGTCGTACATGCATCGAGTGTATGACTGAAATGCGTTGGACGGATAGCCCCGGCGCCGCCCAGACTGGGCCTCATGAAAAGTTGGCATTTGAATGAATCGGGTGTTGGGCTACACGGCTTGACGCTCCGTGAGCGAGAGATCCCGACACCAGGACGGGGCGAGGTGTTGCTGCGCGTCCATGCCACCTCCCTCAATTACCGGGAGATCCTGATCTTGAACGGACGCTATCCGTTGCCTGTGAAGCCGAACGCAGTTGCGTTGTGCGACGGTGCGGGCGAGGTGGTAGCGCTCGGCGAAAATGTCCGCCGCGTAAAGGTTGGAGACCGCAGGATCGCTTCTGTTTTTCCGTACTGGATGGACGGACCGTTCGAAGGAGGTAGTGCGCCACAACTAGGCGGCTCATTGGACGGACTGCTCACGGAGTACGCTGTGCTTCCAGAGGAGTCATTGGTGCCGATCCCTGAGCACCTGTCCTACGAGGAAGCGGCAACGCTGCCCTGCGCGGCCGTTACTGCATGGAACGCGCTGACCGGCGGCGCACGGCCACTGCAGTCTGGTGACGACGTCCTCGTGCTCGGCTCAGGCGGCGTATCGCTGTTCGCCCTTCAACTCGCCAAGGCGGCGGGCGCCCGTGTAATTGCGACGACCTCCACTGATCAGAAAGCCGAGCGGCTGCGGGCGCTGGGCGCCCACGAAGTCGTGAACTATCGACGCACGCCCGAATGGGGTGTCGAAGTGCGGCGCCTCACGGGCGGGCGAGGTGTACAACACGTCGTGGAGGTGGGCGGCGGGGGCACCATGCCGCAGTCTCTCGAGGCCGTGGCGATTGCGGGTAATGTCAGTTTGGTGGGCGCTGTAGCCGGAGGTCCATGGCTGATCGACGGCAGCGCGGTCTTCTCTTCTGGAGCTGTATTGCGGCCGCTGATTGCTGGAAGCCACGCACAGTTGGCAAGTGTTGTGCGTGCAGTGCAGTTGCATGGTATACGGCCGGTGGTGGCGCGGGTGTTTGGTTTCCACGAAGCACCGGCCGCTTTGGCCTGGTATGCCGAACGTCAGGCGCTGGGCAAGACTGTGATCAAGGTCGATGCATAAATAAACTCATCGAACGCGCCGCGGCATCGACGCCTTCGGTAACGCGATGAGGCGGGGCTGTGACTTCTCCAGCGCTTCAAACAATTGTAGCGCCGCATCCTCTACCTCCTTGCGCCACACGAGGCGCCAGGGCCTGAGGATGGGCCCCGAAGCAAGGCGTCTGGCGAGCACTTCCCGGCGCCTCAGGTACGGCTCAACCACCCATTCCGATAGCACACCAATACCCATTCCGGCACGCGCGAAGTCCACGACGGCCTCCGTCAAAGGGACCTCGTGGAAACTCAACGCGCGATCGCCGCGTTGGCCCGCAATAACCGACTTCGGAAACCACGGCATGTCGTGACTGGGCGCATGTGTGACAAACAACGTTTCCTCCTGCAAATCATTCCGCGTCAGTGACGCGCGAGCGGCAAGCGGATGCGAAACCGACAGAATGAAAACGACCTCATCGGAGAAAAGCGGCTTTACACCGATGCGTCGGCCGCGTGGCGTGGGCACTGTGGTGATCAGTGCCACGTCGAGCTCGCCTGCCTGGAGCGCCCCGATGGGATCGCCGGTGCATTCGAGCGCAATGGTGAGCTCGATGTCCGCAAGGGTGCCCTTCAAAGCCTGAAGCATACTGGGCATCCAGTGATAAGCGGTGGAGCACTCGCATACCAACCGCAAGCGTTGGGGGGGTGCTTTATTGCGCAGTTGCGCCTCGAGCGCGTTCAGGTCCTGCAGAAGTCGGGGCGCGTTCGCCAGTAGTGTATGCCCGGCTCGAGTGGGTTCCAGGCCACGCGAGGTGCGGCCAAATAGACTCACATCGAGTCGCTGCTCGAGACTGGCTAACGCCCGGCTGACAGCCGGTTGCGTGAGGTGTAACGCTTTGGCCGCGGCGGCCGTGGTGCGTGCCGTCGCTAACGCAAGCACGAGGCGCAGGTCACGGGTTTCGAGACGTGAAGAGGCTGGGAGGGGTATGTTGTTCATGCATCGAGTGTATGTCCGAAATGCGTTGGACGGATAGCCATGCGCCGTCGAGACTGGCCCAATGTCAACCAACGAGGATCCGAAGTGAGCCGATATGCTGTTGTGGGTGCGGGGCCGGTGGGGCGGGAGACAGCGCGTCTTTTGGCGCAAGAGGGTCACGATGTTGTATTGACGAGCAGGCACGCAGGTTCGATTCAGGCCGGCGCGGTGCGCACCGTTTCGGCTGACGCGACCGATGCATCGCAATTGCTCAGGGTCGCGGAGGGCGCCGAGGTAATCTTCATGTGCGCCATGGCCCCGTACCATCGCTGGCCGTCGGAGTTCTTTCCCATAATGGACGGGACGGTCGAGGCCGCCGAGACAATCGGCGCAAAGCTCGTCGTGCTCGGAAACCTATACGGTTATGGGGAAAACGCTGCTGCACCCCTCGCTCCCTCACTTCCGCTGGATCCGACGACGAGAAAAGGGACGGTCAGGACTATCATGTGGCAGCGCGCTGTGGCAGCGAATGTTCCGGCGCTCGAGGTCCGGGCGAGTGATTTTCTCGGGCGGGACGCGGTCACTTATTTTTCTCTGCTCGCACTGCCTTCGCTTCTCGGCAAAGCAACCGCGGTCGCTTTTCCAGGCAATCCGGATTCACTCCATGCCTGGTCCTTCACCCAGGACACCGCGAAAACGTTGGTTGCAGCAGCCCGCTACACCGGGGAATGGGGACGAGCATTTCACGCGCCGGTGCAACACGTTTCCGTCCGCGAGTTGATCGGAAAGTTCGCGGCAGCCCTCGAACTGAAGGCACCCGAACTGCACCACATGACTGCGGCCCAGTTGTCCGGCGTTGGCTTCGACGAAGCCATCGAGATGCTTTATCTCTTCGAGAAACCGCTGCGCGTCGATGCGGCCGAAACCGAGCGATTGCTCGGAGTCAGCTCCAGTAGTCTCGAGTCCATGATCTGGGATACGTTGCATCCAGTAGCGTGAGAATGGGCTGTCGGAGTGAAACCATGTACACAGTGCTCACGGTGCCCGGGATCGGAAATTCCGGGCCGGATCACTGGCAGAGTCTGTGGGAAGACGGCGATCCCGCTTTTGTCCGGGTGCAGCAGCGCGATTGGGACAATCCGGTACTCGCTGAGTGGCTGGCGCCCTTGGAAACAGCCGTTCGATCTGCCGGGCCTCGCGTCTTCATTGCTGCTCATAGCCTCGGATGCCTGCTGGTGGCTCACTGGCTCGCTCAGGCATCTGTCAGGATTTGCGGCGTCCTGTTCGTCGCAGTACCCGATCCGCAAGGTGAGAATTTTCCAGCACGAGCGGCGGGATTCGGGGTGCCGCTGGTACGAATGCCGTGTCCGACTATTGTGGTGGCGAGCGTCGATGATCCCTATGCCGATATGGGCTTCGCTCAACGATGTGCGCAGGTGTGGGGGAGCCGGTTCGTCGAGGTCGGCAAGGCCGGGCACATCAACGCAGCCAGTCGCTTGGGGCACTGGGTCGAGGGCAAACAGTTGTTGGCGGGATTGACCCGGGCAAGCTGAGTCGGAACGAGAGAGTTGGCAGCCGCATGGATTCCGGACGGCAAAAAACTCTTTACCGACACTCGTACGTGGGGCTTAATGACGCCCCCCCACGATTCGGTAAGTGATTGACTTGATTGACGCTCCAGTTCTCATTGGAACCGGTGTCTCAGCCTTGATGCCTGCAGATACCCGGGCACTATCAGCGGGGTACGCCGCCCAATCGAAGCCAACCCGGCAATTGCGGCCCGGTTTACGCTGTCCCAGCCTTGCCATCCGCACCTCGCGATGGCATAAGTCGTTGATTGGACAGATAAATTGGCGCTCCCGACCGGATTCGAACCGGTGTACTAGCCTTGAGAGGGCTATGTCCTGGGCCTCTAGACGACGGGAGCGAAGATGCAGGGCCGCTGCAAGAGCGCGGTATTATAGGGATCCCAGTCGATTGCTCAAGCTGAAAGCCTTTACTTGAACGCGTCTTCTGCGTCCGTTGTGACGCCTACCTCTACACCCCGAGTTATTACGCGATCTGAGCACATCATTTCGCGCCAGCACATTTCGCCCAATGCTTTGCGGGTCCTGTATCGCCTGCGCGATGCAGGGTTCATGGCATTCCTGGTGGGCGGTTGTGTGCGCGATCTCCTCATCGGCATTGAGCCGAAGGACTTTGATGTCGCCACGGACGCTCCACCGGAACAGGTGCGGAAGCTTTTCCGCAACTGCCGCCTGGTAGGACGGCGCTTCCGCCTCGCACACGTATTTTTCGGACGCGAGATCATCGAGGTCGCCACGTTCCGTGCAGCGACCGCTCCGTCACCCGGTGAGGAGCCGCTGGCCGAGGCTGATGCGGTGGCGGACGAGGAGCCCCTGGGTGAGATGGACGCAGCCGCAGGCGACGAAGTCCTTACCGACGCGGATGCGGCCGCGAGTGACGCTTCATTGTCGCAGGCTGACGGTGACGATGATGATGATGATGACGACGGCGACGCCGACGGCGAGGACGACGAGGCTCTGACCCAGACTGATGTTTTAGCCGCTGAGGATTCGCTGTCCGAAGACGACGCTGACGAGGTGGCGACCGATCGCACGTCAAAGATGAGTGCATTGCCGGACTCGGACTCGAACCTCGACGTGGAGGATGAAGACGATGAGTTGGGCGATGATGCCGGGCATCCTCATCCAGTCGTCGCACCGCGCCGCGGTCGCCGGTATGAACAACGGGTGGCGCACGGTGACGAAAGCGCCGCTGACTTGGACGTCGACCCCAATGCTGAGCGAATGTTCGATGAGACCGGCCGAATTCTGCGCGACAACGTTTACGGCACCATTGATGCCGATGTTTGGCGCCGTGACCTGACTGCGAACGCTCTGTATTACAACATCGCTGACTTTTCCATCTGGGACTACGTCGGCGGTTTCGAAGACATCGCGGCGCGCAAGCTGAAGTTGATTGGCGACCCCGAGACCCGGTTTCGCGAAGATCCGGTCCGGATGCTGCGCGCGGCCCGCTTTGAGGCGAAGCTCGGATTCGAAATCGACCCGACTACGTCAGAGCCCATTCCACGTCTGAAAGCGCTGATGGGCGGTGTGCCGCCAGCCCGATTGTTTGATGAGACCCTGAAGCTGTTCCTCACCGGTCACGGCCGAAAGAGCTTCGAGGTGTTGCGCAAGCGTGGACTGCTGTCAGTGCTGCTGCCAACGGTCGATGACTATTTCAACAAGCATCCGGGCAGCCTCGTTGAACAGCTCGTCATGCGCGGGCTGGAAAACACCGATGCCCGGGTCATGGCCGACAAGCCGGTGACGCCCACTTTCCTGTTTGCGCTGCTGCTTTACGGGCCGATTGCCGCAATCATCGAGTCCACGCCGCCGGAGCGGTGGCACGAGCTGTCGACGATCCTCGATGCGTGTGATCGAGCGGCTCGCCAGGTACAGACTCACATCACTCTTCCCAAGCGATTTTCTTTGGGAATGCGTGAGATGTTTGCCCTGCAGCCGCGCCTGGAGCATCCGCGTGGCCGACGGGCGTTGCGGGTCCTCGAGCATCCGAGATTCAGGGCCGCCTACGATTTATTGCTCCTGCGCGCGGAGTTCGGGATGGCTCCGAATGAGATGACGCAATGGTGGACCACGGTACAGGAGGTGTCCGCGGAGGAGCGCGCCAGGATGGCCGATTCTTTGACGGGTCAGGTACCTCGATCAGACAGTGCGCCGCGCCGGGGCGGCCGCCGACGCCGCAGGCGCCGCGGTCCGTCAAATCCGAGCTGACGGCGTGCCGTTCCGTCTGCCATGAGCACTGCTGCGAGCGAGCCCGCTCATAAATTCATTGTCGTCGAGGGCCCCATTGGCGTGGGGAAAACCAGTCTCGCGCGCAGGCTGTCCGGCAGCCTGAATGCGGAAACCGTGTTGGAGCAGGCGGCCGAGAACCCCTTCCTGGAGAGGTTCTATCGCAACCCGCGCGCCGGTGCGTTGCCCACCCAGTTGTATTTCCTGTTTCAGCGCGCCCAGCAACTATCCGCCCTGAAGCAACAGGACCTGTTTGCCCCCGTCAGGGTCGGTGATTATCTGCTCGACAAGGACCGGCTGTTCGCGCGAGTAACCCTCGATGACGCCGAATACAGTTTGTACGAGCAGGTCTATACCAAGCTCGACATCGAGCCGCCGAAACCCGACCTCGTAGTGTATCTGCAGGCGCCGGTCGATGTGCTGCTGGAGCGAATCGCCAAGCGCGGCATCAATTACGAACAACACATCGAGCGCCAGTATCTCGAGCGCCTGAACGAAGCGTATGCGCGCTTCTTCCACGAGTTCGAGTCAGCGCCGCTCCTGATCGTGAATGCCGCGGCCATCGATCCGATCAACAACCAGGCGGACTATGACGAGCTGCTGGCAGCGATCCAGCGGATGAAGCGCGGGCGTCTGTACTACAACCCGCTGCGTAGTCGTAGTCTTTAGGGGAGGGGGGCCCATGTATACACACTTGCAATTGCGCGGTTCGGACCGGCCGCCCGTCACATTGAGCACCCTCGCCAAAATGAAGGCGGACAAGGAGAAAATTGCCAGTCTGACCTGCTACGACGCGAGTTTTGCCGTTTTGCTGGATGCTGCCGACGTCGATGTCGTGTTGGTTGGCGACTCGTTGGGCATGGTGATTCAGGGACACAGCACCACGGTCCCGGTAACGATGGACGATGTCGTGTATCACTGCCGCGCGGTCTCGCGCGCCCTGCATCGGCCGTTCCTGATGGCGGACCTGCCATTCATGAGCTATCCCTCGAAGAATGAGGCACTGACCAACTCCGTGCGCCTGATGCAGGAAGGCGGCGCCCAGATGATCAAGCTCGAGAGCGGCGGCACTCAGATCGAGATCGTCGAATTTCTGGCCTCACACGATATTGCGGTCTGCGCGCACCTGGGTCTCAAGCCGCAGTCGGTCCACAAGACCGGCGGCTTTCGCGTGCAGGGCCGCGAAGAGGATGCGGCGGAGCTGATGATGGCCAACGCCAAGCGTCTCGAGGACGC
>Ga0068858_100003830_pt1 | contig 14877 bp, 13 predicted proteins | sample KBSSwiS12_FD_66589 | JGI IMG/M metagenome (GOLD analysis project Ga0068858, IMG submission 66589) | Switchgrass rhizosphere microbial communities from Kellogg Biological Station, Michigan, USA - KBS Switchgrass S1-2 | ecosystem: Host-associated > Plants > Roots > Rhizosphere > Soil ... | reverse complement strand
TTGTCGCCGGAGAACGTCGGTCAGGAGCTCACACGCGCGATGACGGTGGAAGGCTCGGCGTTGACAATCACGCTGGAGACGGCGACCGCGTCCGGAGAGCCGGTGACCCGGACGCTGACCTGGCAGCGTCTCGCCTGATTCCGCTCGCGCGTCGCTTACTTTGACGATGTCGCACCGGCGACGAGCACGGGTGTCGCGCGGTACAGCTCGGGGAGCAGGCGCTTCAGATCGTCGATCTTCGGCAGGTCGTTGATCGCGATGTAGGGATACCGCGGATTGCGCGTCAGGAAATCCTGGTGGTAGTTCTCCGCCGGGTAGAACGCGCGATCCGGCTCGATCTTCGTCGCGATGGGCTTCTTGAAGGTGTGCAGCTGATCGAGCTGGGCGATGTAGGCCTTCGCCACGTCCGCCTGCTCCGCGTTCAACGGGAAAATCGCCGACCGGTACTGTGTGCCCGTGTCCGGCCCCTGGCGATTGAGCTCGGTCGGATCGTGGACCACGGAGAAGAAGATCTGAAGAATTCGCCCGTAACTGATCTGTCGCGGATCGTAGGTGACCTGCACCGACTCGGCGTGTCCCGTTCGGCCGGTGCTCACGGTCTCGTACTCAGCGCTCCTTCGGTCTCCGCCGGCGTAACCCGATACGGCGCTGGTGACGCCTTTGACGTGCTGATAGACGCCCTGCACGCCCCAGAAGCAGCCGCCCGCCAGCACGACGACCGCCGACGTTGCCTGTCCGGGAGGCGCGTCGACCATGGGCGCGGGCACGACACGTGCGCCGTCGGCGGCAACCGGATGGCTCGCAATCGCGAGGCCCATCAGCAACACTGACACGACGATGACGACGATCGAAGAAGGCGTTTTGAAGATTCGTGTCATGGCTGTCTCACTTCAGAGCCGGGCAATGGATACGTCAAATATAACGCCGGTTCGGCGTTTTATTCCATTCGTCGATGCGTCAGAAGTCCGCATGGAGGCGGAGCATCTCGACCAGGACAGGGCCGCGATCGCGGTTGTAGCCTGGATGATCGATGAACTGCAGGCCGCCGGACGCCGACAGGCCTCGCCAGAGGTGCGCCGTGTAATACGTCTCGAGAATATCCTCGCGTCCGTAGCGTAAGGTCCCGTCGCCGAGGAGGAAGCCTTCACCTCCAAGTTCCAGATACTGGCGGTGCGGCGTCGACAAACCGTTCGAGACGAAGGCGACGCCGAGGCGATCCATCGATCGATGCCAGGACGCGCCGGCCAGATCGCCGCCGGCCTGCACGCTGTTGTTCACCTCGGTGTATGCGAACGACTCGTTGTTCCCTTCGTTCCACCCGGCGCGCGCAAACAGCCGCAGCGGACGGGAAAACGCATACTCGACGTTGGCGCCCACCCCGGTCTTCACGCGTCCCTGCTGGCGATACGCGACCACGTCGGGCTTGGGATCATGGCCGCTGAGGAAGCCCTGGATGGCCTCCTCGTAGCTGCCCATGTTCGCGTGATTCGCGTATCCGATCAGCCGCACGCCCAGGCCGTTGATGGGGTGCAGCTCGAGCTCGAGATTGTCGGCATGCGCTCGCGACACGTTCCAGTCCATGTCGATGCCGTTGGCGACGGTTGGCATCAGCGCCTCGCCAAAACGGAGCGCCCAGCCGGGCGCGTCGTACTCGATGATGGCCGCGTACGTGTAGCCGCGAGTATCGGCCGCGTAGTCGTACGCGCCGTTGTTGTCGACGGTCCAGTTCGTGAACTGGAGATGACTGTCGCTGCCGACCGTGTTCACATCGAAGAAATCAGCCATGCCCAACTTGCCGGCGCGGAGTTCGATGCGCCGCACAGGCACGCGCGCCGCGAGCGAGAGCGGCGTCGGCGTGGCGTCGGTGAACTCCTTGTCGAGCGGAATCGTCACGTGCACCAGCGCTCGGGCGACGTACGGTGCCGAGCCGAGCGACGGATTTCGCACCACATCCAGGTTGGTGAATCCCGCCAGTCCGAGCGCGTCGCTGAGACCGCGGCCGCCGGCGCTCTCGACGTCGAAGAGCAGCTCGACGTGACCGGGCAGTTTGAGGCCCGTGTAAATCGTCCACAGCCGCGAGAGCGCCTGCTCGGCTTCCGGACGAAGGCTGTTGTCGCCCTGGTACGGGGACGTGAATGCTCCGTGTGCCTGCCAGATCAGGTTGATCTGTCCGGACAGCCACCATCGGCTGTCAGCCGGATGCGGAAACATCGTCGTCGCCGGTGTCGCGACGTCGGGCTCGGTTTGCGCGTGAGCGGCGCTGCCGCCGATGATCACCAGCAGGCACACGATGATGGACTGAAGACGTTTGCGCAGCAGCATTCGGGCTGGTTATTGTGCCTGATTCAGCGGTCGGGACCCGCGATGCTCGTCGCGGGTCAGCAACAGTTTACATGCTGTTTTCAGCGCCGCTGCTATCGGAGCATGATCACGGGATCGATCCGGCTCGCGCGGCGCGCAGGACCATACACCGCCGCGAGCGCGGCGACCGCGAGTCCAACACCTGCCAGAGCGAACGTTGACGGATCGGTTGGGCTGATGCCGAACAGCAGCGTGTCGAGTGCGCGCGACGTGGCCAGGGCAGCCACGATGCCGACGACGATCCCGACCCCGGCCAGTTTCAGCCCCTGGCCGACGACCAGCGATCGGATGTCGGCGGGCGAGGCGCCGAGCGCGATGCGGACGCCGATCTCATGCGTCCGCTCGCTGACGGTGTAGGCCATCACGCCGTACACGCCGATGAGCGAAAGCGCGAGCGCCACACCGGAAAACATCGTCAGCAGCGTCGTTCGAAGCCGCGGCTGGGTGACCGACTCGGCCATCGCCTCCTGCATCGTCCGGACCCTGGCGAGCGGCTGTTCTTGATCGACCTCGCGGACCGCGGCCCGCAGCGATGGCGCGAGCGCCAGCGGATCGCCGTCCGTTTTCAGCATGATCGCGAGTGCCCGGTAGAGGCCGCCGATCACTTCGATGGGGTGCTGCAGGTACGGCACGAACATCGTCGGTTGCACCGTCGTCTCGAAGGCCTGCCGCGTGTCGCCGACTACGCCGACGATGTCGGTGATCGGCGAGTCGGGGTCGTCGTCGGGCGTCGTGCCGAGCTGCGTGCGGCTCCGGAGCGCATTGGCGACGTCGCCTCCGAGATACCGGCGCACGAATGTCTGGTTCACGATCGCAACCGCGCGCGACCGATCGCGATCCCGTTCCGTGAACGTCCGGCCGGCGACGATCGGGATGCCGAGCGCTTCGAAGTAGTCCGGCCCCACAGCGCGATAGGCCGTGGCGATGTAGTCCTCGGGTCCCTTTGGCGGCCTTCCGATGATGTTGAAGTGGATCGTCGAGCCCGCGCCGGAAAACGGAAGCGCGGTGCCAATCTCCGCGATCTTCACGCCGGGAATCTGCTTCAGGCGCACTCGCAATCGATCGACGAACTGATTGCGCTGCTCGGCGGTTGCGTACGAGACCGGGGAAAGCGGCGCGTCGGCGACGAGCAGGCCGGACGTCTCGAATCCCGGAGGCACGTCCTGAAGCCTGATCAGCGACTTGGTCAAGAGCGCGGCGCCGACGAGCAACACGGTGGCGAGCGTCATTTCAACGACGACGAGCAGGCTTCGAAGCCTGTGGTGGCCGACGCCGGCGGCGGCGCCGCGGCCAGCCTCGTTGATCGTGGCGGACACATCGACACGCGTCGTTTGCAGCGCTGGCACCAACCCGAAGACGATGCCCGTCGCGATCGACACGGCCAGCGTGAAGAGCAGCGCCGTACGGTCGATGACCATCGCGCCGGAAGAAGGCGCATTGGATCCGGCGAGCTGGGCCAGAAGCGGCAGGCTCCAGTCCGCGAGCAACAGTCCGGCGGCACCGCCCGCGAGCGCGAGGATGAGGCTCTCGGTCAGGAGCTGCATCCCAATCCTGATGCGGCTCCCGCCAATCGCCGTGCGGATGGCGATTTCCTTCTGGCGGCCGACGGCGCGCGCCAGCAGCAGGTTCGCGACGTTGGCGCAGGCGACGAACAGCACGAAGCCAACAGCCGCCACCAGGACGAGCAGCGACTGCTTGACGTTCTGCACGGCGAATTCCTGAAGCGGCCTGACCTCGGCCGACAGGTTGTGATTGAAGTTCGGATATTGAGCCGCCAGGCGCGTCGAGATCACGTCCATTTCTGCCTGGGCGCGAGCGGTCGTGATTCCGGGCTTGAGTCGCGCGAGCGGCCAGATGCCCGGGTGCCATCCGCGATCGTCCGGGAGCGTGGCCGCCCAGGGTCCCATCGGCAGGAGCACGTCCGCGGCCTGCAACAACTGAAAATGCGGCGGCATGACGCCGACGATCGTGTACGGCTGGTTGTCCAGGGTGATGGAACGGCCCAGCGCGCCGGCCGATCCTCCGAATCGCCTTCGCCACAGCGAGTCGCTCAGGATCGCCACGCCTGGAGCGCCGGGACTGTCGTCCTCAGCCGTGAACGGGCGGCCGACGATCGGCGACACGCCGAGACCGGGCAGAACCGCCGACGACAGCATCTTCGCGGGCAGGCGCTCGGGTTCGTTCCCGCCGCTCAGCGTCATCGTCAGGTTCCTGAAGGCACCGAAGCGTTCGAAGGACTGGCTCTGGTCGCGCCAGTCAGCGTAGTTCTGCCAGCTGGTGGTGATGGTGGTGAGAAACGGACCATTGCGCTCCACGATCAGCATCAGCCGATCCGGTTCCGCAAACGGCAGCGGACGCAGCAGCACGGCGTTGACGATGGTGAAGATCGCGGTGTTCGCGCCGATGCCGAGCGCCAGCGTCAGGATGGCGACGGTGGAGAAGCCGGGGCGCGCGAGCAACACGCGCAGCGCATGACGAAGCTCCGACATGCGGCGATCCTACCTGAATTCCCGAGGCACGCCAGGGGATTACTCGGTCAAGGCGATGCCGAATCGCTCCGCCATGCGATAGAGCGTGCGGCGATCCACGCCGAGAATCTCGGCGGCGCGGGTCCGGTTGCCGTTCGCCGCCTCGAGCACATGCAGCAGGTACCTGCGCTCGAGGTCGTCGAGTGTCGGCAGATCCGAGAACGGCTGTCCGCCGGTGGCGGCGGCCGGCGGCGTGATGACCGTGTCGGTCAGGTCGAACGCCTCGATCAACGATCCATGACTCGAAACGACCAGGCGCTCGATCGTATTCCGGAGCTCGCGCACGTTGCCGGGCCACGTGTGGCGGAGCAGCGCGTCGAGCGCGGCGGTGGAGAGCATCCTGCGCTGCCCGGCCCTCTTGCACGCGTCGTCGAGAAAGCTGCCAATCAACAGCGGAATGTCGGCACGGCGATCGCGCAGCGGCGGCACGCGGATGACGATGACGCCAAGGCGGTAGTACAGATCCTGGCGGAAGCGCCCTTCGGCGACGGCCTGTTCGAGCGGCATGTTGGTCGCGGCAATCACCCGGGCGCTGACCCGCAGCGAACGGCTGCCGCCGACCGGCCGAACTTCGCCCTCCTCGAGCACGCGGAGCAATCGCACCTGGAGCGCCGCCGTCGTATCGCCGATCTCGTCCAGCATCACCGTGCCGGCGCCGGCCTGTTCGAAGACGCCCTTGTGATCGGAGACTGCGCCGGTGAAGGAACCGCGCTGATGTCCAAAGAGCTCCGACTCCAGCAGCGTGTCGGCGATCGCGCCGCAGTTGATCGCGACGAACGGCTCACGCGAGCGTTTGCTGTGACTGTGGATCGCGCGAGCGACCAGTTCCTTGCCCGAGCCGCTCTCGCCGACGATGAGCACTGGGGCCGTTGAGTCAGCGGCGTACGCGATGTGTTTGTAGACCTCCAGCATCGGCGCCGTCCGGCCGATGAGGCTGCCGACCGGTCCGGCGGGTGTCTCCGCAGGCGCCTCGGTGCGCGGCGTGCCCTGCTCCAGGGCCCGATCGACGATGCGCTTGACGTCGGCGATGACGAACGGCTTGCTGATGTAGTCGAAGGCGCCCGCGCGCACGGCTTCGATCGCGGTTTCGAGCGTGCCGAACCCGCTGATCAGGACGACGGGTGCGCCCTGGTCGGCCTTGAATCGCCGCAGCAGATCGAGCCCCGAGCGCGGCGCATTGAGGTTGATGTCCGAGATCAGCAGATCGAACGAGTCCTGCCGAATTTTCATCAGCGCCGCATCCGGGTCCTGCACCGACACGAACTGGCGGTCCGGCGCTTCGAGCAGTTCTTCGATGAACACGCAGGTGTCCGCATCGTCGTCGACGACAAGAATGCGCGGCACGGCTAGGACGCACTCCTCTCTGGGCTGGCAGCCGGAAGGTCGATGACGAACAAGGCGCCCACCTCGCGGTTGACGGCGGAGATCGAACCGCCATGCGCCCGCACCACATCACGGACGATCGCCAGGCCGAGGCCGGTGCCGTGCCCGACCGGCTTGGTCGTCACCCATGGATCGAAGAGCCGGTCGATCACATCCGCTGGAATACCCGAACCCGTATCAGCCACTTCGACCCGCACGCCATCCGGGACCGCGGTCACAGCGATCGACAGCGTGCCGCCGCCCGGCATCGCGTCCAACGCGTTGGTGACCAGGTTGAACAATGCCATTTCCAATTGTGTGGCATCTGCCTTCACGAGCGGAAGACCCTCGGCCAGCGACGCCTGGAGCGCGATATTGTGGCGCGCGAGGCGAGGCTGAGCCACTTCTCGCAGCCGTTTGACGACGTCCGCGAGGTTGACCGGCTTTACCTCGGACGGCTGACGCGCGTGGTCGAGCATCGTCCGGAGAACGCGTGTCACCTGTTGAATCTGCTCGTCAACGGTCCGCAGCTTGGATCGCGTCCGCTCGTCGGTCCGCGCGTCGTCGCGGATCATCTGGATGTATCCAGACACCAGGTTCAGCGGCGTGCCGGCCTGATGCACCACATTGGCGGCGACCTGGCCGAGTGCGGCGACCCGCTCGGCGCGTCCGAGCGATTCCCGGAGCGCGAACAGCTCGCCCTGACTCGCCGCGAGCTGCCGGTTGCGCAGGGAAAGGTCGCGTGTCGCTTCGTCGATGCGGCCCTGCAGCGACTGGTTGAACTGTTCCAGCTGGTCCAGCATTTCGTTGAGCCCGTTCGCGATGACGCCGAGCTCGTCGTGTCCCGGGAGCGAGGCTCGCGCGCGCAGGTTCCCCTCGCGGGTCTCCGACATCGTCCGCAGGATCGTCCGCAGCGGGCGGCCCAGGAACTGACGGACCGTGAAGTGCACGAGAAGCGTGACGAGCACGATCGTCGGCAGCGCGAACCCGAGCGCGACGCGCAGTCCATGGGTTCGAGTCTGCAGGAGACTCTCGAGACCGACGGTGACGACGACCGCGTCGTTGTCGCGGCGTGCGACCGGCTGCGCAACGGTGATGGCCGTGCTGCTGCGATCGATGATCCGCGCCCTCGAGGCGATCGCCCGTCGCGCCAGTTCCTCCGCCTCGGCGCGCTCCTCCGTCGACGTGCTGGTCACGACGCGCGGCCGGCCGGATCCGTCTGCCTCGAATACCGAGATCGCGTCGAGCACCGGATCGGCTGCGACCAGGTCGTGCAAGGTGTCCCGGATGTCCTGGGGGTCGAGCGGACCCGCGCGTTGAGCGATGTTGTCGGCGGCCGATTGCGCGCCCAGCCGCGCGGAGTCGAGCAGATCGGATTCGATGTGCTGTTCAAACGAGCGCACTTCGAGGTAGGCGACGCTCGTCACCACCGCCACGACGATCAAAGCAATCACCGAGGACAGCTTCGTGCCGAGCGAGGTGTCTCGCAGCCATTTCGCCACAGTGGGGCTGATCTGCCGCCTCATTTCGACGCGCGCACGTGCTCGGACCTCGTGTAACCCATTGCGACTGACATCTTTATCCAGACCGCGCCCCGGCGCCACCACCGGCACGCCCCTTGATGTCCCTGCATAGCCGGTTCCCCGCGCTCATCGGAGGGCGCCATGAATAAAAGCCTTGCGATGCTTCTGCTGTCGGCGTTGCTCCTGTCGGGAACGGCATTCGCGCAGGCGCCGTCGGCCGCGACGACGCTGAGCCTGCGGGGAACGATCGACAAGTACGAGATCTCGAGCCGGACGTTGTCGCTGGCGACCTCGAGCGGGACCGTCCGGCTGTCGCTGGCGTCGACCACGCGCGTCAGTCAGGGGGGACACAAGGTTGAAGCCGAGGAGCTTCAAAAGCTGGCGGGAGAGCGCGCCACGGTTCGCTACACCGAATCGGCCGGGGCGAGGGTCGTGCAATCGGTTCACGTGTTCGGCAAATGACGGAGGACAGATGAGTACAAGTGTGCTAGTCGTCGAGGATGACCTGCACGTGACCAGGCTGGTCACCGCCACGCTGGTCAGTCGAGGATACGAAGTGCGGACGGCGCGCGAAGCCGATTCCGCGATGGCCAGCATCGGCATCAATCCGCCTGCGCTCGTGCTCACGTCGCTCGAGATGCCGGGCATGAGCGGGATCGACTTGTGCCGCCGCGTACGAGAAAGCTCGAACGTTCCGATCATCGTGATGTCACGCAACGCGGAGAGCGCGTCCGAAATCGCGGCGCTGGACTCCGGGGCGGACGACTACCTCGTCAAGCCGTTCGCGACCGACCGGCTGCTCGCGCGCGTGCGCGTGGCGCTTCGCCGCAGCGCCGACGTTCCGGAAAAAGCGTCGCTCGGCGTCGGTGAGTTCTACGTCGACTTCGAGAACCATCGCGTCAGGGTGAGCGGCCAGACCGTGCGGCTGACGCCGAAGGAATTCGAGCTGTTCGCCTACATGGCGCGGCATCCCAATCGGGTCCTGCGCCACAAGGTGCTCCTTGGAGCCGTGTGGGGTGAACAGTCGGAGGAGCAGTCGGAATACCTGCGCGTCTTCGTGGGCCAGCTGCGGAAGAAGCTGGAATCGGATCCGTCGAACCCGCGCTACCTGGTCACCGAGCCGTGGGTGGGTTATCGCTTCAATCCGACAGGGTTAATGCAGTAGGCGCTCGGCTAAAGCCTTCGCGCTACGGTGTCGAGCGGATGTGGCAAAGCGAAGGCGAGCTGTAGCGCGACTGCGAGCTGTAGCGCGACTGCGAGCTGTAACGCGAAGGCGAATTGTAGCGCGAAGGCTTTAGCCGAGCGACTTAAGAGCGCGAAGGCTTACCCGAGCGACCAATCGACAATGTGAAAACGTAGATGAGGACGACCCATGAGTCCGGCACTACTCGTCGCAGTGGCACTTCTCATTCCTGCGGCCGCAACGGACACGTTCGAAGTTCAGGCTGAGCTGCAGGGGCTGTACGACGAAATCAGCCAGGCGACGCTCCAGTTCACGACGCAGTCCGAGCTCGATCAGTTTCACGCGGTGCTCTACACGCCCGACTGGGCGTTCACCGACGCGTCCGGTCACGCACGAAGCTGGGCGGACGTGCGCGAGGAGGCGTTTCGCGCGCTCTCCGCGCCGCGCGTCGACTCGATGACGCAGCCAATCCGGAGCCTGTCGGTCGACGGCAACGGCGCGACCGTTGTCGTGAATCTCGTGACCGTTCGCACGCTCGTCGACAGCGAGGGACGGTACGGACATGCCGGCGATACCCATACGCTGACCGACACCACGCCGTTTCGCGATCGATGGATCAAGGTGTCCGGTTCGTGGAAGGTGAAGTCGCGCCAGCAGATCGGCGGCCCGACCGAAACGGTCGACAAGCCGCAGTGACGGCCGGATGACCGATCGGCGGATGGCCCAGTCATGCGTTTGACGACGAGCGCCGACTGGCCGTTACGCCGAGGCCGGCGATCGTCGGCGGCGGTGCTCGTCTTCGTCGTCAGCTCGCTGCTGCTGGTGTTCCTGCTCGACCGCGCCACCGACGCGGCGCCGGTGCAGCACCTGTACTACGTCCCGATCATCATGGCTGGCGCCGTGTTCCGGATGCGGGGCGGCGTCATCGCGGGCCTGTCCGCAATCCTCCTGTACCACGTCGCGAATCCCCACATGCTGACGTTCCGGTACGGCGAATCCGACCTGATCCAGATCGTCCTCTTCCTCGCGATCGGCGTGGCCACGGCGCGCTTTGCCGACGACGCGGACCGGCTGCGCCGGTTGGCGCTGACCGACGACCTGACCGGCCTGCACAACCTTCGTTCGTTCGAAGCGCGCTTGCTCCAGCTGGTGCGCACATCGCGCGAGGATCGCACGCCACTCGCCGTGCTCGTGCTCGACGTGGATCACTTGAAGGCGCTGAACGATCGCTATGGGCACCTTGCGGGCGCCGAAGCCGTCAGAACGGTTGGCCACATCATCGGCCAGTGCCTTCCTCCAGCGGCGTTCGGATGCCGGTACGGTGGCGACGAGTTCGTCGTGGCGGCGCCGCGGTCGACGGCATTCGACGGACATCGCCTGGCAGAGGAGCTCTGCGAGGCAGTCCGCTCTCGCGTACCGATTCTCGCGGGACACTCGTTCCGCGCCGGAACGCTCACCATCAGCGTTGGCGTCGTCAGCGCGTCGTTGGAGAACGGGTTGCCGGCCTCCGGCACGAGCCGTCCCGACACCGAAATCGGCGAAGCGATCTTTCGCGCCGCTGATGCGGCGCTCTATCGTGCGAAAGCCAAAGGGCGCGATCAGGTGGTCGTCGCATCCGACTCGCGCGGAACCGTACTTTTGTCATAAGTACGAATCTCATCGTCATAGCGTCTTGTTCAGATCGTCGGCGCGCGTGTCTCGTTAGCGCGCGACTCCCCACCATCCCGCCACGGCGATCGTGAGGACAGTGTGCGTTCGTGTGTGAAGGCGACTCTTTCTCGTGGCACTCCTCTTGCGCCGATCGCTCGTATCAGCGCTTGCGTGTGCAGGAGGGAATATGAAGACGATCAAGTTGGCGGCGGCATTGACGATCGCGTGTCTGGGGATGATCGCGAGTCCGGTTCGAGCACAGGAAACGGTGGTCGCGAAGGTACCGTTCCCGTTCATCATCCGCGGACTGCAGATGCCTGCCGGCGACTATAGCGTGACCGCCGACAACGGCATTCTCACGATTCGCGGGATGGACAATCGCACGGCGTCCTTTGCGATTGCGATCCCCGCGGACGGACGCGATCCGGCGGGCGACGATCCGTCGCTGGTCTTCGTGCGGTGGGAAAACCAGAACATGCTGTCGGAGGTCTGGGAGTCGCGGACCGCCGGTCTCTCGATCCTCCAGGCTCACGGCACGGCGAAGCACGATCACGCCGAAGCTAGAGAATCCTCATTCATCCTTGCGTCTCGCGTCGACACGAATACCCGGTAGGTAGTCCAGCCAGTTCGCATGGCCAGCGTTTGCGAAACGACGTAGCGCGAAGCCTTTAAGCGAGCGGCGCTCGCTCGGCTGAAGCCTTCGCGCTACATAAAAGCGAAAACTGCCTTACCCCTGCGATTCGATTCGTCAGAATTTATCTCCACTAAGGGAAGGGTTGTGGCGCTTGAGTACGCCCGCACGCCATTTCCGCCACAGCTCGATGACCTCCGGCCGCGATCGGCGCCGAGCGGCGCGCCGCTGAAAGCGGTACCTCTCTTGCGCCTCGTCCAAACATGAAACGACTGCTCAGTCTCTTCGCGTTGACGACACTGATCACCATTCCTGTGCTGGCGCAAGGCCGCGGCGATCGACATTCGGTGGGTGGCGGCCACGTGCCGGCTCATGGACCTGCCGCCGTCCACGGCAACCCGCGCGCACCAAGACCCGAGGCGCACCCGAGCTACAGCGATCGCAACGGTCATCCGAACGCACCTCATGTGCACGCGGACGATCGATGGGTCGGGCACGACATGGGACGAATGGACGCCCGGCTGCACCTGGATCACCCGTGGGAACACGGGCACTTCACGGGCGGATTCGGGCGCGGACATGTCTTCCGGCTCGAGGGCGGAAACCGCGAGCGTTTCTGGTTCGGCGGCAACTACTTCAGCGTCGCGCCGTTCGAGTTCGCCTTCTGCGACGACTGGCTGTGGGATCGCGATTCGATCGTGATCTACGAAGATCCCGATCACGTCGGGTGGTACCTCGCCTACAACGTCAGGCTGGGCACCTACGTTCACGTCACTTATCTCGGCGCCGGATAGCGAGCCCGTCCTGATCGCGGCCGCCGTGATCCCGGGCGACATGATCCTCGCGATTCTTACGAGAGTTTTATTCATCCGATCACGATCATCTCGAGCCTGCCGGCGGCGAGCGTCGGAGCGCTGCTGGCGTTGCTGGTGACTCACCACGACCTCGACATCATCGCGATCATCGGCATCATCCTGCTGATTGGCCTCGTGAAGAAGAACGCGATCATGATGATCGACTTCGCCCTGGCCGCCGAGCGGGTCGAAGGCAAGAACTCCTACGATTCGATCGTCGAGGCCTGCATGCTGCGTTTCCGGCCGATTCTGATGACCACGATGGCGGCGATGCTCGGCGCCCTCCCGTTCGCGCTCGGCACCGGCACCGGCTCGGAACTGCGTCGGCCGCTGGGCGTGACGATCATCGGCGGCTTGATTGCCAGCCAACTATTGACTCTTTACACCACGCCGGTGGTGTATCTCTATTTCGACAGCGCCCGGGAGTGGATGTTCGCGCGCCGACATGCACTTCAGCCGCGCCCGACCGCGCAATGATCGATAATTCCGTTCGTGCTCGATGAGTTCAACAAGGCCGTTGATCGCTGGGAGAGCGGCGACCGCGCCGCGCTCGACGAGATGCTGCCGGTCGTCTACGTCGAGCTGAAACGCCTGGCGCGCCTCTATCTCCGCGGCGAACGGGCCGCGCACACGCTGCAGCCGACCGCCCTCGTTCACGAGGCCTACGTCAAGCTTCTCGATCAGCGGCAGGTGGACTGGCGCAACCGCGCGCAGTTTCTTGGCGTGGCCGCCGGCGCGATGCGACGTGTGCTGATGCACTACGCCGAGACGCGCAACGCGCGCAAACGGCAGGGCACACTCGAACGCGTGACCCTCGACGCGGAGCTTGCCGCGCTCGAGCAGAGCGCAACAGTCGACATCCTCGATCTGAACCGTGCGCTGGAACGGCTGACCGCCCTCGATGCGCGCCAGTCGCAGATCGTGGAGCTCCGTGTCTTCGGCGGCTTGAGCATCGACGAGACCGCGGAGGTGATGGCCGTGTCGCCGGCGACCGTGAAGCGAGACTGGAACGTGGCGCGGCTGTGGCTGCGCCGCGAGCTGCGATGACCGAGGCGCACTGGGATCGGATCAAGGCGATCGCCGGTGAGGCGCTGGAGCTCGATCGCTCGCATCGCGACGCCTTCCTGCTCGAGGCGTGCGGCGGCGACGCCTATTTACACGCCGAAATCCTGACGCTGCTCGGCGCCGAGGATCCCGGCCGGTTCCTGGAACCGGATCGGCCCCCCGACCGCATCGGCGCTTACCGGATCGTCCGCGAGATCGGACGCGGCGGCATGGGCGCGGTGTACGAAGGCGCGCGCGCCGACGCGCAATTCGAGCAGCGTGCGGCGATCAAGGTTGTCAAGCGAGGCATGGACACCGACGCCGTGCTTCGCCGCTTCTATGCCGAGCGTCAGATCCTCGCACGGCTCCAGCATCCACATATCGGCCGGCTCTTCGACGGCGGCGTGACCGATGACGGCCGGCCGTACTTCGTGATGGAGTACCTCGAAGCGAAGCCCATCACGGCTTATTGCGAAGAACACCGGCTGAGCACCCGCGCGCGTGTCGATCTCTTCATCCTCGTCTGCGACGCCGTGGAGTACGCGCACAGCCGCTTCGTGCTGCACCGCGACCTGAAGCCCGCGAACATCGTCGTGGACGCGTCCGGCACGCCGAAGCTGCTCGATTTCGGCATCGCCAAGCTGCTCGACGCCAGCGATCCTTCCGGGCTCGTCACGGAAGCCGCGCAACACGCGATGACGCCCGCGTACGCGAGCCCGGAGCAGCGGCGCGGCGAGGTTCTGACGACGGCGAGCGACGTGTACGCGCTCGGCCTGATGCTGCAGGAGCTCATCCCGGTTCCGGACCGTCGCGGCGACCTCGAGCGCATCGTGCGGAAGGCGCTCGAAGACGACGAACGCCGGCGCTATCAGCGCGCAGGCCTGCTGGCCGAGGATCTGCGGCGCTACCGGGCCAATCAGCCCGTGAGCGCGCGTCCGTCCGGGCCGGCGTATCGAGCATCCAAGTACGTGGCGCGGCACTGGCGCGGGCTGACCGTCGCCGCCGTAGCAGCGGTGATCGTCGCGGGAGCCGTCGCGAACGCGCTTGTTCAGGGACGCCGGGCCGAAAGGCACTTCAAGGAAGTCCGCCAGCTGGCGAATTCGTTCCTGTTCGAATTCCACGACGCGATCGCCAAACTGCCGGGCGCCACACCGGCCCGGGAGCTTGTGCTGGCCCGCGCGGTTCAATATCTGGACGTCCTGTCGCGTGAAGCGTCCAACGACGTCGATCTCAAACGTGAGCTGGCGCAGTCGTATCAGCGTGTCGCGGCGGCGCAGGGACTCGTGTACGAGGCCAACCTGGGCAAGGAGACGGAGGCGCAGGCCAACTACGAGAAGGCGATCGCGCTCTTTCGAGATGTGGCGAGCGCCCGGCCGTCGGATCCGGGAGCGCAGGCCGATCTGGCCAGCGCGATGATCGATCTCTCGACGGTGCTTCACGTCTCCGATCCGCCGCGCCGGCGCGCGCTGCAGGAAGAAGCGGTCAGGCAACTTCGCGGCCTCGCCGATCCGAGAGCGCGGATGATCCTGGCCAATGCCTACACGGGCCTGGCGGAGACGACTATGGCCAACCCTGCCGAGTCGCTCTCCAACCGCAACCAGGCCATCGCGATCTACGGCGAGCTCTCGAAGCGATCGCCGCCGTATCCGGACAGCGAGCGGGTCTACTCGATCTCGCTGAAACGTCGCGGCGTCCTGTACTACTCGGGGATGCACGACGCCGCTACGGCGATCGCCGATCT
>Ga0068858_100003829_pt1 | contig 14878 bp, 14 predicted proteins | sample KBSSwiS12_FD_66589 | JGI IMG/M metagenome (GOLD analysis project Ga0068858, IMG submission 66589) | Switchgrass rhizosphere microbial communities from Kellogg Biological Station, Michigan, USA - KBS Switchgrass S1-2 | ecosystem: Host-associated > Plants > Roots > Rhizosphere > Soil ... | reverse complement strand
GCCGTGGACGTCAAGGGCGCGAAAGTGCTCGCAGTGGCGATGGACGGCGCCGATGTCAAAGCGCTGCGCGAAACGCTCGACAAGCTGAAGGACAAGCTCAAGTCCGCCGCGATCGTGCTAGGCAGCGTCGCGAACGGCAAGGTGACGCTGATCGCCGGCGTCACCGGCGACCTCACGGCGCGCGTCAAGGCGGGCGAGCTCGTCAATCATGTTGCGCAGCAGGTCGGCGGCAAGGGCGGCGGTCGGCCGGACATGGCGCAGGCCGGCGGCACCGATGCCGCGGCGCTGCCCGCCGCACTCGCGTCGGTGCGCGGCTGGGTCGAGGAGCGGCTCTAAGGCGCGCCATGACGATGACTGACCCGTATGCACCGCAGTTCGCCAGCGACAACAATGCGGGCATCTGCCCGGAGGCGCTCGCCGCGCTGACAGCGTCCAACCTCGGGCATTCGACGGCCTACGGCGACGACGACTGGACACGTCGCGCCGCCGTCGCCGTGCGCAAGGTGTTCGACGCCGACGCGCCGGTCTACTTCGTGTTCAACGGCACGGCGGCGAACTCGCTCGCACTCGCGGCGATCTGTCGCAGCACCGATGCCGTCGTCTGCCACGCGTTCGCGCACATCAACGTCGACGAATGCAACGCGCCGGGTTTTTTCAGCGGTGGTCTCAAGCTGCTGCCCGTCGACACACCGCACGCAAAACTGACGCCCGACGGCGTACTGGCAGCGGCGGTGACGCCGCACGACGAGCATTCGTCGCGGCCGCGCGCCCTCGCGCTTACGCAGGCCACCGAGCTCGGTACCGTGTACACGCCGGCGGAGTTGCGCGCACTTGCGGATGTCGCGCATGCGCGCGGCATGCACGTGCACTTGGACGGCGCACGGTTCGCCAACGCGGTCGCGGCGCTGGGGTGTCATCCGGGCGACCTGGCGCAGCGCGCGGGAGTCGACGTCCTCTCGTTCGGCGGCACCAAGAACGGATTGCCGTTCGGCGAGGCCGTCGTGTTCTTCGACCCCGCGCTTGCCGACGAATTTGCGCGCCGCCGCAAGCAGGGCGGGCAGCTCGCGTCGAAGATGCGCTTCCTCGCGGCGCCGTGGATCGGCGTCCTGGAGGGTGGCGCGTGGCTCGCGCACGCGGCGCACGCCAATGCGATGGCGCGGCGCCTGTCTGCCGCCATCGAGCGCGTGCCCGGCGCGAAGCTGATTGCCCCGACGCAGGCGAACGGTGTGTTCGCCCATCTGCCGCCGCCGGTGATCGCCGGCTTGCGCGCCCGCGGGTGGCGCTTCTACGTGTTCGTTGGCGATACGGGCTGCCGCTTCATGTGCGCGTGGGATACGCCGCTGGCTGCGGTCGAGGGCTTCGTCGCCGACCTCCACGATCTCGCGGCGCGCGCTGCGTGACGCTGCTTTCGTCCGAGGAAACGTCATGCCGCTTCGCCCCGACGTCACGCTCGACAAGATGAACCAGCGCGGGGACGGCCGCCTGCCGGGCCTGATGGGCTTTCGCGTGACCGGAATCGAGGACGGCATGCTCGCTGCCGAGCTCGACGTGCGTCCCGACATCCTCGCGCCGAATGGCTACCTGCATGCGGCCACGGTGATCGCGCTGGCCGACACCGCGTGCGGCTACGGTTGCGTCGCGCATCTTCCCGAGGGGATGGCGAGTTTCACCACCGTCGAGTTGAAGGCGAATTTCCTCGGGACGGCGCGCGACGGCACGATCGCCTGCATCGCGCGGCCCGCGCACCTCGGGGGCACCACGCAGGTCTGGGACGCGACGGTGACGCGCAAGGCCGACGGCCGCACGATCGCACTGTTCCGCTGCACGCAGATGCTGCTCGCGCCGCGCAGCTAGCGCGTCGCGACGGTCGCTGCCGCGTTCGGCGCTGCCGACCTCCATTATTGTCGGGAGCGCTCGGGCGTCGGCCGAACGGCCGATGGCGCGTCGCCGCGCCGCGGACGACACTTGGCGCACGTCGGCCAATCGTGATGCAAACGTCCACGCATGAAGATTCCTGTCGCGGCGGCGCTCGCGGCGTTCGCCTGCGGGGTCGTCGCAGTGCAGTTTCTGGCGGCCTTGCCGTCGCAGCCCTGGACATGCGTGGCCGGTGCCGCCGCACTCGCGCTGGCGGCGGGCTCTTGCGCGGGGCGCCCGCGTCCGTCCGGCAGCGTAGACTCCCGCGGCCCGCGGCGCGTGCTCGCCGCCGCAGCGGTCGTCGCCGCAACCGGTCTCGCGGGCTTTGGCTATGCAGCGTGGCGCGCGGACGCGCGCCTCGACGATGCTTTGTCGCCCAGTACCGAGGGTGTCGATCTCCTGGTGACGGGAATCGTCGACGACCTGCCGCAGAATTCGCCGCAGGGCGCCCGCTTCGCGTTCGCCGTCGAATCATCGAACGCCGCAGCCGTTCCCTCACTCGACCGCGGCGTGGTGCGGATACCCGGTCGCCTGTCGCTTGCGTGGTTCGCGCCGCGCTTCGCGGGCGGCGGTGGCGCGCCCGCCGCGCCCGCGGCGCCGACGCTCCATGCCGGCGAGCGCTGGCGCCTCGCGGTGCGGCTGCGAAGACCGCACGGCAATGTCAATCCGGCGGGGTTCGACCTCGAAGCGTGGCTGCTGGAGAACAACCTGCGCGCCACCGGCTATGTCCGGGACGCTTCCGCCAACGCGCGCCTGGCGGCATTTGTCGGGCGTCCGGCGGACTACGTTCAGCGAGCCCGCGAATCGATCCGCGCGCGCATCGTCGCGGCGCTTCCGGATGCGCCGTACGCCGGCGTGCTCGTCGCGCTCGCGATCGGCGACCAGCGCGCCATCCCGGAGCGCCAATGGCTCGTGTTCAACCGGACGGGCATTGCGCATCTCGTCAGCATTTCGGGACTGCACGTCACCGTCTTCGCCGCGCTCGCGGGCGCGGTGGCGGGCGGCATCGCGCGGCGCCACCCGCGTTTCACCACGCGGATGCCGGCGCGCAAGCTCGCGGCACTCGCCGGCGCGGCGTTCGCGTTCGGCTACGTCCTGCTTGCCGGCGCCGAAGTGCCGGCAGTGCGCACGCTCCTCATGCTTTGGGTCGCCGCGGGTGGCGTGTGGCTCGCGCGGCCGGGCACGGCGACGCTCGTGTGGCTGTGGTCGCTGGCCGCGGTGCTCGTCTGGGACCCCTGGGCGTCGCTCGCGCCGGGTTTCTGGCTCTCGTTCGGTGCCGTGGGCCTGCTGCTCTACGCGGGCGCCGGCCGGCTCGAGGCGCCTCGGCCGGCGCGTCTGCGCGAACGCTGGATTCACGCGTTGCGCGAAGGTGCGCGAACGCAGTGGGTCGTGACGATCGGCCTCGTTCCCGGCACGCTCGCGCTATTTGCGCAACTCTCGCTGGTCTCGGCGCTCGCCAACGCCGTCGCCATCCCGGTGGTGACGCTCGGCATCGTGCCGCTGGCGCTGTGCGGCATCGCGGTGCCACTCGACTTGCTGTGGCAGGCGGCGCATATGGTGCTCGCGCTCCTGATGCGGTTTCTCGAGGCACTGGCGGCGTCGCCGGCGGCGCTGTGGGCGCAGCACGCGCCGCGCCCATGGACCGTGATCGTCGCGATGCTCGGGATCGTGGTCGCGCTGGCGCCGCGTGGCGTGCCGGGCCGTGCACTCGGTTTCGTTGCGCTGGCGCCACTATTTCTCGTCGTGCCGGCACGACCGCCGGAGGGCGCCTTCCGCATCACAGTGCTCGACGTCGGGCAGGGCCTCGCCGTGACGGTCGAGACGCACGGCCACACGCTGCTCTACGACACCGGGCCGAGGTTCGGCGAAGCGTCTGACGCCGGCGGGCGCATCGTCGCACCTTACTTGCGCGCGGCCGGCTTGCGCACGCTCGACACGCTGGTGGTCAGTCATCAGGATCTCGATCATTCCGGCGGCGCGCTGTCGCTCCTGCAGACGGTGCCGGTGGCCACGCTCTATTCGTCGCTGCCTGCCGACGCGCCGATTGTGACGCGCGCGTCCGCCCGTGGAACGGCGCTCACGTGCCAAGCCGGCCAACGCTGGACGTGGGACGGCGTCGCGTTCGAAGTGATCCATCCGGCCGCCGCGCACTACGCGAGTGCGGCGATGAAGACCAACGACCTGTCGTGCGTGGTCCGCATCGACGCGCCCGGCGGCAGCGCACTCCTGACCGGCGACATCGAGGCGGTGAGCGAAGCACTGCTGTTGCGCTCGGGCGCAACGCTCGCGGCCGACGTGCTGGTCGTGCCGCACCACGGGTCGCGCACGTCGTCAACCGCGCCGTTCATCGCGGCGGTGGCCCCGCGCGTCGCCATTTTCACTGCCGGGTATCGCAATCGCTTCGAGCATCCGCGCCCGGACGTCGTCGCGCGCTACCGCCGCGGCGGTGCCGCGCTCTACCGCACCGATCTCGACGGCGCCGTCACCATGGATGTCACGCCCGGTGCCCCGCTCACCGCGATCCGCGAACGCGAGCGCTCGCGTCGCTACTGGCACGACGCGTCGCTGGCGGGCACTGCCGCCGACGATTGACCGAGCGCGCTCGCCGCAAGCCGCCGGCAGTGCGCTCGTCTGCCGAGCGCGAGGCGTCAGGTCAGCAGCCGGCCGATACGCACGGCCGTCTCGCCGCGGCGCGGGCGGCGCGTCGGCATGATGAGCACGGAATCGTCGTACGGCGTGCGGATCTCCCGTGCCCCGTCCCGCGCGAGCAGCGTACCGGCCTTCGGGACGATCTGCAGGCCCGCGACCGGCAACGCAAAGGCGAACGCGTCCGACTCGATGGTGACGACGTTCGTAACCTCGATCGCACGTTGCGGCGGCAGCGGCGCGGGCGCGAGATGGGCGTCGAGGAAGGCCGGCGACAGCAGGCCGAAGTGGCGCAGGAAGCGCAGCGACGATTGCAGCGCAACGCCCGGTGCCGCGCTTTCCCAATGCTGGCCGCACTCGACCAGCAATGCGCTGCGCGGATCGCCAGGGGCGTCGAAGAACGCATAGTCGCGCAAGCGCTTGCCGGCCTTGTGACCTTCGTCGACCACGATATCCCGTGGCAGTCCGATCTGCTGCGCGAGCTCCATCCCCTTGCGCTGGCGCCCCGCGAGCGCGAGTGGCGGACAGGGATCCGTCATCGAATGAAGGTCGAGCAGATAGTCGGTGGCGTCGTAGCAGCCGCGCAGCGCACGGGCGCGCACGAGTTCACGCGACGTCCGCGGGCCGTCGAGCACCTCGGCCGTCCACAGGCGGTTGAAGTCCTCATCGAGGCAGCGCGACGCGAAGGGATCGGAGGCATCGAACGTCGCGTAGGCGTCGACGTTGGCGAACACCAGCGTGAGGGTGCCCCGCAGCGGTCGCACGCCGGCATCGAGCAGCTGCGCCAGCGCAATTGCGCCGCAGACTTCGTTGCCGTGAGTCAGCGCCTGGATCGTGAGGTGCGGCCCCGCGCGCTGCGTCGTGAAGCGCCAGACGTAGGGTATGCCGGCATTGCCGGCGGCGTAGGGCGAGAGGTCGGGAAACGGAACGTCGATCGACGGCGCACCGGCACCTGCGTCGCTCATCCGGGCGGGCCGGCGCGGATTGTCATGCCACGCAGAGCCGGTCGGCCAGACGCCGCATGAACACCTCGCAGCGCGCGAGCTGCTCGAGGCTGACCCATTCATTCGGCTGATGTGCCTGCGCGATATGGCCGGGACCGCACAGCACCGTCGGGATGTTCGCGTTGTGGAACAGCGACGCCTCGCTGCCGAACGACACCTTGCCGCAGGCGTGCGTGCCGTTGCATTCCTTGCCGAGCGACGTGATCGCGCTGCCATCCTCGGTGTCGAAACCGGGCAGCGACGACAGGTGGTCGAACTCGATGTACGTGGCCGTATCGACCGCGTGCATCGCGGGCAGGAACGTCGCGGCATGGCGCTTCACGTCGGCAAAGAACGCTTCCGGGTCGTCGAACGGCAGATGCCGCAACTCGAAATCGAAGTGGCAGTCGCGCGGGACGATGTTGAGCGCCGTGCCGCCGCGGATGACGCCGACATGCGCGGTCGTGTAGGGCACGTCGTAGGCCGTGTCCTTCGTGCCGCGGTCGCGGAAAGCGCGCGCGCGCTCCGCGATGTACGCGACGATCTCGCACGCGATTTGCACGGCGTTGACGCCGAGCGGCGTCAGCGACGAATGCGCCTCGTGGCCGCGCACCCGGCAGCGCCATGCCATCTTGCCCTTGTGCGCGATGACAAGCTCCATGCCCGTCGGCTCGCCGATGATGCACCCGGCCGGCTGCCAGCCGCGCGCCACGACGTCGGCGATCAGGCGCCGCACGCCGATGCAGCCGATCTCCTCATCGTACGACAGCGCGAAGTGCAGCGGCCGCGCAAGGCCGCGCCGGACGATCTCGGGCACCTGCGCCAGCGCGGTCGCCGAGAAGCTCTTCATGTCGGCGACGCCGCGGCCGTGCAGCCGGTCGCCGATCAGCGTCGCCTCGAACGGCGGTGTGTCCCACGGCTGACCGTCGACCGGCACGACGTCGGTATGGCCGGAGAGGACGATGCCACCGGTGGTGGTGTTGCCGTCGCGCGCAGGCAGCGTGGCAAACAGGTTGGCCTTGCGCCGGTCGTCGTCGAACGTGAGCGACGTCAGCGCGCCGTGGCGCTCGAGATACGCGCGCGTCCAGTCGATCAGCGCCAGGTTGGATTCGCGACTCGTCGTGTCGAAAGCGATCCACGTGCGGATCAGATCGAGCGCGGCGATGCCATCGGCGCGCAGCGCGCCGTCGGGGCGCATTTCGTGCAACGTCGCGGGAGCGTTCATACTCGCCTCCCCCCATCAAAATGGCATCTTAGCACCGGCGTTTCTCCGCCGCCCAAGAACTGTCGCGGGCGGGCCGCGGTCGAATCCGCGACAATCCCGTCGTCACGAACGACCCCGAGGGTCAGCGCATGGAAAAAATTGCAACGCGCCGCCGCATACGCTCGATACTGTGGATCACGGGGTTCGCCGCCACACTGTGCGGCCCGGCCCGCGCGCAATCGCCGCTGCCGCTCCAGCAGATCAGATTGCCGCAGGGCTTCACCATCGAGCTCGTCGCGCGGGTACCCAACGCGCGGGGAATGACGTGGGGCGAGAAGGGCACGCTGTTCGTGGGCTCCAACGAAGGCCGGGTCCATGCGCTCACGTTCGCAGGCCCCGCCGCGACGGGCGCGGTCACCGACCGGATCGTCGCCTCCGACCTGCGCGAGCCCGCCGGCGTCGCCTTTCGCAACGGCGCGCTTTACGTGTCGGCGGTGAGCCGCATCCTGCGTTTCGATGACATCGAGGCGCGCCTGGCGTCGCCGCCCCCGGCGGTCGTGGTCACCGACAGGTTTCCGACCGACGGTCATCACGGCCGCAAGTTCATCGCGTTCGGCCCCGACGACAAGCTCTACGTGCCGGTCGGCGCGCCGTGCAATGTCTGCGCGCCGGACCCAGACCAGTACGCGAACATCCAGCGGATGAACCCCGACGGCTCCGGCCGCGAGATCGTGGCGCGCGGCGTGCGCAACTCCGTCGGCTTCGACTGGGATCCGCGCACGAAGGAACTGTGGTTCACGAGCAACGGCCGCGACATGCTGGGCGATGACACACCGCCTGACACGCTCAACCGCATCACGAAGCCGCCGCAGGACTTCGGGTACCCGTATTGCCACGGCGGCACCATCGCCGATCCCGAGTTCGGGTCGCGCCGCAAATGCAGCGAGTTCGTGCCGCCGGCGCAGAATCTCGGCCCGCACGTCGCCGCGCTGGGCATGCGCTTCTACACGGGCACGCAGTTTCCCGAGGCCTATCGCAACGCGGCGTTCATCGCCGAGCACGGCTCGTGGAATCGCAGCCGGAAGATCGGCTATCGCGTCACGGTGGTGAAATTGGACGGTGCGGGCAAGCCGATCGCGTACGAGCCGTTCGCCGAAGGCTGGCTGCAGGGCGAAAGCGCGTGGGGCCGGCCCGCGGACGTATTGGTCGCGCCCGACGGCTCGCTGCTGGTGGCGGACGACACGGCAGGCGCCGTTTACCGGATCCGGTACAAGGGCTGAGCGCGGCGACAATCGCCTGGCGCGCGGCGCTTTCTGTCTCTCGGGTTCGATCCAGCGGCCGCACGCATGCAATGCCGTGAAATGAAATCGCCGGCCGCGGAGCAGGGCCCCGGGCCGGCGAAAGGTGCAGCGGAACGATTGACTAGTAGCGGTACGGGCCGTAATACGGGCCGCGATAGACCGGGCGCGGTGCCACGACCACCGGCGCGCTGTAGTACGGCGCGTAGACGACAGGCGCCGGATAGACGACCGGCGGCGCGACGTACGCAGGGCGGTAATACGGACGATACCCGTAATAGTACGGGCGGTAGCCGCCCCAATAGCCCGGCTGGCCGACGTTCACGGCATAGCCCGGCCCACCAATGGAAACGCTCCAGCCGACGTTGCCGGCGGTAGCCGCGGGCGCGGCGGCGAGCCCCACTGCCAGCGTGGCGGCAGCGGCGGTTGCAAGCAGGATTTTGCGGATCATGTGTGTCTCCTTTCCTGGTGATTGAGACAACGCGAACGGACGGAGGTTCCTATGGGTCATCGTTCGGTGCTGTCCGAAAAACGCCTCTGCAGCGTCGGACGTTGACGTTCGGCCCCGATGTTGCGTTTTGTTACAGGCGGTCCGACAGCCGCGCTATGCTTGCGGCTTTTTGGCGGGGGTATCGCGCATGGCGTCTTTCCGACGGTTGGGTGTGATCCTCGTGGCGCTGTGCGCGCCGGCGCTGGCGAGTGCCGCGGCGCTGACGGTGGGTCTCGGGACCGACGTCACGGCGATCGACCCGCACTATCACAATCTCACGCCCAACAACAACGTCGCGGCCCACATCTTCGGCTATCTCGTCGAGCGCAACGAAAAATCGCAGCCGATTCCGGGGCTGGCGACGGAATGGAAGGTCGTCGATCCCACCACGTGGGAGTTCAAGCTGCGCAAGGGCGTCAAGTTCCATGATGGCACCGACTTCACGGCGGCCGACGTCGTTGCATCGATCGAGCGCGTGCCGAAAGTGCCGAACAGCCCGTCGGCGTTCACTGCGTACACGAAGCAGATCCAGAAGATCGACGTCGTCGATCCGTACACCGTGCGTTTCAAGACGGCCACGCCTTATCCGCTGATGCCGTCGGATATGACGCAGGTGGCGATCATCAACAAGCAGTTCGCGAACGCGTCGACCGACGACTTCAACAGCGGCAAGGCAGCGATCGGCACCGGTCCGTACAAAGTGGTCCGGTACGTCAAGAGCGACCGGATCGAGCTTGCGCGCAACGACGCCTATTGGGGAGGCAAGACACCGTGGGACAAGGTGACGCTGCGGATCCTTCCCAACGACGCGTCGCGGGTCGCTGCGCTTCTTTCCGGCGACGTGCAGGTGATCGAGAACGTCCCGACGTCCGACGCAGCCCGGCTCAAGACCGACAAGCGCCTCGGGGTCTATCGGACGGTGGCCGACCGGCTCATCTATTTGCACATGGACAGCGACCGCGACGTGTCGCCGTTCGTCACCGACAAGGACGGCAAGCCGCTGTCGAAGAATCCGCTCAAGGACGCTCGCGTGCGCAAGGCGCTGTCGAAGGCGATCAACCGTCCGGCCATCGTCGAGCGCGTGATGGAGAACGAGGCGGTGCCGTCGGGACAGCTCGTCGCCGATTTCCTGTTCGGCGCGACGAAGAACCTGCAGCCGGAGAAATTCGATCCGGACGGCGCGAAGAAGCTGCTGGCCGAGGCCGGCTATCCGAACGGCTTCGGCCTCACGATCCACGCGCCCAACAATCGCTACGTCAACGACGCCAAGATCGCGCAGACGGTGGCGCAGATGCTCTCGCGCATCGGCGTCGACACCAAGGTCGTTGCGATGCCGTCGGCGACGTATTTCACGCAGGCGACCGATCTCAAGTTCAGCTTCATGCTGCTCGGCTGGAGCACGGGCACCGGCGAGGCATCGTCGTCGCTGAAGGCGCTGCTGATGACGTTCAACCGCGACAAGGGTTACGGCACGGCGAACCGCGGCCGCTATTCGAACGGCAAGGTCGATTTGCTGACCGAGGATGCGCTGCAGACCGTCGACGATGCGAAGCGCGAGGCCTACCTGCAGCGCGCCACCGAGCTTGCGATCAACGACACCGGAATCATCCCGCTGCATTTCCAGGTGAACCTGTGGGCGACGCGCGACGGCATCGTCTATGCGCCGCGCGTGGACGAGCAGACGCTCGCGTGGAAATTCCGTCCTGGAAAGTGATCAGACGATGACGCAACGACTCTCCGGCAAGGTGGCGATCGTCACGGGCGCGGGCTCGGGCTTCGGCGCGAGTATCGCGGCGCGCTACGCGCACGAAGGCGCGCGCGTGGTTGTCGCCGACATCCACGAGCCGAACGGGCGTGGCGTCGCCGATGCCATCGTCGCCGACGGCGAGCAGGCGCGCTTTTGCCGCTGCGATGTTACGCGCGACGCCGACGTCGCGGCGCTGGTCGCCTTCACGCTCGATGCGTACGGCGACCTCGACGTCGTCGTCAACAACGCCGGGACGACGCATCGCAATCAGCCGCTCCTCGACGTCGCCGAGGCGGAGTTCGACCGCATTTACGCGGTCAACGTGAAGAGCCTGTTCCTCTCCGCGCGCCATGTCGTTCCGCATTTCCGGCGCAAGCGCGATGGCGTGTTCATCACCATTGCGTCCACGGCCGGCGTGCGGCCGCGCCCGGGACTCACCTGGTACAACGGCAGCAAGGGGGCGGCGATCGTCACGTCGCGCTCGATGGCTGCGGAGCTCGCGAAGGACAACATCCGCGTCAACGTGATCAACCCCGTCGCCGGGGAGACGGCAATGCTGGCCGACTTCATGGGCGAGGACACGCCGCAGAAGCGCGCGCAGTTCATCGCATCGATTCCGCTCGGCCGCCTGTCACAGCCTTCGGACATCGCGACGGCCGCCGTCTTCTTCGCCTCCGACGAGGCGTCCTTCATCACGGGCGCATGCCTCGAGGTGGACGGCGGGCGCTGCGTCTGACGCGTCGTGCGCGCTCAGGCTGCGGCCGGCAGTGCAAGCGTCAGCGAGGCGACGGGAATGTCGGCCGTGTAGAGCTCGCCGTCGTACGTGAAGCGCGCGCCGGGCGCATACCGGCGCAGCAGGCCGAGCACCGGCGCGTTGTCCGGCACGATCAGCGCGCGCAACCGATGGACGCCGCGGACGAGCGCGGCGCTCGCCAGGCGGGCGAGCATCGCCTTGCCGATGCCCTGGCCCTGGAACTCGTCGATTACGGTCAGCGCGATCTCGGCCACGCGGGAATCCTCCGCCGTACGCACGAAGTGGGCGGTCGCGATGCCTTCCGCCGCACCGTCGACGCCCCGGCCGCAGACGCCAAAGGCATAGTGGCGAACCCCGTCGACGGCGGTCAGCAGGTCGAGCTCCCGCTCCGACAACTGCACGCGTGGCGTGAAAAAGCGCCGCCGGCTCGATTCGAGGGAGAGGCGGGTCATTGCGGTCACGATCAACGGCTTCGACGCGGGCGACAGCGGAACGAAGCGGGCGCGATAGTCGTTCGCCAGCGCCAGCGTGTCATGGCCCTGGGCAGCAGCAGCCGGAAGTGTCATGGCAGCATCCATCGGAAGGGTTGCCAAGACATTACAATAATAATATTATGGTGCTCATGTCAAGATATTCGACCGCTCACAAGGCGACGACCCGGACGCGGATCCTCGCGGCGTCGGAGCAGCTCATCAAGGATCGCGGCGCCGAGGGCGCGAGCGTGGAGGCCGTGATGCGGGCTGCCGGACTGACCGTCGGCGGCTTCTATGCGCATTTCGGCTCGAAGGACGAGCTGGCGCGCGAGTCGCTGTTGTACGGCATCGAGCGGAGCTTTGCGCGTCTTACGGCGGGCCTCGAGGACCTGCGTGGCCCAGCCTTCGCGGCCGCCCTCGTGCGGCGTTACCTGGAGCAGGCGCAGGATCCCGCGCTGGAAAACGCCTGCCCGCTCACGCTGCTGCTGCCGGACGTCGCGCGGGCCGACGACGCATTTCGCACGCGCTTCGCCGAGCGTACGGCAGCGCTGCTCGCGGGCATCGAGGACCGGCTGCCGGCCATTGTCGGGATGGCGCCGCGCGACGTGGCGCTCGCGCTTTTCGCCGCGCTGTCAGGTGCCGGGGCGATGGCGCGCGCAGCGCCCACCGCGCGTGCGCGCGCCCGCATCGCCGCGGCGACGCAGGCAATGCTGGAGCGGATGTTCGTTGTCGCGGCGCAGGCGTAGGCGATCGCTCGCCACGCGCGGGGAACCGGTCAGCCGTTGCGGCCGCCGAGGAGCGCGTCGATCTGCGTCAGGATGGGCGTGGCCGTCTCGGTGCCGGCGCGCTTGACCATTGCTGTCGCAAAGTCGGGAAGCAGGTCGCGAAGATCGCGGATGTTCGCGGTCTTCTGCAGTTTCATCATCAGGCCGTAGCCGCGAAACCCCAGGTGTTTGTTCGTCGCGTCGCTCATCAATTGCTGTGCCTGCAGGAAACGCTCGACCTCGTCCTCGGTGCGGACGGGCTCGGCCGCTTCCGGTGCGGCGGCAGACGAGGAGGGCGCGGAGAATCGCTTGGCGATCAGCCCACCGGCCTCGAGCGTGGTGAGCGCCGTGTCGTCGAGGCGCAGTGCGCGGGCCTTTTCCATGACGTCGGCGACCGTGCGATTGCCGTCGATCATGATCAGCAGACCGCGCAGCGGCACCGGGAGCTTGAGCGTGCGCTCCTTCAGCTCGCGGAGGCCGAGCTCGGTCTTGGCGTAGATGGCGGCAGTGTCCATGGCGTACATAGGGTTCCGATGACGGTGCGGGGCCTGGCGTGGTACTAAGCAATAGTCGTACCACGCAGAGTCTTCCAGCCGGGGCCGGCGAGCGCCCGGTGGGGCAACGAGTGTAGCGCGAGGAACGGCGCATTTCGACCGCGCCGGGAGGCGGGTCTTGTGCTGTGCGTCGCCGCGTGCGCCGTACGCAGCGATGGCCAGCGCCCGCCGCGTTACCCCCCGGAGCACCGGGAGGCCGCGTGCGAGAATCGCCGCCGGCCCGCGGTTCGCGGCCGCCGTGGAGCCACACGCCCTATGCTGCAGCGTTTCGACGCCCTGCTGGTCCGCGCCAACCGCGCGCTGATCGTTGCGATGCTCGCGGCGATGGCGCTGATGGTATTCGCCAACGTCGCGCTGCGCTTCACGACCGATTACTCAATTCTCTGGGCCGAGGAGGCGTCGCGCTACCTGATGATCTGGCTCACGTTCCTCGGCGCAGGACTGGTGCTGCGCTACGGCGGCCACATCGGCATCGACACGCTGCAGGAGCACTGGCCCGACGCCGCGCCGTACCTGCGCGCCTTGATCTTCGTGCTGCTCGCGGGCTTTTTCATGTTCATGATGTGGATGGGAACGCGTTACGCGCTCCTCACCTGGGCGCAGACGACGCCGATCCTCGCGTTGCCGGTGGGCGCCGTCTATCTCGCGATGCCCATTGGCTTCGCGCTGCTGTTCGTCCACCTGCTGCTGATGGTCGCGCCGTATGTGCGCCGCAAGCAGTTCCTCCACGACGACGGCTTCGATCCCGAGGCGGTCAAGCTGTGATCGCCGTGCTGTTCGGCGGCTGCGTCGTGCTGCTGGCGCTGGGCGTGCCGGTGGCGTTCGCGCTGGGCGGCGCGACGCTGGCCGCCGTGATCGCCGGACACCTGCCGCTGGTGGCGCTGCCGAAATACATGTTCAGCGGCATCGACGTGTTCGCGCTGATGGCCGTGCCGTTCTTCATCCTCACTGCGGAGCTCATGACCGGCGGCTCGCTGTCGGAGGTGCTGCTGCGTTTCGCGTCGCAGTTCGTCGGGCGCTTCCGCGGCGGCCTCGGCCACACGAACATCCTCGCGATCACGTTCTTCTCGGGCATCAGCGGCTCGGCGCTCGCCGACGCGGCCGGTCCGGGCGCGATCATGATCCGGATGATGAAACGGGACGGCTACCATGCCGAGTACGCGGCGGCGCTCACCGCCGCCGTCTCGATCCTCGGCCCGATCATCCCGCCGTCGATCAGCATGATCATCTACGCGCTCGCGTATCCGGAAATCAACCTCGTCGGCCTGTTGATCGCGGGCGTCGTGCCGGGCATCGTCATCGCGATCGCCATGGCGGTGATCAACCACACGACGTCGATGAAGCGCAACTATCGCGGCGTGGCGGAGCACCTGGCGCTGCGCGACTACTTGCGCAACACGTGGCGGGCGCTTCCCGCGCTGGTCTTGCCGGTGCTGATCCTGGGCGGGATCGCGTCGGGCGCGTTCACGCCGACCGAGGCGAGCGTCGTCGCCGTGTTCTATGCGCTCTTCGCCGGACGTGTCGTCTACCGCACGCTGACATGGTCGATGCTGCCGGCAATCCTCGCGCGCTCGGCGCTGATGTCGGCGGCCGTGCTGATCATCGTCGCGATGTCGGCGGCGTTCGCGTGGGTGCTGACCGTTTCGCGCGTGCCGCAGGACCTCACCGCGTACATCGTCGGCCTCGACTTGAGCCCGATCGCGTTCCTGTTCGCCGTCAACCTGCTGCTGCTGGCGTTCGGCATCTTCATCGAGCCGCTGCCGGGCATCGTGGTGCTGGTGCCGATCCTCGCGCCGATCGCGCACGCGCTCGGCATCAACGACCTGCAGTTCGGGATCATCGTCATCGTCAACCTCACGATGGGGATGATCACGCCGCCGGTGGGCGGTCTGTTGTTCGTCACGTCGGTGGTCGCCAAGGTGCCGCTGACGCGCATGGTCGGCGAGCTGTGGCCGTTCATGTGGGCGCAGCTCGTCGTGCTGGTGCTGCTGTCGCTTGTGCCGGGGCTTTCCACGTGGCTGCCGGCGGCGTTCGGGTTCCGCTAGCCTCCC
>Ga0068858_100003824_pt1 | contig 14883 bp, 15 predicted proteins | sample KBSSwiS12_FD_66589 | JGI IMG/M metagenome (GOLD analysis project Ga0068858, IMG submission 66589) | Switchgrass rhizosphere microbial communities from Kellogg Biological Station, Michigan, USA - KBS Switchgrass S1-2 | ecosystem: Host-associated > Plants > Roots > Rhizosphere > Soil ... | reverse complement strand
CCTCCACCATGCAGCACACGCGCGGGTCGCGGCGGATGTGGCCCACCTTGGCCGACTTGGCCAGCGTGCCGGTGTAGAAGGAGCCATCCTTGTACACGTACCACAGCGGCGTCATGAAAGGCTCGCCGGACTTGCGCAGGGTGCCGAGGATGAGCGTGTGCCCCTTGGTCAGGAATTCGTTGATTTCCTCGTCGGTGAGTTTGACGCCCATGCTCCAGCTCCTTTGATATTCGCAAAAAAATGTGTGCACCCCTGGGTGCTGCGGGGATTATGAACCAGAGCCGGAGCCCGTGCGTCCACAGTACCTGCATCCATCCAAGCCCAGGTGCGTCCATCCAAGCGCCGGTGCGTCCATAATGAGGCATCCGCGGCGCAGGCCGCATTCTGGCAGGAGACATCATGAATCAGATCGGCAGGCTGGGCGTATGGGCCAACACCAATGCCCTGTCCGCGGGCGAGGCCGCGGCCTTTGCGCGGCGCGTCGAGCAGTGGGGCTATTCGGCGCTGTGGATTCCCGAGGGCATCGGGCGCAATCCGCTGGTCCATGCCGGCTGGCTGCTTTCGCACACCACGCGGCTCAATCTCGCCACCGGCATCGCCAGCATCTACGCCCGCGACGCCAACGCCACGGTCAGCGGCCAGAACGCGCTCGCCGAGCAGTCCGGCAACCGCTTTCTGCTCGGCCTGGGCGTGTCGCACGCGCCCATGGTGGAAAAAGTGCGCGGCCACGTTTACGCCAAGCCCGTGGCCGCCATGCGCGCCTACCTCGAGGCCATGGCGCGGGCGAATTACGACGCGCCCAAGCCCGGCGAAAAGCCGCGCACCGTGCTGGCTGCCCTGGGGCCGGCCATGCTGGCGCTGTCGCGCGACCTTGCCGACGGCGCCCATCCCTATTTCGTGCCGCCCGAGCACACCGTCCTGGCCCGCAAGTCGCTGGGATCGGGCAAGTGGCTGTGCGTGGAGCAGATGCTGCTGCTCGAGACCCGGCCCGACCGGGCGCGCGAGGCGGCGCGCCGGCAGACGGCGCGCTACCTGTCCCTGCCTAACTACCGCAACAGCCTGCTGCGCCTGGGTTACGCCGAAAAAGAACTGGCCGACGGCGGCTCGGACCGGGTGGTGGACGCCATCGTGGCCTGGGGCGATGAAGCCGCGCTGAGGAAGCGCATCCAGGCGCATTGGGACGCGGGGGCCGACCATGTCTGCATCCAGGCCCTGCAGCCCGATCCCAAGGCGCCGCATGCGCCGCATGAGGCTTTGCTGGCGCTGCTCGCGCCCTCCAAGTAACCCGCTACGGTTGGCCTAGAAATAGTATACTATTTCTAGGCCGCGCTCCCCCCGCGGCCGCCCACCCAGGAACAGCGCGAGGAACACCGCATGAGCGAGGCATCCAGCAAGGCAGCCAAAGGCAACACCAACCCCAATTACGGCGTGCTCACCGACGCCGGCATCGAGCGGCTGAAAAAGAAGATCGGCATTCCCCAGCCCAAGCCCACCCAGCCGCACAACGTCGAAGTCACCCGCGACGGCACGCGCCATTTCGCCAGCGGCTATGGCGACGACAACCCGCTGTGGAGCGATCCCGACTACGGCAGGAAAACGCGCTGGGGCGGGCTGATCGCGCCGCCCAATTTCATCTACACCATGGGCGAGAACGGCGCGCCGCCGCTCACGCCCGAGCAGAAGGCCACCCTCAAAGGCGATCCCCTGGCCGGCCTGGGCTCCTACCAGGCGGTGATGGAGTTCGAGTACTGGCGGCCGCTGCGCGTGGGCGACGGCCTGTTCGAGTTGCGCATGCTCACCGGCGTGACGGTGAACGAGAAAAGCGCCTTCAGCGGCCGCACCGTGGCCGAAATCAACGGCTTCATCTACAGCAACAAGCGCGATGAAATGGTGGCCATCCAGCGCGGCACCTGGATCCGCGCCGAGCGCCACAAATCGGCCGAGAAGAAAAAGGAATACAACCTGCCCAAGCCCTACACCAAGGAGCAACTGGAGGAAATCGACGCCTGCTACGAGGCCGAGACCCACCGCGGCGCCGAGCCGCGCTACTGGGAGGACGTGACCGTGGGCGAGTCGCTGCAGACCATCGTGCGCGGGCCCATGCGCACCAGCGACCTCATCGTCTGGCACATAGGCTGGGGCATGCAGCTCACGCCGCCAGGTGCCTTCCGTCTGTCCTACCTGCTGCGCAAGAAGGTGCCCGGCATGTACACGCCCAATCCGCTCAACGTGCCCGACACGGTGCAGCGCCTGCATTGGGAAAAGGAGTGGGCCAACGAGCTGGGCATCCCCATTCCCTACGACTACGGCGGGCTGCGCGAGACCTTCCTCACCAACATCGTCACCAACTGGATGGGCGACGACGGCTGGCTGTGGAAGCTGCGCTGCCAGCACCGCCGCTTCGTGTACACCGGCGACACCTACTGGGTGAAGGGCAAGGTCACGGACAAAAAGCTCGCAGAGGGCCGCCACGAGGTGCACCTTGAAGTGTGGGTGGAGAACCAATGGGGCGACATCACCTCTCCGGGCAGCGCCGTGGTGCTGCTGCCCACCCGTGAGCACCCCAAGGTGGAACTGCCCCGCCCGCCCCAGGACAGCGTGGAGGGCATGATGAAGCACGAGGTGGCGCGCATAGCCGCAGGCGTTTGATGGGAACCGCGGGCGTAAAGGGGGCGGGCGTTTGATCGTGGCGTAGGAAACGTCTGCCGCGCGATGCCCGGGTAGTGTGCTTTATCAAGCGGGTAGAATGCATGGCATGAAGCGCGACGAAGCCGCCGTCCTGCCCTTTCCGCCCGCGCCGGGCCAACGTTCCCGTGGCGCGCGCGCGCCCGCGTCCGAGGGCCGCATTCCCCGCGAGCCGCGCGCCGGCGAGCGGGTGGCGCGCGAACTGCGCAACCGCATCATCCGCGGCGAACTGGCCGACGGCGCGCCGCTTGCCTCCGAGCCCGAGCTCATGGCGCGCTTCGGCGTGTCGCGGCCGACGCTGCGCGAGGCGCTGCGCATTCTCGAATCCGAATCGCTGATCTCGGTGAAGCGCGGCGCCGGCGGCGGGCCGCGCGTGCACCGGCCCGATCCCTCGGTGGCGGCGCGGCATTTCGGCCTGGTGCTGCAAAGCCGCGGCGCCACCCTGGCCGATTTCGCCGCGGCGCGCACCGCCGTCGAGCCGCAGATCGCGCGCATGGCGGCCAAGAACGCCGCCGGCCGCGCCGGGCCGCGCCTATCCGCCATCATCGAGGAGGAGCGCGTGGCCATCCACGACGACATCCTGCTCTCGGCGGCGCTGCTGCGCTTCAACGACGTCATGGCCGAGCTGTCGGGCAGCCAGACCCTGGCGTTGATCTGGAGCATGCTCAACACCATCGCGCGGCGCCACACCTCGGCCGTGGCCATTTTCAGCGGCGACCACCCGGGCAACGTCGCGGCCATTCGCCGCTCGCTCAAGGCGCAGAGCCGGCTGGCCGAGCTCATTCACGCCGGCGACGCCGACGGCGCCGAGGCGTTCTGGCGCCTGCACGTGGAACGCACCAGCGAGATCATGCTGCGCACGCACCGGATTGAGCGCGTTATAGATGTACTGGACTGATCTCCGACGCCCATGTGTTGATTGCACCGATAAACGACAGTCGAGTACCATATAGGCATGCAGATCGCTTCCGGAGTCATTGTTGACGGCAAGGTTGTCGTCGAGGGGCTCACGCTCCCGGACGGTACCGTCGTAACCGTTCTCGCCCGCGGCGATGAAGCGGCTGTTCGGCTTTCCACCGACGAGGAAGCTGAACTCCTCCAAGCGCTCGATGAAGCCGACCGCGAAGAAGGCATAGGCGCTGAAGAGTTGTTCACCCGACTGCGCCGGCTCGCCGAGCCTTGACCCTTCCTGTTCGGATCAAGCCCCGCGCCCAGCGGGAAATTGAACGAGCTACGTTATGGTGGGCAGAAAACCGGCCCTCGGCCCCCGGAGCCATTCGTATAGACCTAGAAGCTGCCTTAGCTCTGCTTGCCCAGGAACCGGGTATTGGTACCCGCATTGAAAGTACACGGCCCGAAGTTGTCAGGCGACTTTACCTAACGCGGGTTCAGTATTTCCTGTACTACCGAGTCCGCAAGGGCGTCCTGGAGGTCGTGGCTTTTTGGCACGCCAAGCGCGAATCTGGGCCATCGCTCTGACCCATTCAATGAGAATAAATCCGAAGCAAATCGATGCCGTGATGGCTTTGCCGGGGCCGAAGAGATACGATCATTTCATTAAAGTTGCCGCAGACCGGCGGTTTGTGTGGGGCCTCTACAACAACGGCTGGGCGTTAGCCGGAGATTCAGAGGAAAAACAGCTTTTTCCTCTGTGGCCCGCGAAGGAGTACGCAGATTTATGTGCCAAAGACAATTGGTCAGGCTACGTTCCAAAACAGATTGACCTTGATGACTTGATGGAGGCGTTAATTCCGCGTCTTAGGAAAGAAGGGGCGGGGCTTGCCGTGTTCTACACGCCCAATCGTCAAGGTGTGGTTCCTGAACTCGATCAATTTATTGCGGACCTTCGCGCAGAACTTGGCAAGATAGAATAAATATCGATCGCCTTCACGTCAGAACATTCAGTGTCGCCTTTGCTCCGCGCCCTCATCCGCGCCGTGGTGAGCCTCGCCCACCCGAAAATGCTGCTGCTCATGCTGCTGCCGCTGGCCGCCGCCGTGGTCATTTGGGTGGTGCTGGGCGTGGTGTTCTGGGAGCAGGCCGCCGATGCCATCAATTACGCGCTCGCGACCTGGCCGTCGCTGGAGGGCCTGCGCGTGCTGCTCGACTATTGGCCGCTCACGCTGGTGGCGGCGCACATCGCGCTGGCGATTTTCTTCCTGCTCATGGTGCCGGTGGTGCTGGTGACCACGCTGCTCATCGTGGGCACCTTCGCCATGCCGTTGGTGGTGTCGCACGTGGCCTCGCGCAGCTACCCCCGCCTTGAACAGCGCCAGGGCGGCGATTGGGCGGGCAGCCTGTGGAACAGCCTGGTGGCGCTGTTCATTTTCGGGGTGCTGGCCGCGGTCACCCTGCCGCTATGGGTGTTTCCGCCGCTGTGGCCGTTCCTGTCCCTGGGCCTGCTGGCCTACCTCAACCAGCGCGTGCTGCGCTACGACGCCCTGGCCGAGCATGCCACGCGCGACGAGCTGGATCACATCATTTCCCGCGAGCGCTGGAACCTGTTCGTGCTGGGCGTGGTCGTGGCGCTGGCCACGCACATCCCGGTGCTGGGTTTTTTCGCGCCGTTCTTCGGTGCGCTGGTGTTCACCCACTACCTGCTCGAGCGCCTGGAAGCTTTTCGCTCGGGGCCCATGATGGAAACTGCGCAAGGGGAGGCGAGGAGACTGTCATGATCGGAGCCCTCATCATCGGCGACGAAATCACCCGCGGCAAGCGCCAGGACAAGCACTTCGCCAAGCTCATCGAGCTGCTGCGCGCGCGCGGCATGCGCCTGGACTGGGCCCAGTACCTGGGCGATGACCGCGATTTCATCATCGCCACGCTCAAGCGCACCTTCGCCACGGACGACATCGTGTTCAGCTTCGGCGGCATCGGCGCCACGCCCGACGACCACACCCGCCAGGCCGCCGCCGCGGCCCTGGGCAGGGAACTGGTGCTGCACCCCGAGGCCGACCGCCTCATGCGCGAGCGCTTCGGCGACCAGGCCACGCCCTACCGGCTGCGCATGGGCGAGTATCCGCGCGGCTCGGACATCATCCCCAATCCCTACAACAACGTGCCTGGCTTCTCCTTCGGCAAGCACTACTTCGTGCCCGGCTTCCCGGTCATGGCCTGGCCCATGGTGGAATGGGTGCTGGACACCTACTACAAGCACCTGTTCAACGCCGCGCCCGAGGCCGACGCCTCCATGATGGTGTACGGCCTGCCCGAGAGCGCCATCACGCCGCTCATGCAGGACACCGACGACCGCTTCCCCGGCGTGAAGACCTTCAGCCTGCCCTCGGTGGGCGAGGACGGCCAGCGGCGGCACATAGAACTGGGGGCAAGGGGCCAACCAGACAGCATCGCCGGGGCCATGGAAGCTTTGCGCGCCGGGGTACTGGCATTGGGCGGCACATTGGACAAGGGAAAGCCGGACCGGGACACCTAAACCGCGGCGCGGGAGCTCGGTTATCATTGCCGCATGCGCATCGGCCTTATTTCCGACACCCACATCCCCGAAGCCCACCCCAAGCTCTGGCCGCAGGTGTTCAAGGCCTTCGAGGGCGTGGACATGATCCTACACGGCGGCGACATCCATGAGCTGTGGGTGCTGGACGAACTGGAAAAGGTGGCGCCGATTTACGTATCTCGCGGCAACGGGGAGGATGGCAGCGGGGGGCGCCCCGTCCAGCCTGAGGATCCGCGCGTGCGCGAGCTCTGGCTGATCGAGGCCGGGGGCCTGCACATCGGCATGACGCACTACATCCCCATGCCCGAGATCCCGCCCAACCACACGGTGGAACGCTGGATAAAGAAATTATTTCCCGAGCAGAAGCCCGACGTGCTGATCTACGGCGACACGCATGTGGAACAGATAGATGTTTTTGACGGGGTGCTGTGCGTGAACCCGGGGTCGCCGACTTATCCGCATGGACTGGATACACAATTTGGGACCATCGGCTTTCTGGACATTCAGGACGGCAAGCCGGAAGCAACGATCTGGCAGATCACCGACCATGGAATCGAGCCATTCAACTGGAGCAAATGGCGGAGACCTTGGTAGTAACGGAGAATTTGGTGCCGCCAGCTACGCAGTCCGGCTGATTCAACTCGGGAAGGTCGAACATTCCGGAGGAGCGAAGCTGAGCGCTCGGCTCCGTGGATTCAACGGGGCGTGCTACCAAACGCTCCGCGTTCTAATCTTAAATTTTGGTTTTCCCCCGCCTATGCGCTGACGGCTTCGCGTACCGGCAATTCAAGCTGCGTCGCGACCGCCTCTTTGCCCGGCACCAATTCCACCATGGTCAGGCAGGACGGATGCCGGTTGAGGTCATAGGGCGTAGGGGAACCCGGGTAACAGGCTAGCGTGTTTCCGTGCTTCATCTGTCCATGCACGTGCACATGGCCCAGCGCCAAGTAGTCAAAGCCTGTAGCGGCAATTTCGTCCGGCGTGATTAGCGATGAGCGCCCCGATTCCGGGTAGTCCACGTACAGCCCATGTGCCATGCCGATATGCCACAGGTCGCGCAATCTTTCCGGCGATCCTGCCAATGGCTTGTTTGTTTCGTCGTGGTCGACCATTGAGCGGCCCCACACGGTTGCGTGCAGTTCCGGAAACTCGATGGTCCGCCCCTCTGCTTCGGCCAACAGGTGCACGTGCTCGCCTGAAGCGGAAAAATCCATATTCCGTAATACCGACGACGGGTCGAAGCAGTCGTGGTTGCCGGCGATGATGACGGTGGGGCAGGCCACGCGCGCCAGTTGAGCGTAGACGAAGTCGATGCTGCCGGCCTTCACCCGGTTATGGTCGAACAGGTCGCCGGCGATGAGGAACAGGTCGGCGCCCGTCTCGATGACGGCGTCCACCACGCGCGTGAACGAATCGCGCTCCTTGGTGCACCCGTCGTAAAGGTGGACGTCGGAGGTGTGCGCGAGCTTGAGCGGGCGGATCATGGCTTTCCTGCGGATTGCGTAATGCACCTCATTATCGCAAGTTTCCGCATCGTCCGTGGGCGGCACCAAAAACAAAACCCCGGACGGACCGGGGTTTTGGTGCCAACGACCCTAGCGTCTCCCTCGGCCTCCCGAGGGATGACAGGTCCTTAGGCGGCCTTCTTGCGCGTTTCCTTGGCCACCGCGGTGGCGGCGGCGAAGTTGGCTTCGGCAATCTCGGTGGCCTGGCGGGCCGCCTTGCTCACGCTGTCGTAAGCCGTGTTGGCGGCGGCCAGCGCGGACTTCACGGCGGCCACGGCCACGTCGGAACCGGCGGGCGCGTTCTTGGCCAGCTTGTCCAGCAGCGTCACGAAGCTCTTGTTGAATTCACCGGCCTGGGTTTCCACCAGCTTGGTCACTTCACCCTGCGACTGGGACGCCACGTCGTACAGGTTGCGGGAGTAGCTGATGGCCTTCTCGATGGCCGGCTGGGCCACGGCGGCGTTCAGGTTCACCACGTCCTGCACGTCCTTGGCGGCGAGCAGGGCCTTGGTGTGGGCCATGCTGTCTTCGAACGCCGACTTGGTGGCGTTGAAGGTCAGGGCGGAAATGCGCTCGAATGCGGCAAACTGCGTATTGGCGAGGCCGAGCAGAGCCTCGACGCCCGCTTTGTTACTGGCAATCACTTGTTCCGGGGTCAGGTACATTTTGATGCTCCTCAAATAGGGTCGGGTCTGTTCAGCGTCACGGAAGCCCCCTCTATGTATCCTGAGCTGCCGCGTAAATATTGCGGTGCAACAAGATCCATTCTACTCGGTAGAAAGGCGAAGTCAAGCAAAATTATTGCGACGCAGCATACCTGGCTTCAAGTGAGGGTAAGCGCTGTTCAAGTGGGCATTCGCTAACTTTTAACCACTTTATTTTTAAGCTCTTTTAGAGGAGATCGCCGTGGCGCTGGAATTCAAGGTCGAAAAGAAAAAAGCCCGGCTGCATGACCCCCGGGCCGGCTTCAAGCTGACCGAAGTGGAAAGCGAAATTCGCTACGACCCGCTTACCGGGCAGTCGGGCCGGGTGTGCCACTTCGCGCTCACCAAGCTGCCCCCACCCGACTTGGAGCCCATGGTGGAACAAAGCCGCGGGTTCTGCCCCTTCTGCCCCGACAAGGTCGAGGCCGTGACGCCGCGCTATCCCGACGACCTGTTGCCGGGCGGGCGGCTGCGCCATGGCGGGGCGGTGCTGGTGCCCAACCTGTTCCCCTACGATGACATTTCGGCCGTGGCGGTGCTGTGCCCGGATCATTTCTTTGCCATGCCGGATATTCCCGAGCAGGTGATCGCGGACGGCATCGGGCTGACGCGCAAGTTCTTCGCCGCCACCGGCCATGCCGTCGCGGGCGGGGCCGGCTTCGGCATGCTGAGCTGGAATTTCCTGCCGCCCTCGGGCGGCACGCAGATCCATCCCCACATGCAGGTGGTGCTGACCACCAACCCGGGCAATGGCGTAACGCGCCAACTCGCGGCCGAGGCCGGCTATTTCGAGCGCACCGGCCGCGCCTACCTGGACGACCTAGTCGCCGAGGAGCAGAAGCGTGGCGAGCGCTGGCTGGGCAGCAGCGGCGGCGTGGGCTGGCTGTCGCCCTTCGTTCCCACCGGGTTGCTGGGCGATGCGCTGGCGGTGTTTCCGGGCCGCCGCACCGTGGCCGACCTCAGCGACGCCGACATCGCGGATTTCTCCCGCGGCCTGTCGCGCATCCTGAAGGGATTCACCGAACGCGGGCTGTGGAGCTTCAACCTCGCCTTCGTGCCGGCGCGTTTCGGCGCAGGCGATGCGTCGCACGTATTGCACGCGCGCGTGCTGCCGCGCATGTACGTCAGCCCGGCGCTACACGCCAGCGACGCCTCCAGCCTCAGGACCCTGCTGGATGAATCCGCCGCCATGGTATATCCGGAAGAAACGGCCACGCTGCTGCGGGCCGCACTGGCGGGCTAATGCATCCGCCGCGAGCGCGGCGGCGGATCAAGCGATGCGGGCTACAGGTCGGCCAGCGGCACACCGCGCGCGCGGCCGTCGCGCGAGCGCATGTTCTTGATGACGGTGTGCAGGTGGCGCTGCAGCGAGCGCAGCGTGGCGGGGGGCGCATCGAGCAGCGCACGCTGTAAAAGCCCCATGGCCGGCTTGGGACTTTTGGCGAAAATATTCGCGCCGCGCGTGGTGGCCTCGACCTGCACATTGCGCTGGTCCTTGCCGTTGCGCTTTTTGGCGACCAGGTTCAGGGCTTCGAGGCGATTGACCAGGTTGGTGGCCGTGGAGCGGTGAATGGCCAGGCGCCGCGCCAGTTCGCCCACCGTGATGCCGGGCGAGCGGCTGATCTCGGCCAGGGCCCACATTTGCGCGCCGCCTACGCCGCTGCTTTTCTCCACCACCTGGTAGTGGCGTTTCTGCGATCCGAACACCACCCGAAACAACTTCAGCACTTCCAGCATGTCGGCGTGGCGCTGTGCCGATTCTTTCATCTTGTTCTCCTCCCGAACAATCCGAACATTGGCCTGCCACGGCGCTAAAAACGCCTGCGGCGGCGGGATTTGAGCATACGGAGTTCGGCTGACTTTAGGCTGACTTTCTTTGCTGAACCCATCCGCCGCACCGGCCGGTCGCCCAATTGGTATTCATCAAACTGGTATGCCCCAAAACTGGGCCCCGGGTCCAATGGGCCAATCCGCAGACAGCGCTTGAAAAGGGGCCTCTAAGGCCCGGTTTCCAAACGCGACCTGCAAATTCGGCCGCAGCCATCGGGCCTGATACACTGCCTCATTTGCCGCAGCCCTGCCGATGTTCTCTTCCCTGCCTCCGGTCACCCGCAGCCTGATCATTGCCTGCGTCGTGGTCTGGTTCGCCGAGTGGCAACTCGGCGACGTCCTCACCGTTTACCTCGGGCTGTGGCCCGTGGGCTCGGGCGAGTTCGAGCCTTGGCAGATCGTCACCTACGCTTTCCTGCACGAGCAGGATGGCGTCACCCACCTGCTGTTCAACATGTTCGCGCTGTACATGTTCGGGCGCGACCTGGAACGGTTATGGGGCAGCCAGCGCTTCCTGAACCTGTACCTGGCCAGCGTCATCACCGCGGCGCTGGCGCAACTGGCCTTCGCGGCGGCCGTCGGCGCCGAGCCTTATCCCACCATCGGCGCCTCCGGCGGCATATTCGGCATCCTGCTGGCCTTCGCCATGTACTTTCCCCGCCGCACCATCCTGCTGCTCATTCCGCCCATCCCCATGCCGGCGTGGCTGTTCGTGACCCTGTATGGCGTGATTGAACTGGTGCTGGGTGTCACGGGAACGCAGCAGGGCGTGGCCCATTTCGCCCACCTGGGCGGCATGCTGGGGGCATGGCTGCTGGTGCAGTACTGGCGCGGCCGGCCGCCGTTCGGGCGCTAGGCCGGCAGGGGCCGGCCACCGTTCGGGCGCTAGGCCGGCAGGGGCCGGCCACAGGGGCGTGCTAGATTCGCCCCGCCGTCGAAACTGGAGAACCCGGAGAACCCCATGAGTGAGCCCGCCGCTTCCACCGTCCTTTACGAAGTGAAGGACCGCATCGCCACCGTCACCCTCAACCGCCCGGAGCGGCACAACGGCATGAACTACGACATGTGCGTGGAACTGCACGACGCCATGCTGCGCGCCGAGGCCGACAAGTCGGTGAGCGTGATCGTGTTCACGGGGGCGGGCAAGTCCTTCTGCGTGGGCGCGGACATCGCCACGGTGAAGGATTCATCCGAGGGGGTGCGCCAAAGCAAGGACATCGGCAAGCTGTTCTGGCAGGCGGACGTCACCCAGCGCGCCGACTACCAGGGCACGCACTGCTACTTCCCGCTCATCGGCAAGCCCATCGTCTGCATGATCAACGGCGCCGCCGCCGGGGTGGGGGTGAACTACGCCGCCTTTTCGGACATCCGCTTCGCGGCCGACGACGTGACTTTCGCCGCCGCCTACGTGCGCCGCGGCATCGCCGCGGAATGGGGCTCAGCCTGGCTGCTGCCCAAGCTCATGGGCCATTCCAACGCCGCCGATTTCCTGCTGTCGGGGCGCAAGATCAAGGCGCCGGAGGCCAAGGAGATGGGGCTGGTCAACCGCGTCTTTCCGCGCGAGAAGCTGGCCGAGGAGACCTACGCCTACGCGGCCGAGATGGCGCAGTGGTGCCCGCCGCACTCGCTCAAGCTGCAGAAACGCCAGTTGTGGGAGTCCTACTTCCAGAACCTGTCGGAAGCCAACACGATGTTCAAGGAGTTCAGCCGCATCGCCGTGCGCACCGAGGACATCAAGGAGGCCATGGCAAGCTTTATCGAGAAGCGCACGCCGAATTTCAAGGGCAAATAGCCCGCGCCGGCGAATTGCGTCCGCGCGCCGAGGCGTAAGCGCGGCGGACGTGACAAAGTGCCTTGGGCGCGCGCAAAAGGCGGTCGATGTAGAGGTTCCGCGACAGACAATGGCGGTCGGATGGTGTCCAATCTGGCACCATTTTCCCGGCGAGCATCATGACAACCACCGAGTTCCCGACGCAGGACCGCATGGAAAGCCCGAGCGAATTGCGCGCGCGGCATCGAATCCTGGTGGTGGACGACAACCCCCATAGCGCGCAGACACTCGAGCGGCTGTTGCTGAACGAGCGCTATCAGGTCATGGCCCTCAGCAGTCCGGTGAAGGCCGCGGAACTGTCGCCGCGATTCGCCCCGCACCTGGCCATCCTCGATCTCGGCATGCCCGTGATGGATGGCCTGGCGTTGTGCAAGTTGTTGCGGCAGGGGCCCGGTGGCGGCCGGATGCACATTGTTGCAGTCTCGGGCCGGGACTACACCGATGTCGAAGTGAAGGAAGCCGGGTTTGACCGGCTTTTCCTCAAGCCGCTCGACTGGCCCACATTGAAGGTCGAATTGGCCCGCGTCGTCGCCAAGAACGAATTTAGCCGGTCTCTTCTCGGGTAGGCGAAGCGGTCGGCTTTTGCACGGCACTTCGTGAGGCTGAGCTCCAGGGAATCGAGAACCACGTGCCCGCAGCGGCAGCAGGATGCCGGGAAGGAGGGATGACTCGCGGGCGGGGTAAGAATTTTACTCCGCTTTTTCCGTTGGACGGCAAAAAGCCGTCGTGAAAAAATTTGCGCGGCCACGCCCACGGGTACGACCCACAGGGCCAAAGGCGCGCGCAAATTGAGCGGAAAAAGCTTTTGTTGTAAAATTTGATATTCCATCCCCGCGTATGGCAATGACCAAATATGTGTTTGTTTCGGGCGGTGTGGTTTCCTCACTGGGGAAGGGGATAGCCGCCGCGTCTCTTGCCGCCATCCTCGAATCGCGCGGCATCCGGGTCACGATGCTCAAGCTCGACCCGTACATCAACGTCGATCCCGGCACCATGAGCCCGTTCCAGCACGGCGAGGTGTTCGTCACCGAGGACGGTGCCGAGACCGACCTGGACCTTGGCCACTACGAGCGCTTCCAGTCGGCCAGGATGAAGAAGAGCAACAACTTCACCACTGGGCAGATCTACGAGTCGGTGATCAAGAAGGAGCGCCGCGGCGACTACCTGGGCCGCACGGTGCAGGTCATTCCCCACATCACCGACGAGATCAAGTCCTTCATCACGCGCGGCGCCACCGGGGCCGACGTGGCCATCGTGGAAATCGGCGGCACCGTGGGCGACATCGAGTCGCTGCCCTTCTTGGAGGCCATTCGCCAGATGGGCATGGAGCTGGGGCGTACCAACGTCTGCTACATGCACCTCACGCTGGTGCCCTTCATCAAGTCGGCGGGCGAGATCAAGACCAAGCCCACCCAGCACTCGGTGAAGGAGCTGCGCGAGATCGGCATCCAGCCCGACGTGCTGCTATGCCGCACCGACCGGCCGCTGCCCGAGGAGGAGCGCCGCAAGATATCGCTGTTCACCAACGTGCAGGGCGAGGGCGTGATCTCGGTGTGGGACGTGGATTCCATTTACAAGATTCCCATGATGCTGCACCAGCAGATGCTGGACGAGATCGTCTGCCACAAGCTGGACATCCTGGCGCGGCCGGCCAACCTGTCGGCCTGGGAAAAGCTGGTGTACGGCCTGGAGCACCCGCAGCAGGAAGTCACCATCGCCATGGTCGGCAAGTACGTGGGCCTGACCGAGTCGTACAAGTCGCTGTCCGAGGCCCTGATCCACGCCGGCATCCACACCCGCAGCAAGGTGAACATCCGCTACATCGACTCCGAGGACGTGGAACGCGACGGCACCGCGGCCCTGGCCGGCATCGACGCCATCCTGGTGCCGGGCGGCTTCGGCAAGCGCGGCGTGGAAGGCAAGATCAAGGCCATCCAGTTGGCGCGCGAGAACGGCATTCCCTACCTCGGCATCTGCCTGGGCATGCAACTCGCGGTCATCGAGTACGCGCGCAACGTGTGCGGCCTGGCCGGCGCCAACTCCACCGAGTTCGATCCCGACACGCCGCATCCCGTCATCGCCCTCATCACCGAGTGGCAGGACCGCGACGGCAAGGTGGAGCACCGCACCGAGAAGTCCGACCTGGGCGGCACCATGCGCCTGGGTGCGCAGGCTGCGCAGTTGGAAGCGGGCAGCCAGGTGCGCGGCATCTACGGCAGCGACGTCATCAACGAGCGCCACCGCCACCGCTATGAGGTCAACAACCAGTACATCGGCCGGCTGAAGGACAAGGGGCTGCGCGTTTCGGGGCTTACACAGGCCGAGCAGCTTTGCGAAATGGTTGAGCTGCCCGGCCATCCCTGGTTCATCGGCTGCCAGTTCCACCCCGAGTTCACTTCGACGCCGCGCGGGGGGCATCCCCTGTTCAATGCCTTCATCGAGGCGGCGTTGAAGCACCAGGCCAGCCGCACGAAGACTGCCATAGCAGCATGAAGCGCGGCGGCCCGAAGCCGGCAACGTGAAAAGCGCGGCATGAAACTGTGCGGTTTTGAAGCCGGGCTGGACCATCCGCTGTTCCTCATCGCCGGTCCCTGCGTCATCGAGTCGCGCCAGCTCGCCCTCGACACCGCCGGCAAGCTGAAGGACATCGCGGCCGGCCTCGGGCTGCCCTTCATCTACAAATCCTCGTTCGACAAGGCCAACCGCAGCTCGGGCAAATCGTTCCGCGGGCCGGGGGTGGAGGCCGGGCTGGAGATTCTCGCCGAGGTGAAGAAGACCCTGGGCGTGCCCGTGCTCACCGATGTGCACGAGGTGGACGAGATCGCGGCCGCCGCCCGCGTGGTGGACGTGCTGCAGACCCCGGCCTTCCTGTGC
>Ga0068858_100003823_pt1 | contig 14888 bp, 14 predicted proteins | sample KBSSwiS12_FD_66589 | JGI IMG/M metagenome (GOLD analysis project Ga0068858, IMG submission 66589) | Switchgrass rhizosphere microbial communities from Kellogg Biological Station, Michigan, USA - KBS Switchgrass S1-2 | ecosystem: Host-associated > Plants > Roots > Rhizosphere > Soil ... | reverse complement strand
ACCGGCAAAGCCGACGGCGCAACAAAGTACCAAGAGCACCTGATCGAAGCCCGCCTGATCACGCCAAATCCCGACCGCCTGGGCTACATCCGCTTCGCCTTCGAGCACGGCTACACCGAAGCCCAAGTACACGAACTCACGTCGATCGATCCCTGGTTCCTGCGCCAGCTGCGCGAGATGGTGGATCTCGAAATGACCCTCGCCAAAGGCTCCCTAGGCACCGCCACACGCGAACAATTCTTAACCGCGAAGCGCGACGGTATCTCCGACAGCTTTCTAGCCCGCTCCTGGAACGTCCCGCCGCTAGAAGTCCGTGCCCGCCGTAAAGAGCTAGGCGTAAAAGCGGTCTTCAACCGCGTCGACACCTGCGCCGCCGAATTCGAAAGCTTCACCCCGTATCTATATTCGAGCTACGAATCCGAGTGCGAAGCGAACGTCTCGTCACGTAAGAAAGTCATGATCCTAGGCAGCGGACCCAACCGCATCGGGCAGGGAATCGAGTTCGATTACTGCTGCTGCCACGCTTCCTTCGCCCTGCAGGAATTCGGCGTCGAGTCGATCATGGTCAACTGCAACCCCGAGACCGTATCGACCGACTACGACACCAGTGACCGCCTGTACTTCGAGCCCCTCACCCTAGAAGAAGTCCTGAACATCTGCGATACCGAGAAACCCGACGGCGTAATCGTCCAGTTCGGCGGCCAGACCCCGCTGACACTAGCGCTCCCGCTAAAAGCCGCCGGCATTCCCATCATCGGCACCGACCCCACCAATATCGACTTGGCCGAGGACCGCAAACTATTTGGCAAACTTCTCGATGAATTAAAAATTCCATCGCCCGCCAACGGCTCCGCTACCAACGTGGAAGAGGCCTGCGCCATAGCCCGCTCCATCGGCTTCCCGGTGCTGGTGCGCCCCAGTTACGTACTCGGGGGCCGCGCGATGGTCATCGCCTACGATGAGGACACCGTCCGTCGTTACATGCAGGAGGCCGTGACTTTCTCGCAAAGCCGACCCGTCCTGATCGACCGCTTCCTAGAAGACGCCACCGAAGTAGACGTTGACGCCATTGCCGACTCCACCGGCGCCGTCCTGATCGCCGGCATCATGGAACACATCGAAGAAGCCGGCGTGCACTCCGGCGATTCCAGTTGCGTTCTGCCCGCCACCTCGCTAGCGCCCGAAACGCTAGCGACCATCAAAACCTACACCGAAAAGCTAGCCCGCGCTCTCACTGTAATCGGCTTGATGAACGTGCAGTACGCCGTGAAAGACGGCAAAGTGTACGTGCTCGAAGTGAACCCCCGAGCCTCGCGCACCGTCCCCTACGTAAGTAAAGCCACCGGTGTCGCAGTGCCGAGAATCGCCGTCGGCGTCATGCTAGGCAAGACCATCGCCGATTTCACCGACGCCACCGGCGTGCTCACCGTCCCCCAATATTTCGTGAAGTCCCCGGTGTTCCCGTTCAACAAATTCCCCGGCGTCGACCCCACACTAGGTCCCGAAATGCGCTCGACGGGCGAAGTGATGGGCGTAGGCGAAAACTTCGGCGAAGCCTTCGCCAAAGCCCAGTTGAGCGCCGGAACGCCCCTGCCCGACAAGGGCCGCGTCTTCATCAGCGTCAACGATCGCGATAAACCGGTCGCCATCGCACTCGCCAAACGCTTCCACGAACTCGGTTTTGAAGTCACCGCCACGCGCGGTACCGCCGAAGAGATCCGCGCCTCCGGAGTTCCTTCGAAAACGGTTTTCAAAGTAAACGAAGGCCGTCCCAACGCAGTCGATCTTCTGAAGGCCGGTTCGATCGATCTGATCATCTATACCGCCACCAGTGGCGCACACGCCTTCAGCGATGAAAAAGCCATCCGTAAAAATGCGGTGACCTACCGCGTCCCCTGCATTACCACCATGAGCGGCGCGCGGGCGTCGGTCGAGGCCATCGTCTCGCGCCGCCGCGATCCCGTGCGCGTGTGGAGCCTGCAGGAAATCCACGGCACCGGCGGCACGGCGAAAGCCAAAGCGTCTTAGAGGAAAGGGAGCGAGCGCACATGAAAGGCATCGTATTGGCGGGGGGCACCGGCAGCCGCCTGTTCCCGCTCACCAAAATCACCAACAAACATCTGCTGCCGATTTACGACAAGCCGATGATCTTCTATCCCATTCAGACGCTCGTCGATGCCGGGATTCAGGACATCCTGCTCGTCACCGGCGGCCGCAACTCCGGAGATTTTCTCCGCCTGCTAGCCAACGGCAAGGAATTCGGACTCAAGCATTTGAACTACGCCTACCAGGAAGGCGAAGGTGGCATCGCCGATGCGCTAGCGTTAGCGGAACACTTTGCCGACGGCGACAAGATATGCGTAATCCTAGGCGATAACATTCTGGAAAAGCCCATCGCCGAAATGGCGCGCGCGTTCGAAAAACAATCCACGGGCGCGCGCATTTTGCTCAAAGAAGTCCCCGACGCCGAGCGCTTCGGTGTAGCCGAGATGGACGGCCCGCGCATCGTCAGCATTGAAGAAAAACCGAAAAAACCCAAGTCGAATTACGCCGTCACCGGCATTTATATGTACGACGGATCGGTTTTCGAAAAGGTAAAGAAGCTGATCCCCAGCGGCCGCGGCGAGCTCGAAATCACCGACGTAAACAACGCCTACATTCGCGACGGCAGTATGACCTATTCCTTCGTCGACGGCTGGTGGACCGACGCCGGCACCTTCGAATCCCTGCTTCGCGCCACGAATTTAGTGGCGCAATCGCGCACTCCCGAGCAACGGGTGCGCGCGGCCGAAGATTGAACGTATAATAACCGCTGATGCGAAGATTTCCGTCGATCGTAATCTCGGCACTGCTCGCGTGCACATCCGCTGGCGCACAGTGGTTGAACCACAAGACTGCCGGGATTCCACGAACGCCCGATGGCAAACCCAACCTAAGCGCCCCCGCTCCCCGAACGCCGGAGGGCAAGCCGGATATCGCAGGACTCTGGGAGCCGGCGGGAATTTATGTGGGTAACATCGCCAAGGATCTGAAACCGGGCGAAGTCCCGTATCAGCCGTGGGCCGAGGCGTTGTACAAACAGCGCCGCGCCACCTTAAGCAAGGACGACCCGACCGGACATTGCATTCCCGGTGGCGTGCCGCGCTCCGATGCGGTTCCCTATCCTTTCAAAATCTACAATATTCCCGGCGTGATGCTGATCCTCTATGAAGCCGTTCACAGCTATCGCCAGATCTTCACCGACGGCCGCGAGCTTCCCAAGGACCCGAATCCCACCTGGATGGGTTACTCGATTGGACATTGGGACGGCGATGTCATGGTGGTCGAGACTTCCGGTTTTAACGATCACGGCTGGCTGGATAACGACGGGCGCCCCGCCACCGACGCCTTGCACGTCACGGAACGCTTCCGCCGCAAGGATTTCGGGCATATGGAGATTCAGATTACGATCGACGACGCCAAAGCGTACACCAAACCCTGGTCCGTGACCCTGCCCTACAATCTGCTTCCCGACACCGAGTTGCTTGAGTACGTCTGCAACGAGAACAACAAGGACATTGAGCACCTAGTCGGTAAATAAATAGGGACGGAGCCTCATTTTTGTCCCGAAACCGAATTGGCACCGCACCAATACGGGAAAAAAATGAGGCTCCGTCCCTATTTATTTAGCCAATATGGCACCCCAGTGGAATCCCGCACCGAACGCCGAGAACACCACCGGATCCGCCGCCGGACTCTCCCGTGACCACTCAGCCGCCGCGATGAGCATCGAAGCCGACGAAGTATTACCGTAGCGCGCGACGTTCGAATACACCCGCTCCCCCGGCACTCCCAGCGACTTCGCAACCCGCAGCAACAGATTCTGATTCGCCTGATGCAGCAGGAAAACCGCAACGTCCGCCGCAGCCACCTTCTGCCGCCCCAGCACCTCTTCGATCGACGAAGGCAGCTTTCGCGCAGCCTGCAGAATCACCGACAGCCCATTCATCCGCAGCGGCCCCGACCAATCGAACGCCAGCGAATCGCGGTACTGCCCGTCCGTATGCAACACCATATCCAAAATTTCCCAACGCCCCGTCCGCGCGCTCACCAACACCGCTCCGGCACCGTCGCCGAACAGCATCGCCGTATTCCCGTCGAGCGGCCCAGACTCAATCACCGCCGACATTTTCTCGGCACCAATCACCAGCACGTCGCCGAAGTGCCCAGCCATTTGCGCCGCCATCGCCATCCCAAACAAGCTGCCCGCGCTGGCCATCGGCACATCTAGCGCCGGAGTGTTTTCGAGCCCCAATTGCAGCGCCACCTCCGCCGCAGGCCCAGGAAATCCCGGCCGCGCACTGCCGCTGGCTACGATGATCATGCCCAGCGTAGATGCCTCTACACCGGCTCTTACCAAACAATCGTTGGCTGCGGCAACAGCCAGGTCGGCGACACTGGTTTCGGCCGCCGCCCACCGCCGCTCGCAGATTCCGGATACGCCCTCGATCCACTCCGCCGTTCGCCCGATGCGCCCGGCCATCTCCTCGTTCGTGACCACGCGCTCCGGCACGTGCATTCCGAAATCGTGGAGGAACGCAGGCACCTGACTAAGCCCCGTGATCCTCGAGGTAAGTCTCCATGCGCGAGACCGAATCGAATTTTCGAGGATTCAGATCCCTGTCTGGCACTTTGATTGAGAATTCTAGCTCCAGCGCACTTACCAAATCCGGCAGGGCGAAAGAATCCAGCAGCCCGCTCTCAAATAACGATTCGTCGTCGTCGGCGGGAAGCGGCTGCGCGGTAATAGTTTTCAAAACGCCCAAGAGACGAGCGTGGCGATTGGCATCAGACATGAAGTTTCATACTGCCACAGTCGAGGCCGCGTTCGCGCAGTACCATTCGTAAGTAGAAGCGATCCCCTCTTTCAACTTGATCCGCGCCTGCCACCCCAGCCCCTGCATCCGCGAAGAATCCAGCAATTTGCGCGGCGCGCCGTTGGGCCGCGACCCATCGAAACGAATGTTCCCGCCATAGCCCACGATGCGCGCGATCAAGCCCGCCAACTCCGCCACCGGCAGATCCTCGCCTGTGCCGACATTGAGCACATTGCCCAGTGGCGCCCCGCCGGAGTATTTTTCCATGACGAAACACGCCGCCGCCGCCAGGTCGTCCACGTGCAAAAATTCCCGTCGCGGCGTGCCCGTTCCCCACAACGTGACCGACGGCGACCTCCAAATCTTAGCCTCATGAAAACGGCGGATCAGCGCCGGCAGCACATGCGCGGTCTCCAGATCGAAATTGTCGCCCGGGCCGTACAAGTTAGCGGGCATCAGGCTGATAGTCGGGAATCCGTACTGCTCGCGGTACGCCGCCGCCAGTTTTACGCCCGCAATTTTGGCGATCGCGAAGGCTTCGTTGGCTGGTTCCAGCGGTCCCGTGAGCAGGTATTCTTCCTTGATGGGCTGCGGCGCAAGCTGCGGATAGATTCCGGAGGATCCCAGAAACACCAGCTTCTGCGCGCCATTCTGCCAGGCCGCGTGAATCACATTCGTCTGGATGGTCAGGTTGTCGTAAAAGAATTCCGCCGGATGCGTGGACGTCACCAGAACCCCGCCCTCTTTTGCAGCCGCGAGGAACACGACCTCCGGAAGTTGCCGCGCGAAGAAACGCGAAACCGCCGCCTGGTCCCGCAAATCCAAATCGTCGCGGGTGGCCAGAATCAGATTGAGGTAGCCGCTCTTTTTCAGTTGCCGAACGATGGCGGAGCCAATCAGGCCGCCGTGGCCCGCTACAAAAATCCGCGTCGATGGCGTCAGCGGAGAAAGATCGTCCATATTGCTGTTCCCATTATGAGCTGCGCAACTCCGCGCCGAAAGCCTGCGCGAGACGAGCGATCACCTGCTCCACCGCCGCGGCCACTTCTTCGGAGGAGAGCGTGCGGTCCACCGCGCGGAACGCCATCGCGACCGCCATACTGCGGCTGTTCTTGTCGATGCTCTTGCCCGCGAACACGTCGATGCAATCGACGGTTTCAAGGTACGGCCCCGCGGCGGCGCGGATCGCCTGCTCAATCGCGGAGTACGCCACGTCTTTCTTCACCACGAAGGATAGGTCACGATACACGCCCGGGAAGCGTGGCAACGTCTCATAGACTGCAGCAGGACCCCTCGCGGCCCCTAGTTTCCCCAGGAACAATTCCGCCGCGAACACCGCCGTCTGAATTCTGTGCGCCGCCAGTAGTTCCGGCGCAATCTGCCCCATCACGCCCGCGGACTCGCCGCCAACCACAACCCGTGCCGCCGTGCCAGGCGCGTAGCCCGCGACCGTTGCCATCTCAAACGAAGCGCCCGCCAGCCGTAACGATTCGAGCACGGATTCCACCACACCCTTCAGATCGAAGAAGTCGGTCTCCCGGCGCGTCGACCAATCCGCATCGTTCGCCGCTCCGCCCAGCAAAATTCCCAGCGCCCAATGCTCCACCGCTTCCGCCGCCGGCCGCGAAAAAATCTTGTCAATTTCGAAATAGCGGAACGTAGTAGCCCTCCGCCGAGCATTCAATGCCGCCGTCTTCACCAGGAATGGCACCAACGACCGTCGCAGCCGCGCCAGATCCGTGTTCAACGGATTTTGCAATACCACCGAATCGCCCGCGACTTGCGAGAACTGCGCGTCGCCCTCCAACGGCTCCAGCGGCACCCCGCGCAATTCCAGGAACCCGTTGCCCACCAGCATCCCGCGAACCGTCTGCCGCGCCGCGTCGAGCTGCGTACTCGCCCCCGCCGTCGGAGTCTCCGCACTAGGCGCTGCCGTGATGGCTTCGTACCCAATCACACGCGCCACATCCTCGATCAGGACCACAGCGTCGGTAGCATCCACGCGTCGCGTCGGCACCTGAATGCGCTTCAAGTTCTCCGAACACTCATAGCCTAGCCGAGTGAGGCTCTCGTAAACCTGTTCCCGCGTGACCGGAATGCCCAGATAGTTGCTCACCCGCTCGGCAGGCAGCGCAAACACCGCACGCTTGGCTCGCTTCGGATACACATCAGTGACCGGACCCGCCGACTGCGCCCCCGCGTCGGAGAACAGCAGCGCCGTAGCACGATCCCGCGCGCCTTCCAGCGTCTCGTTAGGATCCAGCCCGCGCTCGAAACGGTATGACGAATCCGAACTCACGCCCAACCGCCGGCTCGTCATGCGAATGTTCGTAGGTTCAAAGTGCGCGGCCTCCAGCAATACGCTGCTAGTTGCCTCACCAATGCCCGAGAATTCGCCGCCCATGATCCCCGCCAGCGCCATCGGAGCCTTTGCATCCGCGATCGCCAGCGGCAGCTCCTCCGCGCCATCCACCGTGCGCCCATCCAGCAATCGCAAACTCTCGCCCTTCTTGAACCGCCGCACCACCACTCGCTCGCGCACATTCTGCAAATCAAACGCGTGCAGCGGCTGCCCCCATTCCTTCATGACGAAGTTCGTGATGTCGACCACATTGTTGATCGGCCGCGACCCCGTTGCCAGCAGCCGGCTAGCCAGCCAAGGGGAAGACTTCCCCACGCTCACGCCACTGATCACCTGACACGTATAGCGCGTGCACAACGCGCGGTCTTGTATCTTCACAGGCATCACGTCATCGCTAAACGAAGAAGGTTGCGGCGCCTCCGGCAAAACTAGTTTCAGCCCCAACAATGCCGCCAGCTCGCGTGCGATGCCGATCAGTCCCAAGCAATCCGGACGGTTGGGATACACCTTCATGTGCACCAGCGCCTCGCTGATCGCCATGACCTCCGGCAAGCTCTTCCCCAATAGAGCCTCATCGCGAAACACCTGCAAGCCCGTCCCAGACGCCGTCATCCCCAGCTCGCCGTCCAGGCAAATCATGCCTTGCGACAGCACCCCGTGAAAGTGATCCTCGTGAATCGAGACCCCAGTCGGCAACTCAGTCCCCGCCAAAGCCACCGGCACGCCCCAACCAACTTCCAAGGGATGCGCGGAAGCGGCCACAATCCTGCGCACATCGCCCGCCGCCACTTCCACTTCGCAAATGAATTTATCGCTGGTTCTTTCGAGCGCCTTCTTCGAGCGAATAAATCCGACGCGCACCCCAGCCAATTCGTGGGCCAGCACATGCGTCGCTTCGACGTCGAGCCCCACACGCGGCAACGCCGTCAGCAGTGCCCCCAAAGGCACCCGCGGCGACAAATAATCCAACAACCATCCAGTGTTGACGATCATGATTTAGAACTGCCGCAGAAACGCTTCCTCGTTGTCATACAGCAGACGGATGTCATTGATCTGGTGCCGCAGCATGGTGATGCGGTCGACGCCAATCCCGAATGCAAATCCCTGGTGCTTTTCCGGATCGAGCCCCCCCGCGCGCAGCACCTCCGGTCGCGTCATGCCGCTGCCGAGCACTTCGAGCCACCCCGTTCGCGAACACAGCGCGCATCCCTTCTGCTTGCATACCACGCAACTCACGTCCACCTCCGCGCTGGGCGTTGTGAACGGAAAATAGCTGGGACGAAACCGCAATTTCGCTTCCGGCCCGAACAGCCCCTTAGCAAGTTCCGTCAACGTCCAGCGCAGATCGGACATGCTCAACTTCCTGCCCACCGCAAACACATCCAGCTGCTGAAAAATCGGATAGTGCGAGGCATCAATATCGTCAGCGCGATAGCAGCGCCCCGTAGTCATCGCGCGAATCGGCACCTGCCCGCCGCTCGCGCGCATCACGCGAGCCTGAAACGCCGTCGTGTGCGTGCGCAGCAACTGCCCCTGCCCCACGTAAAACGTGTCATGCAGATCGCGCGCCGGATGCCAAGCCGGCGTGTTCAGCGAGTCGAAATTGTAATATTCGCTTTCGATATCCGGATAGTCGTCGTAAGAAAACCCCAGCCCCATCAGGATTTTCTTCATGGTTTCGGCCGTAGCCGTGATCGGGTGCACCCGCCCAGCCCACCGCCGCCGCCCCGGGAGCGTGACGTCCAACTCCGGACCCGCAGGCTTCGCCGTATCCTGCAAGGCCCCGCGCCGCTGTTCGATCGCTTCCTCGATTCGGTTCTTCGCCGCGTTAACAGCCTGCCCAAATGGCTTGCGTTCTTCGGGAGCTAGGCCGCCCAGCAATTTCATCTGCGCCGTCAATTCCCCGGCTTTGCCCACGTACTGTACCCGCGTCTGCTCCAGCGCCGCCAGCGAATCAGCCTGCGCGATGTGGGCGAGCGCGCGCTCCACGAGTTCTTGGATCGATTGCATAACAGAAGCTTTTGAGCGGAAACTACAAGTGTAACAACATGCCGCTCCCACGCGTACTCGAACCCGAAGTGATGTCCGGCGCCGCAGAAGCCATCGAATACGACGAAATGGATTTCAGCGCTACAGACCAGCTCTTCGCACAACGCGCCGCCGAACTGGCCCGCAGCGCCGCGGTGGAACTGATCGCCGACCTCGGCTCCGGCAACGCCAAAATTCCCCTGGCGATGTGCCCGCTCTTGCCCCTAGCGGCCCGCGTGTGCGCCGTCGAAATGTCCACAGAGATGCTGGCAGTCGCCGCTCGAAACCGCCTCCGCGATGGCGTCACGCTTCACTTAATCGCCGCCGACGCCAAGCGCGTTCCCTTCGCCAACCAATCTATCGGAATGATCACCTCCAACAGCCTGATCCACCACATCCCCGACCCTCGCGCCGTTTTCCAGGAAATCGCCCGCATCGCCCGCCCCCGCTCACCCATTCTGATCCGCGACCTGGTCCGTCCCGAAAACCAACAGGCGCTCGACCAGTTAGTCGAAGCCCACGCCGCGCCCTGGAGCCCCCTCCAGCGCACACTCTTCGCCGATTCGCTCCACGCCGCCCTAACGCTCGCGGAAGTGCGGCAGATGCTGGACGAATCCGGTCTCATGGATGTTGCCGTCGCCCAAATCACAGACCGCCATTGGAGCGCCGAGCGTGCCTGACCAAACACCGAATCCCAACCCGTTACGCCTCGGCTCGGACGCCGATTTCGCCGCGCTCCGCTCCGCTCTCGCCTCCGCAGGTTACACCGAGCCAGCCATCTGCGAACGCCTAGGCTTCCAGAAAATCTCGCAATTCCAATTCGTAACCGAACGCCGCCCGCCCTCGCGCCCGCGAGTGGAGAATCCGGACACTCTCGATCTCCTCATCCGTCTGTTTCTCGAAAACCAACCGGTCGAGCGCGGCGCCGCGGGCGCACTGCCGCTAGACTTTCTCTCGGCGCTGGGGTTGATCGTGCCCCACGCAGCCGACCCCGCTCTACTTTCGGGAACCGTCATGCTGCACCCGCTGCGCGAGTTGTACATCGTTTCCGACCGCCCCAGCCCCATCGAAGGCAATGAGCGGCGCCCGCCCGACGACTTCGTGTATCCCGCCATGATCCCCAACACGCAGTTGTTTCTGGACCTCATCCCGCCCGCCCCCTGCGATGCGTTTCTGGATCTCTGCGCCGGAACCGGAATCGCCGCGCTGCTAGCCGCTCGCGACGGCGCCGCGCACGCCTACTCCTACGACATCACCGAACGTTCCACCGTCTTCGCCGAATTCAATCGCCGCCTCAACGGCATCGTGAACGTCACCGCCTCGCAAGGCGATCTCTACGAGCCTGCCGCTGAACTCACCTTCGACCGCATCGTCGCCCATCCCCCCTACGTCCCCGTTTACCGCCCGAACCTGATCTTCGACAGCGGCGGTCAAGATGGCGAACAGATCTCCCGTCGCATCATCGAAGGCTTGCCGCGTTACCTCCGCCCCGGCGGCCGCTTCTACGGACTCACCATGGGCAGCGATCGCGACCATCCCTTCGAACAGCGCCTGCGCGAATGGCTCGGCGCAGCCGAGAGTGAATTCGACGTGGCCTTCGTCCAACGCATTACCCGCACCCCGCGCGAATGGGCCGCCGAATCCGTCATCAGCAAGAAAGGAGCCGTCACCGACATCCCCGACTGGCGCGCGTTCTTCGAGAACCTGCACGTCCAGGCGCTGGTCTACGGATTCGTGATGATCCAACGCCGCGCCCAGCCCCGCCCCGTGTTCACCGTCCGACGGCAGATCGGCCCGCGAACCGGTCCCGCGGAACACGCCTGGCTGTTCGATTGGGAAACGTCCGCCGTGTCCCATCCCGCAACCTGGGCACTCGGATTCAAACCGCGCGCCGCCCCCGGCATCCACCTGCGCGTCGACCACAATTTCGAAAATGGCGACTGGGTTCCCGGTGCATACCTGCTGGAAACCGACTACCCGTTCAACAGCGAGCTCCCCGCGCAGGCGTGGACGGCACACTTATTCACGCGCGCCGACGGCTCCCGCACCACGACCGAGCTGCTAGATCAACTCAAAGCCGACGGCGCCCTGCACCCCGAAACTCCGCCCGATGCGTTCGCGGAAATGCTCGCTACTCTGATTTCGGGCGGCTTTTTACAGGTATGATCGCGATTCCCTCATCGCGCAATTTCTTCTGAAACCCCTGCCGCTGCGTTTCCAACTGCCGTGCCTGATGAGTGTTGATCTCCAAGTCCGTCGCCAGCCGGTGCGATTTCGTGTGCAACAGTTTCGCCGCCGTCCCCGCCGCCACCTCCACCATCGACCCACCCACCTGCCCCCGCACCCGATTCTCCAGGCTCATCAGCCAGACATCACCCGCCAGACTCTGCTCCAGCGCTCGAATCTCCTGCCAGTATTTCTTCAAGTCCGGCATTTACGCGTCTCCGCGCAGCACGCGCGCAATCTCGCGTGCCGCATCCTCCCGCGCCTCCGCGCTCATCTTGGGATGAATCTGCTCGATCTGAATCGCCGCCTCCTCATGCCGTCCGCCCAGCTCCGTCGCCACCGAGCGCCGCAATTCTTCCAGCGTCTGCGCATCCAGACTCCGCACCAAATCGTCGAACTTGGAATTCATGTGTGTCATCTCCCCAATTGTTTTTCGATGGAATCGGCGTTCGCCGAAAGCTGCACCGCGCGCGATTTCAACTCCGCCGCCCGCGCCAGCAGCGCCCCCGATACGCCCTTCGACAAGTCCACCGGCAGCACCATCTCCTCGCCCACGGCCTCGCGCAATTGATCCAGCACCCTCTCTGCCCGCTCCTGAGCAATCTCTTCCAGAGCCCGCGCCCGCGTGCTAGCCGCATGCGACTCCTCCCGTAACCGCGCCCACAGCGCCATCGGCAGCAGCCGCTCCACTAACCGTTCAATCGCGCGCGTCGCCTGCCGGCTGCGATTCTCCAGCGTCGCCAATTCGCTCAGCCCCTTGAAATCTAACTTGTCCCCGGACGCCGCCGATTGAATCACCGCGTCCAGCGCCGTCTCCCGCAGCGCCCCCAACTTTTCTCCGGTTTCCTTGGCAAACTGATTCAGCGCCCGCTCCGCCTTCTGCAGATTCGCCAAATTCTGTTCGGCATTCCCCTGCGCCGCCACCGCCTCAACCACCGCCGGAGCCTCTTCCGCCAAGCGCGCCGCCGCCTCCACGCGTTCCTGCAAATCCTCGACGAGTTGCTGTTCGTCGCCCGTCGCCACCGCGTGCAACGTCGGCGTCTGCACGATGTCAAAGCTCATTTCCACCCGTCCTTTCGCCCGCAAGCCTAGCCCAGTACCACCCGCCGCACGCTGCTTCTAAACACGCAACCCCAAGCATCCCAATGAGATAAAAGGACCCCTCACGCGTGCTCCGCCATATCCAAATTTACTTGCCATGCAATTTAAATAATTGATTGGACATCAATGAGCATTGCCGATAGACTTCGTAAAGAAGTTATAAAGAACAACCAGCCGTGCCCGCCTTGTCTGCGGGAGAGGTTCCGTTAAAACAACTTGTGTTTCACCTAGGGCACCCGAGCCGCGCTATGGCCGAGGTGTATCCAGGCGCCAGCGGACTTACATACCAAGCGTAGAGAGGATATGAATTATATGGAAAATAGACTATCTTTCCCCGGCAAAATCAGCCGCTTGCGGGAACGCCTGCGGAATCCTGAATGGCGCCAATACGGCAAAATCCTGCTGATGGGAAAGCTCACAGGCGTCGGCCTGATCCTGCTAGCCGCCCTGCTGATGAACCCTGACTTGCTCGGACTTCGCACTTTCGCCGCAGACCCGGTCTTAAAAGGAAACGACATCGTCAACCCGCTCAACACCGTGTGGGTGCTGGTGGCCGCGTTCCTGGTGTTCGGTATGCAGGTGGGCTTCACCATGCTCGAAGCCGGTTTCTGCCGCTCGCGCGAAACCGTGAACGTGCTGATGGAATGCGTCGTCGATACCTGCCTCTGCGGTCTTCTGTTCTACGCCTGGGGCTTCAGTTTCATGTTCAGCCATGGCAACGGCTTCATCGGCCTGAACTGGTTCTTCCTGCAAGGCGCACCACACACCTACGAAGGTACGGGCGTGGCGTTCCTGGCATACTGGCTGTTCCAGTTCGCTTTTGCCGACACCTGCTCCACCATCACTTCGGGCGCCATGATCGGCCGTACCGGCTGGGTCGGTGACCTGCTCTATAGCTTCTGCGTTTCGGGTTTCATCTATCCGATCATCGGCCACTGGGCCTGGGGACCGGACGGCTTCCTCGCCACCATGGGCGCCGCTGGCTTCTTCCTGCCGTCGCTCGGTACCAGCTTCCATGATTTTGCGGGCTCCACCGTGGTCCACACCATCGGCGGATTCATCGCACTCGCCGGCGCCATCGTGCTAGGACCGCGCCTGGGCCGCCGCTTCAAACGCGACGGTGGTGGACCAATGATGCCGCACGATCTCACCATCGCCGCCTCTGGCGGTTTGTTGCTGTGGTTCGGCTGGTACGGATTCAACCCTGGCAGCACTCTTTCGGCCATGGACTTTGAAGGCATCGGACGCGTTGCCGCTAACACCACGCTGGCCGCTTGCTCGGCCGGTCTGGCAGCGATGTTCGTGGCTTACTTCATGAGTAAGAAGTGGGACATGAGCTTCACCGTCAACGGCTTCCTGGCCGGGTTGGTCGCCATCACCTGCCCCTGCTACTGGGTCAGCCCCACGGGCGCCATCCTGCTGGGCCTGGTAGCCGGCGTGATCGTCGTCTACGGCGTTGAACTTCTCGAGTACCTGCGCATCGACGATCCCATCGGCGCGGTTCCCGTTCATGGCATGTGCGGAATTTGGGGAACCATCTCACTGGGCCTCTTCGCTTCCGGCCAATACGGAGCAACCGGGCCGTTCGCTCCCGATAATTCCGCACCCCTCAAAGGCCTCTTCTACGGCGGCGGCACGCAGGTGCTGGTGGCGCAGATCGTAGGTAGCGCCATGATCACCGTATCCACTTTCGTGGTCGCCATGGTCGTGATGTACGTCATCAACGCGATGGGCCTGCTGCGCATCTCGGCCGAAGGCGAAAACTACGGTCTGGATCTGCACGAACATGGCATCTCGGCTTACCCCGAATATGTCATCTCCGCCATGGGCCGCCCCGGTGGCATGGCCATGGAGTCGGTCGCTCCGCAGTCTCTCGGCGCACAATCGGCGTCTGCCCGGGTGAGTTTACCCGGATCGGCGCACTAAAGATCGGACACCCATGAAAAAAATAGAAGCAGTCATCCAGCCCTACAAACTCGACGAAGTAAAAGACGCTCTGATTAAGATCGGCGTCGAGGGCATCACGGTCTCCGAAGTCCGGGGACACGGGCGCCAGAAGGGCCACACGGAAGTCTATCGTGGCGCCGAATACAAGGTTGATCTTCTCCCCAAGGTCAAGCTTGAAATGGTGGTAAAAGACTCGCTGGCGGCCTCGGTGGTGGACACTCTCACCACCGCCGCCCGCACCGGCAAGATTGGCGACGGTAAGATCTTCGTCGCCGCCATTGACGACGCCATCCGCATCCGCAATGGAGATCACGGAGAAGCAGCGCTCTAACGAATAAACGTGACCACCCAATATTCATACCGGGAGA
>Ga0068858_100003822_pt1 | contig 14891 bp, 11 predicted proteins | sample KBSSwiS12_FD_66589 | JGI IMG/M metagenome (GOLD analysis project Ga0068858, IMG submission 66589) | Switchgrass rhizosphere microbial communities from Kellogg Biological Station, Michigan, USA - KBS Switchgrass S1-2 | ecosystem: Host-associated > Plants > Roots > Rhizosphere > Soil ... | reverse complement strand
CGGACGCTCCGACTTGCCGATCGATACGATCAAGCGGCTCACGTGCGACGGCGGCCTGCTGACCATCGTGGAAGACGCCGACGGCACACCGCTGGACGTCGGTCGCAAGACGAGAACCGTGCCGACCGCGCTCAAGCGCGCACTGTGGTCACGCGACCGAGGCTGCACGTTCCCCGGCTGCGCCAACAGGCGCTACGTCCATGCGCATCACGTGCATCACTGGATCGACGGCGGGGAGACGAACGCAGACAACCTCACGTTGCTCTGCTCGTACCACCATCGCCTACTGCACGAAGGCGGGTACCGCATCGCGACGGACGCCAACGGAGATCGCTATTTCCAACGGCCCGACGGTCGCGCGATCCCGCGCAGCGGCTATCGGCTGGATGATGTGCTCGATGATGGCGTAGAGATCGCGGCGCTCTGCGCGGACGATGACACCTCCGCGGAGGGATGGTTGGCGGCAGTCGTGAATAGCCGGAATCCGGCGGCAGCCGCGCGACCTGCGGCCACGTAATCGCGCCTACCGCGCCGGCTGCATCGGCACAGAACTTGCTCGGTTCTTCCGAGGATCGTGCGATCGCGAACGTTTCTGCAAACCGAAGGAGTGAAGAATGGCCAAGAACACCGTCTGCCTGTGGTACGACCACGACGCCGAAGAAGCTGCCGAGTTCTATGCCGCGACCTTCCCCGACACCACCGTCGGCAAGGTCACGCGAGCGCCGAGCGACTATCCCGCCGGCAAGAAGGGCGACGCGCTGACGGTCGACTTCAGCGTAATGGGCATTCCGTGCGTCGGCCTCAATGGCGGCGACACGTTCAAGCACAACGAGTCGTTTTCATTCCAGGTCATGACGAAGGACCAAGCCGAGACCGACAAGTACTGGAACGCCATCGTCGACAACGACGGGGAGGAGAGCCAGTGCGGATGGTGCAAGGACAAGTGGGGCGTGTCCTGGCAGATCACGCCGCGGATCTTGATCGACGCGCTCGCCGCGGGCGGAGACAAGGCCAAGCGCGCGTTCGAGGCGATGATGCCGATGAAGAAGATCGACGTCGCCAAGATCGAGGCGGCGATCAAGAAAGTGTAGCGGAGCTAGGCGCGCCGTCCGCTCACTTCGCGCGGGCCGGCCGCCGCCGCGTCGACTGCGCCGGCAGCACCGTGCGCAACGCCTGACCGGTGTACGACCGCGGCTCGGCCGCGATCGCTTCCGGCGTCCCGGCGGCGATGATCTCGCCACCGCCCGCGCCGCCCTCGGGCCCGAGGTCGATGATCCAATCCGCGGTCTTGATCACGTCGAGATTGTGCTCGATCACGACGATCGTGTTGCCCTGGTCGCGCAGCTTGTAGAGCACCTCGAGCAACTGCGCGATGTCGTGGAAATGCAGGCCCGTGGTCGGCTCGTCGAGCACGTAGAGCGTCGAGCCGGTCGAGCGCTTCGACAGCTCCTTCGCTAGCTTCACGCGTTGCGCCTCACCGCCCGAGAGCGTGGTCGCGTTCTGACCGAGCTCGATGTAACCGAGGCCCACGGCCATCAGCGTCTCGAGCTTGTGCGCGACCATCGGCACGTTGCGGAACAGCGCGAGCGCGTCCTCGACCGTGAGCTTCAGGACCTCGGAGATGTTCTTGCCCTTGTACTTGATGTCGAGCGTCTCGCGGTTGAAGCGCTTGCCGCCGCAGGTGTCGCACGGCACGTAGACGTCGGGCAGAAAGTGCATCTCGACCTTGATCACGCCGTCGCCCTGGCACGTCTCGCAGCGGCCGCCCTTCACGTTGAAGCTGAAGCGGCCGGGCTCGTAGCCGCGCGAGCGCGACTCTTGCGTCGCCGCGAAGAGCTCGCGGATCGGTGTCAGCAGGCCGCTGTAAGTAGCGGGATTGCTGCGCGGCGTGCGGCCGATCGGATCCTGCGAGATGTCGATCACGTAGTCGAAGTGCTGGAGCCCCTTCACGCGGTCGAACGCGGCGGAATTCTCGCCGGTCTTGTTGATGTACTGCGCCGTGAGCCGATAGAGCGTGTCGTTCACGAGCGTGCTCTTGCCGGAGCCCGACACGCCGGTGACGCAGGTCATGAGCCCGACCGGAAACTGCACCGTCACGTTCTTCAAGTTGTTGCCGCGCGCGCCTTGGATTTCGAGCACGAGCTGCGGATCGAACTCGCGCCGGGAGGAGGGCAGCGGGATCTCGCGCCGGCCCGAGAGATATTGACCCGTGAGCGACGCGGCATTCGCCATGATCTCGGCGGGCGTGCCGCTCGCGACGACCTGGCCGCCGTGCACGCCGGCGCCCGGCCCGAGATCGACGACGTGATCCGCCGCGAGGATCGCCTCGCGGTCGTGCTCGACGACGAGCACCGTGTTGCCGAGGTCGCGCAGGTTCAGCAGCGTGTCGAGCAGCCGCTGGTTGTCCCGCTGGTGCAGGCCGATCGACGGCTCGTCCAAGATGTACATCACGCCGACGAGACCGGAGCCGATTTGGCTCGCAAGCCGGATTCGTTGCGCCTCGCCGCCGCTCAAAGTGTCGGCGCTGCGGTCGAGCGACAAGTAGCCCAAGCCCACGTCAGCGAGGAACCTCAACCGGTTGCGGATCTCGTTGACGATCTTCTCGGCGATCTCGCCGCGCCAGCCTTTCAAGCTCAGCGAGCCGAAGAACTCGAGCGCGGCGACGACGCTCAAGGACGCGATCTCGGGCAGCGCGCGCTCCTGGACGAACACGTTGCGCGCGGCCGCGTTCAAGCGAGCGCCATTGCACGTCGCGCACGGCTGCGTGCTCTGATACTTGCCGAGCTCCTCGCGCACCATCGCGGAGTCGGACTCCGAGTAGCGGCGCTGCATGTTCGGGATGATGCCCTCGAACGAGTGCTGCCACGCCCACTTGTTGCCTTTCTTCTTGTTCTCGTACCTGAACTGGATCTTCTCGCCCTCGTTCCCGTAAAGCACGATCTTGCGGATCTTCTCTGGCAGCTCGTTCCAGGGCTTCTGCAGGTCGAATTTGTAGTGCTTCGCGAGCCCCTGGATCATCGTGAAGTAGAACGCGTTGTGGTGATCCCACCCGCGGATCGCGCCGTCCGCGAGCGAAGCGGCCGGATTCGTCACGACGCGCGCGGCGTCGAAGAACATCCGCACGCCGAGGCCGTCGCAATCGGGGCACGCGCCGGACGGATTGTTGAAGGAGAAGAGCCGCGGCTCGAGCTCGCTGATGCTGTAGCCGCAGATCGGGCACGCGAACTTGTTCGAGAACGCGAGCGGCGCTTTCTTCGGTTGGTCCATGAACGAGACGAGCGCGACGCCGTCGGCGAGCTTGAGCGCCGTCTCGAAGCTCTCGGCGAGCCGCAGCTGGATGTCGGGCTTCACCGCGAGGCGGTCGACGACGACGTCGATGTCGTGTTTCTTGCGCGCGTCGAGCTTCGGCGGGTCGTCGAGCTCGACGACCTCGCCATCGATGCGCGCGCGCAGGAAGCCCTGCGTCTTGAGCTCCTCGAACTTCGCGACGTACTCGCCCTTGCGGCCCTTCACGACCGGCGCGAGCACCATGATCTTCGTGGCCGTAGGGAGCTCGAGCACCGCGTCCACCATCTGCGAGACGTTCTGCGCCTCGAGCGGGATCCCGTGATCCGGGCAGCGAGGGATGCCCGCGCGCGCATAGAGCAGGCGCAGGTAATCGTAGATCTCCGTGACGGTGCCGACCGTCGAGCGCGGGTTGTGCGACGTCGACTTCTGCTCGATCGAGATCGCGGGCGAGAGCCCCTCGATGTGGTCGACGTCGGGCTTCTCCATCATCGACAGGAACTGGCGCGCGTACGCCGACAGCGACTCGACGTAACGGCGCTGGCCCTCGGCGTAGAGCGTGTCGAACGCGAGCGACGACTTGCCCGAGCCCGAGAGGCCCGTCAGCACGACGAGCTTGTCGCGCGGCAGGTCGAGGTCGATGCCCCGCAAGTTGTGCGTGCGCGCGCCGCGGATTTGGATCTTGTGCGTCGACATGGCTGTCTACGTGCCGCCTATCGGCTCGGTCTCGTTGAGGCGGGGCGGCTTGAAATGGTGGCGCGCCCGCCGGGTGCAAGGGACTATACGGCCGGCGCAAACATCGGCGCAAAGAAGGATTTTGCCGGGCCCGGCGTGCTCACGACAGAGGATGTCAGGTATCGCAGCCGCGGGGTTCGCGGGTCTCACGCGCAATCGAGCGGCTGGCTACGACGGCGTCAGCGAGCGTCGCCCGGCGGGCGCCAGTTCACGATCACCTCGATCGGCGGCGACGGAGATTCCTGACGCGCTTTTTGGTCCTGCCCCGGCTCGTTGACTACGAAGCGCTGCCCGTCGCGGGTCACGTCATAGTAGAAACCAGGAGCGATGGAGACCTTCGCGTCTGTGTTGAACAGCGCGCGAGGCGGCTCGTAGCGAAACGTCGCGGCGTCCGGCGTCACGGCAGCGACCATCATCGTGCCGTCGGGCGTCAAGAAGTAGAGCTCGCGCCCGTCGCGCCGCCAGCGCGGCTCGGTGCCGCCGCCGGCGCTGATCCGCCACTTGCCGCGGCTCGTGTCCGGGAACGACTGCACCATGATCTGGTCGGTGCCCGATTCGGTGGTGCTGTACGCAAGCCATGCACCGTCGGGCGACACGGTGGCCGAGCGGACGCGAAACGGGGTTTGCAGGAGTGGGGCCGCCGCCGGCGCGCCCGACATCGACAAGATCCATATCTCGGAGACAGTCGCAAACGTTGCAGCGTTTGCCTGCGCGAACAGAAGGTAGTGGCCGTCGGGCGACCAATCGACCGGCGCGGCTGCGTAGGTGGGTGACTCGGTCTCGTACAGCAGTTCCTCGTCGCCGGTGCCGTTCGCGGCTCGACGCACGAGCCGGTGCGTCAGGTACGGCTGCGACCCGCCCCGCGCCGTGCCGAACACGATCTGCTTGCCATCGAGCGACCACAGGCCGACATCCTCGTTCGCCGGATCGAACGTGAGCCGAGTCGGAACCGAGCGCGCGACATCGATCGACCAGAGATCTGCCGCGCGCAGCGTGCCGCCCGACGTGTCGACGACGATCTGGGTGTCATCCGGCGAGAGCCGTGGATTCGAGCTGTTCGGCGGTGCGTCACGGATCGGAGCCCGGTTGCCTTGGCGGTCGTACCAGACGAGCTGGCGCGACTCGCCGATCGGGGGCTCGCCAGCTCGATAGGCGAGCACGCCGGTTGCCGATATCGAGAACGCGGACACGTTCTCGGCGACGGTCGCCGGCGAGCCCGCGAGCTTGCGCGCGCCGAGATCGAGCCGCTGCGCGAGAAGCGTGCCGTTGCGCAGCAGTAGCACGTAGCCATCGTTGTAGCCGACGTTGAACGTCGTGCTCGGCGATATCGTGCCGGCCGAGCCGATCTCCATGCCTGAAGGATCGTCGAGGCTCGCCAAAAAAAGAGTGGCCGGTGTCGGCGGTTGGTGCTGGCGTATGTAGAGAAAGTGCTTGCCGTCGGGAAGGAACGTCGGATAGCCGTGAAACAGCTCTTTGTTCGCAACATCGACTGTCGTGAGTCGGTTAGCTCGGCCGCCCGAGGCCGGTAGGCTGCCGATGACGCCAACGCCGTCGCTTTCGGGTGGGGCCGAGAACAAGATCGTGCCGTCGTGGCTCCAGCTACCGCGGGCAGCGACGACGCTCGCCGGTGCGAGCGCGCGGAGTGCATCGCCGTCGAGATCCACTCGAGTGAGCTCGCCGTTCAATAAAAATACGAGCGCTCGGCTGTCGGGTGACCAGAACAAGGCGGTTCCGTTATCGGCTCCGGGAATCGTGTGTCCCGCCAGACTTCCGATCGGCCGAACGTAGACTTGCTCCTTTCCGTCGATCGAAATGAGATAAGCGAGCTGCTTGCCGTCGGGCGAGATCGCCAGGTTCTCGCTGCCGGGCGCGTAGTTCGGCGCCGGCATCTCGTAGCGGATCTCGGCCGGGCGTTGCGGCTGGCGCTGCAACTTGAGCGCCCACGGGACGGCAATCGCGAGCGCGGTGAGCGCGATGCCCCCACCGATCGCCCACAGTGCGACGCCCGCATGACCCGTCGCCGGCATAGGTGCACGCGGGCCGGTCTCGGTTGTGCGGCGCGCGACGCGCTTGAGCTCGATCGCGAGCTCGCGAATCGATTGATATCGATCGGCCGGATCCTTCTCGAGCGCGCGTTCGACTGCGTTGCGCAGCTGCTCCGGAATTTCCGGCGACAGCGGTGGCGGTGCGACGTGCGCGATGGCCTTGAGCGTCTCGAGGTCGTTCGCGCCTTCGAACGGTCGTTTGCCCGCGAGCGCCTCGTACAGCACGACGCCGAACGAGAAAACGTCGCTACGCGAGTCGAGCGGCAACCCGGACGCCTGCTCGGGCGACATGTACGCGACGGTGCCGATAACAACGCCGCGGGCAGTCGCGTGGCCGACGCCGGTCGCGGCGGTCTGTTGCTCGACGAGCTTTGCAATGCCGAAGTCGGCGAGCTTCGCGTAACCGTTGCCGTCGAGGAGGATGTTGCCGGGCTTGATGTCGCGATGCAGCACGCCGGCCGCGTGGGCAGTTGCGATCGCGTCCGCGACACCGACCAAGAGCTCGACTGTCTGCCGCCAGCCATGCTTGCGCGGCGCTGCGAGCCAGTCTTCGAGCGTGCCGCCGTCGACGATCTCGCTGACGATGTATCGCCGCCCGTCGTGCTCGCCGACGTCGTGCACCGTGACGATGTGCGGATGATTCAGCGACGTCGTCGTCGCCGCTTCCTGCTGGAAGCGCCACCGCGCGTTCTCGTCGCCGATGTCGGCGGCGAGGAACTTGATCGCGACCGCGCGATTGAGCTTGGTGTCGGTGGCGCGGTAGACGACGCCCATCGCGCCGCGGCCGAGCACGCCGTCGATGCGGTAGACGCCAATCGTGGTGCCCATGGGCAGCTCGCGGGCCGCCGGCTTTGGCCGACCGCTCGGTTGCGTGTCTTCGTGCGAAGGCATCGTGTGGGTCCCGAAGCGGCTGGGACGCAACGATAGCAGAGCAGGGGCGCGCCGGCGCGAGACGCTCACGGCCGCACCGTTGTATCCTCGCGCCGGTGAACGCAGTCCTCCGCCAGTTCTTCGCGGTGCGCTCGGCCGACCGCGAGGCGGTCCACGGCGGAGGGAAGCTCAATCGCGTGCTCGGTCCCGTCGCGCTGATCGCGGTCGGCATCGGCGCGACGATCGGCAGCGGCATCTTCGCGCTCACGGGCACCGTCGCCGCGACGAACACCGGGCCCGCGCTCACGCTGTCGCTGTTGATCGCCGGCGTCGGCTGCGGCCTCGCGGCGCTCTGCTACTGCGAGTTCGCGTCGTTCCTGCCGGTCTCGGGCAGCGCGTACAGCTATGCGTACGCGACGCTCGGCGAAGGGATCGCGTGGTTCATCGGCTGGAATCTCATCCTCGAATACGGCTTGTCCGCGTCTGCGGTCGCGGTGAGCTGGTCGGGGTACGTGACGAACTTGCTCACCGACGCGGGCGTTCACTTTCCGGCCGCTCTCACTGGCGCGCCGATCGGCAAGGGGCCGGACGGCGGGCTCGTCGCGACGGGCGCGATCGTGAACGTGCCGGCCGTGCTCGTGATCGCCGCGCTGAGCGCGGTCTGCTACTACGGCGTGCGGCTGTCCGCGCACGCGAACAGCGTGATGGTCTATTTGAAGGTCGTGATCATCGTCGTGTTCGTTCTCGCCGGATTGAGCTTCATCGACACCGCACATTGGCATCCGTACATCCCCCCGAACACCGGCGAGTTCGGGCACTTCGGGTGGAGCGGTGTGATGCGCGGCGCCGCGATCATCTTTTTCTCGTACATCGGCTTCGACACCGCGTCGACCACGGCGCTCGAGTCGCGGCGACCGCAGCGGGACGTGCCGATCGGGATCCTCGGCGCGCTGGTCCTGTCCGGCGTGCTCTACGTTGCGATGGCCGCGGTGATGACGGGCATGGTGCCGTACACGAAGCTCGACGTGGATCAGCCGGTCGCAGTCGCGATCGACATGCATCCCGAGCTCGGCTGGATCGGCACGCTCGTGAAGGTCGGCGTGATCGCGGGCATGACTTCCGTCGTCTTGATGTCGCTGCTCGGCCAACCGCGGATCCTGCTCGCGATGGCCGACGACGGCCTCTTGCCCGGCAGGCTCGGCCATTGTCATGAGCGCTACCGCACGCCGCACGTCGCGACCGTCGTCACGGGTGTGTTCGCAGCTGTGTTCGCGGGGTTGTTTCCGCTCGACGTGCTCGGCGAGCTGATCTCGATCGGCATCCTGCTCGCGTTCGCAGTCGTCTGTATCGGCGTGCTCGTGCTGCGGCGCACCCGGCCCGACGTGCACCGGCCGTTCCGCGTGCCGTGGGCGCCGGTCACGTGCGTGGTCGGCGCGCTCGTGTGCCTCGCGATGACGCTTGCGCTGCCGACCGACACGTGGTGGCGGTTGCTCGTTTGGAGCGTCGCGGGCTTCTCGATCTACGCGTTCTATGGCTACCGGCACAGCCGGTTGCGCGCGAACTCGCAACGCGCCTGAGCCGCAGCTAGTATTTCAGCCCATCGAAGTTGGAGGCCTGCCGTGGACATCGCGAAGGTCAACTGGCTCGCCGTGATCGTCGCCGCGATCGCACCGTTCATCGTCGGCTCGCTCTGGTACGGCCCGCTGTTCATGAAGCCGTGGAGCGCGCTCACGGGCATCACGCGCGGCGCGCCGGGTCAGAACAGCATGGCTCTCACGTTCGGCACGTCGGCGGTGTTGAACCTGGTCATCGCGACGAGCCTCGCGATGTTCATCGGCGGCGGCGATTGGAAGCTCGGCCTGTTCGCCGGCTTCATGTCCGGGTTCACGTTCGTCGCGATGGCATTCGGAATCACCTATCTATTCGAGTCGCGGCCGTTCAAGCTTTGGCTCATCAACGCCGGCTATCAAACCGTCGTATTCACGATCATGGGCGCGATTCTTGGCGCCTGGCATTGAACATCTAAACACTAAGGGGTCGCCATGAAGCTCACTCTACGATTCGCCGCACCGTTCATCGCTTTCGCTCTCGTCGCAGGTTTCGCGGGCCGCGCGGTGCTCGCCGGCGACGCGGACGCGTTCCTCGGCACCTGGACCTTGAACGCGGCCAAGTCGTCGCTGCCGCAGGGCGGGGCGCCAACGGACGTAACGCTCACCGTGACCGATGCAGGTGGCGGCAAGTACAAGTCCGTGACCGAGGCGGCCGTGGCGGGTCAGTCCTATAAAGTCGAGATCACGTTCGCGATCGACGGCAAGGACTATGTGCCCGTGGTCACGCCCGCGCCGCCCGGCGGCATGCCGGCGATGAGCCAGTCATACGAGCGTGTGAGCGCAAAATCGTACAAGTCGGCGTCCAAGATGAATGGTCAGGTGCTCGCGACTTCGACGAGCGAGGTCTCCGCCGACGGCAAGACGATGACCGTCACGACGACGGCAGAGGCAGCAGCAGCGGCGGCTGGCGCGGCGGCGGGCACAGTCAACAAGCTCGTGTTCGACAAGAAGTAGGAAGCGTGCGCGACCGATGGCACTGCAGTCGCCGGTGATAACATCCGCTGCGAGCGAACGGAAACCGGGGGGAAGTACGTGAGCATCGAGACGGCCTCGCGGATCGCCGCGTGGATCGGCGCGTCGATCGTCGCGGCTGCCGCGGCGCACGCGCAGCCGCAGCACGCGGGCCAGTACGAGCAGGCCGACATCGAGTACGGCGCGCGGCTCTATTTGGGCCGCTGCATCATCTGTCACGGCGAGCGCGGCGACGGAATGCCGGGCGTGAATCTGCGCAGCGGCCGCTTCAAGAACGCGTCGACCGACCGCGAGCTCAGCAACGTGATCCGCGACGGCGTCGCGGGCACCGCGATGGCGCCGAATGCGTACAGCGACTCCGAGCTCACCGCGCTCGTCTCGTACCTGCGCAACTTCGGCAGCTACGACCCCGGCCGCAGCGGTAAGCCCGGCGACGCGGAGCGCGGGCGGCAGCTCTTTCAAGGCAAAGGCGACTGCGGCAGCTGTCACCGCGTGAACGGCGTCGGGCCGCGCGCGGCGCCCGACCTGAGCAACGTCGGCGCGATCCGCACGGCCGGCACGCTGCAGCGCTATCTGCTCGACCCGACCGACGCCATGTTGCCGATCAACCGCCCGGTGCGCGTCGTCAAGCGCGACGGCACCGTGATCGTCGGCCGGCGCGTGAACGAGGACACGCATACGGTGCAGCTCGTCGACTCGCACGAGCGGCTCGTCTCGCTCGACAAGTCGCAGCTGCGCGAGTATTCGATCGGCGCCGACGCGACGATGCCGTCGTTCGCGAACGTGTTCGACGAGGACGAGCGCGCCGATATCGTCGCGTACCTGTTGTCGCTGAAAGGTACGAACTGAGGGCCGCCCATGCGCACCATGACTCGAGCCCTCGGCCCCTTCGCGCTCGCCGTGCTCGCGCCGCTCGTTGCGCGCGCCGACGTAAGCTACGAGCGTTTGCTGCGTGCCGGCAGCGAGCCGCAGAACTGGCTCACATATTCCGGCAGTTACGCGAGCCAGCGGCACAGCACGTTGCGCGAGATCAAGCCGAGCAACGCGGCCAACCTCGAGCTCAAGTGGGTGTTTCAAGCGCAGTCGCTCGAGAGCTTCGAGACGACGCCGCTCGTCGTGGACGGCGTGATGTACCTCACCGAGGCGCCCGACACCGTCGTCGCGCTCGATCCCGCGACGGGCCGGATCTTCTGGCGCTATCAATACAATCCCGCCGCGAGCGCCCGGCCGTGCTGCGGCCGCGTGAACCGGGGGCTCGCGATTCTCGGCGAGCGCCTGTACATGGCGACGCTCGACGACAAGCTGATCGCACTCGACGCAACCACTGGCCAGCCGGTTTGGCAGAAGTCGGTCGCCGATCCCGCGGTCGGCTATGCGATGACGCTCGCGCCGCTCATCGTGAAGAACAAGGTGATCGTCGGCGTGGCCGGCGGCGAATACGGCATCCGCGGCTTCATCGCGGCGTTCGATGCGGCAACGGGCGAGGAGGCGTGGCGCTTCTACACGATCCCGGCGCCGGGCGAGCCCGGCGCGGATAGTTGGAAAGGCGGCGGCGACTCGTGGCAGCACGGCGGCGCGTCGGTGTGGCTCACGGGCTCGTACGATCCCGAGCTCAATCTCACCTACTGGGGCATCGGCAATCCCGGGCCGGACTGGAACCCGTCGCAGCGGCCCGGCGACAACCTGTACTCCGACAGCGTCGTCGCGCTCGATGCCGACACCGGCAAGCTCAAGTGGCACTTCCAGTTCACGCCGAACGACGACTACGACTACGACTCGGTGCAGGTTCCGGTGCTCGTCGACTTGCCGACGACTTCCGTCACGAGCGGCAAGCTGATGCTCTGGGCGAATCGCAACGGCTTCTTCTACGTGCTCGATCGCAAGACCGGCGAGTTCGTGCGCGGCAACCCGTTCGTCAAGGTGAACTGGGCGAGCGGGCTCGACGAGCGCGGGCGGCCGATCGAGACTCCGCAGCCGGAGGGTGCCGTCACGTTCCCGGGTGTGCAGGGCGGAACGAATTGGTACTCGCCGTCGTACAGCCCGAGCACGCAACTCTTCTATGTGTCGGCATGGGAGAACTACGGCTCGATATTCCGGCCGCAGAAAGTCGACTACGCGCCGGGGTTGCAGTTTGTCGGCGGCCTTCCCGGCAGCCCGCTCGCGGGCGCCGCGAACCTGCCGCGAATCCGCGGACCGATCAACAACTGGACCGAGGCGCTCGGCAACGGCGCCGTGATCGCGATCGACCCGCGCACCGGCGCGCAGCGCTGGCGCGTCCCGCTCGCAGACGTTTCGACCGGCGGAATTCTCACGACCGCGAGCGACGTGCTGTTCACCGCGAGCCGCGACGGTTACTTCTACGTGCTCGATGCGCGCGACGGCAAGCAGCTCTGGCGCACGACGCTCGGGGGCGCGGGCGCGAACGGCCCGATCACTTACTCAGTTGGGAGCGCGCAGTACGTCGCGGTGTCGAGCGGCAACGGGCTGTTCGTGTTCGGGCTGCGGCGCTAGCGTCGAGACTTAGGCTCGCCTGCTCCCACGACGCTTTCGCTAGTCGTCGTCCTCGATGACGACCTCGACGCGGTCTTGCGACTCGGCCGACGCGTCGTCTCCGGGCGCGAGGTTGACGTAGAACGATTCGGGGCCCTCCGCGATCTCGTCGCCGACGATCGGGATGTGGATCGTGCGGTTGGCCTCGCCGGCGCTGAACTTCACGACGACTCTGCCGAGGTCGACGTAGTCTTTCCCCGCCTTGGCCGTCCCGTCGCTCGTCCACCACGTGAACACCGACTGCCCGCGGTTGCCGCCACTGCGTGCGACGATGACGGCAGCCGACGCATCACGCTCGGAAGCGGTGAACTTGGGCAGCGCAAAGCCGATCGTTTCCGGCGTCCGCGGCGGCGCGGCAGGTTGCTCGACGGCAGCGGGGGCGGGCGCGACGCTCTCGGGCGTGGGGACGCTCTCGATTTGCAGAGGGCTCTTCGACGCCGGCGCTTCGTGCGGCTCCGCGCTCGGCGTGGCGCGGGCCTCGACGGTCGGCGTGGCGCGCCCCTCGGCCTTCGCGACCTCGACCGGTCGCTCGACGTTGCGGTCGGTGCTCATGCTCGTCGGCGCCGCGGTTCCGACAATGGCGCTCGACTCGACGGTCGCGTTGCCCGTTGCGCCGCTGGCTCGATTGCTCGCATCGTCCGGCGACGGGCTCTTGAAGAGCGCGGACAAAGCCGGCGCTTCGACGGTGATCTGCCGCAGCGCATCGAAGTTCCAGTAGATGGCGAACGCGCCGGCCGCCGCGAGCACGAGCGCGCCATAGCGCACCGCCTTGCCGAGGGGGCCGAGCTGCTCACTCTGGCGCCGCCGGCGCGCGTGACGCGCGACGTCGCTCGGATCGAGCCTCCACGCGTCCGACCCACCGGATTGCACTGGGCGGCTAGACGCCGGATGCGTGCGCTTCTGCTTCTCCATGACGGAGCAATGTACACATTCTCGGCATGCGGACCAAAAGCCACCGGGCGAAATCGTGAACGGCGCCGCAGGCGCGAAGGCCGAGAGGGCGGGCCGTGCTCGCTCTAAGCTCGGGGGCTCTGCTCCGCAGGTACCGCGAGCAGGGCGCAGCGCACCTGTCTCAGGACCCGCTCGGTCGTGCTGCCGCGCAGCGCCTCGAGCACGCCTGCGCGTCCGGCGGTCGGCATGACGACGAGGTCGGCCTTCACCTCCGCGGCGGCGGCGACGATTTGCTCGACCGGATCGCCCTGTCGTTCCATGCGCACGAAGGTCCATTCGCTGCCGTCTTCCCTCGCGATCCGCGGCGCGGTTCTAGGCGGGCCCACGTGCAGCAACGTGATCGTCGCGCGGCCAGCGCTCGCTATTTCCGCGATGTGCTGGGCGAAATCGATCGCCGCGCTCGGGTCCGGCGAGTGATCCACCGGGACGAGCACGTTGTCGAGCGAGAGGCGGCCGTCCGCGAGCGAGACGATGTCCCGATCGGCGTCGCTCGGCACGAACAGAGTCATGGTCTTCGACGTCCGCGCCATGGCTTCGGCTACCGATCCGTGCATCCAGCGCGCGAGCCCGTCGCGGCCCTCGGTCGCGACGACGAGCAGATCCGTGGGATGGCGGTCGAGCCAGCCGAGCAACGAGTGCACCAGCATCCTGCTGTCGATGTTCGCCTTGTCAACCCGGACACCGAGGTCGGCGAACACGTCCGCTTGTGCGCTGCCCGGTTTCAGAAGGCCCCAGCGCTCGAGTGTCTTGCGCACCCCTGGAAACTTGCTCCAGTCGCTTTTGCCCTTTTCTATGTGCAGCAGCGTGAGCGTCGTTTGTCGCAGCACTGCGATCGCTAGTGCGCACGCGAACGCGCGCTCGCTGGCCGGCGAGAAGTCGGTCGGATGAACGACGGATCGAACTAGAGGAGCGAGCTCCGGACGCGTCCGGTCTTTCGGCATTGTGGATTCCGTTGTCCGCGCCTATCGCGGCCACCGAGATCATTTCATGCCGTCATACGATCAGTCACGCCCGGCGTCGCGCTCCGCGTCACGGTAGCCTTCACGATAATCGCTGCTGTCGCGATCGCCGCGGCCGAAGCCCCAGCCGATGCCGAGCGACACTTGCGACACGTTGTCGTCGAAGCGCTCGCCTTCGATCGCGAGGCTCCACGGTGAGCTGAAGTACCAACGGGCTCCGAGGCCGAGCATGAAGCCGTCCGGGTGGAAATCCGCCTCCGGTATGTTCGTCTTCAAGTGCGCGCGGTAGTACCCCGCCTTTCCGAACAAACGCACATTGCCGATTTCGAACCGACGAACGAGCCCAAGCTTGTAGAGCGTTTGGTCGTTGCCGCTGATCTCCTGCGTGGTCGACGTACACGCGACGACGCTGAGACACGGAGTGCCGAACCCGTCGAGGCTCCCGTAGTCGTTGAAGCCAACCTCGGCGCCCCATTTGCGGAACGCATAGCCGGCCTCGATCCCTACCATCGGCGCGCTGTCCTTGACCACGCCGTTATACGGCGGGCCAACCGGGAAGTCGGCGCGAGCGTAGCCGAGCTGAAAATTCGCGTAGGGTTGAGCGAAAGCGAGCGCCGGCGCGGTGAGCAGCGCGACGAGCGCCAGAAGTTTGGCTGTGGTGTTCATGGTCGATTTTTAACCAGCTGTAGATGGGAGCTGGGTAAGCAAGATCTACGCCAACGGCGCCGGCACGATGATCGTTCGCGCACGCAACCTCTTTGCGGCCCAGGGTTTGCTAGGCGCGACGCAATTCGTGTAAACGCTGACGTCGGCGGCGCGTCAGAACTTCCAGGTGAAATACGCGCGCAGGTCGCGCGGCTCGATTGGATGGAAGTGGTAGTCGTCCATGCCCGCGGCCGGCTCGCCGCGCTTCG
>Ga0068858_100003820_pt1 | contig 14893 bp, 10 predicted proteins | sample KBSSwiS12_FD_66589 | JGI IMG/M metagenome (GOLD analysis project Ga0068858, IMG submission 66589) | Switchgrass rhizosphere microbial communities from Kellogg Biological Station, Michigan, USA - KBS Switchgrass S1-2 | ecosystem: Host-associated > Plants > Roots > Rhizosphere > Soil ... | reverse complement strand
AATGGCATGGCGGTTACCTTTACCGGCCGTACGCTTCCTCCGCCGCTTCAGAAGGAGACCTTGTACTACGTCGTCAATTTCACCTTTGGCGGATCGATTGCGACCGCCGACAAATTCCAGATCGCGGCTACGCCGGGAGGCAACCCGATTGCCATCCCACAGTTCAATCCTTTTGGGCAGGATCTGGTCATAGAAGTGCCGCCGCTTCCCCAACGAATCGGCGACGTCATGTATGTTGTCTCCGCACCAACGCCATCCACTCTTCAATTGTCCGCAACGCCCGGTGGAGCGCCGGTGACCTTTACGCAGACCGGCAAAGGGTACGACGGTTCCCGATTGAACTCTGGTTTTACGGTCACCAAGGTGGCGCCGGTCCACGACATCACGTTTGACGGTATCGAGGTTTCCTCCACGTCCGATGACGGAGTCTATTACCCGTTCTATGTTTCGGGTTCCATCGCAAACGATGAGGGAGAGCACTACGCAATCCGCATTCTGCGCTGCTGGATACATGGGGCCGACGACCAGCTGGATTTCCCGATGGCGACCATCAACATAGCCGGCCGGGATGTGGAGATCGGCTGGAGCGTCATTGAAAACGCCTACTCGACCGGCAACGACACACAAGGCATCGGTTTTATGAGTACCGGCAACGTCCGCATTCACGACAACGAAATCAAGGGGAATACCGAAGGCATCATGTCCGGCGGCAACTTTCCGTGGTTTGCCTATAAACGCAATACCAACGGGATCAGCGTTTACCGGAACTATCTCTGGAAACCCCTGAAAGCCTACAGCGGCATTGCCGCCAGTTTAGTCGGGCCGACTCAGTTTCAACTCCTTTCCCGTTACAAGGGGGCGGACTGCGCCTCCGTGGCGCACGATCCCAATCTCGGATTACATTGCTTCGCTTATGAGGGTGACGAGTCCGATCCCGCTAAAGCTGTAATCAGCCGCACCGAGTGGACCAGTCCGGCCGCCGGCAGCGTGTTTACGGCAACCGGATCGGCCGGTCAGGTGGGGTTCATCTATCTTCTCAATGGAGCGTTCCATATGGACTATAACTTCAGCGGTTCGGTGTCGTGCCCTGCGGGGGTGGTCTGTAAGTTAGTGCCCAAACCTTCTTTCTCCCCGGCGTCGACCAGGATCGGCATCGCCGTCATCGGGGTCGGTGGAACATTTGATGGGAGCTTTTATCAGCAGAACCGCAATGCCTGGTCGAAGAATCTCCTGGAGTCCAAGTACGGCGACGGTTGGGTGATCGAGGGCAATGTGTTCCACCGGCAGAGTAACTGCGATGGAGGTTTCACCTGCCAGGATTCCGCCATCCAGTTTACCGTCGGCGCAAACGGAAGCGGTGGCGGAGAGCCCATTAATTACATGGTGTCGTCGAGCAACAGCGTCATCCGCAATAATATTTTCCGGCATCTGTCCGCCGGCATCACAGGAGTTGGAAAGACTTTTGCCATCAACAACGGGGGCACTGGTTTGGCTTTCGAGTTTGCGGGGTTCGGGCAGAATGTCAATAATCATGTAGTCAACAACTTATTTCTGGATATCGGGTCGACTGAATATTCGGCAATTTACGATGGATTTGTTACGCGCCTGGTAGCCACTGACAAGTGGATCGTGGACCATAACACCGCGGCGGATATCCGGATGGGGTTTCTGGTGGAACAGGTCACGGGCACAACCTACGAATCGAATGTGCTCATACCGTATCGGAGTGCCTGTCCGCCGGCGGGAGCCAATTGCAGCCATCCAGCCCAGGCGAGCCACGCCGGCGTCCAGAACGATGCGGGGCCTCCGCCGATTCCCTATTTTGGTGGCAGCGGGGTTGGCAGCTGGATGACCGCGCAGGCTGCCGGCAACATCGATGCGAAATCTCAGTTTTTGAACAACATCATTATGAACCGCGCGGGCTGGGTCTATCACACCATGCGTGGAACCGACTACCCCGCCGGGACATACCTGATCCAGGCTGACGATACCATGCCCCGCAGAGTCAAACTGGATCCCTCGGTTTTGTTCGTGGGTTGGCGCGAGAGGGATAACTCGGTTCCGCCGAACGGCCTTAACTACCGGGCGGGAAACTATCGTCTGGCGCCGGGAATGGCGGCTGCCTTTCCCGCCCGTGATCAGCGCGCTATCGGCGCGGATATCGACGAAATCGAGGCTCTGACCGGACGAAGCGGCGTGGATGTGGAGCGCGGATGGCCCACCTTTGCGGAGCGCACGGAGAGGAAAATTTCCGCCGGCGCCTCGGTTACGGTGCTCTCATATAAGACCAATGACTCGCCCTGCACGATACAAGTGTGGCCTAACGCGGCATACAATGGCACCCCTGGCGTCAATATCACCGACGCGGGAGCTGAGGTGCTCGGAGGCATCACGTTCGTCGCTTTGCCTGGCCTTAAGCCGGGCGCGTATTACGGGAAGCGTTGGTGCGGCTCCGAGGTGGACGTGTTTAAATTCACAACTGCGACGGCCACGCCGGAACTGACCCTGCACTTGACCGCACCCGCCGGCGCTGTGAGTTGTCAGGTGGAGTATGGACCCACCGTGGCGCTCGGATCGTCTACAACGGCTGTGCCCGCAGCCAATAACGCGTGTAGCATTACGGCGCCTTCCGCCGCATACTGGCGCCCCGCGTTTTTGTCGGCCACAGGAGACGTGATCTCGCGCGGAAATATTGAGCGCAGAGGATTGTAGCCGTATTGTCACCCACGAAGGTAGTTTCGCAAAGACAGTCTGGTATTATACGGTTGAAATCAACTCCGCGCTCTGATTGCGTGTCTAATATCCTTTTGAATACACCGCAAATGTTCCCAAAACTTGTCCATCCGCAGATGGGGTCTTAGGTAGGTTACGTGACAATTACTGAAGCCCTGCAGGTCGCTCAGCGTGCGGATGCCGCCGGGCCAAAGTTCCAGGTCAAGTTGGCATGCGGATTTACCCCGCTCCATCTCCAGACGTTCCTGATCGCCCACCTGCAACAACGCCTCCCAGGCCGGAAGGTGGTGGCTACAACCGGTCTTTATGGAGATCTGGCAGGTACCATCGAGAATGTGGCAACCGGCTCCGGCGACCTTCCGGACTGCCTGGCGGTGGTTCTCGAGTGGTCGGATCTCGATCAGCGCCTCGGTTTCCGCAGCTCCGGCGCCTGGAGCACGGCCGCGCTTTCCGATATCCTGTCGAGCGCCCGGACCATGCTGGCACGCATCGCCGACGCCGTATCCCGCGTTCCCGCCGGTGTCCGGATGGCCTTCACGTTACCCTCCCTGCCGCTTCCCCCCATGTTCCACACTTCCGGATGGCAGGTGTCGGAAGAAGAACTGATCCTGCGGCGAGACCTTCTGGCCATGGCCTCGCAACTGGCCCATGGGATGCGAGCGGTAATCGTCAATACCCAGCGATTGGCCGAGCGATCCCCGGCCGGCAAACGCTTTGACCTCAAATCCGACCTGCTTACCGGCCTGCCCTATACCCTCCCGCACGCCGACGAAGTTGCCGCCGCCCTGGCCCTCGCGCTCCTACCACCCGCTCCCAAAAAAGGCATCATTTCGGATCTCGACGATACATTATGGAGCGGGATCGTGGGCGAAGTTGGCCCTGATGGCGTCTCCTGGGATCTTGCCACCCATCATCAGTTGCACGGGTTGTATCAAAACACGTTGGCCTCGCTATCGGAAAATGGCGTGCTCGTAGGGATCGCCAGCAAGAATGATGCGGCAGTGGTGCAGAAAGCCTTCAAGCGCCCGGATCTGCTGATTTCGACCGACCGCATCTTCCCTTTCGAGGTCCACTGGGACGCCAAATCCGGATCCGTCTCGCGAATTCTCAATACCTGGAATATCGCGGCCGACTCGGTGATCTTCGTTGATGACAGCCCGATGGAACTGGCCGAGGTTGCCGCGGCGCATCCGGGCATCGAATGCATCTGCTTCCCCAAAGCCGATTATGCCGCCGGACTGGAAATGCTGCGCCGGCTTCGCGATCTGTGCGGCAAAGAACGGATCTCGAAGGAAGATACCATCCGTCTGGATAGCATCCGGCGCAGCGCCGAGTTCCAGCAGCAAACCGCCGGCGATGGGGCGCCAGAGGAGTTCCTGAGGCAATTGGACGCCAGGATTTCTTTTGATTTCGACTGCGGATCGGACAGCAGGACTCTCGAGTTGATCAATAAGACGAATCAGTTCAATCTGAACGGCATTCGGCTCACCGAGGCCGACTGGCAAAAACGGTTGGCTCAGCCCGGCGCATTTGTGGCCGGACTCAGCTATGAAGATAAGTTCGGCATGCTGGGTACTATTTCCATCATCCAGGGCCGACAACAGGAAAACGTGTTATACGTCTCCACCTGGGTAATGAGTTGCAGAGCTTTCGCACGACGCATCGAGCATCGCTGTCTCGAAGTGCTTTTCGAGCGATACCAAACCAACCGTATGGAATTCGATTTCGCCGCCACGGCCAAAAACGGCCCCGTGCAGGACTTCCTCACGGCAATTTTGGGAGTGCGTCCGGATCCCCCTGTCGGGATTGCGCGCCCCCAATTCCAGGCCATGTGTCCGCCGCTCTATCACATGGTTCGCGAGCTTGAGGAGAACAGAAAATGAATGATGTCAAGAAAAGACTGATCGGGTGTTTTCACACCGTATTTCCGGATGTTCCGGAATCCGCTATCCCCCAACTTTCGCAAGCCACCGCAGCGGGTTGGGATTCCGTTTCCGCCATTACGTTATTGAATGTCATAGAAGACGAGTTCGGCGTCGAGATGGATCTGGACCAGGTTGCCGAGCTGAATTCCTTCGACAGGATTTACACCTACCTCGAACAGCAGCTACAGGCGGCCTAACCGTGCGATTGCATCATATGGGCTATGTTGTGCAAGACATCGAGCCTGCTATACAAGGATTTGAGCGCTCGCTGCAAGCACAATGGGATAACCGGATCTCTGACGACCCCAATCAGAAAGTGCGGGTCGCGTTTCTGACCACCCGTCCCGGAGATGCCCAGATCGAGCTGGTACAGCCGGTTGGCGAAGACTCACCGGTTCACCGCTTTTTGCGGGAGAAAGGCGGCGGCTTGCATCACGCCTGCTACATGGTTCCGGATCTCGAGAGGCAGATAACAGAGATGCGCTCCCGCGGCGCGCTCCTGGCGAAACGGCCCAAACCGGCGGTCGCCTTCGATGGCCGCCGCATCGCGTGGCTCATTACCGCCGAGGGATTCTTGATCGAGTTGCTGGAATCCGCCGAAGGGGCGTCGCAAGAATATCCATGAAGGCCCTTCTCACGAAGGCAGCGAGAAGTACTCTGCATCGCTTCGGAGGACTGTCCGCGATCCGCCACATGCGCCGGGATCAATTCCGCGTGGCGATGTTCCATGGGTTCCCCGAATCCACGACGCCGACCCTTGCCAGCCTTTGTGCCCATATTACCCGCTACTACGAGCCAGTGTCGTTGAGCACAATCCTCGCGGCCATGCGAGGAGAAAGAACGCTGCCGCCAAATGCCATCACCATTACCGTCGATGACGGCTACCGGGACTTTTTGCTCCATGGGCAGTCGGAATTCCGGCGCTGGAGAATTCCCTCAACCGTATATGTCGTGTCCGGATTTTCCGACGGAAGATTGTGGCTATGGACCGACCAGGTTCGATTCGCATTGGAACAGTCCTCTAAAACGAGCATCGAGGTAGCCATGCAGGATGGGCAGATGTCTGAGCTGGACCTGTCCTCGCCGGAGCTGGGGAAAAAGGCTTCGGTCCGTTTGACGGAGTGGCTGAAATCCGTGCCCAACGAGCACCGGGTCGAGTTCCTCCGGGAACTTCCGCGCCTGACCGGCGTCGAGATTCCCCCCACTCCCCCGCCCTGCAACGCACCTTTGAGCTGGGACGAACTGCGTTCCCTGGCCGCCGAGGGAGTGGAAATCGGCTGTCACACCGACACGCATCCCATTTTGTCGCGCCTGCGCAACGGGGAGCAACGCGACCGTGAAATTGCCGGTGCGAAGGAATTGATCGAGCGTAGACTGGGCTTCACCGTGAAGCATTTCTGTTATCCAAACGGCCTGCCGCAGGACATCGACGACGCCGCGGTCGAGAGTGTGCGCAAAGCCGGATTCGAATCGTCCGTGACCTGCTCCTACGGTTTGAACACGCTGCACGTGGATCCCCTGCTTATTCTGCGCGTCCCGCTCGACAGCGAGTTGGATCTCGCGTATTCCATGGAGTTGCTCGCCGGGCTCCACATGTAGTTATTTACAGGGACGGCCTCGCTGCCGCTTCTGACGGGCTCATCTGCTGGTGAGAATCCGCGTGGAACTCCGATCCATTCACTTTCGCCGCGTCTGGTTCGGAACGACAGTTCGTTTGGACAAGATCCTCCAATAAGAGACGTTCGTGGAAACGCACTGGGCTAGAATCTGAGATTAACGGGAAACATGAAATTACAAATACTGGAACGGCTTAAGTGTGCTCTGGCGGGTGCGGACGTGATCGTTTACCGGCACAAAACCGCCCACAGGTCTGAACTGCTGCGGTCGATCAATGCAGTCAAGACGGAGCGGGAGTTGCTTTTGACCCACGTTGAAGCCGAACAGCTAATCAATGCGCTCGAAGCCACTGCGCAGATCCAGGGAGACATTGCGGAAGTCGGTACGTTTCGAGGCGCTTCAGCGCGCCTTCTGCGGCAGTACTCGGACCAGCGGAAGACACTGCATGTGTGCGATACCTTCCAGGGCCTACCCGACCCCAAGCCGGAGCATGACGCCCGGTTCCAGCGCGGCGAATTCGCCTCATCACTTGCCGAAGTACAGGGTTACCTGGGTCATAATGGCATCCAGTATCATGTCGGTCTCTTTCCGCAGTCGGCGGATGAGAAGATGAGCAACTCCACATTCTCGTTCGTGCATCTGGACGTCGACCTGTATGAAGGCACGCTTGGATGTCTGCGTTTTTTCTATCCAAGGTTGAGCCCTGGCGGAATCCTGGTCTCCCACGATTTCGGAGCGGATCGAGCCCCAGGCGTAGTGGAGGCCTTCAAGGAATACTTTTCTCCCGCCGGCATTCCATTTGTTCAACTGAGCGGATACCAGGGCATGGTGGTGAAAGTCGCGGGTGCACTGCCAGCGTGAGTCCGTCCGGGCACCGCTCATCTCACGCTTTCCCGCTCCCAGCGGCGGGCACCCTGGACCGGAAGATTTCCGCCAGTCGCGCGACATTGGCCGTGAGGTGATACTTCTCCTCCACACGGATCCGGCCGGCCGCGGCCAAACGTCGCCGCAGTGCGGGATCGTCGATCAGCCGGGCAATTGCGCCAGCCAATTCCGACGGGTCCGATGGCGTCACCAGCAGCCCGTCAATACCATCCCGAATCAGTTCCGGAATGCCGGTGATCCGCGTCGCCACGCAGGGTAACTGGGTCGCCATCGCTTCCATCAGAACCACGGGCACGCCTTCGGCAAAGCTGGCCAGGGCAAAGATGTCCGCACGCCGGTACAACTCCCGGACTTCGACCTGATTCTTCCAGCCCTCCACGATCACCTGTTCCGTCAGATCCAGCTTGCGGATGTGGGCTTCCAGGCTGGCGCGGTCAGGTCCGTCGCCAATCAACCGCAACCGTATCTTGCGTCCTTCTGCAATCAGCAGATGTACACTCTCCAGCAAAATGTGCTGCGCCTTGAAGGGCGTCAGCCTACCGACGCAGGCAATCTCATACGTATCCGGCGACTCCCGGAACGGCGCCGCTTCGTATAGCGATGGATCGATGCCCAGTGGCGCTACCTCCAACCGGTCCCACATCTCATACGGGACCAGCTGCGCCATCTGGCTGCGCCCGAAACAGCTGATAGCGGAAACAAATCCGCTGGCTGCGATTTTCTGCGGCAGATGGAAGCCGGCGGGATCGACGAACTCTTCCGGACCATGAATGGTGGCCGACATGGTCAAGGGAAAGACCTTCACGATCAGCAGCCCGACGGTGGTGCTGAAGTGCGCATGAAAGTGCGACACCCCGGAGCGCATCATCCACCGTCCGGCCCGCACCGCTTCGGCGAAATAGATTAACGAGTAAACGCACTGTTTCAGATCGAGGCCGCCCAGTCGGACGGCATAGGCCAATCCCTTCAGGTACTGCGCGGGGCGAGATAACAGGACGCCCAACTGATCGAGCGCCACCGCCGCCATTCCGCCTCGCAGCACATAGAACGTGCGGCCCGCCTCCTCGCGTTCGGTTTCCAGCATGTCCTCCGGCCGACGGTCCGGAGGACGGATGGAGACCGTCGGAATATCCCAGCCAAGCTCACGCAAACCGCGCACCTCACGCAGCAGGTAAGTATGCCCGATGGTCGGATATTGGCTGAGGAGGTAGGCAATCTTCATGGCTGACTCTTGATCATACAGTTGGCCTGCACGATCCTCTCGCAAGCTCACATGATGAGACAATGCGAAATGCGAAGCTCGGCAGAGATCCGTTTTCGTCTGAAACAGGAGTTGGCCAACGTCGTTCTTCGCGCTCTTCCCCCGTCGCCCGGGCGGGTGGACGCCGTTTCCCCGCTCTCGGGTTTGCCTGATCCCGCCGCGGTGGCAGAGGCCGCCAAAGGAACACCATGGGCATCGGAGCTGCTTCGCCTGGCGGATCAGATACTCAAGGGTCGCGTGCCTTTGTTCGAAACATTGGTAGACATCGGAACGTCTCCGGCCTGGCGCCGCGATTTCCGGAGCGGGATCGAGACTCCACCGATATTCTTTCGCCGCATCCCGTACCTCAACACCGCAAAGTGCGGCGATCACAAGAATATTTGGGAGTTGAGCCGCCATCAGCACCTGGTACTGGTGGCGCAAGCCTTCGTACTCACCGGCGACTCGCGCTACTGCGACTTCGTGAAAGGACAACTCCGCCACTGGTGGCGGGAGAACCCGTTTCAATGCGGCATCAACTGGGCCAGCGCCCTGGAGGTTGCCATGCGAGCCCTCTCGTGGATCTGGATATTTCATTTTCTCGGCCCAGGCATGGATGATGCCTTCCGGCGCGAGATCCTGATGGAACTGTATCGCCACGGTCTTCATCTTGAATACAACCTGTCGTTATACTTCTCGCCCAATACGCACCTGCTGGGAGAAGCCCTGGCGCTCCACGCGATCGGCCGCCTGTTTCCGAACTTCCCGCGCTCCTCGGCCTGGCGCAAGATGGCCCGCAGAATTCTCGTTGAGGAGTTCAGCAAACAGGTCCACGCCGATGGCGGCTACTTCGAGCAATCCACTTACTACCACGTGTACGCGCTCGACATGTTTCTGTTTCACCACCTTCTGGAGCCGCTGCCAGACCCGGACCGGCTGCGTTCCATGGCGGAATTTCTGGCCGCCGTCATCGCACCGGACGGTACTCTTCCCTTTCTCGGTGACGATGACGGCGGCCGTTTCTTCTATCCCTTCGGACCCCGCGGCGGATTCGCGCGAGCCACGCTGGCGACCTGCTCGGCAGTGCTGGGGCAAGAGTATTTCCACTACAGCGAACCCGATCTACTGGAACGCGATCTGCTGGACCAGGCCGCGTGGTGGCTCGGCCCGCAGGTTATGGCCGCGAACCCCGCGACACTGACGCTACGGTCATCCCGATACTTTCCGCAATCGGGTCTGGTCAGCATGCGGTCGGGCGATGTACGCGTACTCTTCGATGCCGGCGAGTTCGGGCCATGGGGTGGCGGCCATAGCCATTCCGACACGCTCAGCTTCGTCGCCGCTGCCGGCCAACGGGAGATCCTGATCGACCCCGGAACCTATACCTATGTCGGCGACCCGGAATGGAGAAACCGGTTTCGCGGATCGGCATTTCACAACACCATCCGCGTGGACGGCCGCGACCAGGCCGACCCGGCCGGACCCTTCCGCTGGCTGAACAAGCCCGGAGTGGAAGTCCTCTCGTGGCATACGACCCCTGCACTGGACACCTTGGAAGCAGTCTGCACGTATGCCGGTATCCGGCACCGGCGCCACCTTTCATTCGCGAAAGAAGAGCGATTGCTGACTATCCTCGATGTGGTTGAAGGCGAGGGCGAACACGAGATCGAACAATTTTGGCACGCGGGCGAACCGGTTAGCGAAATCGCTCCCGGCCGATGGCGAATTGGAGAGTGCGCTGAGTTGACGGTCGAGCCGGACGCACGGAGCGAGATAGTGGAGGGCTGGCGGTCGGACGTGCTGGGAGCGAAGCGCCCGGCTCCAGTGATCCGCGTCCATATCCATAGCGCCCTGCCCGCGCGACTGGGGACCGTACTCCGGCTAGGAGGCACGTCAGGACCAGGCTGTTAGAATTCAGGCAGTGGTGTGTCCGACCCGCCACAATCGCGCGATATGCCGATTCGAATAGAACCCTTTGTTCCCAATCATATTCCCGCGGTTAAGGATTTCAATGAACGGCTGCAGGCCGGCGGCGCGCCTCCCGAGTACGTATTCTTCGGAACCCCCGAACCGACCTGGCTTCCTCGCAGTAACGGCAAGCTGATTTTCAACGAGCTGTTTTTGGCCCTGGATGGCGAGGTCGTTCGCGGCGCATACGCGCTCAAACATCAACCCTTCCAGGTGCTGGGCGAAACTCGCACGCTCGGTTTCTATCACCACCCTTTTTCCGAGGGGATTGTTTCGCGGGAACACTCCCTGGTGGGTGCCGTGCTTCTGAAAGACGTCCTGCGACGTCAGCCCCTGACCTATTGCCTGGGGATGGCTGGAATGGACCGGCCGCTTCCGCGCATGCTGAGCGCCCTGAAATGGAATCTCTTCGCGGTGCCGTTTCGCTTCCGCATCCTGCGGCCGTTCCGGTTTCTGCGAGGGATGGAGACGCTGCGCCAGGACCCTCGTAAACGTTATGCCATGGACGCCGCGGCTTTTTCCGGGCTCGGACCGGCCGGAATCCACATTTTGCAGGCCTGGAAAGGACGCGCGAACCTCGGGGGCTCCGCTGCCACCGTCGTCCTGGAGCCTTCCTTCGGGGAATGGGCGGATGAGGTCTGGAGCAATTGCGCTGGAGATTATCCTTTGATCGCGATTCGGGACCGGGCCGCGCTCAATGTGTTGTTCCCGCTGGATAATCCCTGGTTTAAGCGCTTGCGAATCTCGCTCGCCGGCCGGACCGCAGGGTGGGCCGTGGTCGCCACGCGGCAGGTGCAGGATCACCCCCAATACGGCAGCTTGCGCGTGGGCCAGATCGTGGATGTGCTGGGGCGGAAGAGCGACGCCGGGGCAATACTGGCGGCGGCCGTGGGCTTTCTGAAGGGGCAGAATGCGGACATCGCCACCTGCAACCACAGTCATGCCTCCTGGGTTTCGGCCATGGACAAGGCCGGCTTTCTTACTGGTCCGTCCAACTTTATTTTCGCCGCGCCGCGAGCCCTGACCGCGATTCTGTCTCCGTTCGAAACCTACCAGACCCAACTATTCTTCACCCGGGCCGACGGAGACGGCTTGTACCGCTTCGTATAGCCGCTTTGCCCCGCAGTTAGCGGCTCACCTCGGGATATCGCCAGGCGTGCAGCCGCCGCGCAAAACTCGGTGCAGTACGAACCACCAGAATCAGCAACTTCACCCGCATGTTATTCAAATGGCGGTCGGCCGCCTGGAAGTTCTCCAGGGCCGCGCCGTAATCACCCGCGAAAAAGGCCTGCTTGCCCTCGAAAAACAAATGCCTTCCGTCAAAGTCGCGAAGTTTGGCCTTGATGATCTCGTTCTCGGCCTCAGTCAACGGAACGACGTGTTGCATCTTGCGCAAGACTTGGGCCGCATGCGCCGCCATCCGGGCTGGATCGGAAGAGAGGCTTCCCGGCCGCCGGCGGTATCGCATCAGCACCGTATGGTGATAGATAATGCGGCTGCCGGCTTTCAAACAGCGCAGCCATAGGTCGAAGTCCTCGCACCGTCTGAGCTGTTCGTCGAATAGACCCACGCGCTCCACCGCCCGCTTGCGCACCAGAACCGATACCACTACCGAGCATTCTTCGGTCACCAGCCTGGTAAAAGTGATCTCGGGCATGGGACTCCCCGCCTTCATCGCCAGTTTGCGTCCACTTTCGCCCTCGCCAAAAAATACCGCGTTGGGAAACACTACGTCGGCCGATGGATCGGCATCCAGTTGACCCACCTGGTAAGTCAGATAATCCGGCGTCCACAAGTCATCGGAATCAAGGAAGGCCAATAACTCTCCCCGAGCCTTACGAATTGCAGTGTTTCGAGCGGCTGCTACACCGCGGTTCTCCGTGTGAATGTAGGTGATCTTGTCGCGATAGGGCCCCAGCACGACCTCCAGCCGGGCCGTGTCTGGAGAATCGTCGTTGACAAGAATGATTTCGTAGTCGGTGAAGGTTTGCGCCAATACTGAATCGAGCGTCTGGGTTACTACATCAGCCGTGTTGTAGTACGGAATAATTACACTGACCCGGGGATTCATGTCGCCTTGATGCCTTTTCAGTATAAAAGGCGCCCGGCGCATACTCCCGCGCCATTTGCCCGCCTGGATCTCCACCCCATGATTCAGTTGCCGGAAGGAACGCCAGTCACAAGAGCTTATCCAAACTAGTATTACCTTTGCAATACATTGAATGTAGGAGGCTTCGGGCCGAGCTCTAACGATTCATCATAGGGGACTGATTTCGAATCGATCCGGTACGTTTACTATGATTGAGCCAGATTGATCCGAGGATTCATTCCAGGACTGAGCTGCAAGCGCAGTCCATGATTGGGGCAGTCTCGCTCCACTCACGACAATCTAAATTTCCCAAATGCCCGGCGCCTGTTCCTGACAGACGGCCGGGTTTTCTTTTTTAAGGAGAGCGTTTCATGCGCAATGCGCCAACGCGGCCGGTTCCGCTTGGCCCGCCCATGAGACCACACTATGCCGAAACCGTTTCACGCGTTTTATCGAACAGCTGTACTCATGTTCTTTTGCCTGGCCCTGACGAGTGTTCTCCCCGAAGCTCGAATCTCAGCCCAGATCACACAACTGAGCGGAGCCCAGACCCGCATTATGACCAATGTCCAAAGCGGGACCTCCTACACCATGCTGCTGTCGGACTGCGGTAAGTTAATCAGTTTTTCCCCCTCGGATGAGGACGCGGTTACTATCCCAATGGCGGGTTCGGCCGGGTTGGCCGCGGGATGTTGGATGGACATCCAGAACGTGGGACCCGGCACCGTCACATTGACGCCCACCGTCTCGACGATCGACGGCTCGACTTCTATTCAACTGACTGCCGGCCAGGGACTGCGATTGGTTTCCACTGGCACCACCTATTTAACGCAACGCGGCCAGGGATCATCCACTGGTGGCGGCATCGGTCCCACTGGTCCCGCCGGTCCTACTGGACCAACTGGTCCTGCCGGCCCCACTGGTCTCGCTGGTCCGGCCGGTCCTGCTGGTCTCACCGGCCCGGCTGGTCCCGTTGGCCCTGCCGGTCCCGCCGGCAACGGCTCCGGCTCCGGCCTGGCCGGCGTCAACTCCCAAACCGCAAACTATACCGCGGTATCCGGCGACAACGGCAAATTGATTGTCATGAACGGCTCCTACCTGACTCTCACACTCCAGGGGGCCCCCTCCACCCTCCCCAGCGCCTGGGCCGTCTTTGCGCAGAATCTGAATGCCACCCCGCTCACCATTTCGGGCAACGGCAATCCCATCAACGCAGCTGGTAATTTAACCCTGAATCTCGGACAGGCCACCTGGATATTCAGCGATGGGACCAGCTACTTCGCCCAGACTCCGGTCTCCTGCGGCTATGGCATGGCGTGCACTTTTTCCGGCTCCGGGACCGCCGTGAACGTCGACACCAACGTGATTCCGCTAAGGACCGATCTGCAGTCTGCGACGAACCCCATGATCTGCTCTTCCAGGTCAGGCAGCGGGACAGCCTATACGGCAACCTGCAATCCCGCGCTGGGCGCATACGTCGTGCCACAAACACTGTTTTGGTATGCCGATGTCCCCAACAGCAGCACTGCGCCAACGCTGAATATTAACGGTCTGGGCGCGGTCGCCATGGTCCGGCAGGATGGGACTGCGCTTGCGGCCAATGATATTAAAGCAACGTCCTTGTACCGGATCTGGTACGACGGCTCGAATATGCGCGTGGTGGAGGCGGGTTTGGGGAGTTCTTCCGGCTCCGGTTCCTCCGGCTCCTCTGCGTCAGCGCCGGTTGTCAAGAGATGTGCCGCCGTGAATGCGGTCTCGGCAACCTCAGGCGCTACATTAGACAGCATCACTTTGACCGGCTTGTCGGCGGGCGGCTCGCTGCACATTACCGCGCACGTAGGAATGAATGAGATCGGCGTTCCCGGCAGTCTTTCGCTGATGTTTGGAGAAGCCAGTTTTCCCATCTCCGGCGGCTACAACCTGATCTATCTATCCCATCTCGTCACCGCCGATGTCCTGCTGACGGGGCCTGCCGCACAGATATGGGAGTCAACGACTACTACGGGTGGTGCGAGTAACATCATGACCTATTTCGGTACAGGCACACAGTCCCTTAGTGGCTCCGTTACGCTCGGCTTGACCAGCAACATCTATGCGGCCGATGGCACCAGATCAATCACCTTGAATCACTGGTGTGTTCAGTATTACCCGCCTATTTAAGGAGAAACCATGAAATATTTACTGATACTCTTCTTGGCGGCGGCACCCGCCTTGGCATCTGACATCATCTCCGCACAATCCGGGAATTGGAGTGCCGGTTCGACATGGGTCGGCGGCGCCGCGCCCGGCCCCGGCGATACGTTTCAAATCAAGCACGCGGTAACTCTGAACACCAACATTACAGCCGGCGCGTCACAGGCACTTTCGGTCGCAGGAACCGGGACCGTCAGCACCTCCGGCAGTACGACGGTCGTGGGCTCTGGCACGTCGTTCACG
>Ga0068858_100003813_pt1 | contig 14901 bp, 12 predicted proteins | sample KBSSwiS12_FD_66589 | JGI IMG/M metagenome (GOLD analysis project Ga0068858, IMG submission 66589) | Switchgrass rhizosphere microbial communities from Kellogg Biological Station, Michigan, USA - KBS Switchgrass S1-2 | ecosystem: Host-associated > Plants > Roots > Rhizosphere > Soil ... | reverse complement strand
CACGGCGTCCGGGCGCGTGCTGCCCGACCGGCCGCTGGAGCTTGCAAAGCTGCGCGAGCATGACGCCGACGTGACGTTTCGCGGCACGAGCGTCAAGTGGGGCGACCTGCCGATGGACAACCTGGTCGCGCATCTGAAGCTCGACAACGGCGTCCTGCGCTTCGAACCGCTCGACTTCGGCATCGCCGACGGCCACGTCGTCAGCAACGTCACGCTCGACGTCAACGGCGCCGTGGCGCAGGTGCAGGGACAGGTCGACGCGCGCAACGTCGAGCTGAAACGCGTGTTTCCAAAACTCGCCTCACCGCAGGGATCGGCCGGCCGCATCGGGGGCCGGGCGCGCTTTCGCACCAAGGGCAACAGCGTGGCGGCGATGTTCGCGAGCGCCGACGGCGAGATGGCACTGTCGATGCGCGGCGGCGAGGCCAGCACGCTCGCGCTGGTGATGACGAATCTCGACCTCGCGCGTGCGGCCGAGCTTCTGCTGAAAGGCGACGAGAGCGCGCAGATCAGCTGCGCCGTCGGTGCGTTCCACGCGACCGGCGGCGTGTTGAAGCCGGACCTGCTTGTCATCGACTCCACAGCGGAACTGATCACCGGCGCCGGCACGATCGACATGCGCGAAGAGCGTTATGACCTCGAGCTCAAGGGCGACTCGAAGCGGGCGAGCCTCCTTGCGTTGCGCGGACCGATCCTGATCCGCGGCACGTTCAGGAACCCGGTCGTCGGACCCGCCATCGGACCGCTCGCGATGCGGGTAGGCGCGGCAGTGGGGCTCGGCGCGCTGTCGCCGCCGCTCGCGCTGGTCGCGCTGTTCGACGCCGGCGACGCGCCTGATATCGACTGCCGCGCGCTGAACGAGCAGGCCCGCACCCAAACCGGTACGACGGAACGCGTCGCCCGTCCTAGCACGGGCAAGGCAAAGGCCAAGTCGCCGGCCGTCGCGGCGGGCGCCAATGCACCGACCCGCGCATCGCGCTGAACGACGTCGTCAATCCACCGGCACCGTCCGGTATTTCGTCACTGACCGAACACGCTTCTGCCCTAGCCGCCGACGGCTCGCAGGTCCAGCGTGTGCGCGCGACCAATCCAGATCGCGCAGTCCCGATGGTCGCGCAGCGGGTCGCCCGTGTTGGGATGCATGAACACGTCGAGCGCGCCGTGGTTGAGCGCGAGCCAGCTCATAACGCCCTGAAGTTCCAGCGGATCGAACGCCAGCTGGAAGCTCCATTGCGGATGAGGCCCCACCGGACGCTCGTGGAAGCGCCCGATCTCTACCGCAGCGCCCAGTTCGGCCGCCGCCACGTCGCGAAACTTCGCCGCCGCGTCGCGACTCGCAGCGTCGAAGTAGACGTGAGCGTGCCAGCTCGTGATGCTCGACACGTCGAGAAGGGCCATCGTCGTCGCTCCGTTGTCGCCCGCGCGGCGGGCGGCATTGCCGGTGGCGCACACGCCTGCACTCGATCGTCGTTCGGGACCGAGGCGTCGCGGCGCTCCACGTTACACCTCGTCGCGTGCCAACGGGGCATCGAGGCTGCGATTCGAGGACGCACGCCCGACCCGGTTACCTTGCGACGTCGACGGGCATCCGCGTGCGGGCGCTCTGCGCGAGCGCGTCGAGCGTGAGCGCAATGTCGATCGATTCGTCCGGCGTCGCCCCGACCCATCGGCTCCAGCCATGGCGAACCAGCGCCTGGAACGACTCGGCCTCCGCCAGAAAGCCGTTGCAGGACGAAGTCTCGATGACTTCGCGACGCGCATCCCACCCCGTCCCATGCTTGACCTCGAGGACCGGCAGGAATGTGGCGGACGTGTCGTTCAAATACGTCGTGCTGATCGACCCGGCATCGCCGGCGATGAAAGCATGACGGTGCCGGGCCGTGGCAAAGCTGCAGGCGATCTGCGCCAGGAGCCCGGTCGCAAACTCGAGCGTGGCCAGCGTGGTCCTGTCCACGCCTGACTCGGTCCACCGCGAGGTGGCGCCGACACGTGTCGGCCGGGTGCCGGCAATCGTCCGCACCAGGCTGACCGGATAGGCGCCTGCATCCATCAGCGCCCCGCCCGCCAGCGTCGGATCCATCCGGATATTCGCGGCGTCGGTCAGCGGGAAGCCGAAGGACGCCTGAATCAGCTGCAATGTCCCAACGACATTGGCGCCCAGCAATTCCCGCATCTTCAGCGTCTGGGGTTGCGCGCGGTACGGATACGCCTCGACCACGTACACGTCGTTGCGCCGTGCGGCTTCGAACATCGCACGTGCCTCCGCAGCCGTCGCTGCGAGCGGCTTCTCGCACAACACGTGCTTGCCGGCGTCGGCGGCACGGATCGCCCACGCGGCGTGAAGGTTGTTGGGCAGCGGGATGTAGACTGCCTCGATGTCGCGGTCGGCGAGCAGCGCGTCATACGTGGGATGCACGTGCGCGACGCCCACGTCCCGGGCGAACGCGGTCGCGCGCGCGACGTCGCGGCTCGCTACCGCGGCAACGGCGACCTTGCTGGACGTGCGCACCCCTTCCACGAACAGGCGTGCGATCTTCGCGGCGCCGAGAACGCCGATCCGCAGCGGATCGTCAGACGACATCGTCATCGCAGGCACTCGCAGTGCGGGCTGACTCTGGATGAGGACCCGCCGGGAAGGAGGCGGCCATGCCGGAGGTCAACCAAGCCACCAGTCTCCGGACACCATCTGCGCCACACAATCCTGGATATGCGTGATCGTCGTCGCCTGCGCCGAGCGCCAATCCCGCTGCAGAGCGAACGTCAACAGCTTGCGATGCTCTTCGACCACCGGTTCGCCGCGAAAGACGGCCGCAAGCATCAGATAGCGCAGGTACTTGTCATAGATGCCTGCGTGCATCTCCAGGAGGACGCGTGAGCCGCAGGCGGAGATGAGCGCGTTGTGAAATTCCCAGTCGTAGCGTCGCAAAGTCTCCTCGTCGGAACGGTCGCCGGCGGCGACGCGCTTTTCCAGCGACGCAAGCTTGTGGTGCGCGGCCACGACGCGCCCTTCCCACTCCACGTCGCCGGCCTCGAACGAGCTCCGCAGCGCGTCGCATTCGAGCAGCTGACGCATCGCGGCGACTTCGCGCAGATTCTCTGGCGAGATCGCGGCGACTTCGAATCCGCGCGCGCCTTCTGCGGTGATGAGTCCCTCGGAGGCCAGGCCGTTGAAGATTTCGCGCAGCGTGCTCACTGCCGAGCCGTAGGCTTCGCGCATCCGGTCCAGCGTCAATTTCTGGCCCGGCGCGAGGCGCCCGTAGACGATGTCGGCGCGGACGCGGCGATAGGTCGTTTCCCCCACCGGCGTACCGGGTGCCGCGGCAACGGCCACCACTTTGCGCCTCGTTGCCGCGCGCTCATCCGGCTTGCGGGCCGACGCCTCGCGGGAAGGTCGATCGGTCGGGTTTCTGCGCATCGTGCGTTGCTCCGATATTCATACGATATTGCTATTCCCCTATGAACATCATAGTATCCTATCGCAACGGCAGCGCACAACAAATCCATCGCCGCCGACCGACGCGGCGTCCGGCACACGTAACGCATACGGAGGATTTCATGCAGACCAAGCTCACACGTCGCTCGCTGCTGGCGGCCGGCGCATCGATGCTGGCGCTCGGCACGTTGCCGCACGCCCGGGCCCAAGCCAAGACCAAATTGCGTTTCAGCTCGGCGTTCACCGAACAGGACCTGCGCGCAGACGCGTACAAGTCATTCGCCACCGCAATCAAGGATGGCTATGACTTCGAGCCCTACTGGGGAAACACGCTGTTCAAGCAAGGCACCGAGCTCATCGCCATGCAGCGGGGCAACCTCGAGATGGTCAACCTCGCGCCGGCGGACATATCGAAGCAGGTGCCAGCGTGGTCCCTGATGACGTCGGCCTACCTGTTCCGCGACGCCGCCCACTTGAAGAAGACGTTCAAGAGCGACGTTGGCCGGGAGTTCATCAAGATGGCCCGGGACCAGCTCGGGATCCAGATCATCACGCCGGTCTATTTCGGGTCGCGTAACGTCAACCTGAAACCCGACCGCCAGATCAAGACGCCCGCGGACATGGCGGGAATCAAGCTGCGGATGCCGCCCGGTGAGTTCTGGCAGTTCCTCGGCGAATCCATCGGCGCCAATCCCACGCCGGTCGCCTACGCCGAGGTGTACACGGCATTGCAGTCCGGCGCGATCGACGGCCAAGACAATCCGCTGGTCGCCAGCAAGCTCATGAAGTTCTACGAGGTGACGACCCAATTCGTCCTGACGGGTCACGTCATCGGGTACGACGTGATGTCGATCAGCGCCAAGGTCTGGGATGCGATGCCGGCCGCCCAGCAAGCGGCCTTCCAGGCCGCAGCCGAGAAGGCGATCGATGACTACGTCGTGAAATTCAGCGCGCAGGAAAAGGAAGTCCTCGACTTCTTCAAGGCGGAGGGCAAGAAGGTCTACACGCCCGACATCAACGCGTTCCGGACCTATGCCCAGAAGAAGTACCTCGACAAGTATGGCCAGGACTGGCCCAAGGGCGCGCTCGAAAGAATCAACGCGCTGTAACGAAGCGGCGTCCTGTTCCCTCCGCGGAGCGGGGCCGCTGGCCATCGGTCGCAATGGCCGGCGGCCCGCGGTTTGTCTCAAGCGAAGCCGATGGCCTTATGGATCCTGCGAAGCCGAGCGACTCCCCGCGTGCCACCTCCTGGCTGAGACGGCGGGCCGAGAACGTGATCGTCGTGTTGATCGCGATCATGTTCATCTCGTTCCTGCTGCAAATCGGCTTTCGCTACCTACTGAACCGGCCGCTCGGCTGGACTGACGAAGTCACCGTGCTGTGCTGGGTGTGGCTGGTGCTCTGGGGCGCGGCGTTCATCCTGTCGGACAAGGACGAAATCCGCTTCGACATTGTCTACGGGCTCGTCTCCGTGCGAACCCGTCGTGCATTCACGCTGATATCCAGCCTGGCGTTGGTGGTTCTGTTCGTCGTCTCGCTGCCGGCCTCCTGGAACTACGTGCTCTTCATGAAGCGCGAGAAGTCCGCCTATCTCGGAATGCGCTTCGACTATCTCTATTCCATCTACGTCATCTTTTCGGTCGCCTGCATCGTCAAGCACGGATGGATCGCCTGGAATGCGTTTCGCGGCCGGGAATCGCCCGAGGTGGACGTGCTCGACGATTCGGAACGGATCTGATGCCCAGTCATTTCACGCTGTGCATCGTCGTGCTGATCACGCTGGCGCTGTTCGGGCTGCCGATCGGCCTGTCGATGATCTGCGCGTCGGTGTTCTACCTGCTGGTGGCCGGCCTCGACCTCGGGACCGCGGGCGAACAGATCCTGAACGGTCTCTTCAACAGCTACGTCCTGCTGGCCGTCCCGCTGTTCATCCTCGCGGCGGACCTGATGAACAGCGGGAGCCTGACGGACCGGCTCCTCAAGTTCTGCCTGGTGCTGGTCGGCCGCTTTCGCGGCGGGCTCGGCCACGTCAACGTCGTGGCGAACATCATCTTTGCGGGCATGTCGGGCTCGGCGATTGCCGACGCCGTCGGCATCGGCCGCATCATCATCGGAATGATGACGCGCAATGGCAAGTATCCGATCGAATATGCCGCGGCGATCACGGCGTCGGCTGCCATCATCGGACCGATCATTCCGCCGTCAATTCCGATGGTCGTGTATGCGCTCGTCTCCGACACGTCGATCGGCTATCTCTTCCTTGGCGGCGTCATTCCGGGCCTGCTGCTTGGCGTGGCGTTCATGATCATGAACACGGCGATCGCCCGGCGCAGGAACTATCCCGTCGAGCCTCCGGTGCCGATGCGCGAGATTCCGCGCATCACGCTCGATGCGTTTCCGGCGCTGATGCTCCCGGTCGTGCTGTTGTTCGGTATCTACGGTGGCGTGATGACACCGACGGAAGGAGCAGCGGCAGCGGCAGCCTACGCGCTGCTGGCCTCGGCGCTGATATACCGCTCGATCTCGCTCCGGCAGTTGTACGCGATCCTGCTGTCGAGCGCGAAATCCACGACGTCGGTGGGAATGCTGATTGCCGGCGCCCTGGTCTTCAACTACGTCGTGACGATCGAAAACGTTCCGCTTTCGGTCCAGCGGTTCATCACCGCATTCCAGCTCACCCCCATCGGTTACCTGCTGCTCGTCAACGCGATATTGCTGGTCCTGGGATGCCTGCTCGAGGGGACGACGATCCTTCTGGTCATCGTTCCCATCCTGATTCCGACCGCGAAGGCCCTGGGCATCGATCTCGTGCACTTCGGCGTGGTCGTCGTCGTCAATATCATGATCGGCCTGCTCACGCCGCCGTTCGGTCTGCTGCTCTTCGTCGTTGCGAACATGACCAAGAAACCGCTGATGTCGATCGTCCGTGAAGCGACGCCGTTCATTCTGGTGGCGATCGTCGTTCTGGCGATCATCACCTTCGTTCCGCAGACGGTCCTGTGGCTGCCCCGCGTCATGGGCTACAAGGGGTAGGCCACCGATGGCTCTCCTCGGTGGGGCCGCAATGCTGCTCTGGTACGACATCATTCCGGAGCAGATTGCCGAGCATGACGACTGGCACACCCGTGAGCACTTTCCCGAACGCGTCGGCATTCCCGGTTTCATTCGCGCCCAGCGGTGGGTTTCGAGCGCGCCCGGCCCGCGCTATTTCGTCGTCTATGAAGTCACGGATGTCGGCGTGCTCTCCTCGGCACCCTATCTGGAGCGACTCAACCACCCGACGCCCTGGACAAGCCGCATCATGCCGAGCTTCAGGGGCATGGTGCGCGGCTTCTGCCGGCTGGAACATGGCCATGGTTCAGTTCTGGGAACGACAGGCATGACGCTGCGCTATTCGGCAGCGCCGGGCATGGAGAATCGCCTGCAGCACTGGCTCAACAGCGAACTGATTCCGGACCTGATGCTGCGCCGGGGGCTTGCGAGCGCGTTCATGCTCCGATCGGAGGGCGCGCCGGCGATGACAGCGGAGCAGCAAATTCGTGGTCGCGACGCGGCGGTGGACCAGGTGCTGATGGTGACCGGCTATTCGCCTGCACTCGTGACCGACCTGGCGAACGCAGTACTGGGTGCAGACGCCCTCGAGACGCACGGGGCGTCGCCGGGGACGCTGTCGTGTACCTACGCGCTTGCGTGCCTATCGAGCGCGGCCTCGTCAGCGATTACCGGATGAGGCCATACAGCCGTTGCGGCGGTATGCGCGCCATCATTGCATTCGCCTTCGCGTCGGTCACCGGCGCAACGATCGCAAACCTCGGGTCGCCCGTGTCGCGTTGAACCGTGTTCGATGTCGGCGCCCCCTTGGTATCGGTGACGCTGGCGGCCAGCGGCGAACTGACACTCGCGGACCGGCGCGTGACGACTGCCAGTTCGCCGGACTTGAGGCGGACGAACTCCCCCGGAGGATGAATGCCGAACTCCCGGATGAGCGCCGTCGACATCGCGCCGCCCTTGTCTTCCTGGAACAACTCGCGTGCGGCCTCCTGGGTGGTGATGCCAGGCCGGCTCGCGCGAGGACTGATCTTGGCAGTAAAGGTATCGGCGTGCCGGAGGAGCAGCGCCATGGGCGCGATTTCAGTGAGGCCGCCCGGATAGCCGCTGCCGTCCGGGAATTCGTGATGTTGGGCGACGGCCATGAGCCAATCATGGTCGGTAACGCCCGCGGCGCGAAGCATGTCGCATGAGGCGACCGTGTGCTCCTGAATGGCCACCTTCTGTGATGCAAGCAGCGGACCGTCCTGCGCCGCGACGCGGCCTTGCATCCCGACGATGGAAACATTCATCGTCAGCGCGGCACTCACCAGTGCGAGCCGATCCGACGAACTCCAACCCAAACGCCGCGCCATCAGCAAACCGGCCATCGCACTGTGCACGGAATGCGTGAATCCATAGTTGAAGAACTGCACGTTTTCCTGCCGCACGATCATGTAGATGCAAATGTCCGCGTCGCGCTCGACCATCGCGATGGTGTCGCTGGCCAGCGTCCCGATCTGGTGCGGAAACTCGGGACTCTTGTCGATGCTCCTGAGCGGAGCCTCGAGGCGCTGATAGAGTGCTGTCCAGCTGCTGAACAAGTCCGGGCCGCGCGGCGCTGTGGCGTTGGCCTTGCCGTCGGTCGTCGTGAGGACCGAACGCGCTTCCTCTGCATCCACGTACGCCCCGCGCTCCACCAAATGGCGCGCCTGCTCATCGTCCTGGATGACGTGGCCGCGAGCCAGCAGCAGCAAGCCATTGCTGTTTCGCACGCTCCATGGCAGTGCGACGCCGGCCTTCACCCGCGATTCGACCAGCTTCAAGAGTTTCATTGGAGATCTCCCGATGCTTCACCCGAAGGCGGTGACGCAGTCCACCGCTACGAGGGCGAGTGCGAAGCGTCCGGCAGCAAGCGGGCCCACTCCGCATAGCCCGTGAGCAGCGCCCTTTCCCGTTCAGGCTCGACGTCCTGAGCAATGATGGGTATTCCCACACCGCGCGCAAAGTGATCGATTGCGCGGATCGTGGCCGCGCCCTGGCGGTCGCTGGTCGGAACGTCGGTCAGCTTGCTCGAGACCTTGAGGTGACGCACGCCATAGTATTTGACGTATTCGAACGACGAGTAGTCGCTGCCGAAGTCGTCAATGGAAATTCGAACACCCAGTTGCTGCAGGTGTGAAAGCACACCGTTCCGGGCCGCTGCCAGTTGTGCCAGCGTCCCTTCGGTAACGTCGAATTCGAGATCGGCCGGAGCAAGTTGCCACTTGGCGATCGCCGCGGCAATGTCCCGGACCAGCGGCAATCCGGTCTTGAGCTGCCCGAGCGTCAGCGTGAGCGCAAGCGCGGGGGGCGAGTTGCCTTCCGTGTGCCAGCGGCGCATCTGTTGGCAGGCCCGATCGATCACCCACCGGCTCAGCGCAGGCAGCAGGCCGGCGTGCTCAGCCACTGAGAAGATTTCCGCCTCCGTCACCGACCCGCGCGTCGGGTGGTTCCAACCCACCACGACGCCCACGCCGACGAGGGTTCCGGACCACAGTTCACTGCGCGGCTGAAAATGAAGCTCGAGGGCCTCCTGTTCGAGGGACGCCTTCAGCTCCTTGCCCAGCGTCGCCCGTTCGGCGATCTCCTGATCGAGGTCGTTCGAGTGAAAATGGTACTGGTTGCGACCTTCCCGCTTCGAACGATACAACGCGAGATCGGCCTGCTTCAGCATCGAATCCGGACTCTGGCTGCCTTCGGCGTAGGCGCAGATGCCGATGCTGGCGGTGATGCTGACTTCGCTTCCGTTCAGCATGAACGGCAACGCCAGTGCGGTCATCAGCTTCTCGGCAAGGACGGCCGCGTTGGCGGGATCGCCCAGTTCGGTTTGCAGCAGCGCAAATTCGTCGCCGCCGAGCCTGGCGACGAGATCGCTTTCGCGCGTGCAATTGCGCAGGCGCTCCGCGACCTGTCGAAGCAGCAGATCACCGGCGGCATGACCCAGCGTGTCGTTGACCGGCTTGAAGTGATCGAGATCGATGTAGAAGATCGCGAAGGACGAAGCACCGCGCCGTGCCGCTGCAAACGCCTGATGAAACCGCTCGACAAAGGTCGCTCGATTCGCAAGTTGCGTCAGGCCATCGGTGCGCGCCAGAACGGCGATTTGCTCTTCCGCAATCTTTCGCTCCGTTACGTCGATCAGCATGCCTTCGACCTGCACGAGGTGACCGTCGTCATCGCGGATGGGGGTATAGCGGGTCTCCGCCCAGCGACAGGTGTCGCCCGGCGTGCGCAGGCGGAACTCGATCGTGTCGCCGCCTGCATTCTCCGTTCGGAGGCGCGCCATCACTGCGTCGACCCTGGCCCGGTCGTCGGGATGGACGATGGCGTTCGCCCACTCCGCGCTGGCGAGGAGCCGCGCCCGGTCGAGGCCGAACTTGGCGACATTCTCCGATAAGTAAACGAGGGGGAGCGCAGGCGCGCCGCTCAGGCGGTAGAGGACCACCGGACTGTTCTCGACGATGATGTTGGCGTCGGAGAGCTGCCGCGTGCGCTCTTCAACGGCTTGTTCGAGACGGTTCATCTCGAGTGCGGCCTGGCGCGCCAGGCTCCACTTGCGCGTCAATGCGCTCGCAAGCTGGAACACCTCGACGGCGTCAAACGGCTTTTTCAGGATGAGAAGACGATCGCGAACGTCGAGGCGCGTCAACACGTCGGACCACGAATAGTCCGAATACGCGGTACAGATCACGACCTGAAGGTTCGGGTCCTCGTTCCACAAGCGCTCCACCGTTTCCACGCCGTCGCAGCCCGGCGGCATGCGCATGTCGACAAAGGCCATGGCGTAAGGCGATTCGGCCTGGTGCGCGGAACGCACTTTGGCGATGGCGTCGCTCCCCTGCAGCGCCGAGTCCAGCGAGAATCCCGCCGCCCGCGTCTGCCGCGCGGCGCCGAAGAGAAGCGCTTCGTCGCTCTCCAGCTCGGCGTCGGGCTCTGCCCCCGCGAGGATCTTGCGAAAATCATCGTGGATGGCCGGCATGTCGTCGACCAGCAGAATGCGTCGATTTTCCACCGTATTCACGGGGCTCCCTTCGCCAATGCGACGGGCAACTCGAGCGTGAAGGCAGCGCCCCGGCTCGGCCCGTCGCTGTGGACGAGGATCGCTCCCCCCATCTCTTTGGCGGCCAGTGCGCAACTGTGCAGCCCGAAGCCGTGCCCGGTCTTCCGGGTGGTAAAGCCATGGACGAACAGGCGCGCCATGTTCTCTTCCTTGATCCCCTCGCCGTTGTCGGTCACGACGATCCTCAGCCATTGGCCGTCAGCCGCGCTCGCCATGGAAGACCGCAGAAATACCTGTCGCGTGCGGTCGGCCACGCCCTCGAGCGCCTGCGCAGCGTTGCTGATGAGATTGACGAGGATCTGGAGCACGCGGGATTTGTCGAGCGGAACTGCCGGCAACGGAGCCAGGTCCCTGATCACCGCTATCTGGTGCCGCGCCAACTTGCCTGCATTCATCCGCAAGGCGTCCTCGACGAGGTCCTGAATCTGGATCACCTCGACGACGCTTGCGGTGCCGGCATAGGACTGCTGGGTGGCGACAATGTCCTTGATATGGTCGATGCTTTTCGTCATCGCGCCCAATTCGTCGAGCGTTCCGCGCCGCTCTGCCTCCAGTATCGTCACGAGCTTGTTCAAATAGCCTGGCAACCGGCGTCCTCGTTCATCGTCCGCCAGAAATGCGCCCAAATCGGCTGCGTGCTCGTTCAGCAGGCCGACCGCCTTTGCCAGCCCCTCCACCTTGGATTCGCGCATGCGAGTGCCGATCACGCCCGCCGAGATATTGACGCTGTTGAGGACGTTGCCGACGTTGTGGAGGACATTACTGGCGATTTCCGCCATGCCGGCGCGGCGCGCCGTCGTCAGGAGCTCGCTTTGCGCGGCGCGCAGATCGCGTGTGCGCTCCTCCACGCGCCGCTCGAGCGTCGCGTTGGTCGCATGAAGTTCCCTGTTGACGCGGTTGATGATCGCGTGACTGCGCACGACGTTGACGGCGGCGTACAGAAGCAGCGCGGCAAGCGCCACCGCCAAGATCAGCAGGTAGCGCCGATATTCCTGGGCGCGCCGGTCCGCTTGCTGCTGTTCCTCGCTCAGCAGCTGGTCCAGGTCGTCGACACGAGCCGCCACAGGTATTGCTGCGATGCTCTTCAAGAGCTCACTGACGACGGGCTGCTCGCGCAAGACAGTACTGACATGCGAGGCGAAGATGTCGACGCTCTGATGTGGCTCCGGAGACAGATACTTTTCATGCGCGTCGAGGTCGTACAGGCGCGACTGAATTTCCGCCGCTTTGTCCGCCGTTGGGGCGTGGCTGTACACCATGCTCAACAACAGCATTTCGTTGACGTCCGCAAGGAGGCGGCGAGCCGAAGGCCCCTCCGCGTTGCCGTCCCGCGCGACTACGACGCCAACATCGTTCGCCGCTGTCGGCAGGAACGCCAGCGAGTTGTGCAGTATCGAATTGTGCGACTTGAAGTGCTCGACCAGGCGCGTCTTCTCGGCAATGGCGACGTTGAAGGCGCCTTCGACGCCAACGGCGCGCTCCCGGTGCGTGAGGACATCCTGAAGGCGGTCCCGCAGCTGCGTGAGCGTCACCAGCGGATTCACGAGTGAGTCATAGTCTGCGTTGATGCCCATCCGGGACCGCAGGACGTCCAGCTCCCACTGCGCATCGACTTGCTTCAGCTGGCGCAGGAGGCCGACGTTCTCGTAGTAATTGGAGTCGTCGCCGCGTTGTGACTGCACGTACAGGAAGGCGAGCAGTGCAGCCAGTGCCAGGCCGCCTGCGGACACGAACATCCAGCGTTTGCGTTGTACGCGCGGCATCACAGAGGACCCGAGAGCTCGCCGGTGAGCGTGCCCAGGAACTTGACGATTGCCGACTTGTCCTCCTTCGACGCGACGCGCCCCAGCTGGTACCGGAACATAATGTCCACGGCTTCGTCCAGCGTCTTGGCCGAACCGTCATGAAAGTACGGTGCCGTCAGCGCGACATTGCGCAGACTGGGGACCTTGAAGACATACTTGTCCGCCTCCTCTCCGGTCACGAGGTAGCGGCCGAGGTCGGCTTTGGTAGGGTTTCCGCGCTTGGCGAAATAATCGCCCATGACGCCGAATTTTTGAAACATGTTGCCGCCCACGTTCGCGCCCTGGTGGCACGCGATGCAGCCGTATTGCTTGAACTTGGTGTAGCCAGCCCGCTCCTCGTCCGACAGCGCCGCACGGTTGCCGCGCAGATACTGGTCGAAGCGCGAGTTGGGCGTGGTCAGCGTCCGCAGGTACGTCGCGAGCGCGTTCTGCAGGTTGGCCTTCGTCACACCATCCGCATAGGCATTCCGGATGGGGACTTGGTACTCCGGCGCCTGCGCAATCAGCCGGACCACATCGGCCCACTTGGACCCCATCTCGACGGGGTCTTCGACGACGGCGTTGATCTGTGCTTCCAGCGAATCGGCGCGCCCGTTCCAGAACTGCTTGAAGTTCAACGCCGCGTTCAGAACGGTGGGCGTGTTGACTGCCGTCGCCTTGCCCTCGAATCCGATCGAGTGATCGCGTCCGTCCACTCCCCCGCTCCGAAGGTCGTGACAACTCGCGCAGGAGACTCTGGCGTTGCCGGACAACCGAACTTCGTTGAAGAGGCGGCGGCCGACTTCGGCCCTCGCCGGCGCCGGCACCGCGGACGGCGGGACCGGGCGTATCGGCTCGTCGAGCGACTGGGCGAGCGCCGGCGAGGACGCCAGGAGCGCGATGACCATGAGCCGCCGGACCCGGCGGCTCGCGCGCCGGCGAGCGTCGCAGGGGCCTGCACTGCGCCGGCGCAGGCGCACCCCGGGCTGCGAGGCGGTTTGGGACAACGCAGGACGCGAAAATGTGGTCATACCGGCGAAGTTTGGGCACTCCGTCCAAAGCGCGATTCGAGGAGGAGGCGCCGGAATGATTGCCAATTCGGCGTTCGGCGGCGCCCATCCGGGGTGCGCGGACGGCTGCGCGCGCTCCATGTTCGGTCGGGGGTCTGCGAAAGGTCCCATCCCGGTAGGCGGGCCGATGACAGACGAATCAACGTTCCTCCGACTTTTCCACGCTCCGCACCGGTCTAGTCTCAAACCGGGATCGTTGAAATTAAATTTCTTGCGCTAGCGCGCGTGGGTGGAGGAAGTCATGTTTAAAACGTCGGCAAGATCAGCGGTGATGGTGGCCGTGCTGGCAGCGGCAGGCTGCGCCTCGGTGCTGCCCGGAGACCCGGTGATGGAAGACGCGCGCCTGTCCGTGAACGCGGCGCGCAGCAATCCCCAGGTAGCGTCCTATGCGCCGGTGGAACTGGCCCAGGCGGTTGATGCGTTACGCCAGGCCGACGACCTGGCGGCGCGGGGCGGCCGCGTTGGGGAAGTTCACCAACTGGCGACGCTCGCGAACCAGCGTGCAGCAGTTGCCCAGCAAGTCGCGCGTACGCGCAGCGAGGAAATGGCGATCATGGCGCAGCGCAAGGCCGCCGAGGCGCAACTGACGGCTGACCTTAGCCGGCGACAGGCGGACTCCGCACAGATGCAGGCGGCGGCGGCACAGCGTCAGGCGGAAGACGCGCAGCGAGTCGCCTCTGCCATGCGCGCCGATCCGTATCCGGCGACGGCCTACGACTATCGGCGGCGTGAAAACGAGCGCCTGTACGAAGCCAAGGTGACGTATGTTCGCGCTGTGGTCGGTCCGCCGCAGCAGCGTTGCTGGGTGGAGCCCACGCTGGTCGATTCCACTACCAGCGCAGGCGTGAATGTTCCCGGCGCCATCATCGGCGGCGCGATCGGCGGGATCATCGGTCACCAGATTGGCGGAGGTCGCGGTCAGGATCTCGCGACCGGGATCGGCGTCCTGGGTGGCGCTGCCGTGGGTGCCAACGTCGGTCGCAGTCCGGACGGCGTGGTCTACACCCAGAACGTGCAGCGCTGTGAGTACGTGCCGGCGTCGGCGAGGGCGGACTACTGGGACGTCACCTACGTCTTTGCCGGATATGAGCATCGCGCGCAATTGACGGCGCCGCCGGGCTCCACCATCTTGGTCAATGCGCAGGGCGAACCGCGGGTCTGACGGAAGTCATCGCTGACCGCGGGTCCGAGCCCGCGGCGGCGACCGTGGAGACGCAGCACCTGAGCCGATCAGCCTGGCCGTCCGTCCTGTCGCGCGCGCATCAGGATGGGCGCGTAGGTCACGGCGTAGATGCCAAACGCGGCGGACCAGAGCACCGCAGACACGACGACGGCGACGAGCGTTTGCGCCGGCGCGACGAGGGGCACGAACGTCCGCACGCCGGCCGCCAGCGCGACGAGGACGTAGCTCGCGATTTCGCTCCGGCCGGCGCGAAGCGGGCGCCCCGTGTGGCCGCGCGCCGTGCGCGTCATCATCCCGATGAC
>Ga0068858_100003810_pt1 | contig 14908 bp, 17 predicted proteins | sample KBSSwiS12_FD_66589 | JGI IMG/M metagenome (GOLD analysis project Ga0068858, IMG submission 66589) | Switchgrass rhizosphere microbial communities from Kellogg Biological Station, Michigan, USA - KBS Switchgrass S1-2 | ecosystem: Host-associated > Plants > Roots > Rhizosphere > Soil ... | reverse complement strand
CCGACCGAGCGCGAAGTCGGCCGCGGAATGGTTCTCGTCCATACAGACGGGGAGCGCCGCGGCGATCGCGGACCGGACGGCGCTTGCCGCCCATTCGGCGTCGACCGCTTATTTACGGGAGAAGGGCCGCGAGGGGACGTTCGTGTTCGATCCTTCGGACCTTTCGGCGGAAGTGGCACTGGATCCGCAGCAGGGCGTCTACATCGCGCCGGCAAATGCACCAACGGGCGGGTCGGGAGCCTGGGTCCGCAGCGACCGCATCATCACCCCGTATCACTTCGGCGCGGTCGGCGACGGAGCCGCGAACGACAAAGCGGCGCTGGACGCGTTGTGCACCTGGTTCTTCGCGTCGCCGCGTACCGACCGACACGCCGATTTCACCGGCAACTTCGGTTATGCCGGGACCTTCAACCTCGGCCCGGCGAGCGTCACCGACAACGACAATGTGCGGTACAATGTCCGCGGCGACCTGCGCATCGTGCAGAAAACCGCCGGCACGTTCGAGACGATCAAGCCGCGAAACCTCGCGCTGACGACCTGGCATGGGCGGATCACCGCACAAGGCATTGGCGGGACGACCTTCGCGTCGCGCAGCTGCGCGATAGGAATCAGTTTCGTGAACTGCCCGGCGTTCAAGATCAGCGGGGGGCTGCGCGCCTACAGCTTCTGGTTCCACGGCATCGCTTTCCAGAGCCTCGGCAGCCCCAACAGCGCCGGCTACAATGACGCCGCGTCGATCGGGCCGATCCGCGCTTATTACTGCGGTTCGGGACTGTCGCTGGCCGGGTTCAGCCTGACCGCCAACTGGTCCGCGCCGGTCAACAATGGCTCGAGCAACTCGGCCACGCAGACGACCACCATCGCCGTCGACGCGATGCCCGACCCGGCGATCGAAACCTATCTCGCGATTGGCGGTCAGCCGGTCGGTGTCGTCATCGCCGGGCAGTTCTATTACGTGCAGAGCTGGAACCGGTCCGCAGGCACCGTCAGTGTCTACCCCTGGCTTGATAACGCGGCCGTTGCGACGGGTTCGGGAACGCTTCGCTGGGTGTTTGGCGCCGGCGTTGCGACCTGGGGCGTCGACAGCGGCATCCTGACGTTCGACCACATCCAGGCGATCGACTGCGGCATCGGTATCCTCGACTCGGCGCTTTACGGTTCGCGGTTCAACAGCATGAACCTCACGTCGAACGGCATCGGCCTGATGATCGGCGGGGTGACGAACGGAGCGCACATCGGCACCAGTGTTGATGCGCTCTACAGCGAGAGCAACGACTTCGACATTGCAGTGGTGGTGCCCCGCAGCGGCAACTTCAGCAGCTATGTGACGAGCAGCTACGCGCTCGACCTGGCGAAGTGCTTCGCGCTTGCTCCCCGGCTTACCGATGGCCGAATTCTCGGCAGCGCCCTGGGAACGGGGCAGCTGGCGAGCGACAGCCTGGCTGGCGGAATGCCGATCATGGCGAACGGCCAGCTCTACTCGTTCCACAAACGCCAGATCGGCAACGAAGCGACCACGGCGATGACGTTCAGGGAGCACGGGCGCCCCCCGCGCATCCTGACTCAGGCGGTGAACACGCAGACGGTAACCTTCGCGGTGGTCGGATCGGGCGAGTACAATCGGCTGTTCGGCTATAACGGAGCCACGCTGCGCTATGTCGGTACTGGCACCAACGGCGCCCCGACCGGCAGCTTCACCTTCGTTCCGCCCGCGGGCGGCACCGTCAATGGCGGAGCGGCCAATGCGAGCGCGCTGTTCAGCAACTTCACCGGCCCGGTCGATTTCGAGTGCTACCACACGGATACCGCACAGCTGACCTGGATCGTTCGCCAGGTTGCCGGCGGAGCCTTGCTTGCATCGAACGTGGATACGGACACCGCGCTGGCCGCCAACAGCGATTCCCGCGTCGCCAGCCAGAAAGCGGTCAAGACCTATATCGATGGAAAGGGCTCCGTTCTTGCCCAAAGCGCCGTCGCCGTTTCGCATACGGGCGACACCAGCCCCTTCACCTTTGCGACAATCGCGCTCCCCGCCGGAGCGATGGGGGCGAACGGCCAAATGGAAGTCGAAGCCCTGTTCTCGTGCAACAACACGACGGGCAGCAAGACATTTCAGATCAAATTTGGTTCGGCGGTGATCACGAATCTGGCTCTGGCGAGCCAAATGGGCACCCAGGTCCACACCCGGATTGCCAACCGCAACGCGCAGAACAGCCAAGTCTACCAAAACAACGGCATCACCGGCTACGGCAACAACAACCCGCTGACTTCGGCGGTCGACACTTCGGCTGCTGTGTCGATCACGCTCACCGGCCAGCTCGCGAACAGCGCCGATACCTGCACGCTCGAAAGCTATCGGGTCACTCTTTATCCCAAGGCGTAGCGGCGCAGCGAGTATTCGGCCCGGCGCCGACAAATTCTTCGAAAGTCAGTTTTGCGCCGCCGCCCATGGGAGGCGGCAGGATCAGGAAAGTCGTGACCGCATGAGCATCAGCGCGGACCCGATGAGCAACATGCCGATCTCCGCCCAGACACCGAGCCCGACGTCGACCACGGCGCCACGGCGTCGGGTCAAGGCAAAAGCGGACGCCAAGGCGCTGCCCGAGCCGCGCTGAGACGGCCACCAGCAAAGGGACAAGATGACACTCCTCCTCAAGGACCCCGAGGGGGTCCTCGACTATGCAATCGACTGGGGCGCTGAATACCTGCCGGCGGGCGATTTGCTGAGCCAGAGCGACTGGTCGGTCATTCCCGATGAGCCGGACGGCGTGGCCATCGTCGGCAGCGACTTCGACGCGACCATTGCGACGGTGAAGGCGGGCGGCGGCGTACCGGGCAAGATCTACAAGCTGGTCAATCAAGTGGTGACCGAATCCGGGCGGGTCGACGACCGCTCGATCGTGCTTCGGGTGGAGAAACGCTGATGGCGCTGGCGGAACCGATCGTCACGATGAGCGAGGCCCAGGCCTATGTGCGGATCGACACGGGCGAAGAGGAGGCCGTGCTTGCCGGGCTCATCCGCAGCGCCAGCGCGCTTTGCGAGGCCTTCGTCAACCAAGTGGTGATCGCACGGCCGTTCGAACTCGATCTGCCGGCGAGCGGCAATTGGGAACGGCTGGCGGTAACTCCGGTGAAGTCGATTAGCGAGGTGGCGACGCTCGAGGCGGACGGTGTTGCGGCGGTGCTGCCGAATGACGGCTATGCCGTCGACATTGATTCGTCGGGTGACGGCTGGGTGCGCGTGGTCCAGGCGGACGGTGCGCTGCGCGTGCGGGTGACCGGTACGGCCGGAATCGCCGACGATGAGAATGGCGTGCCCGAGCCGATCCGCCAGGGCGTGCTTCGATTGATTGCCCATCTGTTCACGACACGCGACGGCGAGGGCGGCGATCCGCCGGCCGCCGTGACCGCGCTGTGGCGGCCTTACCGGCGGCTGCGATTGGCATGACCGAGTTTGCGGGGACGCTGCGCGAGCGCGTCGTGATCGAGCGGGCAGGCTCCGCCCGCAACACAATGGGCTTGCTCGAACCGACGTGGGAAGAAGTGTGCCGGTGCCTCGCGAGCGTCGTGCTCGACAGCGTCGGGCCTGAGGCCGAGGCGCAGGCGCTCAGTGCGATGCCGCGCTACCGAGTGACGATCCGTGGGCGCGAGGGAATCGCGATCGACCAGCGGGTCAGTTGGAACGGGCGCAAGCTGATGGTCCGGCAATTGCTCGACGATCCACGGACGAAGGATCGCATCACGATGCGGTGCGAGGAGGTGCGATGATGTTCACGACGCTCGTCAGGCGTGCGGAAACGCTCGCACGCGCGAAACGGGACGAAAAGCTGCGAGCTGTCGCGCAGCAGCTGGCTTCGCTGTTCGGCAGCGGCGCAATCGAGGTGGAAGAGGCTCGAGTGCTGGTTCGCGGCCGCGGGATCATCAAACGCTGGTTGATCGACCCCAGCCTGAGATTCCTCGCCGGAGGATATAAATGAGCGCAGGCGGCGCGCTGCAAACGGCAATCGCGGCGGCCTTGGGCGGCGTGGACGAGCTCACCGGCGTGTTCGACGGGCCCCCCGCGCGCGCCGCTTACCCTTATGTGGCGATCGACGCGACGACCGAGAGCGACTGGGGCCACAAGAACGGCGACGGACGCGAAGTGCTGGTTGCGATCACGGTGTGGGATGACCAACCGGCGCGGCTGCACGCGCTCGCTGACCAAATCGAGGCCAGCTTGCAGGGCCTGCCCGAGATCGACGGCTGGCAGCTAGTAACGATGCAGCTGGTGCGGCGACGTGTGGTGCGCGATGTCGCCGGGCCCTGGGCGGCGGCCGTGGATTTTCGAGCGCGGATGCTCGCGCAATAGTCAAAGGAGAAGCGAATGGCGGCGGAGCGCGGTAGCGCATTCCTGCTCAAGATCGGCGACGGCTCGGCGACCCCGAGCTATTCGACGGTCGCGGGCCTCAAGACCACGCAACTGTCGATCAACGGCGATGCGGTGGCGATCACCAACAAAGGCAGCGGGGGCTGGCGCGAGCTGCTGTCGGGCGCGGGCGTGCGATCGGTCTCGGTCGCGGCGAGCGGGATTTTCACGGGCAGCAATGCGGAGGCTCAGATGAAGACCCTGGCATTGACGGGCTTGCTCGAAAGCTATGAGCTGAGCTTCGAAAGCGGCGATCGGATGCAGGGCGAGTTCCTGATCACGCGCCTCGAATATGCCGGCGATTTCAACGGCGAGCGCAACTACACGCTGGCGCTCGAAAGTTCGGGCGAAGTCATCGCGCTGTGACGGCGAATCCCCATCGAGGCGAGGCGAGCCTGGAGGTCGGCGGCGAAACGCTCGTGCTGCGTCCTACCTTCAGCGCGCTGGTTGCTGCGGAAGAGGAACTCGGATCGCTGTTCGAACTGGTTGAGCGCGTAGCCGAAGGGGCGCTCAAGCTCCAACACATTGTCGCGTTGTTCGACCATCTTTCGCGCGGGAGGCCGAAGGCGATCGCGCGCGACCGCATCGGCGAAGCGGTGGTCGAGAAAGGGCTTGCGGGCGTGATGCCCATACTGAGGACGGTATTAGGGCAGGTCCTCCAGGGACGATGAATTTCGGTGAGAGCGCGGCGCGGCTGAACAGCGCGGCAAGCTGGTTGCTCGGCTGGCGGCCCCACGAGTTCTGGAATGCAACGCCAGCCGAGCTGGCGATGGCGCTGGAGGCGCCCCCAATGGGGGACGCGCCTGACCAGGAAGCGATCGAGGAACTGCGCCGGCGTTTTCCGGACGAATGAGGTCAACACATGGACGAGGAAATCGAGCGGCTGGTCGTCAGCGTCCGGGCCGACACGGCCGGTTTCGCCCGAGACGTCACCTCGATGCGGGGGCAGCTCGAGGGGCCGCTGGTCGCCGGCGCGGGCCGGGCAGGTCGGATGATCGACAATGCGCTGGCGCGCGCGATCACCAGCGGCAAGCTGGGTTTCGATGATTTGAAGAAGGTCGCCCTCGCGGCGATGAACGAGATTGCCGCGGCATCGTTGCGCGGGTTGTTCCGGGCGTCCGGCGGCGGCGGGGCGGGAGCGGGTCTGTTCAATGGCCTGGGCACTCTGATCGCGAGCCTGGTCGGAGCGCCAGGCCGGGCGACGGGCGGACCGGTGAGCGCCGGGCGACGTTACCTGGTCGGCGAGCGTGGCCCCGAACTATTTGTCCCGTCGAGTGGCGGGCGAATCGAGCAAGCCGATAGTCGTGGCGGGCGTGACGTCCGGGTGATGATCGCGATCCAGGCGCCGACGCCAAGCGACCCGCAGGTGCTTCGGCAATCGAGCCGCCAGGTGGCGCGGGCAATCCGCTCGGCGCTCATGGAGCGGCGATGAACCTGTGGTTCACGCGGCCCGGCGCGCCGATCGTCAGGACATACATCAAGCGCTTCCACCCGCTGCACTGGACGGTCGATTTCCCGCGCGGGACGATTGCGAGCGTAGTGACCACGCTGGACGCGCATGGGCTTACGGCTCAGTGCGAGTTCCTTCGCAAGGGTGACCTCGTCGGATTGATCTGGGAGAGCGAGGACAAACATGCGCATCCGGCGCACGCGCGGGAAACGAGCAAAGACTATTCGAACTGCGTCCTGACTTTTCACTGGCAGTCGAGTGGCGTCATCGCGCTCGATGCGATCAACGGACCGACGCTGACGATCGAGGGGACAGATGCCGCGGGCAACCCGCACATCTGGCTAGTACGGTTGTCGAATTATGCGACCGGCACGCCGGAGAGCGCCGATGTCACGCTCGATTTCAACGCGCTCGATGGTGGATTTAGCCTGCCCACCGATGCGGACCGGGTCCATCCCAGCGCCATCGACCGGATGTTCATCAGCCTGGTCGCACCGGGATACGAGCAAGAGTCCGAAGAGCTGTTCGCCGCCCCGGTGCAAGGGAGCGCGACCATCAGCAATCTCCGATGCGAGGGATCGGGCAGCGTCCTCGCGATCAACGACGCGGTCGTGCCTGAGCACCAGCTGCGCATCGCGACGGCTTACGATGACATGTACAATTTGCCGCCCGAGCGCATCGTGCAAGCGATCGAGCGGCTCGGGTATCGCGGCGTCATCAACCACTATGTCGGGATGAGCCATTATTTCGGGCTGACCGGCGCAGGACTGCTCGATCCGACGCGGAGCTTCAACAGCGCGGCGCTCGCCTGGCATCGCGACTTTGCGCGGGCGGCCAAGGCGCGCGGGTACGAGTTGATCTGGTCGATTTCCTACGAGATCCTCGACATGTTCTGTCCCGAGGCGTGGAAGCAGCGGGCGTATGACGGCAGTATCGGGCTGACCGGCTGGGATCCGCCCTCGGCCCTGGTGTCGCCGGCGAACTCCCTGGCGATCGATTTCCTCAAGGCCGTTGCCGAGGAGCTGGTGGCGATCTCGGTCGAGGCCGGGCTGCAGCCGCAGGTGCAGGTCGGCGAACCGTGGTGGTGGGTGACTCCGAGCGGCGCGATCTGCCTGTACGACGACACAGCGAAAGCAGCGCTGGGCGGCAACCCGGTACCGATCAACAATGTGCGCACCAACCTGACCAGCGCGCAGAAGCAGTTGCTGGACGATGCAGGTGCGCTGCTGGCCTCGTCGACTGCGGCGATCGCCGCGGCAATTCCGAGCGCCACGACGTTGCTGCTGGTTTACCTGCCTTCGGTGCTCGATCCGGCAGCGCCGGAATTGAAGCGGGCGAACCTCCCTGTCGGGTGGTCGAATCCAGCGTTCGATGTGCTGCAGACTGAAGACTATGAATGGGTGACGAGCGGGCGCGCAGGACTGCGCGAGGCCGCTTACGCCGAGGTCGATGAGCGGCTCGGCTATGCGCCTTCCGAACAGCATTATTTTTCGGGGTTCGTCGCCGATGCGATCGATCGCGAGCAGTGGCGGTCGATCATCGATGCCGCGCTCGGGGCGCGGGATCGCGGGTGTCCGGAAGTGTTCCTGTGGGCCCTCCCCCAGGTGGTGCGCGACGGGCTGACCTTATTCGGAAAGGAGCAAGCGGTGACGCCATTCGATGACGTGCTGTTCCCAATCGAGATCGGGCAGGAAGCGAGCGTCGCACCGAATTTCTCGACCAATATCGTAACCAGCGCGAGCGGGTACGAAGCGCGAAACGTCAACTGGAGCCAGGCACGGCTCAAGTTCGACGCCGGGCCCGGAGTGCGCGGCGAGGCCGAGCTGCAGACGCTTCTGTCCTTTTTCCGGGCGCGGCGGGGACCGGCGGTCGGGTTCCGATTCCGCGATCCGTTCGACAACAGCTCCAACGGTATGAGCGGCAGTCCGACGGCCACCGACCAGGCGATCGGGACGGGCGATGGTGTGACCGATCGCTTCAGCCTGGTGAAAAGCTACGGGTCGGGCGAGCAGCGGCGGATCACTCGCCCCGTGTCGGGAAGCGTCCGTGTGGCGGTCGCGGGATCTGAAATGGCGACCGGCTGGACGCTGGAAGGCAACGGCGTTGTCCAGTTCGCGAGCGCTCCGGCGGCCGGAGCATCCATCACCGCGGGTTATCTGTTCGACGTTCCAGTGCGCTTCGCCGAGGACCGGATCGAGGTCAATCGCGCGACCTTCCTTGCCGGCGAAGCACCATCGGTTCCCCTCGTGGAGGTGCGCGAATGAGCATCTTCGAGGGCGAACTGACCAACATCGCAATGTGCTGGCGGCTGGAGCGAAAAGACGGCGCGGGAATCGCGCTGACCAGCCATGACGAGGCGCTGCTCAGCGACGGCGTCAACTATGAACCGACGCCGGGGATGCTGCCAGCATCGGTGACGCGCAGCCTGGGGCTCGAACCGGGCGCGGGCGAAGCATCCGGCGCATTGAACGCCGAGGCACTCGATGCAGACGATCTCTCGCTGGGTCGATGGGATGGAGCCGGTATCGGCCTGACGGCGGTCGATTGGAGGCGTCCCGACCTGGAGCCGGTCCAGCTCATCGGCGGGGAGATCGGCAGTGTGGCGATCGATGGCGACGGCTTCACCGCGGATTTGAAAGGGGCTGCGGCGAAGCTGCAGAATCCAGTTTGCCCGGCGACTTCCGCCGAATGCCGCGCGCAGTTCGGCGACAAGCAATGCCGCGTCGACCTCGCCGGCCGCACTGTGCTCGCGGAGGTCACCAGCAGTAGCGACGGCGAGCTGACGCTCGACGCATCGTTCGACGATCGGTTCGTGCTCGGGCGTCTCCGCTATCTGAGCGGTACCAATTGCGGGATTTCAACCGTGATCCTGTCGGTGAACGGCCCGGCAATCCAGGTGCGCGACCTTCCGCGCGCTGCGATCGAAGCTGGTTGCAGGGTCGAGCTTCGCGAGGGCTGCGATAAAAGGTTCGAGACCTGCGTCGCGCGCTTCGCGAACGCCGTGAACTTCCGCGGCGAGCCGCATCTGCCGGGCAACGACTTGCTGACGCGCTACCCAGGAGCTTGAACGCAATGGCGATTGATTATGCCGGGCGCGCACGCGCGCTGGTCGGCACGCGATTCCGTCCGCAGGGGCGGGATTCGAACGGATTGGATTGCATCGGCGTCGTCCTCGCGACGTTCGACATTCCGGTCGCCGACGTGCCGCGCGATTACCAATTGCGCGGACGTCGAAAGCAGGAACTGGTCGATGGTCTCGGCCGTGTATTTCGCAAGGTGAGGCAGCTGAGGCCCGGCGACGTCATCGTGATGGAGCCGGCAGCTGAACAGTTGCATCTGGCTGTGCTGACCGACGCCGGTTTCGTGCACGCGCACGCCGGCCTTCGCCGCGTCGTGGAAACGGCCGGCATGCCGGAATGGCCGGTGATCGGCATTTATCGCAAGCGCGCAAAGGCCTGACTTGGCGACGCTCGTCTTCAGCACGATCGGCACCGCGCTCGGCGGCCCGATCGGCGGCGCAATCGGCGCGCTGATCGGCCAATCGATCGACCAGCAAATCCTGGCATCTTCGGCGCGTGGACCGAAGCTCGGCGATCTCAGCGTTCAGTCATCGAGCTACGGGACACAGATTCCACGTGTCTACGGCAGGATGCGCGTGGCCGGCAGCGTCGTCTGGTCGACCGATCTTGAACAAAGCATGCAGACGACCGGGGCCAAGGGCCAGCCCGATGCGACCTACAGTTATCGCGTCTCGTTCGCGGTCGCGCTTTCGTCGCGGCGGGTATCGTCATTGGGCCGGATCTGGGCAGACGGAAAGCTGCTGCGCGGGACGGAGGGCGATTTCAAGGTTCCCGTGACGTTACGCTTCTACGATGGCGGCGAGGACCAGGCGATCGATCCCTTGATCGGTTCGCTCGAAGGCATTGCCAACACGCCGGCGTATCGAGGCCTGGCGCTCGCCGTCTTCGAGAACCTCGAGCTCGCCGACTATGGGAATCGAATCCCTTTCCTCTCGTTTGAGGTTGTGGCGGACGCGGCGGCCCCTTCGATCGGCACCGTCCTTGAAGATGCGTCGGGAGGCGCGATCATCTGCGGCGATGGACGGACGATCGGCGGGTATGCCGCCTACGGGCGCTCGGTCGCGGCGGCCGCCGAACCCTTGGTCAACAGCTATGATGTTGTCCTGTTCGATGACGGCACGGTCATGCGCTCGCCACAGGCGAACGACGCTATCGCAATCGATTTCGAGGAGCTTGGTAACAGCGCGGACGGCGAGGCCGAGCCGCGTATCCGACGCGAACAATTGCCCGCCCGGTCGCTGCCGGCTGTGCTCCGACTGACCTATTATGATCCCGAGCGGGACTATCAGTCGGGCGAGGCCCGGGCGAGCGCGAGTGACGAGGGCGGCACCGAGGAGCAACGCGAGTTGCCGGCGGTCCTGTCCGCGGGCAACGCCAAGTCGCTTGTCCAGCAATTGCTCGCGCGGACGTGGGCCGAGCGTGACAAGCTGAAGCTTCGGCTCGCTCCGGACCGGCTCGCTTTGGAACCGGGAAGCAAGCTCAATCTGCCGCTTAGCCCCGCGCTGTGGACAGTGACCAGCTGCACGATCGAGGGGCTGGTGACCGTCGCCGAACTGCACCCGAGCTGGAATGCCGTGGGGGCGATCGCCGCGGATTCAGGGCGGCTTTTGGCGAACGACGATAGGGTCGCCGGCGAGGCAAGCTTGGCACTGCTCGATATCCCGGATGTACTGGGGCAGTCGGCGAGGGAGCCGATCCTGTTGCTGGCCGCATCGGCTCCCACGGCCGGATGGCGGGCGCGCCAAGTTACTTTGAGCTACGCCGGAATGCATCTCGCGCTGCAAACGGCGCGGCGAAAGTCGGTGCTTGGCCAGGCGATGGGCGTGCTCGCCCCCGGCGAGCCCTGGCTGATCGATATGCGGTCCAGCGTTGAGGTGCAGCTGGTCGATGAAAACCAGTGGCTGACGAGCTGCGATGACGATGCCCTCGGGATCGGCACCAATCTCGCCCTGCTTGGCAGCGAGCTGATCCAATTCGGCGCGGCGACGCCGTTAGGATCCGGACGTTTTCGGCTGGAGCGATTGCTTCGTGGCCGCGGCGGCACGGAATGGGCCAGCGGGGCGCATTCGGCAGGCGAAGTTTTCGTCCTCATCGAACGCGATGCGCTGCTCCCGATCCAGCTACCTGGCTGGGCGAAGGGTGCGACAATTGCGGCGACGAGTGGCTCCAGCTCCACCCAGCTGATCCTTGCGGCGGAGTCCATGCGCGGACCGTCACCCGTGTACCTTAATGCCGTATGGTTGCCGAGCGGCGACCTGCAATTGAGCTGGACACGGCGCAGCAGGCAGGGGTTTGCCTGGATCGACGACATCGACGCGCCGCTCGCGGAGGCAAGCGAGGAGTATCGAGTGACCGTTATCGGCAGCAGCTCGACCATCGAAGTCGAGGCCGAGCGGCCGGAAATCACCATTGCGTCGAGCGCGCTGGCGGGCGCCGGATCGGGACCAACAACTATCCAGGTCCGGCAGGTCGGCGACCTCGCCGTCACTCGCCCCGTCGAGACCACCATCAGTCTTCCGTAGGAGCAAATATGAGCGGGACGCCGAGGCTTGGCCTGGCATTGTTAAGCGCCGGCCAGGCCCAGAAGGAATTCTTTCACAACGAGGCGCTGCAGACACTCGACATACTCGTCGCGGCCGCGGTCGAAGAACTGCCGCGGGCTGCACCGCCCGCGTCGCCGGCGCTCGGCGCGGCGTATATCGTGGACTCGGCACCGACCGGCGCGTGGACAGGCAAAGCGCAGAACCTGGCCGCTTATACGACCGGCGGATGGCGCTTCATCCCTCCGATGGATGGCGTCTATGTCTTTGTGAAATCACAACAACTTTGGGGAGGTTATCGAGCAGGCGCATGGGAGATCGGCAAGGTGCGCGGTTCGAACCTGGTCCTTGGAGGGGTCCAGGTCGTCGGCAGCCAAGCCGCGGCGATCCCGAATCCCAGCGGCGGGATTACCGCTGATAGCGAAGCCCGTACTGCCGTCGGGCAGATTCTTGCCGCCCTGCGCCAGCACGGACTCATCGCAACCTAATAAATGCAAGCAGTTCAAATGGTTCGCGAATATAGGCCAATTGAACTGATGCTTTTCGGCAACAGGGCGGGCCAATCGCCCGCTTGCGTGGCAACCGGCGCTCTCATAATGTGTTCCAGCGGTTCAATTCTAGAACGCATGTGAAAGGGGACAAATATGCGCAAGCTGGCCATTGCGATGGCGCTGGCAACGACGGCCATGGCGACCCCGGCTGTCGCTAGGGATAATACGTTCTACGTCGGCGGCGACATCGGCGCCATGGTTGTTCAGGACTCCGAGGTCAGGGTCTTCGATGTGACGCCCACGCCGCGTTACAAGATCGACCACAAGGTCGGTTGGGATGTCGACTTGAACGCCGGCTACGACTTCGGATTCCTTCGGGCCGAGGCCGAGATCGCTTACAAGCGGGCCAGCGTTAATCGTCTCACGACCACGCTCGACCAGAATTTCGCCGACGGCCACTCGACGGCCTTCTCCGGAATGCTCAACGGCTTGATCGACTTCGGTGACGAAGACCATCTGTACGGCTTCGCCGGCGGTGGTATCGGCTATGCCAGCGTGAAGCATGACGTGCACTCGGAGAATACTCCCGAGGGCAATCTTTCTCCGTTCTCGGCGATCGATATTTCCGACACCGATAGCCACATGGCCTGGCAGCTGATTGCCGGCGCTCGATGGGCGATCAACCCGAATGTCGACGTCGGATTCAAGTATCGCTATTTCAATGTCGGCAAGCTCCAGATGAGCGGCGATTTTGAGCCGGGCGACGCTCGGCACGACGTCCAGACTCACTTCCGGTCGCACAGCCTGATGCTGAGCCTGGCGTACAATTTCTACTCGCCTCCGCCGCCTCCGCCGCCTCCGCCGCCTCCGCCTCCGCCTCCGCCGCCTCCGGCGACGCAGACGTGCCCGGACGGCTCGGTGATCCCGGTGACGGATACCTGCCCGGCACCGCCTCCGCCTCCGCCTCCGCCGCCTCCGGCGCCAGAGCGCGGCTTCTAAGCGGAAGCAGCGTACAAGAAACACCGGTCCGGGCCCCGCGCCCGGGCCGGTTTTCTTTTGTCTGCGATCGACGCGAAAAAGGGCGGCCGGACTTTCCGTCCGGCCGCCCTATGACTTCGTTATTTTATGATCAGCGGCTCGAGGCGAACTGCGTCGGCGGCGCACTATCCCATCCGTAGATGTCCCGCATGTAGCTCAGCTTCCCATCCTTCACCTGCGCGGTGATGTAGGTCAGGTAAATCGGCGTGCTGCGCGGCAACTGAACGCGGATTTCGGCATCGGATCCAGGCGACACGGGTTCTTGGCCAATCAGCCACCGGCCGAGGCGTTTTGCATCTTCGACCCGCACGCAACCGTTGCTGAGGTTGCGGTTGGCCAAGGCGAACTTGGCATGATCCGGCGTGTCGTGGAGATAGATGTCCTCCGGATTGGGGAAGGGGAATTTCAGGATCCCCATCGAATTCAGTTTCCCCGGGTCTTGGCGGATCTTCAGATGCAGCTTGCCGGCGGCCGCTGCCTTCCAGTCAATCGACGACGCATCGATGATCTTCGGATTCTCGCTCCACTCATCGACCACGGCATAGCCGTGCGATTTGAAATAACTGAGGCCCAGATGGAGGACGTTCGGAGCGATCGTCTTACGCACCAGATGGTCGGGCGCGTGCCAATAAGGGTTGTAAGTGATGTAGTACATGTAGCTGGCGATCATCGGGGTCGGCAGCTCGTTGGTACCGGTGATCACCTTCATGGAATCGATCGGCGCGCCGTTCTCGTACAGCGTCAGCATCGACGAGCCGGCATCGACCAGCAGGAACCGGCCGCTGGCCGGGAGCGAACGGACTCGATCGAGGTTGGCCAGCAGACGGGGATCGGGCGTCATGTTGCCGGCCGCCTGAGCAGCGGCCCATCCGGCATCGCGCAGCTGCGCATAAATCGGGTTCAGGTTGGAGGTCGTCGCCAGATAGCGTTCGAGCGAAGGCGCGGCGGCGGCCGTCAAGAGGATCTGGTCGGCGCGAGTGCCCTGGGGCTCGAGCACCGGGAAGGCATAGATCATTCCCGGCGTCTTCTTCCTCAGTGCCTGCACATATTCGACCCAGGCAGTCGACAGCACGCGCTCGGCAGAAGCGATGTCCTCGGCTTTTCCGCTCTGCGCCTGCGCGGCGGCCAGCTGGACTTGGCCGGCAAGCTGCGGGCCTTGCGCGAAGCCGTCGAACGGAGCCCGCTGAAGCACTGAAATCAGCTGCGAGATCGCCGCGCTGTTGGCTGAGCCGCGGTACCAAACGGGGCTGTTCCACCGGTCATAGAAAGCAGCAACGGCACTTGCGGCCGGGACCGCCGAAGCTTGCACCGCAGCAGCGGCCGACCCCGACACTTGGGCATGCGCAGGTGATACCGCCACGAGTGCCGCGGCGCTCAACCACAGAGCCCTAACCTTCAACCTGCCACCCTCCACTGCTCGTCCCCCGTAAATCAGCCTTAGCCCATGAATGTGTAGCAAGGCTTATCATTCATCCAACCTGCATTCGGCATGAACCGCAGGAAGGCGAGCCGCGCCGTGGCTCGTTTGCGACGACCGCTCCGGGCGCTGCCAGCGGCCTTGTCATCCGCCGCTTTAGGCGCAATGGCCGGCTCACGCGAATTTCAGCAGAGGCAGCAGCATGGATGTGAAGTCGGTGGCCGCGGTCGTGACTGGCGCGGCGTCGGGCCTGGGCGAGGCGACGGCGAGGGAGCTCGCACGGCGCGGGGCCAAGGTCGCCGTGTTCGACCGCGATCCCGAGCGCGGGAGCAAAGTCGCCGAGGAGATCGGCGGAATCTTCTGCGAAGTCGACGTCACCTCGGACGAAAAAGTCGCGGCCGCTTTTGCCCAGGCTCGTCAGGCGCACGGGCAGGAGCGGATCCTCGTCAATTGCGCGGGTGTCGCCAACGCCGCCAAGACGGTCAGC
>Ga0068858_100003808_pt1 | contig 14911 bp, 12 predicted proteins | sample KBSSwiS12_FD_66589 | JGI IMG/M metagenome (GOLD analysis project Ga0068858, IMG submission 66589) | Switchgrass rhizosphere microbial communities from Kellogg Biological Station, Michigan, USA - KBS Switchgrass S1-2 | ecosystem: Host-associated > Plants > Roots > Rhizosphere > Soil ... | reverse complement strand
TGCGCGCGTCGTCGAATCCGCAGGCGCAATTCCTGTGGGCCATCTTCCGGGACGTGTTCCATTACGTCGCAGTGCACCTCGCCGACATCGCGCACTGCGCCCGCGACGTGGACTTCGCGATCCGCTGGGGCTTCGGCTGGCAGCGCGGTCCCTTCGAGCTGTGGCAGGCCGCGGGCTGGCAGCAAGTCGCGAAATGGATCGACGAGGACATCCAGGCCGGCAGGACGATGGCCAAGGCGCCGCTGCCCGCGTGGGTGACGGACGGGCGCCAGGGCGTGCACTCGCCCGAGGGGTCGTACTCCGCGTCGACCGGCCGCCTGGTGCCGCGCTCGAAGCTCCCGGTGTACGCGCGCCAGCTCTTCCCCGAGACCGTGATCGGCGAGAAGCCGGCCGATCGTGGCACCACGGTGTTCGAGGACGACGGCGTGCGCATGTGGCACCAGGGCGATCGCATCGCGATCGTCTCCTTCAAGTCGAAGATGCATTCGCTCGGGACCGAGGTGCTGCTCGGGCTCAACCGGGCGATCGACGAGGCCGAGAAGAACTTCGACGCGCTGGTGATCTGGCACGAGGCGCCGTTCGCCGTGGGCGCCAACCTCAAGGCGGCGCTCGAGTCGCTCAAGGCGGGCCGCTTCGACGAGTTCGAGAAGATGGTGGCGCTCTTCCAGCAGACTTCGCAGCGCCTCAAGTACTCGCTGGTGCCGACGGTCGCCGCGGTGGAAGGCATGGCGCTCGGCGGCGGTTGCGAGTTCGTGATGCATTCGCAGCGCGTGGTCGCCGCACTCGAGAGCTACATCGGCCTGGTCGAGGTCGGCGTGGGCTTGCTTCCCGCCGGCGGAGGGCTCAAGGAATTCGCCGAGCGCGCAGTCGCGTGGTCGAAGGGCGGCGACGCCTTCCCCGAGATCTCGCGCGCGTTCAAGCAGATCGCGATGGGCGAGACCTCGAAGAGCGCGGAGGAAGCGCGCGAACGTGGGTTCCTGAAGCCCTCGGACGTCGTCATCTTCCATCCGGCGGAGCTGCTGTACGTGGCGAAGGCCGAAGCGCGCGCGATGGCGGAGGCGGGCGTGCGTCCCAACCTCGCGCCGGCCCAGATTCCGGTGCTCGGCGACACGGGGGTCGCGACGCTCAAGATGCTGCTCGTCAACATGAAGGAGGGCGGCTTCATCTCCGACCACGACTACGAAATCTCCTCGCGCATCGCGGAGGTTCTCTGTGGCGGCGAGGTCGAGCCCGGGAGCATCGTGGACGAGAAATGGCTGCTCGACCTCGAGCGCAGGCACTTCGTCGAGCTCGCCAGGACCGCCAAGACCCAGGATCGCATCGAGGCGATGCTCAAGACCGGGAAGCCGCTGAGGAACTGACGTGTCCGACTCCGAGGAGATCCTGGGCGTCGTCGGACGAGCCTTCGACGCCTACATCACGGCGGTGTTCTTCGCCGGCCTCCTCTTCTTTTCCATGAAGTGGCTCGAGGTCGCCATCTCGAACGAGGACTGGTGGTTCGCGGGGGCCATCGGCCTCGTGCTGCTCGCGATGATGGCCGGCGTGGCCCGCGGCGCATCCCGGGTAGCGGCGGTTCTCGTAGGATCGAACGGCAAGCTGGTGCTCGAGACGCCCAGCCCGAACGTCGGGGAAACGATCAAGGGCTACGTGCTCCTCACGCCTTCGACGATCTTTCCCGGACTGCTATGCGTTCGGCTCGTGTGCGAGGAGGGAAGGTGGACGTGGAGGGACACGTTCAAGACGAAGGTCCGCTGGTCGGCAGAGATCCGCGAGCGCCCCGAGAAGTCCGACGAGGGCCACCGGCTCCCGTTTGAGTTCGACACGCCCGCCGACCTGCCCGGCACCGGCGGGCAGGGACAGGAGCCGCGGCACGACTGGTTCGTGGAAGTCGCGTCGGCCATGACGCATCGCGTGTTCTGCACGTTCGAGCTCAAGATCTTCGGGCCGCTCACGGAAGCCGGCCGTGCGCTGAAGCAGGCGCGGCGCCGCCACCCGGAAGCGTTCGACGGATACGCGCAGCCATGAACCTGGCCTGGGTCGCACGGGAGGGCGCATGAAGGAAAAGCTCGGCGCCGCGCTGATGTGCCTCGTGTTCGCCATTCCGTTCGGCGGCATCGGCGCAGGGGCGGCCTATGCGATCGGGGCGACCATCCGCGACGGCCTGGCGGCGCGCGAGTGGGTGCGCGTGAAGGCCGAGGTGCTGAGCTACGGCAACGGCAGCGCGCTCTACCGCTACACGATGGACGGCAAGAGCTACACCGGCGACCGGCTGGGCTCCAACGTCCTCGGCGGCACCGACAACGTCGACAGCTGGCACGAGGACATGGACTCGATGCTCTCGACGGCGAAGTCCGAGGGAAAGCCCATCACCGTGTGGGTGAATCCCGACGACCCGCGCCAGTCGATGGTCGACAACACGATCCGCTGGAAGCTGCTGGTGTTCTTCTCGCCTTTCGCGCTCGCGTTCGGCGGCGTGGGTGTCGGCGCGCTCTACATGCTCTATCGCACCCTGAAGCCGGATCGGCCCCGCGTCGCCGCGGCGGGCGCGCGACCCACGCCCAACACCATCGCCTCCGACCAGCGCGGCGGTGTCGTCATGCTGTGGGTGTTCGCTTTCTTCTGGAACGCGATCTCGTTCCCGATCGCCTTCCTGTTCGTCCCCGAGGTCCTCGAGAGCCACGACTGGGTGGGCCTGTTCGTGCTGATCTTCCCGCTGGTGGGCGTGCTGCTCCTGTGGGGCTGCATCTCGGGGACGATCAACTATTTCCGCCGCGGCGGCGCGCAGCTCATGCTCAAGAACGAGAAGCCGCGCGCGGGCGGCGTCATCGATGGCTCCGTCTCTTTCCCTCGCGGCATTCCCGCCGGCACCGCGTTTCGCGTTCGCCTGGTGTGCAACCGCGGTACCGTCGACAGCGACGGCGACACGAGGTGGAGCAAGTTCTGGGATCGCGACCAGGAAGTAAGAGCGGTCCCCGTCGCCGGCGACGTGCGCCTGCCCTTTCGCTTCGAGATTCCCGACAACCTGCCCGGCAGCACCGACGCCGGCAGCGACAAGAAGTATGCGTGGCGGATCGAGGCGCGGCCATCGAGCGCCGGCGTCACGGCGATTCCGTACGGCTTCGACGTGAAGGTGCAGCCCGCCCCGTCGATGGAGGGCGCACCCGCCTACGTCGAGGACATGGTGCCGGCGGCGTTGGGCCCGAACGTCGAGGCGATGCTGGCCGGAGCAGGCGTGAACCTGACCAACGACCAGCGCCGCGCCTTCGCGGGCATCGCCAAGGAGCACCAGGAAAAGGTCCTCCAGCTGGTCAAGTGGGGCCCCAGCATCAGGAAGTGGGTGATCATCGCCGTTGTCGCGGCGTTCGTGATCAGCATGGCAACCGATTTGGTGAAGTTCATCGAGGAGCTGACGAAATGAGCAAGCAGATCCAGGACGCATACATCGTCGCCGCCGTACGCACGCCGGTCGGCAAGGCCCCGCGCGGCATGTTCAGGAACGTGAGGCCCGACGACATGCTCGCCCACGTGCTCAGGGGCGCGATGGCCGAGGTTCCCGGGCTCGACCCGCACGACATCGGCGACGTCATCGTCGGCTGCGCGATGCCCGAGGCCGAGCAGGGCATGAACGTGGCTCGCATCGGCGTGCTGCTCGCGGGGCTGCCGGTCTCGGTGCCCGCCATGACCATCAACCGCTTCTGCTCCTCGGGCGTGCAGGCGATCGCGCTAGCCGCCGACCGTATCCGCACCGGCGACGACGACGTGGTGATCGCCGCCGGCACCGAGTCGATGTCGATGGTGCCGATGATGGGCAACAAGATCGCGCTCAACGACGCGGTCTTCACCCACGACGAGAACGTCGCGATCGCCTATGGCATGGGCATCACGGCGGAGAACGTCGCCAGGCAATGGAAGGTGTCGCGCGACGACCAGGACGCCTTCGCGGTGGCGAGCCACCAGAAGGCGGCCAAGGCGATCGCGGAGGGCAAGTTCAAGGAGGAGATCCTGCCGTACGAGATCTCGGCCTCGACGCCCAACCTCGCGGCGGGCAGGATCGACACGCGCAAGAAGATGGCGGATACCGACGAGGGGCCGCGCCCGGATTCCTCGCCCGAGACGCTCGGCAAGCTGAAGACCGTCTTCGCCGCGAAGGGCAGCGTCACCGCGGGCAACAGCTCGCAGATGTCCGACGGCGCCGCCGCGGTGATCCTCATGAGCGAGGCCGCGCTCAAGAAATACAACGTGAAGCCGCTCGCCCGGTTCGTGGGCTACGCGGTGGCGGGCGTCCCGCCGGAGATCATGGGCATCGGCCCCATCAAGGCGATCCCGAAGGCGCTCAAGGCCACGGGGATCAAGCAGGACGCCCTCGACTGGATCGAGCTCAACGAGGCGTTCGCCGCGCAGGCGCTGGCGGTGATCCGCGACCTCGGCCTCGACCCGCAGAAAGTGAACCCGCAGGGCGGCGCCATCGCCCTCGGCCATCCCCTGGGCGCCACCGGAGCGATCAGGGCGGCCACGCTCGTGCACGGCATGCGCCGGACGGGCGCCAAGTACGGCATGGTGACCATGTGCATCGGCACGGGCATGGGAGCCGCGGGAGTGTTCGAATCGGTGAGTTGAGGTACATTACGGCGGTATAAAGAACCATAAATTCAGAGAGGAGAATCAATGAAGCTCAAGCCCATCGCCGCGGCGATCGCCCTGCTCGGCGCCGTCCCCGCCCATGCGGTGCTCTTCGAGATGGACAACGGCATCAAGGCGAGCATCGACACGACGCTGTCCTACGGCGTCTCGATCCGCGCCGCCAACCGCGAACCGAGCCTGATCGGCATCGCCAACGGCGGCACGTCGCGCTCGGTGAACGAGGACGACGGCGACCTCAACTTCGAGAAGGGCAAGCCCTTCGCCAACGTGGTCAAGGCCACGGTGGACGCCGAGATCAAGTGGAAGAACTGGGGCTTCTTCGGCCGCGGCACCGCGTTCTACGACTTCGACCTGCACGACAGCAACAAGCTGGGCGACACGGGGCGCGACCGCCTCGGCCAGAACGTGCTCGGCCTCGACGGCTTCGTGTTCGCGAACTTCGAGCCCATGGGCAAGAACCTGCGCGTGCGCGCGGGCCGCCAGGTGATCAGCTGGGGCGAGAGCACCTTCATCCCCGGCGGCATCAACATCATCAACCCCGTGGACCTCTCGAAGCTGCGCATCCCGGGCTCGGAGCTGAAGGAGGCGTTCATCCCGACGGCCGGCATCTGGGGCAGCCAGGAGCTCACCAAGAACGCGACGATCGAGGGCTTCTACCTCACCAACCACGACAAGGTCCGGATCGACCCGAAGGGCTCGTACTTCTCCAACAACGACTTCGCCTCGGATGACGCGACGCGCGTGATCCTGTCCTTCGGCCGCCGGCAGGACGAGCACTTCCCGCCGGGCAACCCGGTGCCGCCGAACGTGCCGGTGCTGGGCCCGACGGCCGCCGCGCTCTTCGGGCCGTTCAACCCGGCCGCCTCCGTCTGGGCGCCGCGCGCTGCCGACAAGGACCCGAGCGACAACGGCCAGTGGGGCATCGCGTTCCGCTACCTCGCGCCGGAGCTGAACAGCACGGAGTTCGGCCTCTACGCGATGAACTACCACAGCCGCACGCCGCTCTTCTCGGGCATCAAGGGAACGCCGACGTCGATCCTCACCGGCTCGCCGCTGATGGCGCCGATCTGCGGCGTGCCCGCGCTGCGCGCGCTCTGCCACACCGGCACGGCGACCTACTTCGCCGAGTATCCGGAGGACATCAAGCTCTACGGCGTGAGCTTCAACACCGCCGCGCCGGGCGGCGTGGCGCTCCAGGGCGAGTACTCGTACCGCCCGAACCAGCCGGTGCAGTACGCCACGCCCGAGCTGCTGCTCGCTTCGTTGGGCCTGCCGAACCTCATCACCGGATACACGCAGATCCCGGGCGCGCCGGTCGGCGCGACCGCCGCGGCCCTGGTGCCCGACGGCACCTACATGCAGGGCTACCAGCGCCTGAAGATGAGCACCATGCAGATGACCGCCACCAAGTCGTGGCCGAACCTGATCGGCGCCGAGCAGCTGGTGATGGTGGGCGAGGCGGGAGCGAACTGGTACCACAACCTCCCGCACGACGTGAAGTTCAACGCGCCCGCGGTGTTCCTGCCGGCCACCCAGTTCGGCGCGATCGTCTCCAGCGCTTTCTCGGTGCAGGACCCGGACTCGTTCCTCACCTCGTTCGCCTGGGGCTATCGCATCGCCGCGCGCCTGGAGTACGCCAATGCGCTCTTCGGCGGCACGGTCTCGCCGCGCTACGCGTGGTCGCACGACGTGAAGGGCACGAGCCAGGTGTTCAACCAGGGCGTGAAGTCGCAGTCCTTCGGCGTCTCGTGGGACTACCAGCGCAAGTGGATCGTGGACGCGCAGTTCACGATGTACTCGGGCGGGCGCGTGTACACGGGCACGGATACTCCGCCGCCGGGCTCGGTGGTCACGCCCGGCCAGCCCGCGAGCTGGTCGTCGTCGGCCAACCCGCTGCGCGACCGCGACTTCTACTCGGTTTCCGTCAGCTACTCGTTCTAAGAAAAGCCATTCGGAGGAGAACCGCATGAACACCCGGAAATTCTTGGTGGCCTCGCTGCTCGCCATCGCCTTCCCCTCGGTCGCCCAGAACCTCACCCCGATGGGCGCGGAGAAGGCCGGCAACGCGTCCGGCACCATCCCCGCCTGGGACGGCGGCATCACGAAGGTGCTCGCGGGCTACCAGCCCGGCCAGTACTATCCCGACCCATTCGCGTCGGACAAGTCGACGATGACCATCACGGGCGCGAATGCCGACCAGTACAAGGCGCAGATTCCCGATGGCGCCTACGCGATGCTGAAGAAGTACCCCGACTACAAGATGGTCGTGTATCCCACGCACCGCAGCGCTTCCTTCCCGGCGTGCCACTACAGGGAGACGCAGGAGTGCTCGGCGAAGGCCAAGCTCGCCGCGGGCGGCAACGGCGTCGTCGGCTGCACCGGCGGCATCCCGTTCACGCAGCCCAAGGACGGCAACGAGGCGATCTGGAACACGCTGCTGCGCTACCGCGGCGACACGTTCGGCATGCATTGGTCGCAGGCGGCGGTCACGCGCGGCGGCGACTACGCGCTGGTGAAGTTCGAGTACGAGTACGACTTCTCGTACGGCAACTGCTCCAAGCCCGTCGCGCAGCGCGAGCCCAACAAGATCCTCAACTACCTGCAGAACACGACCGCGCCCGCGCGCCTCGCGGGCCAGATCCTGCTCGTGCACGAGACGGTGGACCAGACGAAGGAGCCGCGCAGCGCCTGGACGTACAACCCCGGCCAGCGCCGCGTGCGCCTGGCGCCCAACGTCGCGTACGACAACCCGGGCACGGCGGCCGACGGCCTGCGCACCAACGACGACTTCGGCATGTACAACGGGGCCACCGATCGCTACAACTGGAAGCTCATCGGCAAGAAGGAGATGTACGTCCCGTACAACTCGTACAGGATGAGCAACCCGCAGCTCAAGTACGCGGACCTGCTCAAGCCGGGCCACCTCAACCAGGACCTCGCGCGCTACGAGCTGCACCGCGTGTGGGTGGTGGAGGCCACGCTCAAGCCCGGCACGAGCCACATCTACTCCAAGCGCGTCTTCTACATCGACGAGGACAGCTGGGCGATCGTGGCGACCGACAAGTACGACGGCCGCGGCGAGCTGTGGCGCTACGCCGAGCAGCACAACGAGAACTGGTACAACGTCCCGATGTTCTTCGGCACGATCGAGGTCCACAACGACCTGCAGTCGGGCCGCTACATCGCCATGGGGCTGCGCAGCGAAGAGAAGCTGATCTACGAGCCGCTCAAGCGCACGGCGGGTGACTACACGCCGGCGAACCTGCGTGGCGTCGGCACGCGCTAGCGTCCTCGCGCTCTGCATCGGCGCCGCCGTCCTCGGCGGCGCCGTCGTCGCCAAGGAGGTCCTGCCGGAGGTAGGGCCCCTCGGGGCGACGACCATGCAGCGCCTGCTGCTGGTCGACGCCGAGCGCTCCGGCAGCCGCATCGTGGCCGTGGGCGACCGCGGCTACATCGTCTATTCCGACGACCAGGGCAAGAGCTGGAAGCGCGCCAAGACGCCGCCCGCGCCGATGCTCACGGCGCTCGACTTCCTCGACGACCAGCAGGGCATCGCGGTCGGCCACGACTCGGTCATCCTCGCCACCAAGGACCGCGGCGAAACGTGGACGCAGGTATTCGCGGCGCCCGGCGAGCAGCGCCCGTTGCTGGACGTCATCTATCCGTCCAGGGACCTGATCGTCGCCATCGGGGCGTACGGCGCGTACTACGACAGCACCGACGGCGGCAAGACGTGGAATGCGCGCAAGGTGCTCCAGGACGACAAGCACCTCAACGCGATCCTCGAGCTGGGCGACAACCACCTGCTGCTCATCGGCGAGGCGGGCACGATGCTCTCGTCCGACGACATGGGCAAGACCTGGAAACCGCTCGCCTCGCCCTACAAGGGATCGTTCTTCGGCGGCCTGGTGGCGAGCGACAACTCGGTCGTGGTCTACGGGCTGCGTGGGCACATCTTCCGCTCGACCGATCGCGGCAAGACCTGGAAGGCGGTCGAGAACAAGTCCACGGCCGCGCTCATCGGCGGGGACAAGCTTCCCGACGGCGCGCTGGTCGTCGCGGGTAGCGCCGGGACGGTGCTGGTCTCGCGCGACAACGGCGTGAGCTTCCAGCCGGTCGCGACGGGGACCACGCGGGCGTTCGGCAAGGTGCTCGTCGGCACCGAGGGCAAGATCCTCGCGCTGGGCGAGGCGGGAGTCCGCGAGATCGCGCTGCCATGGTCCTCCAAGCCCTGATCCAGCGCGTCTCGCGCGTCGTCTTCGACCACCGCAAGGCGTGGCTCGGGGTGTTCGCGGTCCTCACCGTCGTCTTCGCGGCCTCGGCCTCGCGCCTCGCCGTGGACGCGGGCTTCAACAAGATGGTGCCGTTGAAGCACGAGTACATGAAGGTCTATCGCGAGTACGAGAAGGTCTTCGGCGGCGCCAACCGCGTGGCCATCGCCCTCGTGCAGAAGGACGGCGACATCTACAACAAGGAGTTCATGGCGAAGCTGAAGGGCCTCACCGACGACGTCTTCCTGCTGAACGGCGTGGACCGCCCGTCGGTGAAGTCGCTCTTCACGCCCAACACGCGCTTCATCGAGGTGATCGAGGAGGGCTTTGCCGGCGGCAACGTGATCCCCGCGACCTTTCAGGGCACCGAAGCCGACCTCGCCAAGGTGCGCGAGAACGTGAACAAGTCCTCCGAGGTCGGCCGCACCGTCGCGACCGACTTCTCCGGGGCGCTCGTCGCGGCCGGCTTGCTTGAGGTCGACCCGCAGACGGGACAGAAGCTCAATTACTTCGACGTAGCCTCGAAGCTCGAGGCGTTGCGCGCCAAGTACCAGGGCGACCGCCATTCGGTCCACATCATCGGCTTCGCCAAGGCGATCGGCGACATCCGCGACGGCGCCCGGGGCGTGATCACCTTCTTCGGCGTGGCGTTCGTGATCACGGCGCTGCTGATGCTCTGGTTCGTGAAGGACGTGAAGCTCACGCTGGTGGCGCTCGGCGTGGCGATGATGCCGGTGCTGTGGCTGCTGGGCACGCTTCCCATCCTCGGCTTCGGCATCGACCCGCTGTCGATCCTGGTGCCGTTCCTCATCTTCTCCATCGGCGTGTCGCACGCGGTGCAGATGACCAAGACATGGGAGCGCGAGGTCGTGTCGGGCGTGGATTCCCTCACGGCGGCGAAGCGCTCGTTCGCGAAGCTCTTCATCCCCGGGACGCTGGCGCTGCTCACCAACGTCCTCGGCTTCGCGGTGATCATGATGATCCCCATCGACATCGTGCGCGAGCTGGGCATCACCGCCTCGCTGGGTGTCGCGTGGATGATCATCACCAACAAGATGCTGCTGCCGATCCTGCTGTCCCACCTCGCGATGTCGAAAGGCAGCGTGCAGCGCGAGGCCTTCCAGCAAGGGCGCGTGCACCGCTTCTGGAAGACGGCGGCGCAGGGCGTCGAGCGGCGGCGCGCGACCCTTATCGTCGCGGTGTCCGCCGTGATCCTCGGGATCGGCCTTTACCAGGCGCACTTCCTCAAGGTCGGCGACTACGGCATCGGCGTGCCGGAGCTGCGCCCCGACTCGCGCTACAACCAGGACAACGCGAAGATCGTCGAGAAGTTCGCGATCGGCGTGAATACGCTCGGCGTGGTGGCGCAGACCCGGGGCGTGCAGGGCGCGTGCACCAACTACGAGATCATGAGCACCATCGAGCGCTTCGACTGGTACATGCAGAACGTGTACGGCACGCAGTCGGTGATCTCGCTGCCGGGCCTCGCGAAGATGGTGAACGCCGGCTTCAACGAGGGCAACATCAAGTGGCGCCAGCTCCCGCGCGACCCGCAGGTGATGGCGCAGTCCGTGACGCCGATCGACACCTCCACGGGCCTGCTCAACCCGGACTGCAGCGCGATGCAGGTGCTGATCAACACCACCGACCAGCAGGGCGAGACCATCGCCTACCTCGTCTCGCAGGTGAAGGAGTTCGCCAGGACCGGCAACAGCGACAAGCTCGAGTTCAAGCTCGCCACCGGCAACGTGGGCGTGATGGCGGCGACCAACGAGGCGGTGGACAAGGCGCGCTGGGAGATGAACTTCGCCATCTTCGGCGCCTTGCTGGTGATGTGCATGGTGACCTTCCGGTCGTTGCGGGCGACGCTTTGCATCCTCATCCCGCTCGCCATCGTGTCGGTGCTGTGCGAGGCGCTGATGCCCACGCTCGGCATCGGGCTCAAGGTCTCGACGCTGCCGGTGATCGCGCTGGGCGTCGGCGTCGGCGTCGACTACGGCATCTACCTCTACGACCGCATCGAGATCCACCTCGAGGAGGGCAAGGACCTGGGCGCGGCCTTCTACGAGGCGCTGAACGAGCGCGGCACCGCCATGGTGTTCACCGCCGTCACGATGACGATCGGCGTCGGCACCTGGGCGATGTCGGCCCTCAAGTTCCAGGCCGACATGGGAATCCTCCTCGCATTCATGTTCTTCCTGAACATGCTGGGCGCGTTATTCTTGTTGCCTGCGCTGGCGGCATTCCTCCTCAAGCCGGCAAAGGAGAAAGCATGAGCATCTTCGACACCTTCGCGAGCGCCCTCGGCGGCTCGAACTCCACGGCCGGCCGGTTCACCCAGGCCGCCATCGAGATGATCCAGGGCGGTTCCCACGGCGGCCTGGGCGGCCTGCTCGAGCGCTTCCGCGCGGGGGGCCTCTCGCAGCACGTCGACTCCTGGATCTCCACCGGCCACAACCTGCCGATCTCCGCCGACGACATCCAGCGCGTGCTGGGCTCGGGCCAGGTCGCGGAGCTCGCTCGCAAGGCCGGCATCGATCCCTCGGTCGCCTCGCAGGAGCTGGCCTCGATCCTGCCGCAGATCGTCGACAAGCTCACCCCGAACGGCCAGATGCCGAGCAACGACCTGGTGCACCAGGCGCTGTCGATGCTGAAAGGGAAGATCGGCGCCGTCTGAGCGGTTCACGGTAACGGAAGGCCACTCCGGGCCGTGACCGTGACGTCCATGAAAGCCATCGTGCTCGAAGACGGCGCCGCCGCATTCCGCGTGCGCGAGCTGCCCCTGCCGGCTCTACGGGCCGGCGACATCCGCATCCGCGTCGCGGCGGCGTCCTTCAACCCGATCGATTGGCAGATCCGCAGGGCGGCGGCCGGGGGCAAGCCGCCTTCGCATCCGATCCTGGGGCGCGACGTGTCGGGCGTCGTCGATGCGATCGCGAACGGCGTGACCGGCTTCGCTCCCGGCGACGAGGTCTACTCGTACATCGGCACCCTGGCCAGCAGCGGCAGCTACGCGGAGTACGTGAGCGTGCCGGCGGAGCTCGTATCCCCCAAGCCGCGGTCCCTTTCCCACGACCAGGCCGCGGCCGTGCCGGTTGCGGGCATCACCGCAAAGATGGCGCTCGCCGGCCTGCGGGCCGATTCGACGCGCTCGCTCTTCCTCGCCGGCGCCTCGGGCGGCGTCGGAAGTTTCGTCCTCGAGCTCGCGCGTGCCATGGGCCTGGGGCGCGTGGTAGTGAGCGCCGGACGCAGCGAAAGCCGCGCATACCTCGTCGAGCACCTCGGCCTGCCGGAGGCCGGCATCGTGGACTATCGCGACCCGGATTTCCCCGCGAAGGCGGCCGCGCGCAACGGCGGGCCCTTCGACATGGCCCTCGACCTCGTCGGGGGAAAGATGCTGTCGGCGTGCTGCCAGCTCGTCGGCATGGATGGGATCGCTGCCTCGGCCGTGGAGGCGCCGCGCGAGGAGGATGTGGAGTGGTTGTTCCAGCGCAACGCCTCGTTCCATGCGGTTGGCGCGAACGCCTACATGCTCACCGACGACCGGACCGCGTGGTCCCGGTACGCCGCGATGCTCCGCGAATTCGGGCGCATGTATGACAGCGGCGCGATGCGCCCTCCGCGGGTCCAGTCGGCGGGGCCTCTCGAGGCGCGGACGGTCGAGCGCGCGCACGAGCTGCTCGAGCGCAACGCCGTGGTCGGGAAGCTCGTGATGTCTTGCGAGGCGGCCTGCGCGACTACGTGAGCCGTGCGCGCCGCCAGGTCGCGGGCGGCGCACCGAACTCCCGGCGGAACGCGCGGCTGAAGGCCGACTCCGAGTCGTAGCCCGCGCGTTCGGCGATCCGCACGATGGGCTCGCGCGCGGAGCGTAGCTCCTGCGCCGCGAGCGCCAGGCGCCACCGCGCGAGGTACTTCATCGGCGGTTCCCCCAGCAGCGAGACGAAGCGTTCCGCGAGCGCCGAGCGCGAGATGCCCGCCTGGCGCGCGAGGCGGTCGACGGTCCAGGTAGCGTGCGGCTCCGCGTGGATCGCCGCGAGCGCGCGGCCCACGTGCAGGTCGCGAACGCCGGCGAGCCATCCCTTCGCCTCCGGCGGCATCGACTCGGCATAGCGCCGCATCGCCTCGACGAACAGCAGCTCCGAGAGCTTCGCCAGCAGCGACGACGCACCCGGTCCCGCCTGCGAGGACTCGCGCACGCCCGCGCGCACCAGCTCACGAAGGAGCCCTGCGCCCGGACCGTCGCCTACCGGGATGCGCACCACCGGCGGCAGGCAGTCGAAGAGCGGGCGCGACATGCTGCGGCTGAGGGCGATGTAGCCGCACACCACGCGCGTGGGCGCGCCGCCGCCGCCGTGCCGCAGGTGGATCACCTCCGCGTCCTTCTGGGCGTCGTCGACGAACGTGCCGAACTCGTCCGGCACCATGCGCAGGTCGCTTCCCATGCGCTGGTCGTCGCCTTGCGGGAAGAGCACCAGGTCGCCCGCCTCGACGTCGATGACGCCCCCGCCCGCGAGCGGCACCTTGGCGCCCCCGTCGAAGAAGAAGTGGAAGAACACCACGTGGTCGGCGTTCTCGAGGCGCCTGCGGATGCTGTCGAGCCCGTATCTCGACTCGATGCACCACGGCGCGGTGAATTCGGCGTTCAGGTACACCGCGCCTTCGAGGCGGGTGGACTTGAGCACGTCGGAGAGGGCATCCATGGAGCCTGGGTCAAGAAACGCGGCGCTTCGGCGCGGACGCCATGCCGGGGGCTACGGATACTAGCACCTCCGAAAACTGCAAGAGAGGTCGAGCATGAACAAGGTGTACGAGGGCAGCTGCTTCTGCGGCGCGGTGAAGTTCACGGTCAGCGGGGAAGCGGTGGCCATGGGTTATTGCCATTGCGACTCGTGCCGCAGCTGGTCGGCGGCGCCGGTCAACGCGTTCACCCTGTGGCCGCCGTCGAGCGTGATGGTCACGCAGGGCAAGGACAAGCTGCGCGGCTTCAAGAAGACGCCGGGCAGCCACCGCCAGTGGTGCGAGGTCTGCGGCGGGCACGTCTTCAACGACCATCCGGGCCTCAAGCTCACCGACGTGTACGCCGCGGCGATCCCGTCGTACCCGTACAAGGCCGGGGTGCATGTGAACTACGCCAACACGAAGCTGCGCATGCGCGACGGGCTGCCGAAGCTCAAGGACTTCCCGAAGGAGCTGGGCGGATCCGGGGAGGCGGTCGCGGAGTGATGGCCGGGCCTGCCGCGATGAACGCCGTCGTGCTGTCGCTGTGTGCGTGCGCGGCGACCATCGCGGGAGGATTCTTCGCGTTGCGCTTCAGCGCGCGCCTGCCGCTTGCCCTCGGCTTCACGGCGGGCGCGTTGCTGGGCGTCGTGTCCTTCGAGCTCATCCCCGAGGCGTTCGCGATGTCGCTGCGCTCGGGCACCGATGGGCGGGCGGCGATGGTCGCCCTGGTGGCGGGATTCCTGCTCTTCCTCGCGCTGCACGAGCGGGTGCGCGCGCTCGCCGCGGGCGCCATGGTCGCGCACAGCCTCCTGGACGGGGTCGGCATCGGCCTCGCGTTCCAGGTGTCGCCCGCGATGGGCGCGGCGGTGGCGCTCGCGGTCATCGCGCATGACTTCTGCGACGGCCTCAACACCACGGCGATCATGATCGTGCAGGGCTCGTCGGGCGCCGGCGCATTGGCGATGCTCGCGCTGGACGCGTTCGCTCCGGTCGCGGGCGTCGCGTCGGCCGCGTGGCTGGAAGTCCCGCCGCACGCGCTGGGGTACGTGCTGGGGTTCTTTGCCGGGTTCCTGCTCTATGTCGGCATCGCCGACATCCTTCCGAGGGCGCGCCGCGTCGCGGCGGCGTGCCCGGGCCGCCTGATCGCGCTTTCGGGGCTGGGGGCGTCGCTTCCTTATCTGGCGGTGCGATTCGCCGGGTAGAATCCCGGCGTGGCCGATCGTCTCTTCGATACCTTTCCCACGCACCTCGCCAACGCGAAGCTCACCCCGAGCCAGTTC
>Ga0068858_100003806_pt1 | contig 14917 bp, 16 predicted proteins | sample KBSSwiS12_FD_66589 | JGI IMG/M metagenome (GOLD analysis project Ga0068858, IMG submission 66589) | Switchgrass rhizosphere microbial communities from Kellogg Biological Station, Michigan, USA - KBS Switchgrass S1-2 | ecosystem: Host-associated > Plants > Roots > Rhizosphere > Soil ... | reverse complement strand
TTGTTTGAACCGGAGTGTGTCAGGAATGAGATGGTGGAGGGTTAGGAGGCCCCACGATGACGCTAAACGTCATGATCGAGGGGCCCGCCACGGACAATGACCGGGTGGATCGTGTCCGCATTGTGTTCCGATGCTGAAGCAGAAAAGTCTCAGCGTGAGACGACCACACCCCAGGGAGACTTGCCCACTGCGACTTTGGTAAGCACTTTGAGACTGGACGTGTCGATTATCGTCACATCGTTCGACGGTCCATTCGCTGTATAGAGGCGGGAGCCATCGGCTGACATCGCAATACCCCATGGGCGCGGGCCTACCGGTACTTCGCTCACCAGTTTCCCGTCATCCGCCTTTACGACCGCGACCGTTCCGCCCCGGCCCGTACTGATATATAGACGTTCCTTGGCGGTATCGAGCACAACGCCCATTGGACGGGTTTCCGGCCGAAGTTGCAGGAACTTGGTGGCCGTTGCGTGCTGCTCCAGCGTAGCGCGGTAGATGGTCGAATCCAGCTCGCAGGTAATAAAGGCGACCTTGCCGTCCGGAGTGAATGCTGCATCCCGGGGTCGCTTTCCGACCGCAATGCTCCACAGAGGCTTAAACGATCTGGTGTCGAGGATCGTCACCGCATTTCCAACTTCGCTCGTGACGAGAACCCACTTGCCATCGGGCCCGACGCGCGCGCCTTCAGGCTCCTTTCCGACCGGTATCTTCGACAGAATCGCGCTTTTCTGAAGGTCGAACACCGACAGGGTGCCGGCGTCCTCATTGGATATGAACAGCCGCCGACCGTCGGCGCTGACATCAAACTGCTCGGGATCCGTCCCTACCTGGAGCATTCGCGACACTTTCAGTGTTGCAGTATCAATGTCCGCAATGCCATCGGCGGCGAAATCCCGTTTTCGTTTCGCGCATTCCTCATCCGAGACCGTGGGTCCGCACTTCGGCATTCCGCTCACGGCGACATAGAGGTGAGCTCCGTCGGGGCTCAACTTCAAGCCACGCGGCCGCTTGCCGACTTCAACCGTACCCACGACCGCCGCGCGATCTGTATCGATGACTGAGACACTCTGGTCATCCTCATTGGACACATATGCACGCCCAGCTCGAGCTGCAGGCGCGCAAATCAACAATGCGAGCCCGAAGGCGCAAGTGAGATTGTTCAGTCGCGGACGCATCATCAAGAATTCTCCAGCGGCAAAAAATCTGTTCCATGCAACACACAAATGTTCCATGGGTTGAACATCGAGGCCAGGGGGTCGGTACACGACCGACCATCGTTACGCGCCGCTCCGGACCGGTACAAGGGAATTTTTCCCGTACGCGCCGGTGGCACATTGGAGTTTCTACCCGCCGCCCCAAGATAGCCTTCAGGTGGGGGCTTTTGTTGCGCCCAAGCCAATCCGCAACAGGCCCGGCCCGGCGGGCTGGGTGCCTCGCACACACGACTGTGAACCGCTAAACGCGATTGATCCAAGCTGCTCCAAATCGCTGGCGGACGTGCTACGTTACGGCCGCCTGACACTTCTATACACCGTCACACAGGTAATCCATGTCGAAAACGACTCCCGCTGTCCCATCACAGCCTGAGGGTGCGCCTGATAAAGCCCCGCGGATCTGGTCTACGACCCTGATGTTCGCGATCACCCTGGCCGTTGCCCTGGTGTCCGTGCCCTGGTACGGCATCGCCCACGGGTTTTCTGTCGGAGCCTGGGTACTGTTCGTTGTCTTTCTCTATGCGAACGGGATGTCGATTACCGGCGGTTACCACCGCCTGTGGGCCCATAAGAGCTACGACGCTCATTGGAGCCTGAAGCTGATATATCTCATTTTCGGAACCATGGCGCTGCAGAACAGCGTGTTCATCTGGGCCAGCGGACACCGCACCCACCACTTGAACGTGGATGACGAGGACAAGGACCCCTATTCGATCCGCCGCGGCTTCTGGTTCGCCCACATCGGCTGGATGATCCGCGAGTACGAGAGCGGCAAGCCGAACCTCACCAATATCCCTGACCTGCGCCGCGACCCGATGCTGGCCTTCCAGCACCGCTTTTATCTGCCGCTGGCACTGGCCACCAATTTCGGCATTCCGATGCTGGCCGGCTGGGCCATTGGTGACTTCTGGGGGACCTTCTTCCTGGCCGGCGTGCTGCGCCTGGTCGTCAGCCACCACGTGACTTTCTTCATCAATTCGCTCGCCCACATGTGGGGCAGCCGACCGTACACCGAAGAGAACACAGCGCGTGACAACCCTGTGCTCGCGTTCTTCACCTACGGCGAGGGCTACCACAACTACCACCACATCTTTGCGCACGACTATCGCAACGGTGTTCGCTGGTGGCAGTGGGATCCGACTAAGTGGATGATCGCCGGCCTTTCCTATGTCGGCCTCACGAAGCGCCTGAAGCGCACGCCTGCTTTCCAGATCCAGCGCGCCCTGCTCTCCATGCAGTTCACCCGGGCCCAGGAGAAGCTGGCCAGGCACCACCAGGCCGGGCACTCGCATATCGAGCAGCTGCGCCAGCGCATTGCGCATGAGTACGACGCATTCACCGCGGCCCTGTCCGAGTGGGCGAAGGTGAAGGAGCAGTGGCTCGAGGAGAAAAAGCGGATGATGGTTGAGCACTGGGAACACTCAGCGCTTCAGCAACGCCTCCTCGAGATCGAGGCCAGCCTGCGGACGCAGCGTCGTCGCATGCGGGTGATCAGCGCACAACTAGCCTGATATCAGAAGGTCTTACTCCTCATACGAGGCCAGCGCGGGGCGACCTGCGCTGGCCTTTTTTCTTGTTCGATGGAGCGGTGGAAAGCGTTACCATTCGCAGCATGGGACGCATATTCGAAGTCAGAAAACACACGATGTTCGCGCGGTGGAACCGCATGGCGAAGCAGTTCGCCCGGATCGCGAAGGACATCACCATGGCAGTCAAGTCCGGCGGCCCCGATCCGTCGTCGAACCCGGCCTTGCGGCGTGTCATCCAGAACGCGCGCGCCGTGAACATGCCGAAGGACAAAGTCGAGGCCGCGATCAAACGCGCTTCCGGCCGCGATGCAACCAACTATCAGGAAGTTGTATACGAAGGTTACGCCCCGCACGGCGTGGCGCTGCTCGTCGAAACGGCAACTGACAATCCAACCCGCACGGTCGCCGGCGTACGCAACATCATCACGAAGGGCGGCGGCAACCTCGCCACGAGCGGCAGTGTCAGCTTTCTCTTCAAGAAAATGGGCGTGTTCAGGCTCAACCCGGAAGGTATCGATCATGATGACCTCGAGTTGTTTCTGATTGATCACGGGCTCGAGGAAATGGGCGAGAGCACGGGCGAAAAGGGCGAGCCGCAGCTCGTCATCCGCTGCGCTTTCTCCGACTTCGGCAACATGCAGGTGGCGCTGGAGAGCCGCGGCATCTCGCCGTTGTCAGCCGAGCACGAATACATCTGTACGGTTCCGACAGAGCTGCCGGAAGAGCAGGCCACGGAAGTGCTCACCCTAATTGACAAGCTCGAGCAGGACGACGACGTTCAGAAGGTATTTCATACGCTCGCCTGAGCGTTGGAATGAGGTTTCCTCCTACACGGCGGGCGCGCCGTGGGCACAGGGTGTGCTGCAGATCCTCCGCAAGCGCAGACTCAATTGAGTACCACCACCGGAGGAATCCATGAAACCGACATTCACTGTTGGCCTCGCCTGCTCGATACTGCTGGCAACTGCTGCGGTCGCACAGACTTCCGCTCCCGAGCCTGCCAATCAGGGCCAGCCGATGCAGGCGAATCCGCCCGCCTCTGCGAGCAGCCCCAGCGGGAGCTCTCCTACCAAAGGCACGAAGGCCAACGGCCAGGTTGTTGAAGCGTGCAAACAGCAAGCCAACGCAAAGAAGCTGACAGGTGACGACAAGGACAAGTGGATAAAAGAGTGCACGGAAGGCAAGAAGACCCGCCAGGATCACTAACATCGTCGGCGGGACCAGGGATGCGTGATTGTGTGCTCGCCAGCGGAGCGCGCTGAGAAACCAACACTGTGCCGCGCCGCACGGGGGCGCGATCGCGCATCCTGATTGTCTGTCTTCAGGCAGCAACAACTGCGACGCAATGACGCTGAAAAGCGACGTTAGTTTGCGGCGCGCTGCAAGCGCGGTATGCTTGAGCCGTGCACGAATACAGCCTTCAGCCCGCTCGTATCGCAGATGCCCGCCGCCTCGCGGTAATGTCGCAACAGTACGTTGAAGCCGGACTGCGTCCAGCGTGGTCTGCGTCGCGCATCACCTGGCACATGCGTCACCCCGAAAGCATCGTGTTGACTGCCCGCTACGGCGGGGTCACTGCTGGATTTGCAATCATGCGTTACGGAGATGATGTCGCTCATCTCAATCTACTGGCAGTGGATCCCGCGCATCGGCGTAGAGGGGTCGCGCGCAAGATCATGATGTGGCTCGAGGAGACCGCGCTCACCGCGGGCACTTTCATCATCGGGCTCGAGTTGCGCGCTACCAACGAAGCGGCCTTGGCGTTTTATGCAGCTCTGGGGTATCGGGAGTTGGGTCGCGTGAGCGGCTACTACCAGGGCATCGAGAGCGCCATCCGGATGGCGCGGGATGTTCGCACCAGCCGTGATGCGGTGCCCGGCCTGAAGCAGCAGCCCGCCCCGTAGCTAGTCCGGCATCGGGGTCATCTGGCCCAGCAGCACATCCTCGAATCCGAAGTTGCGCAGATCGCGGATGCGCTGCGGATACAGAATGCCATCGAGATGATCCACTTCATGTTGGACCACCCGCGCATGAAATCCGGCGACGGTCCGATCAATGGGCGCGCCGTTCTGATCGAATCCCTGATAACGCAACCTGTGGTACCGGGGCACGAGCCCGCGCATACCGGGCACTGACAGGCAGCCCTCCCATCCCTCACTCATTTCCTCGCCCAATGGCGTGAGCTGTGGATTGACCAGTACTGTGTATGGCACCGGCGCGACGTGCGGATACCGCGGGTTTTCTTTCAACTCGAAGATGACGACGCGCTGGCTCACTCCGATCTGCGGAGCCGCGATGCCGGCTCCATGCTCGGAGCGCATCGTTTCATCCATATCGGCGAGCAACGACTGCAGCTCGGCGCCAAACTGGGTGACGGGGAGCGCGACCTGCCGCAGGATCGGATGCCCCATTTTCAAGACGGGTCGGATAGCCATGAACCCATCTTAGAACGTGATGGGCCTGGCGAGAAACTCGTCGGTGCCGATCATCATTTCGAATCCCAGGCCGATGCCGAAGCTGGCGCTGCGATGCTGATAGATGAAATCGCGCGGCCAGTCGAGGCTGGTGCGCACTTCCATGATCAGCCAGCGACGCAGAATTCCCTGTCGATACGCGACTTTGAAGCCATAGTCATGCAATTGCACGGAGGCTTCGGTCTGTCCGTCGGCACCCACTTCGAATGCGATCGCGCGGCGCTCGGCCATGCCATGCAGAAGCAGAATGGATGAATAGCCGCGCAACCCTTCAGACTTCTGCGAGCGGGTTGCTGAGATCGTGTAACGCGCGAGCCAGCTGCTGTCGAAGATTTTCTCGAGATCGAGGCGGGTGGTTTCACCCGCGCCCTCGCTGTTCTGCCAGAAGAGCGTCTCACGCACGCCGAACAGACCCGATTCCGACCTGCCGCGCTCGTAGACATAACTTCCCTTGACGTAGGGATCCATCGGAAATCCCAGCCTGACGCCGGCCCCCGCATCGAAGCGGCTGCCCTGCTTCTCGGGCTGGTGGTAACCGATGCCGAGCAGTGTTTGATCCTCGGTCGGCGGTCCGTAGGTACGGGGGATCGCGCCCGACGGCTCATCGCGCTCGGTGATGAATTCGTTGGGATCGAAACGACCGATGAAGGCGTGCAGACGGTCATTCGCCATTGGAAACGGGAAGTTCATGTTGAATCGCATCTGCGTGCGCACGCCGTCGTATTCGGTATAGAGCAGCGCCGGAGCGATACTGCCGTAGACCTTCTGATAGACCGTGTCATCCCGCGGGTGCCCGAACCAACTATCGACGTATCTGGATGACTTCCACAGGCTGTTGTAAATCACGCGGCGCGTCGTATCGAGCCAGTGGTACGGAACGTCCTGGCTGGCATACGTGTCATCCGGATGCGCCGCAGGTTGACGTTTTGCAGTGGGATCACCGGCACGCGCGGGCGCCTGGCTCGGGTCGATCGGCCGTCTGGAGTTGGATTCAGAGTCGGCGGGGGCGCTGGAATTGGTCGCCCACTCGGCGGAATCGACGGGCGTAACGGTTTCGCCCAGGTCTTGGACCGCAGTTGCAGCGTTAGCCGTTGCCGCTGCGCCTGACAGCGCTAACAGGCTCACCAGCGCTGGGCGTAGTTTGAGTTCCATGGTCGTCCGCAAGCGTAGCAAGGAGCCTGCCTGACTAGTGGGCGCCGTTGCGCGGAAGTCACAGAGGATAGATATCGGCGCGACGGCGCAGCGTCAGCACCGTGACGCGCGTCTCACTAACGAGGGGCGGGCTTGACGTGCCGCGCCAACAAACGGTCGAGCTGGTTGGCGAACAGCTGGCGCTCACGCTGACTGAATGCGCCGGGGCCGCCGGTGTTGACGCCACTGCCACGTAACTCGTCGAGGAAATTGCGGACGGACAGGCGTTCGCGAACATTTTCCTTCGTATACAACTCGCCGCGTGGATTCAACGCGGTCCCGCCCTTCTCGATCGCGGCAGCCGCGAGCGGGACGTCAGCGGTAATCACGAGGTCGCCACTGGACATCAATTCAACGATGCGTTTATCAGCAGCGTCGAATCCAGCCGGGACCTGTATGAAATGCAGGTTGTTTCCCAACGGCAGGCGAAACGGCTTGTTGGCGACCAGGGTCATGGTGATCCCGGTGCGCTCGGCGGCCCGGAACAGGATATCCCTGATCACTACCGGGCAGGCATCCGCATCTACCCAGATTTGCATTCGCGGACCTGAGCTCGTACCTGCCCGTGCCGGGCTCAGTGTTGGCGCGGCGGCTTGCCGTCGACACGGCTGATGCGCAGCTCCTGACCGACGACCCGCACCTTCTGCAGGCTGCGGAAGATATCCCGCGGCATGCCCTCGGGCAGGTCGACGAAGCTGTGATCGTCGCGAATGTCAACCTGGCCGATGTGGCGGCCTTCGAGGCCGGCCTCATTGGCAATTGCACCGACAATGTTGCCTGGCTTCACGCCGTGGGCGTGGCCGACTTCGAGACGGAAGGTTTCAAAGTGAACATCGTCGTCATTGCGACGGCGGCCGCGGGCGCCAGGGCCATCGCGGTGACGATCGTTGTGTTCGTCGCGATCACGACGAGGACGCTCGTTGGAGCCATCCTGCGCTCGTTCGGCAGCGCTGTGCTGCTCGCCATCACCGCCGCTCACTTCATTTGTATCGGCTGGAACGGGCGCAGGCCGGTGCTCCTCACGACCACGGTCCTCACGACCACGACCCCTCGCCGCATCGGCGCGACCCTGATCGCGGCCCGAAACGCCGCGCCGGTCCTGCTCGCGCGAGTCACGACCCCAGTCATTGGCGCCACGCTCCGGCCTGTCGGGCAACAGCAAGGGTGTTTCCCCTTGCAGTAAGCTGGCCAACGCCGCAGCGATATCGATCGGCGCTACGTTGTGCTCCGCCTGGAACTCCTCGACGATGCCGCGAAACGCCTGCGCTTCACCCTCGCCCAGCGCGTCAGCAATCCGCTGTTTGAACCTGGCAACCCGCTGCTCATTGACGGCGGCGACCGACGGCAGATTCATCTGCGTGATCTGCTGTCGGGTTGCGCGCTCGATAATGCGCAACATGTTCCGCTCACGGGGAGCTATGAACAGGATCGCCTCACCGCTGCGTCCAGCGCGCCCGGTTCGTCCAATGCGGTGGATATACGACTCACTGTCATAGGGCACATCGTAGTTCACGACATGCGAAATGCGCTCAACATCCAATCCGCGAGCAGCAACGTCTGTCGCAACGACAATATCAACCTTTCCGGACTTCAACGCGGCGATGGTTCTCTCGCGCTGCTGCTGCGGAATATCACCATTCAGAGGCGCTGCTTCAAAGCCACGTGCCTCCAGCCTCTCCGACAACTCAACGGTCTCGAGCTTGGTGCGCACAAACACCAGCATCGCATCGAATGTCTCCACCTCGAGAATTCGAGTCAGCGCGTCCAGCTTGTGCATGCCGCTGACGAGCCAGTATCGCTGCCGGATGTTGGGAGCGGTGCTCGTCTTGCTGCGGATCGTGATTTCCTTGGGCTCGCGCAGATGCCGCTGCGCAATCCGGCGAATTGCCGGTGGCACCGTCGCGGAAAACAGCGCGATCTGACGCGTCGCTGGCGACTGCTCGAGGATCCACTCGATGTCGTCAATGAATCCCATCTGAAGCATCTCGTCCGCCTCATCGAGGGCGAGAAAAGACATTGCATCCAGAGGAAGCGATCCACGCTTCATATGATCCATGACGCGGCCGGGAGTACCGACAATGACATGTGCACCGCGCTTCAGTCCCTTGAGCTGCGGTGTGTAGCTCTGACCACCGTAGATGGGCAATACATGAAAGCCCTTCATGTGCGTGGCGTACCGCTGGAAGGCTTCCGCGACCTGAATGGCGAGCTCCCTCGTCGGGACGAGGACCATCGCCTGCGTCTGCGGCTTGCTGACGTCGATTTTGGCGAGGATCGGAAGCGCGAAGGCGCCGGTCTTTCCAGTGCCCGTCTGCGCCTGTCCCAGGACGTCGGAGCCTGCGAGGAGCGGCGGAATCGTCGCTGCCTGAATCGGCGTGGGCGCCTCGTAACCGACGTCACGCAAAGCCTGTACGAGGCTCTCCGGGAGGCCTAAGTCAATGAAGCCATTAGAATCGGCCGCGGTCGCGGCTGCCGTCGCATTCACGAGAGATCACCTCTGAGGTGGCGGGCCTGCTGCAAAGATGGCCGGTCGGCCGCAGAGGCTGAGCCGCATAATATATCAGCTTGTGGGACGCTTCGCCGGCCGTTCTGTCATCGCGACGCAGCAAACCTCATTCAGGGCTTCTTTCCCAGGGTATCCGCCACATAGGCCCCGCGGCTTCCCATGGGCTTCGGTGCCCCCTCGGTGGTGTCCACCGCGGTTTGATGTTCCATCTCCGCGTTGATTTCCGCGCCGAGCACGATGGCAAATCCGCCTAGATAGAACCACATGATCAACACGATGACGCCGCCGAGCGCTCCGTAAGTCACGCCGTAGCTGCTGAAGTTTTTCACATAAAGCTCAAACAACACGCTGCCCGACAACCACAGAGTCGCGGCAACCGCGGAGCCCAAGGTGACCCACCGCCACCTGGCGGTGTGACGATCCGGGGCATATCGGTAAACGACCGCCAGTGCCCCGATGGCAAACAACCACAACAACACCCAGCGCAGCAGCAGGATTGCATCGGCCGCGGCAGGACCCAACGGCAACACCTGGACGACCAGCGGCACGGCGACGCCCAGCCCCAGCATGATGAGGAACCCAACAACCGCCGACAGCGTAAAGCCCAGTGAGATGGCGACCTGGGTCAGAAACCCACGCCGCTCACGCTCGTAGTAGGCGATGTTGGTGGCTGCGATGAGCGCGACGATCCCCTGCCGGGCGCTCCAGAATGCCAGCAGTGCGCTGATGACCGCGCCGATCCCCAACTTTACGTTCGTTGGCGCGACCAGACTCTGCAACTGATCCTGCAACAGCCGCGCCGCATCCGGCGGTAGAATGGCGAAGAACGGCTTCAGGTCCTGCGCCACACCGGCCGGTGAGGAGAACAGGCCATAGATCAGAACAAACACCGCGAGCGCCGGAAAAATGGCGAGCAAGGTGTTGAGAGCAATTCCGGCGGCCACGAGCGATGCGTTGTCCTGCCCGATCTTCTGCCAGACCCGCAGGAGGATGTCCCGCCAGCCGGGAGCCGGGATCTGGGAAGGGGTGCGCGCGTGTCGTCCGCGGCCGGGCTCGAGGCCACCGCCGAGTGCCTCGACTCGTTGCTCGGTCACTTGTGATTCGGGGATGCCCACAACCGAGGGTGGAGCAACCGATATGCCCGCGCCTCTGCCTTCGCCAAGGAAGCGCCCGACCAAATGAAGGCCCGGCGGCCCGTGAGGTCGTTCCGATGACGACTAGTGTTCGCCGGCTCGGGGCACCGCCACCCGCCGCGTGAACCGCTCAATCGAACGTCGGGCTGCGGCCTTGGCGATGTGCTTGCACCAGAGCGGCTCCTTGTGGGTCGTCCAGCGCCGGAACTTCTCACAGTCGCAGATCCACTGGATCCGGTCGTCCTCCATCAGGACCACCTGGACTGTGCGGGTCGGGAACGTGTACGTCCCGAGCACCGCCACGGGGGGCTGGGGTCTGGGCCGCCGTCGCAATCTGATTGCCATCCGATGAGCATAATCCCACTCGGTTGTGGATTGTCTGTGGATTACTTGTGAGTACCGGAACAGTTTCCGATCAAGACCAACGGGCGTTGGTTAATGGGCCCCTACCCGGCTCACCAGGCCCTTGCGCCCTGCCGCCATCAGCGCCCGGTGATTCCACTTGAACAGGAGCCCGGCAATAGCTCCCAGGATCGGGATGCGTGGCACAGGGACATTCACGATCCAATCGTGCTGCACCTGGGTACCTGAACCGGACCGGCTCAACTGCCAGCGCCCCACCCCCGTCAGTTGACCATCAGCCACCGACTCAATGAGCGCCCTGGGCTGGACCTTCACGGTCCGCATGTTGAACGTGAATCGGGACGGCAGAACCCCCTTCCAGGTGATCCGCCGATACGCCCCCATCCCACTGCTGTCCCCTTCCTCCAGCAGACGTACGTCGCTCATTCCCTTCCACCACTGCGGCCACGCCTCCGGCCGCACCAGCTCGGCCCAGACGGAGCCAACAGGCGCGTCCAGTGACCAACGGGTGGTCAGGTGAAATTGAGTAACGTCAGGGTCCATTCGCTAATGACTCTATCCTGCCAAGACCAAGGTCCCTAGAGATTTTTGACGGATTGCAGCGGAGATTGGACCAGATCGGAGGTCCAGGTGAATAGCCAATGCTACGGGGCGGGAACGGTTGGTGTAACCACGAGCAACAAATGAGCCGGCCTCGGGACAACCGTATAGGTATCCCCCACCAGCCCAACCCAGACATAACCTGAAGCGGGCGCGCGGATGGCGTATTTCCCGCCGGAAATCGCGGCGGGCCGGTCGAGATACAACAACACCAGCGTCCGCCCCGAGTCGCCGTCGAGCCACTCAGTCCGACCAACAGGCTCGATGCCATCGGCCTGCAACACCATCGGCGCGAGGCGGGCAACGCGCGCGTCGGCCGGCTGGATGTGCAGGTAGGACACACTGAAGTCCGTCGGCTCCAATGATTTCAACAGCGCCGGGTGGCCGTGATTCAGGTCGATGTCAAAGCGATAGTCCGGTCCCAGTGTCGGATTGAAGAAGTCCCCGGTGGTCGGCGCTCCGTAGATGTCGCCGGCAATGAATGGGAAGGACAGGCGGAACTGCGACTGTGCCAGCGGCGGCCGCTCGGTCTTCAGGTCCGCCGCCAGAAATACCAGCCGTGAGTGGATCATCCAGTCGGTGCGTGGCGGGGGCGCCTTCTGACACGCGCTCAGCGCCACGAGAACCAGGACGATCAGTCGTCTCACGAAGAAACGATCTTCGCCTTGATGGCCTCGTACTCCGCGTCCGTGATCAGTCTGGCATCGAGCATCTGCTTGGCGTCCTGCAGGCGACGGACTGCATCCGAAGCCCCCGCACCGCCCATCGACGTCGGTCCAGAACTGACCTGGATACCACCTGAGCGGGCGCGCAGCTCCTCGAGCTCGCGGACGCGGCGCTTCTCGCGCCAGGACTGGTCCTGCGCCTGGCAGATGCGATACACCGCCTGCGCCTGGGACTTACGCAGACCCGGGAAGTCCAACCGGCGTGAGCCCGTGGCCCCCTGTGAGGCCAGGTCGGCGGCCCGGCCGGCGCGCACGGACAGATCGGCACCGAAGATGCCCACCCGCAAAGTAACTTCCTCGAGATCCTGCCAACGGATGTCAGAGACATCGAAACCGCCGATCAGATGCCGGGTGATCATGATCAGCCGGCCGCTCGTGGCGGCGACCAGCAGGCGCCGGTGGGAAAGCGCGAACAACCGGTGCTGGACCGCCCACGCCTCCAGTGTTTCCGATGGAATGAGCACTGACCGCAGATACTCGAGCGGCTTCTGCAAGCCCGGCTCAATGGGTTCGAATGAGTCCTGCATTGTTATTCTCTCATTGTTGTTGATTCTCAGTGCGTGACAGGCTCGTCCGGGCGATTCACGATCGCCTTCCTGAACTCCCGCAGCTTCGCCTTCATGACCGCTTCGTTCGCGGGGCCCATGCGCAACAACAGCTTCTGTCCGGCGGACAGGCCCTCGAGCTTGGGATCCGCGTATTCGTAGAACACCCGCGGCTGCGTGAGCTCGATAGGCCCCTGAACGTCCGGTGTCTTCAGCATGTCGTCAATGACCTCGACGAGCCGGTCGTTGAAATACTGACCCGGGTAGCCCAGGTCCTCGTACGACTGCTGGAACAACGGGTATAGCCTGAAGTAGACGCTCGTCAACGTCTTCGTGTCCGTGTTCTGAACGACCTTGATGAATGGCGCGTAGCGCTCGAAGTTCGCGGCAGCGATGGTCGTTATATCACCCTGCGAGGCGGTCGCCGTGGTGCCCGGGGTTGGCTTGATGGGGCGCAGCTCGATTGCCACTTTCCTGCGCGGCAGGTTGTCGACGGTTACCACGACGTGGCGGACGATATTTTCCGGCACCAGGAATTGCGTAACCGCCTTCGCGCCGAACACATCAACGAGGGACTGGCGCACGCCGGGGTCACTCTCCTTCAGTGGCGGCAGCGGCTTGGCATCGGTGCTCTCCGGGATGGGGTTGCGCACCGCGGGCTCCGTGGCAGCCTGTGGGGCCTCCACGGGCGGCTTTGGCGCCTCCTTCACCACCGGGACCTCAGGCACGGTGCTGCGGTACTTGTAATAGTAGACAGCACCCAGCAGGCCGATGACCACAATGGCGGCCGAGCCCCAGATCACCTTTTTCCTGAACGATTCGTCGGCGTCGGATTCCGTATTCCACATCTCGCGGTTCCCGCTGATTGAGGGCGAACGGCTACTTTACTACCGCGCCGCAGCCAGCGGCGAGTCTCGCGCTTACGCTACACTGCGAGCCCCCAGCCTCTATCAACAGGGCCGCAAGTCTGATGCTCGAGCGTGCTATCGAAAAGCTGTTGTTCGCCAGCCGCTGGCTGCTGGCGCCCATGTATCTCGGGCTATCCCTCGCCCTGATTGCCCTCAGCGTCAAATTCTTCCTGGAAGTCGCCCATTCCCTGACAGGGATCCTGGAGCTCGCGGAGACCGATCTCGTCCTGTCCGTACTGTCGCTCATCGACCTGGCGCTGGTCGGCAGCCTCATCGTGATGGTGATGTTGGCGGGGTATGAGAATTTCATATCCAGGATCGACGCCACCACCGAGCAGGAAAGCCCCGAATGGCTGGGCAAGCTCGACTCGGGCACGCTCAAACTGAAGGTGGCTGCCTCGATCGTGGCCATATCCTCCATACACCTGCTGCGCATCTTCATGAACGCAGGCGCCACGCCCAACGACAAGATCCTCTGGTACGTGGTGTTGCATCTGACCTTCGTCGTCTCGGCAGTATTGTTGGGCGTGCTCGACCGGCTGGCGTTCGCTTCGCATCGCGATTCCTGACAGCGCGCCGCGGCGCGCCATACGTGGGGGCGCGTATGTGCCCGCTGCGCCGGACGATGTGGCAGCCGATGTGCAATTGCACTTGCGTAGCGCGTCTCACCTTCCATGTTGCATGTTTGACGCGCGCACGCGCCGCGAGTATCCCTGGCGGCGTGTTGGTTGGGACAGGGATCGAACATGAAGCTGCGGATACTCCATCTCGAAGACAATGCCACGGATGCGGACCTGGTCCGTGCCTCACTGGCGCGAGGCGGACTCAACTGCGACATACTGCCTGTCAACTCCGGGGATGCCTATCGTGCAGCGCTGCGGCGGCCCGAGTTCGATGTCATTCTGTCGGACAGCGGCGTCCCCGGCTACGACGGCCGTGACGCGCTGGCTGCCGCGCATGATCAATGCCCCGGCGTACCCTTCATCGTCGTGTCCGGCTCGCCGCGGCGCGACAACCCCGAGGGCGCGCCCCAACCGGTGGCGGCTGTTGCAAAGTCAGAGCTCGATCGGCTGGCGCCTGTTATCCGGCAGGCGCTGCATTCCTCCAATTCGTCCCAGGAAGAGGAGCTGGAGACCGCCTCCTACCTGTGGGGGATGCAGCAACTCGTGTCGGTTGTGCAGCGCCTTTCGCTGGCGCGCAACCTGCAGTCGATCATCGATATCGTCCGCCATGCAGCCCGCAACCTGGTGGGAGCCGACGGTGCCGCATTTATTGTGCGTGACGGTGAAAATGCCTTCTACGCGGACGAAGATGCAATCGACCCACTGTGGAAAGGCCGACGCTTCGCCCTGAGCACCTGCGTGAGCGGCTGGACCATGTTGAACCGTCAGCCCGCGGTGATCAAAGACATCTACCAGGACGCCCGCATCGTCCAGGATACCTATCGCCCCACATTTGTTAAGAGCCTGGTGATGATGCCCATCCGGACGTTGGCACCGATTGGTGCAATCGGGGTGTACTGGGCCCGGCCCCATCGGGCCCGCAACGAGGAAGTTGAGCTCCTGCAGGCGCTGGCGGACAGCACCTCGGTTGCCATCGAGTCCGTCGAGCTGCTCAACGGCCTCGAACAGAAACTGACGGAGCGCACCAGCGAGTTGCACCGCAGATCGGTTGAGTTGGATGTGTTGAACCGGGAGCTGGAAGCGTTTTCATACTCGGTCGCTCACGA
>Ga0068858_100003803_pt1 | contig 14923 bp, 12 predicted proteins | sample KBSSwiS12_FD_66589 | JGI IMG/M metagenome (GOLD analysis project Ga0068858, IMG submission 66589) | Switchgrass rhizosphere microbial communities from Kellogg Biological Station, Michigan, USA - KBS Switchgrass S1-2 | ecosystem: Host-associated > Plants > Roots > Rhizosphere > Soil ... | reverse complement strand
CTTCTTCTTGAACCGGCGAAGGGCGCTCTCGAAGGACTCGCCTTCTTTGACCCTGATGCCGGGCATCTAAGGAATCGCCTCCTAACCATGGTTTGAGGTAAGCGGTCAGGTCTCCCAGTAAGGTGTGGGCAGCATCCGGCTAACACTAGGAAGATACCCCGCATACGCGATTTTGTCAAATTTGGCCTAGACCCTTGGGAAGCAACCGATTGCGCGACACCGACAAGAGCGCGATGGCGGCCGTTTCCGTGGTCAACCGGCTGGGACCCAAGGAGATCGGCTGAAAACCGGCCTTCGCGAGCACGGCGTACTCCTCGGGATCGAATCCCCCGGGAGGGCCAACGGCAAGCGAGATCGCCGGATAGGCCTCCTGAAAGGCATCGATTCGGCCTCCCCACGGGTCCGCCACCACCCGGAGCCCAGGCGGCAACGCGGCCACGGCCTCCTGCAGGGACCCGCTCGACACGACCAACGGCGCTCGACAGCGTCGTGATTGCTTCACCCCGGCGCGCGCGATTCGCTCCAGCCGTTCGAGCTTGCCCGGTCCGAGGGCCGGCTTCCCGCTGCGGGCGCAGACCGCGAAGTCGATCCGGCTCGCCCCCAAGGGGACCGCGTGCTCCACGACGGCCTCAGCCGGTCCGGGATCCGGCAGGCCGACGAGCACCGCGACCGCGAATGGCAGCTCGCCGCGATTCACCTCTCGTTTCGTGATCACCCCGGTGGTCACGTCCCCCTCGATCGTCTCGAGCACGCAGTCGTACGCGGTGCCCTCGCCGTCGATGGCCGTGAAGGGTGTCCCGGGCTGGGCGCGGTGCACGCGGATGAGATGGTGGGATTCGTCGTGGCTCAGGCGAAGGCGATCGCCCTCGATCCAGGCGGGCTCGACCCAGAAGGTCGTGTCGGGTCGCCGTGTCTCCGTCATGGGCGCTGCCTAGGGGAGGACGTCTTCGGACGGACGGCGCGGCGCGGAGACCTTCGCTTCCGAAAGCTGCTCCAGCTCCTGGAGCACCTTCTTCGCCTTGTCCGAGACCTTGTTCGGCGTCGGTATGACGATGCGCGCGAGAAGATCGCCGTGCCCCGAGCGCTTCAGGCTCTTGAGCCCCTTGCCGCGGAGGCGGAGGAACTTCCCATACGTCGTCCCCGCGGGAACCTCGACCATCGCGCGGCCGCCGCCCAGGACGGGGACCTCGACCTTGCCGCCGAGCGCGGCGCGGGAGTAGCTGATCGGAACCTCGATCACAAGGTCGTCACCGTCGCGGAGGAAGAGCGGGTGCTCGAGCTCCTCGATGTGCGCGATCAAGTCGCCCGGAGGACCGCCGCGCGGTCCCGCGTCCCCCATGCCCGAGATCGGGATGTAGTTCCCGTTCGAGACGCCGGCCGGAACCTTGATCGAGATCTCGCTCTGCTGGCGCACGCGCCCCTCGCCATGGCATGTGTCGCACGGCGATTCGACGATCTGTCCTTCCCCGTGGCAGCGGTCGCAGGTCGTGATGTTGATCATCTGCCCGAAGATAGAGCGCTGCACCATGCGCACCTGGCCGGAGCCGTGGCAGACCGGGCAGGTCTTCTTCTCGGTCCCGGGCTTGGCGCCGGATCCCTTGCACGTTCCGCAGACGCGCATGTGGCGGATCTTGACGACCTTCTCCGTGCCGGTCGCGATCTCTTCGAGCGTGAGCGGGAGCCGGATCTCGAGCGTGTTGCCGCGCCGCTCGCGCGCCCGGCCGCCGCGTCCCCCTTCTTCGAAGACATCGCCGAATCCACCCATGCCCCCCGCGCCGCCGAAGTCGCGCATGAACGCGCGGAGTGCGTCCGCGAGATCGAAGCCGGCGAAGTCCTGCCCGCCCGCGCCGCCGAACGGCGCCTCCGCGGCGTGGCCGAAGCGGTCGTACTTCGCGCGCTTGTCGGCGTCGTGGAGGACTTCGTACGCCTCGGCGACCTCCTTGAACTTCTCCTCGGCTTCCTTGTTCCCCGGATTGCGATCCGGGTGGTGCTTCATCGCGAGCTGGCGGTAGGCCTTCTTGATCTCCTCTTCGGACGCGCCCTTCTCGACGCCGAGAACTTCGTAGTAGTCGCGTCGCGCCATCAGATCCCGCCCTCGGAGAATTCCGTGGGCTCGGCGCTGCCCGCGACCACGACCTTCGCGTGGCGGAGCACGCGGCTCTTGAATCGATAGCCAGGCTGCGCGACCTCGACCACGGTGCCGGGTGCCTGGTCGGGCGCGGGATCCTGGGCGATGGCATCGTGCAGGGTGGGGTCGAAGGGCTCGCCGAGCGGACGGATTGGCTCCAGACCCTGCGCCGTGAGGATGCGGACCAGGCGATCGTACACGAGCGCCACGCCGGCACGCATGGAGTCGCTCACCGCGCCGTCCATGGCCTTGAGCGCGCGCTCGAAGTCGTCCAGCACCGGGAGGAGGTCCTTCACCAGCGACTCCTGCGCGTACTGGACCGACGACTCCATCTCCTGGCGCCGGCGGCGCACGACGTTCTGCTGCTCGGCGAGCGCGCGGAGGAGCTCGTCCTCCCGGCCGCGGAGCCGCTCCAGCTCCGTGATCAGCGAGCTCCCCTCGGCCGCGTCGACCGATGTCTCGGGTCCCAGATCGCCCGCGGGCTCCACGCCCTCTGGCGCGACCGATTCTTCCGCTTCGTTCTTTCGCTTCATCATTCACGCTCCGAAAGCCGCTCGCCCACGTACGTGACGAGCGACACGATTCGTCGATACGGCATGCGCACCGGCCCCATCACGCCGACGAAGCGGTGCATGCCCCGCCCCTCGACCCGGACCGCGACGAGCGAGCAGTGGCGCATGGCGCCGGGTCCGTTTTCCGACCCGATCGACACCTTGGCGTGCCCCGGACCCGCCCCCGCCTCGAGAGCGCGGGCGAGCGGCTCCCGCTCCGCGAGGAGCGAGACCAGCGGGCGCAGACGGTCGGGGGACTGGAACTCGGGCTGCGATGCGATGTGATCGGCCCCCTCGATCCGCACGTCGGTGCGTCCTTCCGATTCTAGTCGAGCCGCCGCCCGTTCGAGGGCCTCGATCACGATGGCCATGGCCACGCCCGGCTCGCGCCGCGCCTGCGCCGCGTGGGCCCTCGCCTCGGCCGCGCTCCGGATCGGAAGGAGGACGCGGATCGCCGCCTCGGCGCGACGCACGTCCGCCGCGCCGGGCGCCCCCGCGGGCATCCAGCTCGACGTCGCCACCACGCCTCCCGTCTCGCGCCAGGCGAGGAGGAGGAGTCCGTCATCCAGGAGCACGAGGTCCGCCCCTTCGATCACCCGAGCTCCGCTCACCGCGACGACCGCGAGCTGGCGCGCCATGCGAGCAAGCACGCCCGGGACGCGCGGATCCGCCGCCTCGACGTCGGGGGGCGACGCGGTCAGCGCCTCATCGACAGCGCGGCGCGCCGCGGTGCCGAGAGGCTCCTGCTTCATCAGCTCGTCCACGTACAGGCGGAATCCGGCCTCGGTGGGAACGCGCCCCGCCGAGGTATGGGGATGGTCGAGAAAGCCCATCTCCTCCAGCTGCTGCATAGCGCTCCGGATGGTCGCGGGCGAGATGCTGAGGTGGTAGGCGGCGCGGATCGCCTGCGAGCCGACAGGGCCGGCGCGCGTGACGTGGCGCTCCACCACGAAGGTGAGGATCCGGCGGTGCCGCTCGTCGAGTCGGGATTCGGTCATGGGAGTCGTGTGCTTTGGATTCGGGACGTTCGAGTTCGGATCGCTCGCGTTTAGCACTCCCCTATTCCAAGTGCCAACCGGGTGAGGCTAGCAGCGGGGGGCGGGGCTGTCAATGCGACCCACCCGGGCCAGAAGGTCGGACGAGATCTCGTGGGAGACGAGGAGGCCGCGCTCCGTGGGTCGGATCCGTCCGGGTGGATCGAGGCGGACCGCTCCGGCCATCCGAGCCCACTCGGACCAGCCGGCGAGCGCGGAGCCGGCGAACCGCTCCGCGTGACGACGCTTCAGTCCGCGAGCGCGGCGCAGGCCGAGGAAGATCGCTTCGGTCGCGGCGCTCTCGGAATCCACCGCCTGGCAGTCCTCGCGGGGCAGCTCCCCCGCCTCCACGCGCTCGTAGTAGCGCGTCACGTCCTCCTCGTTCCGCCAGCGCATGGCGCCGTCGAACGAGTGCGCGCCGGGACCGAGGCCGAGATAGGGACGCCGCGTCCAGTAGCCTTCGTTGTGCCGGGACTCGAAACCGGGGATCGCCCAGTTGGACACTTCGTAGTGGCGATAGCCCGCCCGGGCGAGCCGCTCGCCGATCCGCTCGTACCGGTCCGCCGCCGTGTCCTCGTCCACCACAGCCATCGCGCCACGATCCACCTTCCCCGCGAGCGGGGTACCGGGCTCGACCTGAAGCGAGTAGATGGAGAGATGCGGCACGCCGAGATCGATGAGGGCCACGATCGCCCCGAGCAGGCCCGCTTCGGTTTCGCCCGGCACCGCGACCATGAGGTCCACCGAGACGTTCGTGAAGCCCGCGCGGCGCGCATCGGTCACGGCCCCGAGCGCTCGCTCCGGCTTGTGGATGCGTCCGAGCGAGCGGAGCACCGACGGCTCGAGCGACTGAACGCCGAGGCTCAGCCGATTCACACCGGCCTCGCGCAGAAGGGAGAGCTTCTCCGAGGTCAGCCCCTCGGGATTGGCCTCGACGGTCCACTCGCGCACGCGCTCGAGATCCCACGCGCCGCGCACCCAGTCGAGCGTCGCGCGAAGATCGGAGGGATCGAGGGCGGTCGGCGTTCCGCCGCCGAAGAAGATCGTGCGGGGCCGATCCCACGGCGTTTCGGCGCGGGCCATCTCCGCCTCGCGCCGGAGCGCGTCGAGGAGCCGCTTGGGCTCGGCGTGATGGAGCGGCGCCTTCGCGAAGGCGCAGTACGGGCAGAGGCTCCGGCAGTACGGAAGGTGGAAGTAGAGTCCGTGCTCCACGCGGCGCCCCTCAGAGGATCGGTCGGAAGATCCGGTTGAGCCTCGGCAGCCTGCGATCCGCGTCCCAGGACCAGTAAAGGACCATCGCCTTCCCCTTGACGAGATTTTCAGGGAGCGCGCCCCAGAAGCGGCTGTCCTGGCTGTTGTCCCGGTTGTCTCCCATCATGAAGAGATGCCCCTGCGGGACCACGAACGGACCGAAGTTGTCCCGCTGGTTCACCTCGCGCGGTAGGACGCGCGGGTCCTTGTGCACCGCGTACGGCTCCTCGCGCGGATGCCCGTCCACGTAGAGCACCTTGTCCCGGATCTCGATGGTCTGCCCCCCGACGGCCACGCAGCGCTTGATGAAATCGCGCGCGGGATCGTCCGGATAGCGGAAGACGATGATGTCCCCCACCTTCGGATGGCGGATCGAGGGGAACCGATAATAGAAGAGGCGGTTTCCACTGAACCCGATATCGATCTCCGAGCCGTAGACCATCTTGTTCACGAAGAGGAAGTCGCCGACGAGGAGCGTGTCCTCCATGGAGCCGGTCGGGATCCGGAACGCCTGGATGACGAGCCCGCGGATGACGATCGTGAGCACGATCGCGAGAACCAGAGCCTCGAGGTATTCGCGGATGCTCGACTTGGTGCGCGCGCGCGCCCGTTCGGCGGTGGTCGTCGCGACTTTGGCCATCGTCCTCGTTCCTCCGGTCTAGCGCTCCACGCGCAGGACGGCGAGGAACGCCTCCTGCGGGATGCGCACGGTTCCGATCTGCTTCATCCGCTGCTTCCCCTCTTTCTGCTTCTCGAGGAGCTTTCGCTTCCGGCTGATGTCGCCGCCGTAGCACTTCGCGAGCACGTTCTTCCGGAGAGCCGAGATGGTTTCGCGGGCGATGATCTGGCCGCCGATCGCGGCTTGAACGGCGATCGGGAACATCTGCCGGGGGATCAGCTCCTTGAGCTTGATCGCGATCTCCCGACCCCAATCGTACGCTTTTTCCCGGTGCACGATGACCGAGAGCGCGTCCACCATGTCCCCATTCAGGAGGACGTCCATCTTCACGAGATCCGAGAGCTTGTACCCCGCCAGCTCGTAATCGAGCGAGGCGTAGCCCCGGCTCAGGGACTTCAGCTTGTCGTAGAAGTCGAGGACGATCTCCCCCAGCGGCAGCTCGTACGTGAGGTGGGCCCGCTGCTCGCTGGGGTACTCCATGCCGCCGAAGATCCCGCGGCGGTCCTGGGCCAGCTTCATGATGTTCCCCACGTACTCGATCGGCACCACGACCGCCGCGCGCACGTAGGGCTCCTCGATCGACTCGATCTGCTGAGCCGGCGGCATGAGCGCGGGATTCTCGACGACGATCACCTCGCCGTCCGTCTTGAGCACGTGATACTCCACGCTCGGCACGGTCGCGATGAGGTTGACACCGTGCTCGCGCGTGAGCCGCTCCTGCACGATCTCCATGTGGAGGAGTCCGAGGAAGCCGCACCGGAATCCGAAGCCGAGCGCGAGCGAGGTCTCGGGCTCGTACGTGAGCGAGGCGTCGTTCAGCTGGAGGCGCGCGAGCGACTCCTTGAGCGACTCGTAGCTGTCGGCCTCCATGGGATAGAGCCCGGAGAACACCATCGGCTTGACCGGACGGTAACCGGGGAGCGGCTCCGGCGCCGGATCGGCCGCGTCGAGGATCGTGTCCCCCACCTTCGCGTCGGAAACCACCTTCACGTTGGCGATCACGTAGCCCACGTCTCCGGATACGAGCTCGTCCCTCGGCTCGAGGCCGAGTCGCAGCACGCCGACCTCGAGAACCTCGTACCGCTTGTCCGTCGAGTAGAAGAGGATGGTCTCTCCCGGGCGGATCGCGCCGCGCATCACGCGCACGTACACGATGACCCCGCGAAACTGATCGAACACCGAATCGAAGATCAACGCCTGGAGCGTCCCGTCCCGGCGATCCTCGGGGGGCGGGACCTTGGCGACGATCGCCTCGAGCACCCCCTCGATGTTGCGCCCCTCCTTGGCCGAGACGCGCACCACATCGTCGGGATCGCAGTGGAGCAGCTGCGCCACCTCCAGCGACACCTCGTCCGGCATCGCGGCCGGGAGGTCGACCTTGTTCAAGACGGGCACGATCGTCAGCTTCTGATCGAGCGCGAGGAACAGGTTGGAGATGGTCTGAGCCTGGATGCCCTGTGAGGCGTCCACGACGAGGATGGCCCCCTCGCACGCGGCGAGGCTCCGCGACACCTCGTAGGTGAAGTCGACGTGCCCCGGCGTGTCGATGAGGTTGAGCTGGTACGCCTTGCCGTCCCGCCCGGTGTACGACATCGCGATCGCGTGCGACTTGATCGTGATCCCCTTCTCCCGCTCCAGGTCCATGTTGTCGAGGACCTGGTCCTTCATCTTCGATTTCGGGACGGTCTGCGTGCGCTCGAGCAGGCGATCGGCCAGCGTCGACTTCCCGTGGTCGATGTGCGCGATGATGCAGAAGTTGCGGACGTTGTCGCGACGCTTCATGTCGTGGGGGCTCAGAACCGGACGCGATAGGCCAGGGCGATGCGCGTCCCCGCGGCCTCTACCGGGTCGGGGCCGACCTCGGCGCTCCAGTCCGAGAGGTTGGCGTCGACGTAGGCGTCGGCCATCTGAAGGAGGTGGACCGCGGCGGTCCACCAGAGGTAGTTGACCTTCTGATTCATGTGCGAGTCACGATCCTCGATGGCCTGTTCGTACTCGGGAGAGCCCGGCTCGGACGTGCTGATGCGATCGATCGCGTCGTTCTCCTTCGACAGCTCCGAGAACGCTTTGTACACGAGAAAGCCTTCGCCCGCCACCACGACCCCTGCTTTGAGCAGCTTGCCATTGTATACCTGCCCCCACCCCGGCACGACCGCCGAGCGGAGCATCACCTTGAACGGAGACGAGCGGTGCTTCGTCGTGTCGGGCTTCGCCGCTTCCTTCTTGGGCTCGGGGGCCTGCGGCACGCTCGGCGTGACCACCACGGAGTCGCGCGGCGGGGACACGATGGGGCCGCCCGGCGACGCGCCGGGCACCTGCGCCCGGGCCGCGCCGGGCGCGAGAGCGGCGACGGTCACGACGAAGAGCGCGAGAAGGAAGCGGATCGCCGAGACCCTGGTCGCGGCTCTATCCACGCCCGCGGCCAGGGCGTGGCGGGAACGTGTGGGAATCGAACCCACCTCGGACGTTGGAAACGCCCGACAGAAGGATTTGAAGTCCTCGGAGTCCACCAGAACCCATCCGTCCCCTTCCGGTCAGGCCGCAACCTCGATGGGCGCGGCGCCGCGCGCGAGCACTTCGCCGACCACGGTCGCCTGGTTGCGCGCGCGCTTGAGGCGGCCCAGGAGAGCCTTCACCCGCGACGGCGCGACGGCGATGAGAAGTCCTCCGGAGGTCTGCGGATCCACGAGCGCCATGCGAAGCGGCTCGGGGATGGCCTCATCGTACCGCGTTTCCGGCGCCAGGTACGCCGCGTTGGACTGGAGCCCGGCCGGCGCCACGCCGCTCGCGGCGAACTCGAGCACGCCTGGCAGGAGCGGGACGGCGCGGCTCCAGATCCGGATCGTCTTCCGGCTCGCGCGCGCGATATTGAGCGCGTGACCCAGCAGGCCGAATCCCGTGACGTCGGTCGCGGCGGACGCGCGCTCCTTCTGCATCGCTTCGGCCGCGGCGGCGTTCAGCTGCTGCATCTGGCGCGTGGCCAGCGCGAGCGTCGCTTTCGGCAGGAGCCGGCGTTTGAGCGCGGTCGCGAGGATCCCGGTCCCGAGCGGCTTCGTGAGCACGAGGAGATCCCCCTTCTTGGCGCCCGAGTTCGCGATCACGCGCTTGGGATGGATCTCTCCCGTCACCGCGAAGCCGAACTTGATCTCGCGGTCGCGCACCGAATGGCCGCCAAGGAGCGCCACGCCCGCCCGGCGCAGCGTCTCCCCGCCCCCCTTCAGCATGAGGCGCAGGATCTCGAGGTTGCCCCCCTCCGGGAAGCAGACGATCGAGAGCGCGGCGATCGGCTTGCCGCCCATCGCGTATACGTCGCTGAGCGCATTGGCCGCCGCAATCTTGCCGTACTCCAGTGGGTCGTTCACGACCGGGGTCAGGAAGTCCACCGTCTGGACGAGAGCGAGCTTGGGCGAGATCTTGTATACGCCGGCGTCGTCCCATGTATCGGGACCCACCAGCACTCGCCCGCTCCTCGGTGGAGCCGGGAGTCCTTTCAGAACCTGGCGCAGGTCCTCCGGACCCAGCTTCGCAGCTCAGCCAGCGCAAGAGACTTGCTCGGTGAGGCGGAAGATGTCTTCGCGGGTGTGGCTCACGCCACGAACGCCCAGGCCTCGATCTCGACCCGGGCGGAGAGCGGCAGCTCGCGGACGGCGACGGTGCTGCGCGAGGGGTATGGCTCCTTCATCATCTTGGCGTAGACCTCGTTCATCGTGCGGAACTCGGCCATGTCGGCGAGGAACACCGTGGTCTTCACGATGTCGGCGAGCGATCCGCCGCCCGCCTGGAGGATGGCTTCGAGGTTCTTGATCGCGCGCTCGGTCTCGGGGACGACGCCGCCCTTCACGAGCGTTTGCGTCGCGGGATCGATGCCGACCTGGCCGGAGGTCACGATCCACCGCCCGGCGAGCTGGCCCGTGCGGCCCTGGACGTAGGGGCCGATGGCGTTCGGGGCGGCGTCGGTCTTCACGATGCGGCCGGGCTCGACGCTGGCGTCGCTCACTCGACCGTCACACTCTTGGCGAGATTGCGCGGCTGATCCACGTCGCATCCGCGCTCGACCGCGATGTAGTACGCGAGGAGCTGGAGCGGGATCGCCGAGAGGAGCGGCGTCAAGGGACCCATGGTGCGCGGGATGTAGAGGACGTGGTCCGCCTTCGTGCCGACGTGCGTGTCTCCCTCCGACGCGACCGCGATGATCTTGCCCTTCCGCGCACGCACCTCTTCCATGTTCGAGAGGACCTTCTCGTACGCCGAGTCCTGCGTGCAGATGAAGACGACGGGCATGTTGTCGTCGATGAGCGCGATCGGACCGTGCTTCATCTCCGCCGCCGGGTAGCCCTCGGCGTGGATGTACGAGATCTCCTTGAGCTTCAGCGCCCCCTCGAGCGCGACCGGGAAGTTCACGCCGCGGCCGAGGTAGAGGAAGTTGTTGTGATGGGTGTACGCCTTCGCGATCGCGTGGATCGATTCGGCGCCGGCGAGGATCGTCTCGATCTTCCCCGGGATCGCCTCGAGCTCGCGCACCAGCTCGGTTCCCACCTCGGGCGAGAGCTCGCCGAGGCGGCCGAGATAGAGGGTGAAGAGGGCGAGCGCGGCCACCTGCGAGGTGAACGCCTTCGTCGACGCGACGCCGATCTCAGGTCCCGCGTGGATGTAGACGCCCCCGTCCGACTCGCGCGCGATGGTCGAGCCGACCACGTTGCAGACACCGAGCACCCGCGCCCCCTTGCGCTTGGCTTCGCGCATGGCGGCGAGCGTGTCCGCCGTCTCTCCGGACTGACTGATGGTGAGCACGATCGTGCCCGGCTCGAGGATCGGGTTCCGGTAGCGGAACTCCGACGCGTATTCCACCTCGACCGGGATCCGCGCGAGCTCCTCGATGAGGTACTCGCCGATCAGTCCGGCGTGCCACGACGTGCCGCACGCGGTGATGACCACGCGCTGGATCGAGCGGAGCTCGGCCGCGGTCATGTTGAGACCGCCCAGCCGCGCCATCCCCTCTTCCGCAAGGAGGCGGCCGCGAAGCGTGTTCGCGATCGACTGCGGCTGCTCGCAGATCTCCTTGAGCATGAAGTGCGGGTAGCCCGCCTTCTCGATCATCTCGAGGTCCCAGTCGACCGTCTCGATCTTCTTGGTCGTGGCCTCTTCGCGGATCGTGCTCGTCTGGATGCCATCCGGGCTGATGACGACCATCTCCTCGTCGTCCAGGTACACGACCTGGTTCGTGTGGCGAATGATGGCCGACACGTCGGAGGCGAGGATGTACTCGGAGTCGCAGATTCCGACGACGAGCGGGCTCCCGTGCCGCGCGCCCACGATCTTGGTGGGGTCGTCGGTGCAGATGACCGCGATGCCGTAGGTCCCGTGCAGGAGGCGCACCGCGGCGGCGACCGCCTTCTCGATGTTCCCGTCGTAGAACTTCTCGATCAGGTGGGCAATCACCTCGGTGTCGGTATCCGTGGTGAACGTGTGCCCTTCCTGCGCGAGCTTGGTCTTGATGATGGAGTAATTTTCGATGATGCCGTTGTGGACGACGGCGATCTTGCCCTTGCAGTCCACGTGGGGGTGGGCGTTCACCGTGTTCGGAACGCCGTGGGTGGCCCAGCGCGTGTGCGCGATGCCCAGCGTGCCCTTGGGGCGGCCCGATTTGAGGAGCTCTTCGAGCACCGAGATCTTGCCGGCGGCCTTCTTGACCTTGATGCCTTCGCCGTTCAGGATCGCGACGCCCGCGCTGTCGTAGCCGCGATATTCGAGTCGGCGGAGTCCCTCGAGCAGGATCGGAACGGACTCCTGGGGACCGACATAGCCCACGATGCCGCACATTCTAGAAGCCCCCCTCAGGCCTTGTTCGCTGCACTACCTTGCGAGCGGTCGACGGCGTCGGCCGCTCGGCGGACGAGGTCGTCCGCGCGCTCGCGCGAACCCGCCTCCGCCATGATGCGCACGATGGGCTCCGTCCCGGATGCGCGCACTTGCACCCAGGCATCTTCCCAGAGGTACTTTTCGCCGTCCAATACATTCCGCTCCGCGTCCGGGAAGCTCCGCGCGAGCGTCTCGGCGAGTGCCGCCGCGTCGTTCAGACGGAGCGGCAGCGTCTTCTTCACCATCACGAGGGGCGGCATCTCCGCGATCCGCGCGGACAAGGGACGCGCATCCTGCGCGAGCCAGTCGAGCGTGATCGCGGCCGCGAGGATCCCGTCCCGCGTCGCGTGAAGCGCGGGATAGATCACGCCGCCGTTTCCCTCGCCACCGATGACGCCCTCGCGCTCGAGAAGGAGCTGCGCCACGTGCGCCTCTCCCACGCGCGAGCGCTGCACCGTCGCTCCGCGGCGCTTCGCGATCGCTTCGACTCCCATCGAGGTCGACGCGTTCACCACCACGAGGCCGGGCCCGCGCGCGAGCGCCCAGTCCACCGCGATCTGGAGTGTCCGCTCCTCGCCAATCGGCCGGCCCTGCTCGTCCACGATCGCGAGCCGGTCGGCGTCCGGATCGTACGCAAAGCCCACCGCGGCCCCCGTGCGCTTCACTTCCGCGCCCAGGTCGCCCAGGTTCTCCGGCAGCGGCTCGGCCACGCGCGGAAACTTCCCGTTCGGCGTGCAGTGGATCGCATGGATCTCGCATCCCAGCGACTCGAGGATGGCGGGTCCCGCGACCGACCCCGCACCGTTCACCGCGTCCACGGCGACCCGGAAGCGGCGCGCCCGGATCCGGTCCGTCGAGAGCCCCGGTAGCGCCAGGATTGCCTCCCGGTGCCGCCGGATCGCCTCGTCGTCGGCCCGCAAGGCGCCGATCCCGTCGTGCTTCACCCAGGGGCGCACACCGTCCCGCGCCCTCCGTGCAACCTCTTCGGACTGTGCCGGGGCCAGAAAGGTTCCACCCGGACCAAAGAGTTTGAGCGCGTTCCAGGGAGCGGGGTTGTGGCTGGCGGTGACGGCGATCCCTCCGGCCGCGTCGTGGTGGCGGATCGCAAAGAGGACCGTAGGGGTGGGAGCGATCCCGACGTCGATGACATCCCGCCCGGAGGCGACGAGGACCGACTGGACGAACCGGGAGATCCAGGCGCCGGTCGGACGCGTGTCCCGGCCGACCACGATGGGGCCTGGCTTCAAGAAGGAGGCGAGGGCCCCCGTCACTCGGAGCAGGACGTCCGGGGTCAGAGCTTCGCCGACGATGCCCCGCACGCCGGACGCGCTGACCATGAGTCCCTGCAGTGGGTCGTTGCGGTCCGTCATGGAGTGGCCCCGTGGATGCGCCGCGCCCCCTCTCGGGGCGCGCGGCGTGATCGTGAACGTCTGTGAATGGCCGAAGGGTCTGGGCCGGCCGGCCCGGGGAGTGGAGCTGGTGACCGGAATCGAACCGGTGACCCCGTCATTACGAGTGACGTGCTCTACCAGCTGAGCTACACCAGCCCGATAGCGAAGTCGCGTGATACGCGATCAGGCAGCCATAAAGTGGTGCGACCCCGCAGAATCGAACTGCGGACACCCACATTTTCAGTGTGGTGCTCTACCAACTGAGCTAGGGTCGCGCCGGGCGACGACTCTACCATGGTCAAAGCGCGAGGGTCAACGCTGGGACCGGCTTCCGGGCGCGCCGGGAGGCGCTAGGCCATGCGGCGTCGGCGGTCGTTTCGGCCCGCCCGGCGGTCGGGCTTGCCGCGGCGGTCCTGGTTCTCGCGAACCGGCAGATAGATGGTGAGGATGCTGCTCCAGTCGCCCTCGCTCCGCGCGCGAATCTCTCCTCCGTGCTCCCGCACGATCTGGTAGGCCACCGCGAGTCCCACCCCCGCGCCGTAGCGCCGCGACACGGAGAACGGAACGAAGAGTCGGTCGAGGCTCTCGCCCGGCGTCTTGGGACCGTCATGCGCGATCTCCGCCTGCACGTGCCCCGATCCGTTCCGCGTCTCCACGCGAACACGGCCGCCGCTCGGAACCTGCTGGAGCGCGTACTGGAGGATATGAAGGAGGACGTGCCGCATCTTCTCGCCGTCGAGAAGGAGGGTCGGCACCTCAGGGGAGAGCCTCTTCAGGAGTCGCACGCGGCGCCGCACCAGTTCCTCCGACTGGAGCTCGAGCACTTCCTGCACGAGGGCGTTCAGGCTCTGAAGCTTGAGCCTCGGGCGCGTCATCTGCGCCAGCGAGACCTGCTCGACCAGGATCCGCTCGAGCCGGTCGGTCTCGCGGAGAATGATCTCGATCGCCTCTCGGTTCGCGTCCCCCTCTTCCATCGTGCGAAGCGCGCGCCGCGCGAATCCGGTGATCGCGGCGATCGGGTTCCGGATCTCCTGCGCCACCTGGATCCCCCGCTCGCCGACCACCGACATCTTGTCCGCGTGGCGAAGCTGCGCCTCGAGCTCCTGCACCCGGCGCCCCACGCGCGAGGCGGCGTTCTCGGAGTGGTCGCGCGTCGCGACGAGCGCGACGATCGACGCGCCGAGCTCCGCGATCGCGACGTCGTCGGGCGGGAAGGGACGCGGCGAGGCGCCGTCCGTGCCGGTCCGCACGAGCAGCATCGCGCCCCGGATCACGTCCTCCGACTTGAGCGGAACCACGAGCGCCGAGATCCATTTCGACGGAAGCGTCCCCGGGAGACGAGGATCGCCTCGAACGTCGTCGATCGCGATCGGCCTCGGATCCGCCTCGAGCCAGTGGCGGAGCGACACGCCCATCTCGAGAAGATCGGCTTCCTCGGCCGCGGGATCGCCATGCGTGACGGGGGCGCCGTCGGGGCGCGTCGGCCCGTTCTCGGTGCCGCGCGGCTGCCACGTCCAAGCCACGGCCGCCGGGGTTTCGAGCGACGCCGCGAGCGTCGAGAGCGCGGCTTCGAGGATCTGGGGGCGCTGCGTCTTGAGCGACGCCGTCGCGAGCCCGAGAAGCGCGCGGAGTCCGGTGCCCCTGCGGCGCGCCACGTCGAGGAGTCCCGCCGCCTCGAGCGCGATTCCGGTCTGGGCCGTGATCGCGGTGAGGAGCTCCATCTGATCCGAGGTCCAGCCCGCGATGCCCGCCGCCGCGGACACGACGAGGAGCCCGCGCACGCGCTCCCGTCCGAAGACCGGCAGGATCGCGACGGGCGCGTCCGGAAGGTGCTCGGCCAGGAGCGAGGGCAGGCGAAGCTCGCGCGATGGACGCGGCACGATGGCCGCGCGTCCTTCGAAGACCGCGTCCGACAGGAGGTCGCGATCCTGATCGAGCGAGATCGGTCCTTCACGCAGACGGTCGAACACCGCGCCGTCGAACGCTCCCGTCGATTCCAGCGCGTCGACGTCGATCGGACCTCCCGACAC
>Ga0068858_100003801_pt1 | contig 14924 bp, 13 predicted proteins | sample KBSSwiS12_FD_66589 | JGI IMG/M metagenome (GOLD analysis project Ga0068858, IMG submission 66589) | Switchgrass rhizosphere microbial communities from Kellogg Biological Station, Michigan, USA - KBS Switchgrass S1-2 | ecosystem: Host-associated > Plants > Roots > Rhizosphere > Soil ... | reverse complement strand
CTGCTGCTGTCGCGCGGCGAGGCGTCGGTGTTCTTCACGCGGCCGATCAGCCTCACGCTGCTGATCCTTTCCGCGATCCTGCTGCTCATCGTGGTGTCGCCCGCGATCGCGAGGAAGCGCGAAGAGGCCTTCCAGGAATAGCGTCTTTAGTTTTTCAGCAGGTCGACGAGCGCCGTGAGGTCTGAAATCGTCTCGTCGGGGCGAACGCCCAGGCGTTCGACCGGCTGCTTCGCGCGGTTCACCCAGAAGACGTGGAAGCCGAAGGTCTTGGCGCCCGCGGCGTCCCATCCGTTCGAGGACACGAAGCCGGTGAGCGTGCGCGGCAGGCCGAGCGCGTCTTCGGTGAGGCGATAGACGTCCGGCGCGGGCTTGAACACCTTCGCCGCGTGCACGCTCAGCACGCCGCCGCGGAAGAAGTCCTTGAGCCGGTTGTGCTCCACCACCGCGTTCAGCATGTCCGGATGGCCGTTGGAGAGGATCGCCAGCGGACGGTGCAGCGCCAGCGCCTCGAGGGCGGCCGGGACCTCCGGAAACGTCGCAAGCTTGCGGTATTCCTCCAGCAGGGCGTGGCGCTGGGCGTCCCCGGGCTCGAGCTTGAGGTGCTCGAAGGTCCACTCCAGCGCGGAGAGCGTGACACGGTTGAAATCCTCGTAACGCCCCATGAGGCTTCGCAGCCACGTGTACTCGAGCTGCTTGGTGCGCCAGGCCGCCGAGAGGGCCGCGCCGCGCCCGGGGAAGAACGACTCCGCGAGCCTCGTCACCGAGTGCACGTCGAAGAGCGTGCCGTACGCGTCGAACACAAGCGCTGATATCTCTCGTGGCATCCGGGCCTCGTTTTCCCGATGCTACCATTGGCGCTTCCCCCCCGGCCTCCCCGTTCCACATGCCGCATCGCATCGCCGCGTGTCTCGCCTTCCTTCTCGCCGCCGGTTTCGCGAACGCGCAATCGTGGCCGACGAGACCCGTCAAGATCGTCGTGCCGTTCCCCGCGGGCGGGCCCACGGATGTGATGACGCGCGTGCTCGCGGAGAAACTGGCCCATTCGCTCGGACAGCCCGTGGTCGTGGACAACAAGCCCGGCGCCGGCGGCACCATCGGCTCGGACTTCGTGGCGAAGAGCGCCCCGGACGGCTACATGCTCGTCATGGCGACGAGCAGCACGCACTCGATCGGGCCGTACCTGGGCAAGGTGCCGTACGACCCGAAGAAGGATTTCACCCCGATCGTGTACGTGGGCAAGGCGACGAACATCCTCGTGGTGTCACCCACGCTCAACATCCACACGCTGCGCGGGCTCATCGACTACGCGAAGAAGAATCCGGGCAAGGCGAACTACGCCACCAGCGGCATCGGCAGCATCTCGCACCTCACGAGCGAGATGTTCGCCAACATGGCGGGGGTGAAGATCGTCCACGTCCCCTACAAGGGCACCCAGCTCTCGATGCCGGACCTCATGTCCGGCCAGGTGGCGATGCTCTTCGACAGCGTCCTCACCGCGAAGCCGCACATCGATGCCAAGCGCGTCATCGGCCTCGCGGTGTCGTCGAAGGAGCGCTCGGCCCTCGTGCCCGACATGCCGACCATGGCGGAGTCGGGCCTTCCCGGATTCGACAGCTGGACGTGGTTCGGGATCTTCGCTCCCGCCGGCGCGCCGCCCTCGGTGGTGGACCGCGTCAACGCGGAAGTGAACAAGATCGTGGCCGACCCGGCGGTGCGCGAGCGCTTCGCGCAGCTGGGGTTCGAGACCACGGGGGGCACGCCCGCGCAGTTCGCCGCCGTCGTCGAGAGCGAGACGGCCAAGTGGTCGAAGGTCATCCACGACGCCAACGTGAAGCCGGAGTAAGCGATGTTCACCTGGAAGTTTCCCTATCCCTCCCAGCGCATGCCGGTGCTGGCGAAGAACATCGTCGCCACCTCGCAGCCGCTCGCCGCGCAGGCGGGCCTCGCGATGCTCGCGAAAGGCGGCAACGCCGTGGACGCGGGCCTCGCCGCGGCGATCGCCCTCACGGTGCTCGAGCCCACCTCCAACGGCATCGGCTCCGATGCGTTCGCGATCCTTTGGGACGGGCAGCGCCTCGTGGGCCTCAACGCCTCGGGCCGCTCGCCCGCGGGCTGGACGCCCGATCGCTTCAAGGGCATGAAGGAAGTGCCGCGTTACGGCTGGGACTCGGTGACGGTGCCCGGCTGCGTCTCGGCGTGGGTGACGCTTTCCAAGCGCTACGGCAAGCTTCCGTTCGAGTCGCTGTTCGAGGCGGCGATCAAGTACGCGCGCGAAAGCTACATGGTGTCGCCGATCACGGCGGTGAGCTGGGCGAACCAGGCGCCCAACCTCAAGAATTTCTCCGAGTTCGCGTGGACCTTCCTGCCGAAGGACCGCGCGCCGCATCCGGGCGAGCGCTTCTACTGCCCGCAGCAGGCCGAGACCCTCGAGGACATCGCCGCCACCGCAGGCGAGAGCTTCTACCGCGGGGCACTCGCCGAGCGCATCGCGCTCGCCAGCCGCTCCGACGACGGCGCGATGACCGAGGACGACCTCGCGGCCCACAAGTGCGACTGGATCGAGCCGATCTCGGTCGAGTACCGCGGCTACGAGCTGCACGAGATGCCGCCGAACGGGCAGGGAATCGCCGCCCTCATGGCGCTCGGCATCCTGCGCAACTTCGACGTCTCGTCCATCGCGGTGGACTCGCCCGACAGCTACCACCTGCAGATCGAGGCGATGAAGATGGCGTTCGCCGACGTGTGGGCGAACGTGAGCGATCCCGCGACGATGCGCGTCACCGACGCCGACCTGCTCGATCCCGCGTACCTCGCGGAGCGCGCGAAGAAGATCGACATGAAGCGCACGCAGGAGCACAAGGCCGGGATTCCGAAGGGCGGCGGAACGGTGTACCTCACCACCGCCGACGAGCGCGGCATGATGTTCTCGTACATCCAGTCCAACTACATGGGCTTCGGATCGGGGATCGTCGTCCCGGGCACCGGCATCTCCATGCAGAATCGCGGCCACGGCTTCTCGCTCGAGCGCGGCCACCCGAACGAGGTCGGCCCGCGCAAGCGCCCGTTCCAGACCATCATCCCGGGCTTCCTCACGCGCGGCGGCCAGCCGGTGATGAGCTTTGGCGTGATGGGCGGCAACATGCAGCCGCAGGGGCACATCCAGATGATCTTGCGGCTGGTGGACTACAACCAGAATCCCCAGGCGTGCACCGATGCTCCGCGCTGGATCGTGAACCACGACTTCACGGTGAGCCTCGAGGATGCGGTGCCGGCAAACGTGCGCGACGAGCTCGCGCGCCGCGGCCACAAGCTGGTGCCCTCGGATCGCCCGATGTTCGGTTTCGGCGGGGCCCAGCTGATCCACCGGCTGGACGACGGGTACCTTGGCGCCTCCGACCATCGCAAGGACGGAGGCGCCATCGGTTTCTAGCGGCGGGTCAGTCCGACTTGTTCGCCGCGCAGTCCCACTTGAACGACACCGGGGTACCCACCGTGCCCTTGATGGTGAGCGGCGTGTACTTGAAGTCGAACGAGCGGGCGTTCAGCACCAGCTTCTCGAAGATGCGGTCCGGGTCGGCCGAGTCGGTCTGGCTGAGCTCGGTCACGAATACGTCCTGCATCTTGATCACGTAGTAGTCCGTCGTGTTCTTCCCGGTCGCCGCCGAACGGAAGGTGATGGTGGCATCCGGGAAGTGCTGCCCGGTCGCCACGCCCTTCAGCAGGAACGGGCTCGAAGCATCGATGTTCTTCATCATCGTCACCGCGCCGCATTGCACCTTGCCGGCGCCGGCGCCTCCGGTCGCCGAGCCGATCGAGACGGTGTTGATGAACGACTGGCTGAACGACAGGATGTCGATCTCGCCTTTGTGCTTGATGTCGGTGGACTCTCCCTGGATGTCGCCGAGCTTGAGGAACGTGTCGGCGATCACCGGGGTGGGCCCAGCGACGATGGCGGTGGTCGCCACCGCCAGTGCGCCCTCGAGCAGCGGGCGCTTCAACCTGCCTTTGTCTGCCATAGGGACTCTCTCCGATGGTTGGCCCGCGGATGCGGACCCGCGGCTATACTAGGCCGATCCGGCACCGCCCACAAATCGCGTGACAAACCGGTGAACGCGCCCGCGTGACCGCCTACGACGAGGTTCCCTACTCCGGCCGGCCCTACGCCGACGCGCATCCCGAGCGCCTCGCGACCATGGCGGCGCTCCACGGCATCGATGCCGCCCCCGTCCGCAAGTGCCGAACCCTCGAGATCGCGTGCGGCGACGGCGCGAACCTGGTGCCGATGGCGGCGGAATACCCCGGCAGCACCTTCTTCGGATTCGACCTGGCGTCCCAGCCCATCGAGGCGGGGCGGCGGCTCGCGGAGCGCGCGGGCCTCGCCAATGTCACGCTGAAGCAGCTCGACCTCGCGGCGTTCCCGGCGGACGCGGGCGAGTACGACTACATCATCGCGCACGGCCTCTACGCCTGGATTCCCGCGCCGCTGCGCGACGCCCTGCTGGCGCTCATCGCGCGCCACCTGGCACCCCGCGGCGTGGCGTTCGTGAGCTACAACGTCTTCCCCGGCTGCCACGTGCGCCGCATGGTGTGGGAGATGATGCGCTTCCACATCGAGCCCCTCGAGGAGCCGGCGCAGCGCATCGGCGAGGCGCGCGCGCTGGCGCGCCTGCTCGCCGAGGGCCGCACGCGCGACGACCCGTTCTCGGCGCTGCTCAAGGCGGAGCTCGAGCGCTTCTCGGCGCGCGACCCGGGGTTCCTCTTCCACGACGACCTCGCCGCGATCAACGATCCCTGCTGGTTCCACGAGTTCGTGGCGCACGCCGACCGGCACGGGCTGCAGTTCCTGTGCGAGGCGGAGCTGGTGGCGACCTCGTACTTCGGGCTGGGGGAGGCGACGCGCAAGGTGCTCGACCAGCTCGATCCGGTGGTGCGCGAGCAGTACCTCGATTTCGCCAAGTGCCGGCGCTTTCGCCAGACGCTCATCTGCCGCGACGGCCTCGCGGTGGACCGGTCGTCGGGCGTGGAGCGCATCGAGTCGTTCAGGCTGGCATCGCGCGCCCGCGGCCTCGCCGGGGAACCCGAGACCGCCGCGCCTCCGCGCAGCGAGGAGGCCGCCGCGCGCGCGATCCTCGACGCCATCGACGCCGCATCGCCCAACGCGCTCTCGGTGGAGGATCTCGCCGCGCGATTGCCGAACGTCGAACGCGGGCGCCTGCGCGAGCTGTGCTTTGCGGCGGCGGTCGCGGGTGCCGCGCAGCTGCACATCGACGCTCCCGAGCTTTCGCGCACGCTCGGCGGCCGTCCCACGACGACGTCGCTCGCGCGCGTCCAGGCCGCCGACGCGACGATGGTCACGACGCTGCGGCACGCGGCGGTGAACCTGGACGATGCACTGGCGCGGCGCATCCTGGCGCTCCTCGACGGGACGCGCGACGCGGCGGCGATCGCAGCGCAGCTGGAAGAGACGCGCGACGCGGTCGACGCTCGCATCGCCCACCTCGGCCGCCTGGGGTTGGTCGCCTAGCGTTTCTGGATCGAGAGGATCCCGAGGGTGCCCTCGGTGCTCTCGCTGTACACCCAGGTCGAGACCGTCTCCGGGGGCAGCTCCTTCACCAGGTCGAACAGGTCCGCCGGCGTGCGGTACATCATGCGCCAGTCGAAGAATCCCTCGAGGAACGCCGCCTCGGCGAGGCCCGGCAGGAAATGGGTGAGGAAGAGCGTCCCGCCGGGCGAGAGCATGCCGTAGAGCGCCCGCGCCAGGCCGACCGCGGCCGGATGCGGCAGCGCCTCCAGCATTCCCGACGAATACACCAGGTCCATGTCGCCGAAGAGGTGGCGGCCTTCGGCGATCTGCCGGATGGTGCCGTGATGCGGGACGACCGGCAACTCGGGGTAATCGCGGCGAATGCCGTCGAGATTTTCCGGGTCCCTGTCGAACGCGACCAGCCGGCCCACGCGGCCGTCGCCCATCGCGGCCGACTTGTCGCACTCGCGCAGGTGACCGGCGCCGGCGACGAAGACGCGAATCGGGCGCTTTGCCCTTGCGGCGGCGTTGTCGATCTCGCGCGCGATCGAATCGCGCCGGAAGAGGAGCGCCCGCGCTGCCTGGCCGTGGGTGGCGAAGTGGTGGATCGCGCCCACCGGGTCGCGGCTGCGCACCTTCATCTCGCGGGCGCGCAGCACATAGTCCAGTGCCACGGCGTCGGGCGAGTAGCCCCGCGGCTTCGAGTAGCAGCGGAAGGAGAAGGGTTCGCGGTGGATCGCCTCGCGCAGGGGGTGTGCGCGAAGCTTCGCGAGGAAGGCGTTCCATGATTCGGCCGACGAGGCGCCTCGGACCGCGGCGAGCTCCGTCACGAGGGTGGCGAGGGACTCCTCGGCGCGGCCCTGCCTCAGGCCTTCGAGCGCCGCGTCGAGCGGCGCCAGCGTTGCATCCATCGGGGGCCTTCTTGGTTGCTCTTTTCCCCGCTAGCTTAAATGGTAAATCGACAACGGATGCAATAGGGCCTTCAGTCCTCCCCGGCCTGGGGGGAAACGGCCTCGTCCTCGTCCCCGGACCCCGACAGGAACCACGCCTTGAAGCGGCGGCCCCAGGCATCGAGGTACGTATAGAGGACGGGCACCACCACCAGCGTGAGCATCGTCGACGTGATGATCCCGCCGATGACCGCGCGTCCCATCGGCGCGTTCGATTCGCCGCCGTCGGCCGAGCCGATCGCCATCGGCAGCATGCCGAAGATCATCGCGAGCGTGGTCATGAGGATCGGGCGCAGGCGCACCTGTCCCGCGGCGAGGATCGCGTCGTGCTGCGACTTGCCCTCGCGCAATCCATGGTTGGTGAAGTCCACCAGCAGGATCGCGTTCTTCGTCACCAGGCCCATCAGCATGATGATGCCGATGATCGAGAAGATGTTGAGCGTGCTCCCGGTGATGAGCAGCGCCAGGAAGACGCCGATCAGCGTGAACGGCAGCGACGCCATGATCGCCAGCGGCTGCAGGAAGCTTCCGAACTGCGAGGCGAGGATGATGTAGATGAAGATCACCGCCATGCCGAGGGCCGCCACCGCGGCCATGAACGAGTCGTTCATGTCCTGCTGCTGGCCGGCGATGTCGAAGCGGTACCCCGGCGGAAGCTGGATCTTCTTGATGAGCTCCTCGACCTCGCGGCCCACGTCGCCCGAGGGGCGGCCCTCCACGTTGGCGTAGAGGCCCACGCGGCGCTGCAGGTCCTGGCGCTTGATGATCTGCGGGCTGGTGGACTGCTTGAACTCCACCACCTGGCGCAGCGGCACCAGGATCGGCGAGCCGTCGGCGTTCACCTTGCTGCTCACGACGTAGAGCTCGCCCAGGTCCGCGGTGATGCGGCGCCCCGACTTCGGCAGCTGCACGTTCACTTCGTAGTTCTGCCCATCGGGAGCCAGCCAGTGGCTGATGACGTCGCCCGCCACGAACGGCCGCACGGCATTGCCGATCTGCTGCACCGTGAGGCCGAGGTCGCTCGCGAGCTCGTTGTTCACCTTCATGGTGATGGCGGGGTTGTTGGCCTTGAGGCTCGACTCGAGGTCGGTGATGCCCTTGATCTTCGCCATCTTCTCGAGCGTTTCGTTGGAGATGCGCTCGAGCTCGTCGTTGCCCGGCCCCAGCAGGTTGATCCAGATCGGCCGGTTGTAGCCGACGGCGAGCTCGATGCCGGGGATCTTGCGGATCTGGTCGCGCACCGCGGCCTCGAAGTCCTTCTGCGTGCGCCGCGGCGTCTTGTGGCGATCGACCAGCCGCACCTCGACGCGGGCGACGTTGCGGCCCTCGCCGGTGCCGACGTTGGCGGTCATGAACTCGACTTCCCTGTAGCCGCGCAGGATGTCCTCGACCTGGCGCGTCTTGGCGTCGGTGTACTCGAGGCTCGAGCCCACCGGCGTGGTGAGGCGGAAGGAGGTGCGGCCCTCGTCGGACTCGGGCACGAACTCGGTGCCCACCAGCGGCAGCACGAAGAAGCTCGACACGAACACGATGAGCGCGACCGCGATCACGGTCTTGCGGTGCCCGAGCGCCCATTCCAGCAGCTCGCCGTAGCGATGGTGCGCCCACTCCACGCCCGACTCGACGCGGTTCATCACGCGCCCCAGCCACGGCATGCGCTTGAAGCGGGAGCCGGCCGGGTCGCGCCACACGGCGGAGAGCATCGGGTCGAGCGTGAAGCTCACGAAGAGCGACACCAGCACGGCGACCGCGACGGTGATGCCGAACTGGAAGAAGAAGCGGCCGATGATGCCCGACATGAAGGCCACGGGGACGAACACCGCCACGATCGCGAACGTGGTCGCCATCACCGCGAGGCCGATCTCGTCGGTGCCTTCGCGCGCCGCCTGGTAGTGTTCCTTGCCCATGCCCAGGTGGCGCACGATGTTCTCCCTCACCACGATCGCGTCGTCGATGAGCAGGCCGATGCACAACGACAGCGCCATCAGCGTGAGGAAGTTCAGCGTGAAGCCGAACATGTAGACCGCCATGAAGGTGGCGATCACCGAGATCGGCAGCGTGAGCCCGGTGATGATGGTGCTGCGCCATGAGTGCAGGAACAGGAAGACGATGAAGATCGTGAGGAGCGCGCCCTCGACGATGGTGGTCTTCACGCCGTTCAGCGCCTTCTCGATGAAATCCACGTCGGCGTAGACGACCTGCAGCTCGACGTCCGGCGGCAGCACCTTCTTCAGGTCCTCGGCGGCCTTCTTGGTGCCGTTGCCCACGTCGACGATGTTGGCGTCCTGCACCTTGAGGATGTTGATGGTGATGCCGGGCTTGCCGTTGATGCGCGAGAGCGATTCGGCCTCGCGCTCGCCGTCGACGATCTCGGCCACCTGGTCGAGGTACACCGGGCCCTTGGCGCGGCGCGCGACGATGATCTTGCCGAAGCCCGCGGGCTCCTTGATCTTGCCCTCGATGCGCACCAGCTCTTCGGTGGGCCCCTGCACGATCTTGCCGGCCGGCACGTCCATGTTCGCCGCGCGGATGGCGGCGATGATCTCGTCCACGCCCACGCCCTGCGACTGCATCTGCGCGGGCTTCATGTTCACCAGCACCTGGCGCGCCACCCCGCCGAAGGTCGGCACCTGGCCCACGCCCGCCACGTTCTGGAAGCGCTTCACGATCACCTGGTCGGTGAGCGTGGTGAGGCTGCGCAGGCTCCTCTGCGAGGACGTGACCGCGAGCGACACCACGGGCTGCGCGTTGTCGAAGTCGCCGCGCAGCACCAGGGGGTCCTTCGCTTCCTTCGGGAACGACGGCCGCACCATCGCGATCTTGTCGCGCACGTCCTGCACCGCGCGCGACATGTCGGTGTCGAGGCGGAACTCGAGGTAGGTCTCGCCGCGGCCTTCCCAGGCGTTCGAGCGGATCACCTTCACGCCGTTGACGGTGTTGACGACCTCCTCGATCGGCTTGTTGATGTCGTTCTCGACCGCCTCGGGCGCGGCGCCCGGGTACTGCACCTGGATGAAGACGAACGGGACGGTGATGTCGGGCATGCGCTCGACGCGCAGCCGGTTGTACGAGAAGACGCCGAGCACGCACAGCGCCACCATGACCATGGCGGCGAAGACCGGATTGTTGATGCTGGTGCGGGTGATCCACATGGCGCCGGATCCCCCTTTAGCCCTGGCGAGCCGGCACGGCGCCCGCGGGCTTCATCGTCGCGGCCGCCCCGGCCTTCAGGCCCGAGACGCGCGCGCTCACCACGTTCAAGCCCTGCTCGAGCCCGGTCTTCACCTCGACCAGTCCCTGCTGCGGCTCGGTGAACCCGACCTGCACCGGGCGCCGCGCGATCTTGCCGCCCTCGATGGTGAAGACGAAGAGCTGTCCCGACTCCTCGCGGATCGCGGCCGCCGGTACCACCGCGGACTTGCGCGTCTCGTCGAGGACGATCTGGCCCTTGGCGAACATGCCGCCCTTGAGCGAGCCGTCGCGGTTGGCCACCGAGATGTAGAGCGTGATGGAGCGGGAGTTGGCGTCGGCCACCGGGTTGATGCGTTCGACGCGGCCCTCGAAGTTGCGCTCGCCGAAGCCGTCGACGCGGAAGCTCGCCGGCTGGCCCGCGCGGATCGACGGCACCTCGGAGGCGGGCGCGGGCGCCTCGATCTCCATGCGGCCCAGGTCCACGAGGGTGAAGAGCGGGCTGTCGACGCTCACCTTCTCGCCGGTGTTGGCCATGCGGCGCGCGACCACGCCCGCGAAGGGCGCGCGCACCTGCGCGTCCTCGAGCGCCTTGCGCGCGATCCGCACCTGCGCCTCCTGCGAGTTCGCCAGCGCCACGCCCGCCTCGTAGACGCTCTGCGTGGTGTCGTAGGCGTTCTGCGAGATGAATTTCTGGTTGAGGAGCTGCTGGTTGTTGAGGCGGTTCTTCTCGGCGATGGTGAGCCGCGCGCGCGCCTCTTCATGCGAGGCGACCGCCGCGTCGAGGCGCGACTGCAGGTCGCGCGTGTCGATCTGCGCGAGGAGCTGTCCCGGCTCGACCGCCTGGCCTTCGCGGACCATGAGGTGCGTGACCTCGCCGGGCACCTTCGACTTCACCGTCGTCTGCACCACCGGCATGATCGAGCCGGAGAACTGGATCGAGCGCGTGAGGCTGCGCACCTCGACCACGGCCACGTCGGCGGGCGTGAACTCGAGCACCACCGGGGCGTCCTTCTTGTCCTCGGGCTTGTGCGCCTGGCTCGCCCGGAAACCCACCAATGAACCGATCACCACCACGGCAGCGACGATGGCGATGATGGGCTTCAGATGGCGCGGTTTTCGCAGGAACATGGCAGGAATCTTTCAGCGTGTCGCGCCCCAGGGCGGGGCCGCTCTTCAGCTCGATTGGACGCCGGGAGTGGGTTTCCCGGATTCGGGCGCGACGTCGGTACCGAATTATGCTCGCGGGGCCGGTTTCGACGCCATGTGAATAATGCGCACGGGGTCCCAGGCCCGCACCGCGGCCTCGAGCATTTCCGCGGGTTCGCGGCTGCCGGTTTCGGGCTGTCCGAGGAAGGCGAGCGCATCGGCGATGGCGTCCGCCGCATTCGCCGCGTCCACCGCGGGCGCCAGGGTCTGCTTGGAGAGCTTCTCGCCCTGCGCGTTGGTGGCCACGGGGAAATGAAGGTATCGCGGCGTGGCATGGCCCAGCCGTCGCTGCAGCGCGATCTGCCGTGGCGTGGATCCGAGGAGGTCCGCGCCGCGCACGACGTCGGTGATGCGTTGCTCGGCGTCGTCCACGACGACCGCAAGCTGGTAGGCGTGCAACCCGTCGCGCCGTTTCAGCACGAAGTCGCCGATGTCGCCCGCGACGTTGTGGCGAACCAGGCCCTGCACGCGATCGACGAACGCAACCGGCTCGGCGTCGGCGCGCACCCGGTCCGCGCCGTCCACTTCCGTGCCGAGCCCGAGGTCGCGGCACGTACCCGGATAGATCGCACCCTCGATGCCGGTGATTCCCGAATCGGCGATCTCCTTGCGCGAGCAGCGGCAGCGGTACACGAGCCCTGCGGCGCGCAGCCGCTCGAGTGCCGCGTCGTACAGCGCGGTGCGCCTGCTTTGGTAGACGACCTCGCCGTCCCACGCGAGCCCGATCGCCTCGAGGGTGCGCAGGATGTCGTCGGCCGCGCCCGGAACGGTGCGCGTCGCGTCCACGTCCTCCATGCGAACGAGCCAGCGTCCTCCCGCGGCGCGCGCGTCGAGCCAGCTCGCGATCGCCGCCACGAGGGAGCCGAAATGAAGCGGCCCGGTGGGCGAGGGCGCGAAGCGACCGGCGTAGCTCACGAGAGCAACTCGGCAGCGACCAGCGGATCCGAGAACCGCTCCACGAACCAGAGCAGCGCCTTGCCTTCCTGTCCCGGCCGCCACGCCACCTTCGCTTCGCCCGCCGGACGCGACGCCGCGACCTCGAGGATGCGCAGCCGCCCGGCCGCCGCCTCGCGCTCGGCGATCCACCTGGGAAGGTGCCCCACGCCCAGGCCCGCAACCTGTGCCGCGGCCTTCGCCTCCATCGTAGGGACGCTCAACGTGTCCTGCCCGGAGAGAAGTCCCATGGTGCGGGGCGGCAGGAGGCGCGAGCTGTCGGCGACGCTCACCGCGCGATGCCGGCGGATCGTCGCCTCGTCGAGCGGCATCGGCGCATTGCAGATCTCGTGGAACGGAGCGGCCGCGAACACGAGGTCCACGCGTCCCAGGATCCGCGTCGCGTACGTGCGCCCCGAGGGCGGATCGCCCGCGGTCCCCACGGCGAGGTCCGCACGCCCCGAGGCGATCGCGTCCCACGTGCCGCCGAGCACCTCGGTGGAGAGGCGAATGCGCGTGCCGGTCTTCTGCGCATAGAACTCCTCGATCACGCCGTAGAGCTTGTCGATGCCGATGATGGTGTCCACCGCGATCCGCAGCTCCGACTCCCACCCCTTGGCCACCTGCTGCACGCGGCACTCGAGGTCCGCGGCCGCCTGCAGCAGCCGACGACCTTCCGAGAGCAGCTCTTTTCCGGCGTCGGTCAGCACCGCCCGGTGCCCTTTGCGGTCGAAGAGCTCGACGCCCAGGCCCTCTTCGAGCTGTTTTACGGAGTAAGTGATCGCTGACGGAACGCGGTGGAGTTCGTTCGCCGCGGAGGCAAAAGAACCTTTGCGATCAATGGCATCCAGCACCTGAAAGGCATCCAGGGAGAGCTTCATTGTTCAGTAAAACTGAATGAAGTTATCCAAATTCTTCGCTTTCTTTTGCGGAAGTGCAACTCCATCATGGGGAATATCGATCCGCAAACAACGTCAAAGGATTCGAATATGATGGAGATCCGCCGCAGCAACGATCGGGGCCACGCCAACCACGGCTGGCTCGACTCGTTCCACAGCTTTTCCTTCGCCGACTACCACGACCCGCAGCACATGGGCTTCGGCTCGCTGCGAGTGATCAACGAGGACCGCGTGAAGCCGGGGCAGGGCTTCGGCACCCACGGCCATCGCGACATGGAGATCATCAGCTACGTGCTCGAGGGTGGCCTCGCGCACAAGGACTCGATGGGCAATGGCTCCGTGATCCGACCCGGCGACGTGCAGCGGATGAGCGCCGGCACCGGCATCCACCACAGCGAGTTCAACGCCTCGGATCGCGAGGGCGTGCATTTCCTGCAGATCTGGATCGAGCCCAGCGTTCGCGGCGTGAAGCCGAGCTACGAGGAGAAGAGGTTCGATGCCGACTCCAAGCGCGGGCGGCTTCGCCTCATCGCCTCGCCGGATGGCCGCGACGGGTCGGTCACCGTCCACCAGGACGCGCTGCTCTATTCGACGGTGCTCGACGCCGATGCGCCGGTCGAGCTCGACCTGCAAGCGGGACGGCGCGCCTACGTGCACGTGATCCGCGGCGAGGTCGTGGTGAACGGCGAGCGGCTCGCCACGGGCGACGCGATGAAGATCGCGGGCACCGGGCGCGTGCGCCTCGAAAACGCAATCAAGGCCGAGGTCCTGCTCTTCGACCTCGCGTAATCCACTTCAACGCAAAGGAGACTCGAATGAACAACCCGAACGTCACCAACACCGCGGCGCTGGTCGGCCGCATCCTGCTCGCGATCATGTTCATCACTTCCGGCTTCGGGAAGCTCACCGGCTTCGACGGGACCGTGGGCTACATCGCCTCGAAGCACCTGCCGCTGCCGCAGGTGGGCGCGGTCATCGCGATCCTCGCCGAGCTGGGCGGCGGCCTGCTGCTCCTCGTGGGCTTCAAGGCCCGTTGGGCGGCGCTGGCGCTCGCGATCTTCACGCTCGCCGCGGGCATCCTCTTCCATGACTTCTGGAACGCCGACGCCGCCTCGAAGATGATGCAGAGCATCAACTTCTGGAAGAACGTGACGATCGCCGGCGGCATGCTGATGGTGTTCGCCTTCGGACCCGGCCGCTACAGCGTGGACAAAGGCTGATGACCGCCACCACCCTCGAGAAGCGGGCGGCGCGCGCCATCGAGCGCGTCGTCGTCTCGCAGGCGGCGCCGGTGGGAACCTTCACCGTGCGCCGTGCGCTGCCCGATCGCCATCGCCACGCGGTGGGCCCGTGGGTCTTCCTCGACCACTTCGGGCCCTTCCGCGTGAAGCCCGGCCACGACGGCGTGGGCCCGCATCCGCACGCGGGCATCGAGACGGTGACCTACCTCCTCTCGGGCCGGCAGCAGCATCGCGACTCGGCGGGACACACCGGCATCGTGAGCGCGGGCGGCGCGCAGTGGATGACCGCGGGCCGCGGCATCATCCACGCGGAGACGCCCAGGCCGCTCACCGACGACGAGCACACGCTGCACGGCATCCAGCTGTGGACCTCGCTGCCGCGCCTGAAGAAGCAGGACGCGCCGCGCTACCAGAACCTCGCCGCCGAGACGGTGGCCGTCACGCGCCGGGACGGCGCGACGATCCGCGTCGTGGGCGGCGAGCTCGCGGGCGTGAAGGGTCCCGCGGAGACGCTGATGCCGCTCGTCGTGGCGCACGTCACGCTCGAGCCGGGTGCGCGCTTCGAGTCTGCCGTTCCTTCCGACTTCGAGATGGCGGCCTACGTGATCGAGGGGAGCGCGCGCTTCGGCGAGACCTCGGCGCACACGGGCGAGATGGCGATCTGGGCGGGCGACGAGACTTCGATCGCCTTCGAAAATTTCGGTGCGAGGCCGGTCGAAGCCATGCTCATCGGCGGCGCGCCGGCGGAAGGCCCGCTCGTCTTCCACGGCCCGTTCGTGATGAACAACGTGGAGCAGGTTCGCGCCGCGGAGATCGCGTATCGTACCGGCCGCATGGGAACGCTCTCGGAGACCTGACGCCTTGGCCAAGATCCTGGTGTTCGCGGGAAGCGCGCGGCGCGACTCGCTCAACAAGAAGCTCGCGCGCGTGGGTGCGGAGGCGGTTCGCGCCGCCGGCGGCGAGGCGACGTTCGTCGACC
>Ga0068858_100003797_pt1 | contig 14932 bp, 11 predicted proteins | sample KBSSwiS12_FD_66589 | JGI IMG/M metagenome (GOLD analysis project Ga0068858, IMG submission 66589) | Switchgrass rhizosphere microbial communities from Kellogg Biological Station, Michigan, USA - KBS Switchgrass S1-2 | ecosystem: Host-associated > Plants > Roots > Rhizosphere > Soil ... | reverse complement strand
CGCCGCGTCCCGCCCCACGGCCTGCACCCAGGCTCGCGGGGACGGATGGATCGCCACGTCCCGCCAGGCCGGCGGGACCTTGAGAGCGTCGATTCGCTCCCGGTCCTCGCCCCGAACCGGTCCCCCGGTTGCCGTCCGGTAACGGAAGCCCCGTTCTTTCGAGCCGAGGCGACGGATTCCGCGAGCTTGGAGACGCTCGACGATGGTCACGAGTGCTGAGCCCTGGAGTTGTTGGGGGTCTTCGGGGCACCGCCCCGCTCCTGGCGCGCGGGCGAACGCCGCCTTCGGCCCCGAGGGTGGTGACCCCCGCGCTTGATCTCGTGACGGACCGCCGCTTCATCGACCGAGTGGGAGCGCATGATCGATCCGTCCCGCTTCGACATCTCGACGAGACGGCGATAGTGCTCGCGGAGCGTTTTCAGCTCGTCCTCGGTGAGGTCTTCCACGTCGACCAGCCGGTTGCTCGCCCCCTCGATGGACGCGATCAGCTCGTTCAGCTTGAGGGACGTGGCCCTCGCGTCCTTGTTCTGGGCGCGCTGGATGAGGAAGACCATGAGAAACGTCACGATCGTCGTGGTCGTGTTGATGACGAGCTGCCAGGTGTCGGAGAAGTGGAAGACCGGCCCGAGGACCACCCACCCCACGATGAGGAGGAGCGCCATCGAGAACGCCATGGTGCCCCCCGCCCACTCGGTCACGGCGCCCGAGAGACGCTCGGCGAACCGGTTGAAGCCGCTTGCGCTACGTTTTCGTCCCATGTTCTGGGCCTACTGCAAGAACAGTGACAACCCACCCATCCCTTTCGGGAGCGTCCCTTGCGGCGTCGTGGTCGTGCCTGCTGGACGGGCAGCCCTCGAACAGAGGGGTGGTTTTGTAGAATCTTCCAGGTGACGCGATGGGCCTCCCCACCACCCATGGGAGGCCGTCTCGTAAATCATTCGGGCCCAATCGCCCAGGGCGCCCTCCTCCTGCGCCACGGTCCCATGGCACCGATCTGGCTATAGAGCCCCACGGCAGGGATGTCCCGGCACTCCCACCACCAAGGGTCGCCCGCTTTCCGCGGAGCCGACGCAGGAGCTCGCCATTCGAGTTCGCAACCTCGACGCACTGACCCGGCGGCTTGGGCTGGAGCCCCAGGAGCGGGGACTTCTCCTCCTGATGTGCGCGCTCATCACCACACTGCTCACCGCGTACACGATCGCGAAGGTCCAGAGAGACGCGACCTTCATCGCGGAGTTCGGCGCGGGCGCACTCCCGATCGCCTATGTGGCGGTCGCGATCGCTTCGGCCGCGTTCGTCTGGATCGAAGGCTTGTTCGCGAATCGGTTCTCCCGGTTCGCCGCGAACCGGGTCAACCAGTATTCGGCGATCGCCATGAGCTTGCTTGCCATCCCCGCGTTCGCGGCCTCGCCGCATTGGACCGCCGCCGCGTTCTACGTGTGGACCGGAAGTCAGGCCATGATGCTCCTGCCTCACTTCTGGGTCCTCGCGCTGGACGTGTGGGATTCACGGCGCGCGCGCCGGGTCTTCCCGCTCCTGAGCGGATTCGGCCTGGTCGGAGGCCTCGTGGGCGGCGCCTTCGCGGGCTGGGTGGCGCCGATCCTGGGACGCGCCGCGCTCGAATGGGCGCTTGCCCTCCTCCTCGTCGTGTCCTTCCTGCTCACGCGGGTCGTGGAGCGTTACCGCGAGGATCGGGCCACGAGCGCACCCGCAGCCACGATGGCGGGCTCTCGCTGGAAGATCATCCGGCGCTCCAACTACCTCCAGTACCTCGCGGCGGCGCTCGCGCTCTCCGTGATCGTGTCGACCCTGGTCGATTTCCAGTTCAAGTTCTTCATCCAGGACATCTACCCGGACACCGAGACGCTGGCGCGCTTCCTTGGCCGGTTCTATCTCGTGCTCAATCTGCTCGCACTCGTCTTCCAGTTCGGCGCCGTGGGTTGGCTCCTCACGCGCATCGGGCTCGTCGCCTCCACGGGACTCCAGCCGGCGCTCGTGATGATCTTCTCGTGGTGGGTGGCCCTGAGCACGGGGTGGTGGGCTGTCGTCGCCTTGCGGTGGGTCCAGGGGGTCGTGCTTCAAGGAATCGGGAAATCCTCGGCGGAGATCTACTACATGGCCGTCCGTCCGCCCGAGCGGCGCCGGATCAAGCCGGCGATCGACACGCTGGTCGAGCGATGGTCGGACGCGGCCGTCGGGGTATTCCTGATCATTGTCATGCGCGTGGCCGGAGCCGCCTTGACCGCGATCGCGGTCGCCACGATCGTGATCGCCGCGGGATGGCTCTTCGTCATCTACCGCCTCAACCGCCAGTACGCACGCGCGTTCGAGCAGGCACTGAGCAGCCGCTGGCTCGACGCGGAGGGAGCCGCGGAGTCGATGCGGGTCCCCGGGGCGCGCCGTGCGCTCGAGGCCGCGCTCCGCTCGCCCGACGAGCCGCGCGCGCTCCTCGCGCTCGATCTGGCGCGCTACATCCACCATCCCAGGATCGCGAAGGCGGTCCTCGACAATCTGGACCGTCCATCCCCCGCCGTGCGCGCCTCGACGATCCGCGCGATGGAGTCCCTGCGCCTGCGGGACGACCGCCATCGTGTGCAAGAGATGCTCGCCGATACGGACGACCGGGTGAGCCGGGCCGCGGTCAGCTACGAGCTGGCGATGAGCACCCGCCAGGTCGAGTACGCCCGCTCGCTGCTCGAGGGGACCGACCCTCGGCTGCGAGTCTTCATGCTCGACGCCCTGCTCGACCGCCCGAGCGAGGCCCCCGGCGCCGTCACCACGGCGTGGGTCGACCGGCTCATCAAGTCCGAGAATGCCGACGATCGCGTGCTCGCGGCCCGCGCCCTCGGAACCTTCACGTCCTCCGCGCGCGTGCCTCGGCTCCTCGAGCTCCTGAAGCAGCCTTCGGTCGAGATCCGCCGTGCCGCGCTCCAATCGGCCACGCGACGGCCGAGCCCACAGCTCCTGGACACGCTCGTGCCGATCCTCATGGATGCGGATCTGAGCTACGACGCCCTGCTCGCGGTCGCGGCGCTTCGGAACGCGGCGATACCCGCACTCCAGCCCTATCTCTCCGGCGTGCGCGGGATCCGTCCGCAGGCCCGGGCGGCGCGCACTCTAGCCCAGATCGCCACGCCCGCCGCGCTCCGCGCCCTCCTCAGCCTCGTGCGGAGCAGCGACCGAGCGCACCGCCAGCTCGGGCTCGAGAGCGCGAGCCGCATCCGCGTCACGGTCGGACGTCCGGTGATGTCCCGCTCGCGCGTCCACAAATTGTTCCTCCGGGAGCTCCGAGAGTACCGCCAGTGGATCGTGCCCTCCCACTCGATGGCCCAGCACAACGCGCCGGAGGTGCGGCTCTTGGGGGAGAGCTTCCGCGAGTACGCGGACATGGCCCTCGAGCGGGGATTCCGCGCGCTCTCGTGCTGGTACGATCCGAAGCCCCTTTCCGGAGCGTTCGAGCGGCTCAAGACGCGCGAGACCGTGGACGACGCGCCGGCGCTCGAGTACTTGAGCCACGTCCTGCCCCGGTCCATCTTCCGCCACCTGGAGACGCAGTTCGAGACCCTGACCGCTCCCTCAGAGGACCACGCGGCCGACGTGGATCGAGGGCTCGCCGGATGGGTCGCGAGCGCGTGGGGGTCGGGCGACGCCTGGCTCCGCGCGTGCGCGGTGCGCGCGTCCCGCTGGGCCATCGATCTCGAGCCCGGCCTGTTCGACACGCCGGAACCCGATTCGAGCTCCATCGTGCGGGCGGAGCTGAAGGCGGTTCGTTCCCAATCGGAGGAGGCGCCGTCGTGGATCCTGACGCCGCGGCCCCTCTCCCCCTAGGAAAGGACGACATGCTGACACCGGTCGAGCGCGTTCTGATCCTAAAGGGAGTGGATCTCCTCAAGGACGTGGGGCCCCGTCATCTCCTCGGCCTCGCGAACGTCGCGCGGGAGGTGGAGATCTTCGACGGTGACGCGATCTACGAGGAAAAGGACGCGGCCGACGCGCTCTACATCGTCGTCGAGGGGCGTGTGCGCCTATCGACGGACGGCCGGACCATGTCGGAAGTCGGGCCGGGGGAAGCGTTCGGGACCTGGTCCCTGGTGGATGAATCGGCGCGGGGGCATCAGGCGATGTGCGCCGAGCCGGGGCGCGTGCTGGCGCTCAACCGGGACGACTTCTACGACCTTGCGGCCGCGGATCTGACCCTCTTGACCGAGCTCGTCCGGGTTCTCGCGAAGCGACTTCGCGCCCTCACAGCCGAGCGTCCGCAGGAAGAGCAGCGCGTCGAAGGAGAAGGGATCGAGAAGCCCGAGGCACTCGTCCAGGAGGACGAGGCCGCGCAGACTCCCGAAGCCGTGCCTCCCACCGCCGGATCGGCGCTGGCCGCGGCGGCGCTTGGCAAACCGATGCCGACCCCGGCCGAGCCTGAAGCCGCCCCGGTCGCGCCCGATCCCTCCGTCGGGCCGGGAGGCGTACCGATCTCCAAGCCCATCGTGCCACCGGCCGAGGAGAAGACGCTGCCCTGATCCCGTCCCTGCGGCCGCCTAGTTGGTGTGTGCGAGCGACTGGAAGCGCTTCCCCAGCACGAACGCGACGACCAGCCAGACCGCGACCAGCCCGACCGCGGTGAGCGCGAACTGTCGCGGTCCGAACGCGAGCCACGTCGTGCCCGCGAAGACGAGCCCCGCCGACGCGAGATCTCCCAGCCGCACGAAGAAGGTGTCGTTCGCCTGCTTGGCCTTGTACTTGGCCTCGCGGCTGGTCGGCAGGTAGAGCGCGTTCCGGGTGGTGTTCTGGACCGAGTAGTCGAGCGAGTTCTCGGCGATCTTCGCGCCCCGGATGAAAGCGACCAGCGGGATGAAGGCCATCGAGAGATAACCGAACAATGCCACGAACGGGAGCACCAGAAGAGCCGTCCGCACGCCCAGGTACTTGAGGATGCGTGACACGACGAACGCCTGGAGGATCGCGGATATGACGTTCACCCACGTGAAATAGTTGCCGTAGAACTCCCCGATGATCTTCTTCTCGTCCAACCCGCCCGCCGCGGCTCCGGCGTGCGCCATGTAATTCGCAACGACGGTCTTCCCGAGGATGTACTCCCCGGTCGTGTTAACGAGATTGCTCAGGAGCATGAGGACCGCGATGAGAAGCAGATAGCGGTCGGCGAAGACCAGCGCGAAGCCGGAGCGACCCTTCACGCTGGAGTCTCCAGATCGCTCCGCCCGATCTCCTTCCGTCTCCCCCTCGCTCTCTTCGTGCTTCGCCGCCTTCTCGCGGGCGTTCACGAGGTTCGTGAGGAGCATGCAGAGACCGAGGAGCACGGCGGCCGCGATGAGGAAGGGGTAGGGACCGTACTGCGACACGAGCTTCCCCGTGAAGAAGGAGCCCGCGATCGCGCCGAGCGACGCTCCAAATCCAACGATCGCGAAGAGGCGCTTGCCCTGGTCCACCGTGTAGACGTCGTTCGCGAAGGCCCAGAGCTGCGCGATCACCATCAGGTTGAAGATGCCCACCCAGATGAAGAACGGGATCCCGATCGCCACGCCGGCCTGGTTCAGGAAGAAGAACGCGACGAGACACAGGATGAAGAACGCGGTGACCCCGTTGATGAGCGGCACGCGCGACACGCGCGACGCGAGCGCGCTGTAGACCGGCACGAGGATCATCAGGAGTCCCGCGATGGCGGCGGCGGAGTAGCTCTTGACCTCGGCTCCGCCCTGCACCGTGAGGATGAGCGGCTCCCGGATCGTCTTCAGCAGGTAGTACGCGGCGAGCAGGAGGAAGATGTTCAGCATGAGGAGGACGGCGGTGACTCCCTCCCCCCCGCGCACGTCGGCGAAGAGGCTCAGCGCGCGGTCGAGCACGCCGCGAGGCGGCTCGCCCTGGCGGGCGTTGGAAACAGCATCGGCTCGAGTGCTCATGACATCCCCCCTCGAAAGCGGCCGGCCCGCGTCACTTCGTCGCGGGCGGCGGACTCGACTCGATCCGCTTGCTGGCGGCGGAGGTCGAGTCGTTGGATGCGGCCTTGGACTTCTTCAGATCCTCGGACTGCGGCCCGGACTTCCCCTGGGGCACCACCATCTTCTGCTGGTCGACCTCCGGCACGCCAAAGCGCTCGAGGTCGATGGTCACGCGATCGGCCAGGCGCACCTTGCCCCCCTTCTCGACCGCGTACGTGTAGAACTCTCCTCCCCCGAACCAGAGGCGCATGTGGATGAAATGGTAGAAGCGACCCGTGTAGACGTTTTCCGGCTTCACGACCGATCCGGCCACATGGTACTCGGAGTACAGGGCGGCGCTCTGCGCCGGCCCGGGAATGTCGTGGAGCGGCGAGCCTCCCCCTCCCGTGACGAGATTGATGAGGACAGCGTCCGGCCACGTGAAGATCGCGCGCTGGTAGGCGTGCTCGTGTCCGCTCGCGATGATCCCGATCTTGGCCTCGTAGAGCGCGCGCACCATGCGTTCCCGTCGCTCCCTCAGCACGGCGTCGTTCTGCCACTCGGTGCGATGGTATCCCGCGGAGAACGGCGGGTTGTGCAGGAACACGAAGGCCGGACCCTGATGCTCCTTGAGTCGCGCCACCATCCAGTCGATCTGCTCGTCGGAGTACTTCACCTCGACCTCCCGCGAATAGAAGTTCCCGGGATCGGTCATCGGATTCGAATCGAGCGCGATGAACCGGACCCAACCGTCCGCCGAGTCGAAGCAGTAGTAGAGCCGGTCGCCGCTGATCGGAAGGCCGGTGCCCGCCCACCAATTGGCGAGTCCGTCTTCGGTGTCCGTACGCTCGTGATTTCCGGCGACCGCGAGATAGGGCGCACGGCTCGACAGCGGCCGGATGAGCCCAAGAAACCGCTCCCAGTGAGCTGGGCGCCGTCCATCCTTGACGAGGTCCCCCGTGTTGATCACCGCCGTGACGGCTTCCCCGCCGCGCTCCAGGCTGTCCACCTTCGCGATCATGGCCTTGTTGACGTCCTTCTCCCCGCCGTAGGTCGGCATGTGGCGGATCGCCGGCACCAGGTCGCGCACGAGACCGGCGTCCGGGATCATGCCCTTCACGAGGATGATCGGGATCGCGACGAGGCCCCTCGCGATCTTGAGCGGATTGAGCGACACCATGTTCTTGAGGTGGTGGTACTCGGGACGCAGCCGCGTCGTGCGATACGCGGGACGGTTGTCGCCGCAGAGGATGATGTTGAGCGTGTCGGCCGTGAATCCGCGATTCAGCCGGCCCAGGTAGCGCCGGGTCGAATCTCCCGTCTGGGGCGTGAAGCCGATCGTGCTGTCGCTGCCGAAGAGCGCGCGCATGGGCGGCTGCGGCACCGGGGCGCCCGGACCGGATGGGACCCGCGCGGTGGGCTGCTCCACGTACTGGAGGCGCCCCGTCTTCGCGCACCCCGCGGGTAGGAGAACGAAGAGGACCAGGAGGACGGCGGGCAAGCGGAAGCCGGCGCGGACGGGATCCACGCCTCCCGGCGACACACCGTCCGCCGGGATCATTCGTGCCGAACCTCCATGACTGCCCAGTCCGGGCCGCGGTGCGCGAGCGTGACCCGGACCGGCTTCGCATCCAGGCCCTGGGCTCGTATCTCGAGAGTGAGTGGGTTGTGGACGCGTGCGAGCGGTCCCTCGTCGAGCGGAAGCTCGGGAGTCGTCAGATGGACCGTGTGAGCGATTCCGTCCTTGTCCTTCCCCGTGACCACCTCGTATTCGCGCGGCTTCGCCGCGCCGACGTCAACCGCCAGATCGCGGAACCGAAGGGCGTTTCCCTGGACGATGAAGAAGTCGAGCGGGGTCACTTCCTTGAACCAGGTCCGTGCGATCCGGTTGCGCCGCTCGACGAGAACGCGGAACAGATAATCGCGCGCGGTCGGGTCTTCGTAGCCCGCGGCGTCGATCGCCGCCATGATCTGGGCGTCCGTGAAGGACGCCACCAGCTTCGCCCCCCAGTAGGCGTCGGCGCGCGTCATCTCGCGCCAGGGGGGAATCGTCTGGTACGCCTTCCAACCCTTCGGCTTGAAACCCTCCGCCTCGAAGTTTCCGACGGACGGAATGCCGCTCTCCTGCTTGACCTTCCTCCAGGGCTCGACAACGAAGCCGAGGGTGAGGATCCGCTTCATGGTCCAGCCGAAGTCGATCCGCTCCTCGTAGCCGGTCGGGAGCTGCTTGGGTCCCTGCCCGGCCGCGCCGAGCGACCCGCTCGCGTCGAGCAGGTTGTGCACGAGGTGCCCCTCCTTCGATCCCTCGTCCTCATGGAACATGTCGAGGGACTGCTGGTCCTTCACGTCCCAGTTGTTGACCCAGGAGTAGACCACGTAGAGCCCGCGCAGCTCGCGCCGGTTCTTGTGATGGTACCAGTCGTTCGGGTCGTCGTCTCTCCGGTTGGCGAAGCTCAGCGGCCCCGCGGGCTTTCCCTTGAGATAGAGGCTCGCCGCGGCGTAGTAGCGGCCGTTCGCGGTCGCCCCCTCGCGCAGCAGCGCGTCCAGGAGCTCTTCCGTGAACGGTTTGTCGCCGTCCTTGCCCTTGAGGAGCTCGTCGTCGATCTTGAGCTCGTCCCGCGTGAACGAGAACGCCTCGTCCTGGGAGAAGTTGTACCCGGCGGCCCAGATGAGGCGCCCCGACACGACCGCGGCGCCCGATCCGAGCTGCGGATATCCCTTCGGGTCGAGCTTCACGATCCACCGATGGTCCGCGGCGTCCTTCATCTGCCACCCCACCGTCACGCCTCCCCTTTTCGCGCTGGTGATCGTGTAGGGCGGCTGCGGATGGATGGGCCCGTCGGGACCATTCCGGATCTGATCCGGTCGGAGCGCGTGCACGTGGTTGCGCGGCGTGAACCAGCTCGAGGCCGGCACCTCGTCGTACTTGTTGATGTTGGCCGCACGCTGATTTTCCGTGACGCCGAAAGGCTGGAGCGCCCAGAGGATCCGGTCGGGGATGTCGAGCGCGGTGCTCAGCTGGTCCATGAGCCCCTCGCGGTAGAGATTCTCCGCGAGATTGGGGTCGCGCACTTTGGGCATCGGGATGGGGCGGGTGTCGCCATCGATGCAGACCGAAGAATCGATCGGTGCGCCCGTCCCGCGCTGGGGCGTGGCCGTCGCCTCGGCGGCGAGCGCGAGTCCGAGACCCACGAGGAGCACGAACGCGCCTCGTCGGACGATCGGCGGGCGCGCCATCAGAAATCCCCCTTCAGGTCGAGGTACACGACATTGCCCTCGTCGCCGTGGCCCATCTCGAGGCGCGCCGAGGTGGATGGGCTCATGCGCATGCGGAAGCCGCCACCGATGGAGCGGTGGGCCTCGGTCGCCTTGAACGACTCGATATCCGGGGCCACCTCTCCGTACTGAAGGAAGACATCCGCCCACAGACGGCGCCAGGCGATCCACCGATACTCCGCATGCGCCAGCATGAGCTCTCGATCCACGAAGCGGTTCCCCTTGAATCCCGCGAAACGCACTTCATTGGCGGACGTCGGCATGCGATAGAACGGGATCGTCTCTGAGTCTCCGATGGGGCCGACGCCCTTGTAGACGTACCGAACCGCGATCACGCGCCGCCTCGAGAGCACCGGCACGTAGGCCCGAGCTTCGCCGCTCCAGTCGTAGTAATCGAGGTCGTGCGTGTCGATGCTCTGATTGCGAAGCACGCGCCCTCTCAGATGGAAGCCGAAGGTGGGGTCGAATCGGGAGTCGGTCGACGCGAAGTCTGCGCCCAGTCCGTAACCGATCACTTTGGTGTCCGACTCGAGACCGGGAACTTCGTCAGGCGTGAAGACGTCCTGGGCGCGAGGCACGCCGCTGTAACCGGGCCCCACGTTCACGTCCGAAATGCCCGCGACGCCGTACACGCGACGGTAGGGGTCGGCTCCGAAATGGACGCCGATGCCGCCCGCGTTCTCGCGGCGGAGGAAGATCGTCTTGGTGTAGGACGCGTCGTTCCCCATGCCGTAGAAGCGGCGGTTGGGGAGATAGTCATAGCTCGCGTTCACGTCGACCCCGAGCGGCATGCGCCGATCGGTCACGCCGGCGTGGAAGCGGATCTTGCGCGTGTCCTTCGTGGACCAGGTCGCGACCAGGTTCGAGCGCGAACCCAGCCCACCGTGTCCCTGGATGCTCACGCCGGCGGCGGGACCGGACGTCCCCGAGACGCCGAACGCAGGCCCAACGCGCACGCCAAGCCACTCCAATCGCTGGGGCGGCTTGACGACGTAATCGCTCGCGAACCCCACCGCTTCCTCGGTCCCGCGCGCCAGGAGACGCGCCGGGAAGAAGAGGACGCGGAACGGCGTGCGCAGGACGGTCTCCGCGGTGCGCTCGTGATCGGGGGCGGCGACGCGCGCGTCGTCGCGCAAGGGCTCGACGCAGTAGGACGGCGCGACCCAAGTGCTGTCCCCGAAGCGCGGCGCGCCTTGGGCGCGGGCTCTGGTCGTGAAGGCGACAGCCGTCAGGGCGACGAAGAACATGCAGGCGCCGACGCGTGGCCATAGGATCGAAGCGGGAAAAGTCAGAGGGCCCTCCTCTCTGGGGGAATGGGTTGGGTGGGGAACCGCCCAGTTCCCATTGGAAGGCCGTTGGAGGGCCCCCTCTACAACCGACGACTGAAGACGGTGATCAGTGGATCGTCATGTGATCCGACCAGTGCCGAACCTGACGCTCTGCTTCTTCGCGGTCGATTCCGTAGCGCTGCTGGATCTTGCCGATGAGCTCGTCGCGCCGTCCCGCCACGACGTCCAGATCGTCGTCCGTGAGCTTGCCCCACTGCTCCCGGGCCTTGCCACGGATCTGCTTCCAGGTCCCTTCGATCTGATCCCAGTTCATCGATCCCCCAACCGCAAGTCCGGTGTCGTTATTGGAGCAGAGCCAGAATGCGGGGCGAACGTACTCCCGTCATAATCGGCCAAGTCGTTCAAGCCCGTACCCCCAGCGCCTGCTCGCATCGTGGGACCGGTCGAGTACCGGTCCGTAAGCTCGTGACGGGGCATGAGCAGCATTCGTGCCGGTCCAAAGAGTCGGATAAGTCGCTCAGTACCAACGAGGTCGCAGTCGGCACGCCAGCGGCTGTGCAATTTCTACATCTCGCCGCGGCCCATTTACAAAAGGCCCCGGCGCGCGATGGCGACGGGGCCTTTGTCTTCGAATGGCCTGAGATCAGCCGCGGGTCTTCTCCGCCCCGGCGTTATCCAGGATCTCCTTGGCCAGCTTGATCCTATCTTGGTGCGCATAGACGCCGAGCAGGATGCCTCCCTTGCTCAGCTCTCCGTGGTAGAACTTCGCCTCGTTCTCCGGAATGCCTAGCCCCGTCAGGGCGCCGATCAGGCCTCCCGCGGCTCCGCCCGCGCCGAGTCCCGCGAGGGCCGCTACGAGCGGACCGGCCGCCAGGAAGCCGAGCGGCGGTACCGAGATGGTGGCGACAGCGGCGAGCCCCGCGGCCACCGCTCCCAGCACGCCGCCCACGGCGGCGCCTGTGGCCGCCCCCTCGGGCGCCTTCGTGGCCTGCTTCACCGCGAACTCCCGTCCGTGCGTGGTCTCGGAAACGAGAAGGCTGATGTCTTCGGGCGCGAAGCCGGAGCGAATGAGCTCCTCGCTCGCGAGCTCCGCGCTTTCTCGAGACTGAAAGATCCCAGTGACTAGCTTGGACACGTCGAACCTCCTTGGTTCCCTTCCCGTCGAACGGGTCGGGATGGGCTCTATTTGCGCTTGGGCGACCGCGGAACCTTGGCGCCTTTCTCGCGCGCCTCGCTCAAGCCGATCGCGATCGCCTGCTTCCGGCTCTTCACCGTCGCATGGCTTCTTCCGCTCTTCAGTGTTCCTTGCTTCTTCTTGTGCATCGCGCGCTCGACTGACTTTTGCGCGGCTTGTCCGTATCGCGGCATGAGTGCAACCTCCGGGCTGCGTCGTGTTCTCTGGTCTGTTTCTCCGTTCCGGTCCTGTCGAGCGCGCACGCAACCCGTCGCGCGCACCGGACCCACAGTTGCGCATCGCAGAGTTCGTGCCATGACGTCCCCGCGCTACGAGATTCGAGACTTCTACGCGACATCCGCCGGCTCGTTCTGCGAGCTTTGTGCAATGCCTTCCGCGCGGACCTCCAAACCTACACGCGCATCTCCTGCGAGCCGAGAGGACCCACCCTGGCGATGGCCTCCGGCACGGTGCCTGCTATTCCCGGGAATCGTGAAGGCCCATCGAGCAGGCGAGCGTCTGCGCATCGCGCAGGTTTCACCTCTCTACGAATCCGTCCCCCCGCGCCGATACGGAGGAACGGAGCGTGTGGTCAGCTACCTGACGGAAGAGCTCATGGCGCAGGGGCACGACGTGACCCTGTTCGCGAGCGGGGACTCGCGCACCTCGGCGCGCCTGGTCCCGGTCACGCCGCGCGCGATCCGGCTGGACAACCGCTGCCGCGACCCGCTGGCGCACCACATCCTGATGATCGAGAAGGTGTTCGCGCAGCAGGATCGCTTCGACCTCATCCACTTTCACTGCGACTACATCCACTTCCCGCTCTCGCGCCGATCGCACACACCGACCCTGACCACGCTCCACGGCCGCCTCGACCTGCCGGATCTCGTGCCCCTCTACCGCGAGTACGCGGACATGCCGCTGGTCTCGATATCGGACGCGCAGCGCGAGCCCATTCCGCGCGCCAACTGGCGGGCCACGATCCACCATGGCATCCCGGCCGGAATCGCGAGGCTCTATCCGAATCCCGGCCGGTATCTCGCGTTCGTGGGGCGCGTGTCTCCGGAAAAACGGGTGGACCGCGCCATCCAGATCGCCCATCGCCTGGGTCTGCCGATCAAGATCGCGGCCAAGGTGGACGCGGCCGATCGCGAGTACTTCGAGGATGTCGTACGCCCGCTCCTCAGCGATCCCGACATCGATTTCGTCGGCGAGATCGCCGAGGAGGACAAGGACGCGTTCCTGGGGAATGCGCTCGCGCTCCTCTTCCCCATCGATTGGCCTGAGCCGTTCGGCCTCGTGATGATCGAGGCGATGGCGCGCGGTACTCCCGTGATCGCGTTCGCAGGGGGCTCCGTGCGCGAGGTGGTGGAGAACGGGGTCACCGGCTTCGTCGTGGGCGAGATCTCGGAAGCGGTTCGGGCGGTGGAGCGGGTCTCGAGCCTCGACCGCGAGGCCGTCCGAACCGAATTCGAGCGGCGCTTCACGGCCGACCGCATGGCGCGCGATTACGCGGAGCTCTACGCGCGCCAAATCGAGGAGCGCGCGCGAAGGGCATGCGAACCGGCGTCGATGACGTAATCCAGATCCAGGATCGCTATTACATCCTGGCCAGCTCGTCGCGGATCGACGACCGCACCCGCGTGCTGAAGCACGACGATTTCTTCGCCGTGCTCGACCGCTTCGGGGAGCTCGCGCCCCAGGGCTTCGGCGAGCTCGGCTTCTACTACGACGGCACGCGGTTCCTCTCCCGCCTCGGCATCTCGCTGGCTCAGCACCGTCCACTTCTCTTGAGCTCCACCCTGAGCCGGGACAACACGCGGCTCCTCGTGGATCTCACGAATCCGGATCTTCCCGGGGAGGACGGCGCGGTCGTTCCACGAGGAACGATTCACCTCTGCCGCGAAGTCATGCTCTGGAACGGAGTCGCCTACGACCAGCTGCGGCTCGTCAATCACGGCCAGAAGCCGGTGACACTCGACCTCTCCATCCATCTGGACGCCGATTTCGCCGACATCTTCGAAGTGCGCGGCACGCACCGCGCGCGGAGCGGACGCCGCGCGCCGGTGGTCTGCACCGCCCGAGGCATGGAATTCGCGTACGACGGGCTCGACGATCGTCGCCGCATCACCCGCGTCGTCTTCTCCGAGTCACCCCAATCTCAATCGGGGTCGGAATCCGTCTTTACGCTCCGCCTCGCGCCGCACGAGCCCTGGGTGCTCGCCACCACCACCCGGTGCGAGATCAGCGACCGGCCCGCGCCGGGACCGCTCCCCTTTCGCGAAGCGCTCGAGAAGCGGCAGGCCGATCTGGCGTCGAGCCTCTCGCGTGACACCACGATCGTGACCTCGAATCCGGCCTTCAACGACTGGGTCGAGCGCTCGATCGCGGATCTGCACCTGATGGTCACCCGGACGCCGCAGGGTCCCTATCCCTACGCCGGCGTGCCGTGGTTCAGCACGCCCTTCGGAAGGGACGGAATCTGGACCGCGCTCATGACCCTCTGGATCGCCCCGGAGATCGCTCGCGGCGTCCTCAACTACCTCGCGGCGAACCAGGCGACGGAATACGATCCCGCTCGCGATGCGCAGCCCGGCAAGATCCTCCACGAAGCGCGCGGCGGCGAGATGGCCGCGCTCGGCGAGGTTCCGTTCGGCCGCTACTACGGCAGCGTGGACGCGACGCCGCTCTTCGTCATGCTGGCGGGGGCGTATCTCGATCGCACCGGCGACGTCGCGCACGCGCGCGAGATCTGGCCCCACGTCGTGCGGGCGATCGAATGGATCGAAGGAGACGGCGACCCCGACGGGGACGGGTTCGTGGAATACGCGCGCGCCTCCAAGGACGGACTGGTGCAGCAGGGATGGAAGGACTCCTTCGACTCGGTCATGCACGCCAATGGAGACCTGGCGGAGGCCCCCATCGCGCTGTGCGAGGTGCAGGCCTACGTGGCCGCGGCTCTCGAGGCAGCCGCGTCGATCGCGGAGCGCATCGGCATGAACGGAGATCCGAGCCGGCTCCGGAGGCGGGCCGAGCTCCTGCGGCAGCGCTTCGAGGAGGCTTTCTGGTGCGAGGACATCTCCACCTACGCGCTCGCTCTCGACGGATCGAAGCGCCCCTGCCGCGTCCGAGCGTCGAACGCGGGGCACGCGCTCTATACGGGCATCGCGAGCGAGAGCCGGGCCGCCCTCGTCATGCAGGGGCTACTGGCGGAGGACACCTTCAGCGGCTGGGGAATCCGGACGCTCTCCCTCAAGGAG